>Ga0316222_1002895_pt1 | contig 17599 bp, 18 predicted proteins | sample TBH18011metaG_FD_206008 | JGI IMG/M metagenome (GOLD analysis project Ga0316222, IMG submission 206008) | Freshwater microbial communities from Trout Bog Lake, Wisconsin, USA - TBH18011 | ecosystem: Environmental > Aquatic > Freshwater > Lake > Hypolimnion/Profundal zone | place: USA: Wisconsin...
GTGGTGCCGGGCAAGGGCGGCAAGGATGGCAAGGCGGTGCGCCCGACCGCCAAGGGCGAGGCCCATGCGCAGGGGTGGGAACAGCGGTATTGCTCGCTGCTCGATCCGGTTGGCCGCGCCCTGCTCGAAGGCGAATTGGCCGAAATCGGCCTGGCCGCGAGCAATGACGAAGCCCGGCGGCGGCACCAGGACTTCCTCGCCCGCGGCCGCGAGCGCATCCACCAGATGGTCGATGATTTCCGCGATGTGAGGCCGGTCACGCTGCCGCGAAGCGCCGATGCGGCCGAGGGGGAATCGGCGCACGGTGGGCCCGCAGCCCACGTTGGGCCGTCGCCCAAGGCGCTGCAATTCGCCCGCGACTTGCTGAAGAAGGATGGCGTCAAGCCGAAAGAGGCGGTGGCGCTCTACGGGGCGGACTGGTCGAGCGACCCGGCCGCGTGCAAGAAGATCATCGACGAACGGGCGCCGGCCAAGGCGAGCGAACGGCCGGCCTCCGAGAAGCAGGCGGAAACGGTGCGCAGCGTGGCGTCGCGAAACGGCATCGACGAGGCCGGCGTCGTGGCGGCCTTGAAAAACGCCGCGACCGCCGGTGCCTTCCTCGACACCCATCTCCGAAGCCGTTCGTCCTCATCGGGTCGCCCATCGGGAGGGGCGTCTGGTCCAGGAGCGCGGGGCGCGTCGTCGTCCAAAGGGGCTGGGGTGTCGAGGGGATCTGGGCGCGGGCGAAGCGGCGGGGGATGGGGGAGATAGGGCCGCGGCGCCCATTGTCGCCGCATTTCAAATGCGTGGTGCGTGCCGGTCAGCCGGATTTGAGCCGATATGAACTTGACTGTCGTCGCGCCTTCTGGTCATCTCGTACTATGACGAACACCATGTGCCTTCAGCACAGGTGCCAGCGAAGTGCGGAGCATGAAGCAAACATGGACATGACCAAATGGTGATGGTGAAGAGTCAAGCGCAGGGGGATCGCCGCATCATTGATCGGCAGTTGTTCGGGCGACGGGCGTCCGATCACGGTTCGCTCGACCAGCTGCTGCTGGGGACGGTGGACATCGTCTGCACCTGGCTCGGCGGCAACGCCATCGCCGCCGCCGACCTGCCCGACCTGGTCGCCCGCACCTATGCCGCATTGGCCACCCAGTCGGGGAATGCGGCGGATGCGCCGGCCGCCGCTCCGGTCGCGGCCGCGATCCCGCCGGTGGCCGACGACAAGGTGGTCTGCCTCGAATGCGGCCGCACCATGCGCTCGCTGCGCCACCACCTCAACATCGCGCACCAGCTCGACGTCAAGACCTACCGCGAGAAGTGGCATCTGCCCGCCGACCATCCCATGGTCGCCCCCGAATACGCCCGCTCCCGCGCCGTGATCGCCCGCGGCATCGGCCTCGGCCAGAAAAAGCCGGTGAGAAAGGGCTAAAGCGCGCCGACTTCCGGCTGGCACGCTTGGCCGCCGGCTTGGTTGATCCGCAGATGGCGCAGATTAGAGTGGGAGAATTTCCCGTCGAAGCTCCCCGCGACACCGGTTTGTCCCGCTGTCCCCGGCATGTGACCGGCTGGAGGGAGATGTCTCACGCGAAGGCGCGAAAATGGGCCGTCGCCTGGGACAGGCGTTCGGGGCGGGATGATTTCCCGCCCCCGCCTGCGCAGAGACAAAGCGGTCTCCCGCCTGAGTGAGGGCGAGTTGGTGCTCGCCACTTTCATCTGCTTTGTGCCGCTGACACCTCTCCGAAGTGATCCGCATTTCAAATCCGGCTGTCCTGAGGGATAATGCCGGCCGGAACCGGCGCGCGTCGGCGCCGGGGCGGGAAGGGGACGAGGATGGCCGCGACACAGGAATTCAACCCCGCCATCGAGTCGTTTCTCGATCCGATCCTCCCCCACTTGCGCACCCACGATCAGCGGATCGTCGACGTCATGATCCAGCGACCTGGCGAGGTCTGGCTGCAGGTGGCCGGGAAGGCCGGCTATCAGCGGGTGCCGAACGGCCGGATCAGCTTTGAATGGGGGATGCAGCTGTGCAAGGTGCTGGCGCGCACGGCGGGACTGCGTTTTGACGAGAACTATCCCCTGGTCATGCGCACGTTGCCGGGGGGCCATCGCTTCACCGGCCTGCTGGGCGATCGCTTTTCGACCCATGGCCTGGCCATCTCGGTCCGCGTGCGGCGCCATATCACCGTCGATTTGGAGAAGGACTACAATCTCTCCCACTGGGGTGCGCGGACGAGCCGGAACAACGCGCCGTCGGCCGAGGAATTGGCGATGTCGGCGCCAGACCGGCTGCGGCGCCTCATCGCCGGACACGGCAACATCTTGATTTCGGGCGGCACCGGCACCGGCAAGACGACGATGATGAACAGCCTCGGGATGGTCATCCCGTCCGAGACGCGGGTGATTACCGTCGAGGACGTCCAGGAAATCCTGCTGCCGCATTTGGGCAACCAGGTCAACCTGACGGTGTCGCGTCAATCGGGCGACGACGAGTTCGGCTATCGCCAGATCATTGACGTGATCACCCGCCTCAATCCCGATTCGATCCTGGTCCAGGAGTTGTCGGTGCACAATGCGGCGCCAGCGTTTCGCCTGCTGAATACCGGTCACCGCGGCTTCATGAGCACCGTGCACGCCAACACGCCGCTGGAGGCGCTGGAAGCCTGGCGGCGAAATTACGAGTTGTCGGAAAAACGCGGCGGCGAGACGGTGGTCCGGTTCCTCGCCCGCAATCTCGACGCTATCGTCCAGATCGACTTTGCCGAGGACGGCATTCACCGCCAGGCCGGCGTGGTCTTCCGTGGCGCCGACGGCGTGCTCGACCTGTCCTGGCGGGACTTGCTGGAAGCGGCGTAGCGGCGACAGTCAAGAGTGCTCCCCGGACGCATGGCTGGCCGGCGGGCTTCGCTCGCACTTGGGACCACATGCTGGCTGCGCCGGTCGGGCGCTGGTTTGGTTGATCCGCAGACAACGCAGATGACGCAGCCCGCCAGGCCCGTGTAGCCCGTCAGGGGCGTGCCGCCCGCCAAGGCCAAGCTGTCATTTCTGGGGCACCCTATTCAGGCAATTGAGATCAGGCAGCCGTGCGCCGGCTTCTCGTCTGATCACCTCGCCCGGCCAGCAATCCGGCAACGGAAATGTCTTCGTCCAGGTCGGGCCAATGAATGCCCTCACCGCGCCCGATCAGTTCCCATCGCGACCGTTGATCGGGCTTCCCGTGGAACAGCCGTGGAAACCAGGCCAATGGCACCGACAACTCCCGGCCGTCATCAAGCGCGACCCGGAAAGCGTTTTCTGAGAAGACCACATCCACGGCCAGCGGATCGTTCTCAAGTGCCAAAGTGCGCATTCCACGCCTCCAAAAAACTCACCCGATGCTCTTCGACAATGCCAATCAGTCCGCTAATTTCATCCGGGCGAAGCCGCTTGCTGTTTGCCAGTTCGACGGGATCAAGCCAGAACTTCGCCACCTTCTCACCGGATACGGCATGGATATGCGGTGGTTCGCGAGGATCACCCTCATCACTGTAGAAGAAAAATCGCCAGCCAGCGAGTCGAAGGAGAGTCGGCATCATCATCCTAGCTTTGCTGCCGGGTCTTCCGCCCAAAGGTGGGTGTATCGCGGCAACATAGCAAGCGCCTTATACCGGCGACCCCGTGATCTGACCCGTTCGCCGGTATTTTGCCGCCATTGCGGCGGCGGATTGGGATATATGCCAATCCGCCCGCCGGCGATGCAGCCGCGGATGGGCAGTGCCGCCGCCGCCGTCAATGGCATTGCAATGGGGCCGATTCATCGTCAAGTGCCGATCGAACGGCACTTGCGAATTTTGCGCCAACTGACTAGCATAACCAATGTTTGTAATGAGCCACGAACGGCGCTGGTAACGAAGGGAAGGGCGGAGAATGGAAGCGAAAGCGAACGGGCAGGGTGGTGCGGGCCGGCGGTCGGCGGAGGCGGTGAGGGGGCGGGTGGCCATATCGCGCCGCCAGGCGCGCGGCCGGATGCCGTCGGGGGCGGCCAACCCGATCGACGTCCATGTCGGCAATCGGGTGCGCCTGCGCCGCACCCTGCTGGGGATGAGCCAGGAAAAGCTGGGTGCGGCCCTGGGCCTGACCTTCCAGCAGGTGCAGAAGTACGAGCGCGGCGCCAATCGCATCGGCGCCTCTCGCCTGTTCGACCTGTCGCGGGTGCTGGACGTCAAGATCGGCTGGTTTTTCGAGGACATGTCCCCGGAGGTCGCGGCCGCCGGCCCCTCGGTCATGTCGCAGGCGTCCGAGGATCCGCTGCTGCCCGAACCTGAGGAGGGCACTCTGGCGCGGCGGGAAACCCTGGGTCTGATCCGCTTCCTGGAAATAATGTCGCCGGACAAACGCCAGGTGATCGAGGCGATGATTAACAACTTCGCCGCCTCCCGTCCCTAGAAGGCGTCAAGTGATACCGATAGAGCAACCTTCGCCGCCGCGAACAGCCGCCGGCCGCGCTCGTCCAGTTGCCTGATAACGCTGCTTGATCGCAGCCTTGTTCATCGTGCCCCCGCCAAATAGCATGGTGTGGGCGATTCTAGAACGTCATACCGTCAATGGCGAGTATTCGCGCTCAGCGTATGCTCGGCCGATTCGTTCGTTTCCGCGCGCCTCCCAAAAACGCCAGCAATATCCGTCAGGTGGTGGCTGCAACGTAATGCCGGGAATGGTAGATGCTTGGCGCTGAATGCGCAAGTCGGTGTTGACTGTGGCGCATCCCGCGCATTATATGTGCCGTATGAATGCCGATTGTATGTCGCTGGCCACGGGGGAAATGGCGATGGCGGTAACCCATCCGCATTATGGGCGTAACGCCTATAATCCGGTCACGACCTGGCGGCACTTGTCGATCGCGGCGCGCGATCGGGTCGGGCTGGCGGCCCTGCCCCTGCCGGCCGGAATGCTGGGATCGATGGCCAATCTCGGTCCGGGGAACGCCTTCGCCGCCGCCGAGACCGAGGCTCTGGGCGAATTGGCCGAAATCGCGGCGGACGGCTTGCCCGAGATATTCGGCCAAGGCGATGGATCGCTGCCGCAGATTGCCGAACTCGGATTTGTGCTGGATCTCGACGATCTTGGCGGTTCCTTTTTCGCCACCTGGACGATGTCGTTCGGTCGAATGGCGTCGTCCCCTGGGGTGATGACCGAGAGAAATCCGGGATCGGCCGGTAGGATGGCAGCGCGATGACCAAGCGACTGGGTGTCGATCCGGCGGATGACGACAGCTCGGTGCAAGCGGCGGTAACGCTCGCGCTGCATTTCGCGCGCTGGGTCGATTACACCGGGGCCGGCGCCCTTGATGCCTCCCCGGAGGGGGGTTCCGCCGCAGGCCAATCGCCCGCGTCGCGCCAGGCCATCACCGGGCTGTGCGCTCCTGAGATTCTGAAGCCATTTCAACGCATCGCCGATCATCTGGGCTTGAGGACCGGCGAGCAGCGGATGGCGCTGATCAACCTGCTGTGCGGCTTGGCCAACATGATCGGCGATCAGGGCGCCGATTTGGAGGGGGTGTTGTCGAGCATTCTGCATCCCGAGGATCCCGTGGTCGCGGTGGTGCTGGGCGGAGCCACCGCTCGCCAGCGAACGGCCGAGTTGAAGGATGCGCTGGTCGGGGCGCCGTGCCTGGCCTGTGGTGGTCTCGGCGACCTTCATCGACCGGGCTGCTCCAGTCTGATCAAACATTAGCGGGATGATGTCTCCTCCGCGTCGCCGTTGTCATCGCCGGACGTCCGCTCCTCCATCACCTCCTGGACGGCGGCCTGGAGCGCGAGCACCTCGTCATCCGTCAGTTCGCTGAACTCGGCGCGCTTCTTCTTTGACAGGGTGCCGTGGTTCTGGAGCAGGCCGCGGACAAGGAGCGATGCCCGCCGATCTGGCATGTCGATCCGTTCCCGCACTGCCTCGAGCGCGGCGTCGTAGACCGCGACGAAGTCCAGTTCCTCCTTGAGGTCCTTGCGGACCGTCTCGGCCACCTTGGCGTACAGGTACTCGGCCAACAGGGTGGCGTCGAAGTAGCGGTACAGGTCGGCGGTGTCGTTCTCGACCTCGATCTCTTTGGCGGGCGTCCACCTCCAATCGATGTGCGGCTGGATGGCTTTGGAGAACGTCTCCAGCGCGACGTCGTAGCCCCGGCGGTCGCGGATGATGGCGGCGCTGACGGGGAACAGCACGTCTGGCGGCGTGAAACCTTCCGAGGCCAGAACGTGGTGCATCAGGAAGCGGTGGATGCGGCCGTTGCCGTCCTCAAACGGGTGCAGGAAAACGAAGCCGAAGCTCACCAGAGCGGCCTCGACTACCGGGTCGACGGCGCCTTGGAGCCGCGTGGTTATCTCGGCCCAGCCCGACATCAGCGTGTGGATGTCCTGCGGGCGCGGACAAATGAAGTGGACGACCTCACGGTACCCGCCCTGGGTCTCGCCGACGAAGTTCTGGAAGTCCCTGTAGCCCTTGGCCGCGTACCGGGGATCGACGATGGCGTTCTGGAGCGCGACGAGGCTGGCCGGGTCGGTCGGCTCGAACGACTTGGTGGAGCGCAGCGCGGCGACGAAGCGCTCGGCCCGCTGGCCGGTGGCCACCTCGTTCTCGATCTGGAAGCTGCTCTTGGTCTCCTTGGTGTAGAGGTAGTTTACCGCCCTGGCCAGGACGTCGGGGTCGCACCCGGCAATCATGCTGCGGGCTTCGGCGTCGATGGCCTCGGCCTGGAATGCTTCCAGGCGGGGCGTGCGGCGGACGGTGGGGGCGAAGCCGGGGCGGCCAAGGATGTTGTCGGAGACCTTGTGGCGCCGGGACGTGATGCCCTTGGCGGTCGTGATGTGGAGCTTGCCGTCGAGCGCGTCCGTGTAGGTCACCACCCCGGCGTCGGGAAGATCCAAGGTGCGCCCGGTGAGCCACTCGTAGAAGAACCAGGCGCGTCGCGCGTAGGCTCCCGTCGGTTCCGCGCGCACCCACGCCTCGAGTTCGCGCGGGTCGGCCACCTTGAACGCCGCAGCCAGGATGCCCAGTTGCAGCGGCTCGTAGCGTAGCGCGAACTTGATGTGGCCAATGAGACTGTCCTCGGGCGCGTAGCTTTGGGGGTACTTCTCGACCGTACGGCTGTCTTCGACCGTCGTCCGACGGACACCGGGGCCAACCAGCGAGGTGACGGCTGGCGGCGGCACGCGCAGGCCGAACTTGGCGATTAAGGCCGCCTGGCCAACGGGGTTGTGCTCAGCCATGTCGAGCCTCCTTCAAAAAAGGTTCAGCGGCCTGTGAAACCTTTCAGGAAACTAGAGTATCCGGTGGAAATCTTCAAGGCGTGGCCGCGCTGATCTCCTCCAAAAGCGTTCAGGGAGCTGCGAAAGCCTTCAGCGGGCGGGTATGCCCTGCGAATCGGGTCAGATAGCCACAGAGCACCCTGACGTGGGCTGCCCGATTAGCCTCGGAGACACGTGGGTCTGCGGAACGGGCGGCCTATCGAGGGCCGCCTGCTTCGTTTCTGGGGTGGCGGCGCGCACGGCCCTCTCTCAGCAGGTGCATCCGGATTGTCGCGCCTGTCTCAATCCTGTTTGTCGCGCGGCAACGCGCATCACGCGCCCGCTGAGGCCTGCCCCGTATCTACCCTGAGATAGTCCCGTTTCCGCCATTGCGCCAGCCGACGAACCATCCCCCGCCCACGGCGGCGCCGATCACCACAAGCCCGGTGCGCTTGCCGCGATATGCCCCGCGCGCGAACCCGCCGGAGCCTTCGGCCGCCCACGCCTGTCCGGGATATGCCGTCGCTCCCATGTGCTTCGCCGCCAGCCTCAGCGCCGTCGTCTTGGCGGCGGCGACCGTGCTCGCCTTGAACGTCACTTTCTCCCCCACGTCGGCGACGGAAACGGGCGCAGGGACGGGAGGCGGAGCCGGGGCGGCGGCAGGCGGCGCATCGGCGGCGATCTCGGTCTTCGCGTGGAGCTGGAGCATTGATGCCGTTGCCGGCTCGACCTCGGCCTCGACCGCCCATCGCCCGTCGCCCAGAGGCTCCGCCGAAAACCCCTTGCCCGCCGACACCAGGATGGTCGCGGCCACCCCGGCGGACAGGGCGCCGGGGACGATCAGGCGGATGCGACTGGCAGTCATTGGATGAGGACTCCGGGCAAGGCAAGGCAGCGGGACGCGGCAGGAACAGGTAGCATCATTCCAGGATACGGTAAATCCGGGTGTCGACGGTGGCGCTATCCGCCCGACGCTTTGACTGTTTTGTCGATCTCGAGCGGTGCGTGGCGACATGGGCTCGCACTGGCTGCCCATGCCGTCGTCTGCGGCGCGCTCGGCCCTCTCTCGACAGGTGCGGTCGGACGGCGCCGCTGGCGCCTTGTCGGCCTCAAATTAGGTTGACCACCTTTCGTTGGGCGTCGTCGTCGCCCTCGATGTAGCTTTGGGTGCTGGCCATGTCGGCGTGGCCGAGAAGCTGCTGGACGTCTTTTAGGGTCCCGCCTGCTTTCTTGATCGCCTTGGCCGCCCTGGTTCCGAACGTCCGCCGACCGCTGTGCGACCTAGCACCGACGATGCCGACCTTGAGGAAGAGCTGCCCGAACAATCGCACGATCGAGCGGGGTAGCATCGGTGCGAGCAACCCGCTTTTGATCGGCACGACCTCGGCGCGCTCGGATAGCACCAGCGGATCGTCGTGGCTACCGGGGCAGACCTTCCAGTGCGCGATGATCGCCGACCGCAGCTCGGCCGAGATTGGCACGGTCCGCGGGCGGGGGGAGGCCATCTTGTCCAGGGCGATGGTGTCGGCGAGGTCACCGCCCGCCGTCATCACATGCCAGCGGCGGAGTCTGGTGATTTCCCCTGCCCGCAGTCCAGCCTTGAACGCCAGCAAGACCACCACGCGATTCCGCTCTGCATAGCGTGTGGCCAGGCAGGCGCGGAGCACGGCTCGCAGCTCGGCGTCGTTCAGGGGCTTGGCCTCGGACATCGGGTTACCTCTGGCACGGAGATTGAAGCCCCACCTTGCCGAGCTTTTCGGCTGTGGGGCGGGGCGCGGCGTTGATTGTAGCTGATGTCGCCTACATCGGCCACTGGCGATTATAGCCGACTATGATCGCCAGTCTTCGGTAGATTATTCAGTCACAGCAGGCGGTGGCGAAGCGCGCGGACACGCCCCCTGCTCGGCAAAGCGGGGGCTCAATTCCGGGCGCCTCGGTTAGCATGGCCCCAGATTGCCTCCGCCCGAATCGGCGGCAACCTCACTGGTGACGGGGCGCGGGGCATTCGTCGGGCAATGGTCGCCAGTGGAAATCTCTGAAACCGCCTCTAAATTGGGATAGCCCGCACGAATGAACGGCACCATCCTCGCGCCGAAATCAGGGGCGGTTAGTCGGCGATGGATGATACGAAACGGAAGATGGTCACCGAAGCGTACGACGAAACAGTGTCGGAAGCTCTGGCGCGCGGCGTGGACACCGATACCGCCCACAAAGAAGGGGTGACGGCGGTAGCAATGTTCTTCGCATCCCTGGCAGGTATCGATGACGCGGCGGCGAGAGAGGACGTCGATTTACTCGGCCTGAAGCCTGAGTGAACGGCAGGTTGCAGTGGTGATTAACAGCGTAATATGAGGGAGTGGGCGAATGGCTGTCGATAGGAACATGCGCATACTGATAATCGATGACTATCAGACTATGCTCAGAATCATCCGCAACCTCCTGAAGCAGATAGGCTTCTCGAACGTGAACGAAGCCACAGATGGATCCATGGCGCTCCAAATGCTGCGCGTCGAGAGCTACGACCTGATTATCTCCGACTGGAACATGGAGCCGATGACTGGCCTCCAGCTCCTGCGCGAGGTGCGCGCCGATGCCATGTTGAAGACTGTTCCCTTCATCATGATTACGGCCGAGTCCAAGTCGGAAAACGTCATTGCCGCCAAGGAGGCGGGGGTTTCCAACTACATCGTTAAGCCGTTCAACGCTGAGACCCTACGGACGAAGATGGTCAGCGTGCTGGGCGACTTCTAGGTGAAGTAGCCCGCAATCATCGGCGACCTGACCCGATTTCATCGCCGAACCCGGCCCAGCGGATTGAGCCCGGCGACGGCGAAGGTCGGCGCCGGGCAGATGCCGGACAGGCCCCAGCCGAAGACGCCGGCGCCGGCGATCAGCGCGGGGTCGATGCGCTGGGATGGCGGCTTCGGCGTCTCGTCACTCAGTAGCGAGCGGGACCGCCGCCGCGCCACTTCATCTACGGCAAGGGCGAACAGGCCGATCTATCGCCCGACCAGCTCAAGGCGGTGGCCGGCTTCGCGGCAGGCATCAAGGCGACGGCAAAGGCACGGAGGACAGAATGAGCGGCAGGAAAGATGTCAGCGACGAACTGGTAGCGGCCATGGGCGAGGCCCTGGCGATTGCCAAGGGCGAGGCGGCACCGGCCGCTGTCCATCATGTCGAGGTGCTGCGGGATGTGGATGTACGCGCTCTCCGCACCCGGCTGGGCATGTCCCGCGAGCAGTTCGCCCAGCGGTTCCGGTTCCCCACCCGCACGGTTCAGGAATGGGAGCAAGGCCGCCGCCGGCCCGATCAGTCCGCCAGGGCCTACCTTACCGTCATCGAGCGGAACCCCAAGGCCGTCGAGGATGCCCTGTCCGCGTCGTGATGGCGACGGCGCCACCTGGTCGTCGCCGGCCTCGACGATTTCCCCTTGTTGCCGATCTGATGGGGCCTACTTCGACGCCATCACCAACCAGGGGAGCATAACGACGATGGACGTCCAGAGGGCATTGACCGCCGCGCAGTTGGGCGAGGCCGTCGTGAAAAAGGCTCTTTCGGAGGTGATGTGATGTCACGGATCATTGATAACGCGTGCGGCGACGCCAAGGCCCTGCATCGGGCGGGATTGATGGATGATGTTACGTTGCGGGAAATTGAGACGCTCGGCCTCCCGCCGGTGAAGCGCTATAGCGCGGAGGAAATTCAGGCGATTCGCGGCAAAAGCCGCGTCAGCCAATCCGTGTTTGCGCGCGTCCTGAACGTCGGGGTCGTGACGGTGCAGAAATGGGAAAGGGCACGAAGCGGCCGGGCGGGGCATCGCTGCGCCTGCTGCAGGTGATCGATGACAAAGGGATGGGCGCGATTATCGGCTAACCGACGCCGTCATCGCCAATCGTCGGCACCACCGTCGGCGACGAGGTTGAGCCTGGTGACGGCCATGCGGGAAGGCCCGCTTGCTCGTGGTTACCCTGCGGTGGGTAAGGCCGGGCCTTCATCGCACATGATCATTGCGGCGCGAGTTCCCGGTGGGCTAACGTCCTCCGAGTCATAGCAGGGGTTTTGTGCTTTGATGATGATGCGGCTTGCGCCGTCGGCGCGGGCGGGGATGAGGGGCGTCAGTCCTTTGAAAGAAGCGAGGGGCGACGTGGACGGAGATTGGAATTCCGGCGCCGCAGCGATTGGGGACGGCAGAACGGCGGCGCAAGCGGCCATGGTGATCGACGCCCATTCCGGCGGTCGCCTGTCGGTGGTGCTGGGCTTTGTCAGATTGTCATGACCGCGCCGACGCGTTGCATTAAGATCCTTGAATATGTCGGGCTCGACGTTCGTCGAGTCAGGCGCGAGTATGACCGTGTGGTCGACGCCATCGGCCGCGGTGATTTCCGCGCGGCACAGGTCAAGAAGCTGTCCAAGCTTTCGCACGGACGGTTCTACCGCGCCAAGCTCGGCGACAGCGACCGGTTGCTCTTCTCCCTATGGCGCTACGGAGAAGACACTTGCGCCCTGATGCTGGAAGTGATCGAGAACCACCAGTACGAGAAAAGCCGATTCCTCCGTGGCGCGGTGATCGACGAAGCCCAGATCACTGATGCCGATCCCATTGTGGCCACCGAGGAGGCGACACAGCTTCGCTACCTGAACCCGCGGCGCGCCACGATCCACGTGCTCGATAAGCCGATCTCCTTCGACGATGCGCAGGAAGCGCTGCTGCAGCTGCCGCCACCGGCCATCGTCGTCGGATCCGCCGGCAGCGGCAAGACGGCATTGACGCTGGAGAAACTCAAGCATGCCGAGGGCGAGGCGCTCTATGTGACGCTCTCGGCCTATCTCGCGCGCAGCGCCCGGGATCTCTATTACGCCAACGGCTTTGAGCATTCTGGCCAGGAGGTGCATTTCCTCTCCTTCCGCGAATTCGTCGAGACTCTTCGCGTGCCCAGAGGACGCGAGGCGCAGTGGCGGGATTTCGCCGCCTGGTTTGCCCGCAGGGGCCGAACCTTCCGGGGCATCGAGAGCCATCAGGCGTTCGAGGAAATCCGTGGCGTCATTGCTGCCGGAGCCGAAGGGCCGTTGAGCCGCGAGGCCTATCTGGACCTCGGAATCCGCCAGTCGATCGTCGCGGCCGAGCAGCGCGGCCTAGTCTACGACCTGTTCGAGACCTATCGCGCCTGGCTGGCCGAGGCCAGCCTCTACGATCTCAATCTGGTGGCCGGGGAGTGGCGGGCTCTGGCCCAGCCGCGCTTCGACTTCGCAGTGATCGACGAGGTCCAGGATCTAACCCCGGTGCAATTGGCACTGGTGCTGGGAACCTTGAAGGCCCGCGACCGCTTCCTTCTTTGCGGCGATTCGAACCAGATCGTACACCCCAATTTCTTTTCCTGGACGCAGGTCAAGACCCTGTTCTGGCGGGACCCAATCCTCGCCGAACGCCAGTCGCTGCAGGTGCTGACGGCCAACTATCGGAACGGCCTGGCGATCACGCGCGTCGCCAACACATTGCTCAAAATCAAGCATGCCCGTTTCGGTTCGATCGACAGGGAGAGCAATTTCCTGGTCGAGGCGGTGGGTGGGATGGAGGGAACCGTCGCCTTGATGGCGGACCGCGAGGCGATCAAACGCGACCTGGACGCCAAGACCGCACTGTCCAACCAGGTCGCTGTCCTGGTCATGCGGGACGAGGACAAGGTTGAGGCGCGAAAATACTTCAGTACGCCGCTGCTGTTCTCGATCCATGAAGCAAAGGGGCTCGAATATGACAACATCGTCCTATTCCGCTTCGTTTCGGACCACCGCAGGGAATTTCTTGAGATAGTCGATGGTGTCGCGGAGGCGGCCCTGTCTGCCGATACCCTCGACTATCGCCGCGCCCGCGACAAGACCGACAAATCTCTGGAAATCTATAAGTTCTTCGTCAACGCCCTCTACGTGGCGCTGACTCGCGCCGTGAGCCGTGTCTATCTGGTCGAGTCCGACACAGGCCACCCCTTGTTCGGCCTGCTCCGCCTCGCCGAAGGCGCCTCCCTTGCCGTAGAGGCCCGTCGGGCGAGCCGAGAGGAGTGGCAGAACGAGGCCCGCAAGCTGGAACTGCAGGGCAAGCAGGAACAGGCCGAAGCCATCCGCAACACGCTTCTGAAGCAGGCGGCCCCCCCCTGGCAGGTCTTCGATGAAGCGACGACGCGCGAGCTTCTGACCAAGGTCTTCAGCGGAGCGGTCAGCGGCCGCAAGACTCGTCAGCAGCTTCAGGCCGTGATCCAATGCCAAGACGAACCCGTCCTGACGCGCCGGCTGCAGCAGCAGACAGGCAGCGCCACGTCAGCCCCCGCTTCGGTTCCCCCGGCCGGTCTCGACCGTAAGCTGAATTCAGGCTATTTTTCCGCAAATTTCAGGGATGTTCTGACCGATTGCGACCGCTACGGGATCGACCACCGGCTGCCGATGAATGTGACGCCGCTGATGGCCGCGGCCGCGACCGGCAACATCCCGCTGATCGAGGCGCTGTTGCGTCGCGGCGCCGATCCCGAGGCCGTCGACCATTTCGGACGCAATGCCCTGCATTGGGCCATGCTCCAGGCATTCAGCAACACGGAGATGGCGCGCCGCTCCTTCGCCGGGATCTACGAGTTGCTGGCGCCAGCCTCGGTCGACGTCAATACCGGTGACAGGCTCGTGCGCATCGACCGCCATCTCTCGGAATATTTCCTGTTCCAGACCCTGTGGGTCCTGTTCAAGTCGCGTTTCACCCGCGCCACGCGCACACTCGAAGCTGCCTTCGATACCCAGGCGATCCTCGACGCCTGGGAGAACATGCCGGCAAACGCCGTGCGGCCCGACCGGAAGCGACGCCAATTCCTATCGGGCCTGTTGTCCCGCAACGAAATCGACCGTGACTACGCCTACAACCGAAAGCTATTCAGGCGACTTCGGCAAGGCTGGTACCAATTCAGCCCGCAGCTTTCGGTGCGCCGTCACCGGGGTGGTGAAGAGGTGTGGGTCCCGATCCTTGTGGCGCTCAACCTGCCTTTCGTCAAGGAAGGTGCCATCCAATATCTCTGGCGGAGCGCTGACGAGCTTTTGGCGGCCTCTGGCCTGCCGCCGGCGCCGAATCCGATCGCCGGACCGGATCTGGGCGGATGGGGGGAATATTTCTGAGCGGGGTAAGGCTCACGCCATTGCCATTCGCCGCCCCTCCAGTTCGACAAGGCGAAAAGATATCGAGAAAACCGGACAAGCGGCAGTTATCCGTGGCTCGGAAGCGAGCGTTCTTGCCACTTTTGTCCACCCGCTCCGCCAGCGTCAACGCATCCGGCCACCGGTCATCAGACCCCAGTTTGTCGTTAGACTAGCTGCCATTGTCGGCAGCGACCAATCATGAGCGAAATGGCGAGCCTCGTGCCTCCGGGTGGCGAAGTGGTGATGGACGACGGCCGCCTTGCGAGACTAGCCGGCGCCAGCCTGCGATCTATCGACCGGTAGACGTAATATGAAGCACGCTCCGTTCCCGGGTTCCGAGTCCACCGTGATTGTTCCGTCGTGCCGAAGGACAATCGCTCGAATGATAGCCAATCCTTGGCCGGTTCCTTGGCCGGGTGGCTTCGTGGTAAAGAACAACTCGAAAATCTTGTCCTGAATTGCCGCTGGAACCCCGAGGCCAGTATCTGCGATTGAAAGCTCGACAGCGTCGGCTATGAGCCTGGTGGCGATGTCGATGCGGCCGGGAAACCTGTCCGAGGCCTTTATCGCATCGACGGCATTCACTATGAGATTGATGAGCACTTGGTTTATTTCGCCCTCGATGGCATTGAGCGCCGGCAAGCGCTGGTCAAGATTCATCCGCAACTCGGCAACGTGCTTCCATTGATTGGTGGTGACCGTTGCCGCCAATTCGACGGCGCGGTTCAGGTCGAAGGGCCTCGGCATCTTTTCGCTGGGATACGAGAATTCCTTGATCGCGGCGACGATGCTTGCAATTCGATTGATGCCTTCCAGGGCCTGATCAGTGGCAGCGGGCAACTCGCGAGCCGCGAATTCGTATTTGAAGGCAGCGGCTTCGGCGCTGAGCGCGCTCCAATCGCCGGTATCGGCCGCCAGCCGGGCTTGGCGGGCGATGCTCAGCAGGCGGGGGAGCCAGGTCTTTAGGAAGGCAAGGTTGTCGCCGATGAACTGCGCCGGCGTGTTGATCTCGTGGGCGACGCCGCCGGCCAGGGTGCCAAGCGCCTCAAGGCGGCTGGACTCGGAGAGACGCTCGATCATCTTGGCTCTTTCGGACTCTTCGACCTTGCGCTGGCTGATGTCCTGAAAGGTGATGATTTCCGGCGCCTCGCCATCGTAGCGCCAGCGGGCCAGCAGGGTTTTCTCGGCCACGCGCAGTTCGAGCGCGTAATCGCCATCCTTGCCCGAAGAAATACTGTCGAGCAGACGATGGCGGTCCTCCGAGGCAACGTTTGCCAAATACCCTGCGAGCTCGCCGGTGTCACGCTTTTCGCCCAAATCCAGCACCTCCCTGGCGCCGGTTCCTAGTACCCAAGATCTGGAAGGCCCGTCCAGTTCCACGAATCCCAGTTGAGCGATGTGCTGTGCTTCGGTCAGCCGTTGCTTGGTGTGGCTGATTTCGCGGGCGAATGCGGCCGCGTCGGCCAGCGCCTTCGTCCGCGTCTCGATCAGTTGCTCCAGGGTTTGTCTTTGCCGCATTTGACTCCAAGCCAGCGCCATGACGGCGATTGCCAGAACCGCCAGGAACGCGCGTAGTCCCGCTACCTCACCACTTCGCGTCGCGACCTCTTTCCATCCCGCGTTTGGACACATTGCGAATTCCCAATAGCCCTCGGGCAGGTCGATACGGGCGATTTCCGGCGCGTTGTCGAATACACGGGGATCACCGCCAATTAGCTTTCCTGCGGTCGTCCGCAACGCCCAGGCCTGGCCTTCGATGGTTCCGACTCGGCTAGATTCAATCAAGGCACTGATGTTGAAGACAATGCCCACCGCCCCCCAGGGGCGGTCTCCGACAAAGATCGCCTGGCGGGCCAGCAAGCCCAGCCCACCCTGGATCAACTCGACCGGCTCGTGGACGGCCATGCCCCGACTTTGGATAGCGCGTCTGACGGCGTCGGCAAATCCAGGACGCTTATCCTGGAGAATGTCGTTGCCGATCACCTTGAGGTTTCCTGGGTCGGTCGGATAGACGAGACGCACAACGAAATCCGGCGCCACAGCAAGATTTCGGATGCCCGGCACCTGCGGAAAGTAGGCGGCGGCGAAACTAGGGAATTCCCGTTCAAGCTGATCGGGCGAGCCGTCGGTGACCTTGACGGTGACAAAGGCCGACAGACCGCGGACGAGCGACAAACGTTGATTAAGAGCGTTTGTCATCGTACTGGCAGCAGACGACGCAAACGTCGCAACCTGATTGCGGGCCTGGACCTTGCGATATTCCAAATGAAGGTGGTCAACCAAGACCGCCGCAAAGAGCAATAAAACCCCCAGGGCACCGAGCTTTAGGATCTGTCTGGTCCGCATGGCCCCCTCCATTTTTGTCCACCGCTCCTCGCGGATGCATGCGCGAAACCGATGAAATGGAGCGCGTTCCATGCTCAGGATGACGCCTCCTCCGGCGCCCAAGTACCCCCATTTGGGGGCGAGTGTCCTAAATCCATCGGCTGAATTGATCTGGCGAACGGCTGGCATACAATTTCCCACAGGGGGAAGTGACCATGGCGCCCGTCAGCGGATATCGCGCCACAAGCCTATCATTTCATTGGGCAACCGGCCGTTATCGGCCTTTTGGAAGCGAGCGCTGCTCATTGCGGACGGTCATTTGCCAAATTACAAATAGGAAAGTTTTTCATATCAAGTCCCATACAGGACTGCCCGCCTGCTCTATCCCATGGGTGAAATGACAAACAACGTCATCCATAGCGGCGGTCCATATGAACCAGTCAAGCCTCGCACCCTTTGAGTTCACTGCAGATATGTTAATCGGCGATCCGGATATCGATGCTGATCACCGCGCCTTTTTCGATATCTCGAAGCTCCTCAACGAAAGCATTACGACCGATGGCAACATTCTGGTGGTTGCTAGCGCAGTAGAAATGCTCAAAGAATATGTTGAAGGGCACTTTTGGCGCGAGGAAAAGGCGATGCAGAAAGTCGGGTACCCATACATTCGTAATCACAAGTTACTGCATGATAAGTTCCGTCGTAAGATAAATGCTATTTCTGCGGCGTTTGATAGCGGAGATGCAGCCGCGGTATGGCTTGTCACGTTGACCCATCACCTCCCGTTTGGGGCGGCTTGACCCGTTTTCTCGGCCCGGTGCCGTCGATCTGATCGCCGTCCTGGGTCTTGCGTCGGCGGG
>Ga0316222_1002896_pt1 | contig 17594 bp, 19 predicted proteins | sample TBH18011metaG_FD_206008 | JGI IMG/M metagenome (GOLD analysis project Ga0316222, IMG submission 206008) | Freshwater microbial communities from Trout Bog Lake, Wisconsin, USA - TBH18011 | ecosystem: Environmental > Aquatic > Freshwater > Lake > Hypolimnion/Profundal zone | place: USA: Wisconsin...
TCGCTGGCTCAGTCAAAGCGTCAACGTCACCGATGGCGGCCGGACCCTGGTGGTGGCCCTCAATCTTGGCTGACGCATGACTTCCGCCTTGATCCCTGGCTAGGCTTGACTACTTCTAACGCAGGGAAATAGATAACCGTTAGGAGGGTATTATGCCGGAAGCGAAGGTGGCGTGCGGGACCTGCGCCTTCTGGGAAAAGGTCTTCGGCAAAGTGGCCGGAGGCACTTGCCTGATGCGGCGACAGCAAGAGCAAGACGGTTGCCCACAATGGGCATCCCTGAATATTCTCAAGGATGGTGGACCGCTGCAAAGCCTGTGGCAGCGGGTTTCGGGCAAACCTGGACGATAGGCGCGATATTCTCAAAGGGGAGCGTACCACATGGCCAAGGACACCTTGCGCGACGTCGTCGCCGCCCATGACCGCTGGCTCCGCGGCGACGCGGGCGGCGCGCGCGCCAAGCTAGACCATGCCATCCTCACCGGCCGCGATCTGCGCGACTGGAACCTGCGCGAGGCCACCCTGCGCGAAGCCGATCTGTCCGGCTGCGACCTCCGTGGCGCCAACCTCTCCCGCGCCACACTATCGGGCGCCAACTTGCGTGGCGCCAATTTGCGCGGCGCCAATCTCAGCGAATCCGACCTGTCGCAGGCCGATCTGCGCGAATGTATCCTGGACGGCGCCGATTTATCGGGCACCGACATTTGGCGCAGCAACCTCTACGGCGCCGTGATCGACCCGGTGACCCTACACAAAGTGCTGTGCTGCGTGACTCCGACGGGGAAATAGGCCAGAAGCCCTTCAGTGCCTTAGCACCCTGGCCAAAAACGCCTGGGCTCGCTCCGACCTTGGCTGGCCGAAGAACTCCTCCTTGGGAGCGTCTTCGACGATGCGTCCGTGATCCATGAAGATGACCCGGTCGGCCACATTGCGGGCAAAGCCCATTTCATGGGTGACCACCACCATGGTCATGCCGTCCTGGGCCAGGGCCACCATCACGTCGAGCACTTCGCTGATCATCTCGGGATCAAGCGCCGAGGTCGGCTCGTCAAACAGCATACAGATCGGATCCATGGCCAAAGCACGGGCAATCGCCACCCGCTGCTGCTGACCGCCCGAGAGCTGGCCGGGAAACTTGTCGGCATGGGCGGCCAGACCAACCCGCTCCAGCAGGGAGGCGGCCTTGGCCGCTGCCTCGTCGCGGCTCCGCCCCAAGACTTTGACCGGGGCGATGGTCAGATTGTGGCGCACGCTCATATGGGGAAACAGCTCGAAATGCTGGAACACCATCCCCACCCGAGCGCGCAGGCGAGGCAAATTGGTAGCGGGATCGCCGACCGAGATTCCATCGACCACGATGCGGCCACGCTGAAACGGCTCCAGCCCGTTGACACATTTGATCAGGGTCGACTTGCCCGAGCCCGAGGGGCCGCACACCACCACCACCTCGCCCTTGGCGACCTGGGTGGAGCAATCCGTCAGCACCGGGAACTCGCCGTACCACTTCATCACCCGATCAAGCTCGATCATCCTAAATCCCTCAGCGCAGCACGGCGATGCGCCGTTGCAGGCGGCGCACCAGGATGGATAGCGACAGGCAGATCACCAGATAAAGCGCCGCCACAAACAGGTACATCTCGATAGGGCGGTTGTAGTTCTTGCCGGCAATGTCGGCGGCTTTCAGCAAATCCTTGGCGCCGATGGCGTAAACCAGCGAGGTGTCCTGGAACAGGATGATGGTCTGGGTGAACAGCACCGGCAGCATATCGCGGAAGGCCTGGGGCAACACGACATGGCCCATCACCCGCCAGTAATTCATCCCCAGCGCCTGCCCGGCCCAGACCTGGCCGCGCGGAACGCCCTGGATGCCCGCCCGCATGATCTCGCCGTAGAAGGCTGACTGAAACGCTGTGAAGGTGATCAAGGCCGAGTTCTCGGCGCCGATCGGGCGGCCTGTGATCAGCGGGATGATCAGGAAGAACCACAGGATGACCATCAGCAGTGGGATCGAGCGCATGGTGTTGACATAAAAGGTCGCCGCCCCCGCCAACGCCGGAAAGGCCGACAGCCGAGCCATCGCCAGCAGGGTGCCAATGACCACCCCGCCGAGCATTGCCACCAAGGTCAGCCTGAGGCTGAACAGCAGCCCGGTCAGGATGAAAGGCAGGCTGGCCGGGATCACCGAGAAGTCGAGATTGCCCAGCATGGTCAGCGCCCCCCGCCCATGGTGCCGGGGATGCGGACTCGGCGCTCGATCAGCGCCATCACCCGGTTGGCCAGGAAGGCAGTGACGAAGTACAGCACCGTAACCGCCAAATAGGTCTCGATCCCCTGTTCGGATTCCTCCTGCATTTGGCGGGCGACGAAGGTCAGCTCGATCACGCCGATGGCAAAGGCCACCGACGAGTTCTTGATGACATTCATGAATTCCGAGGTCAAAGGCGGCAGGATCAGCCGCAACGCCATCGGCAGCAGCACCAGCCGATAGGTCTGCAAGGCCGAAAAGCCAAGCGCCTGGGCGGCCATCCGCTGGCCCCGCGCCTGGGTCTCGATGCCGGTGCGCACCAACTCGGCAATACGGGACGCGGTGAACAGGCCCAGGCACAGGCTGGCCGTGATGAATTCCTTGGCCGGCATGTCTTGCTTGACCCACAGGCCCAGCTCGCGCGGCAGCAATTCCGGGACCACGAAAAACCACAGGAACAATTGGACCAGCAGCGGGATGTTGCGGAACAGCTCGACATAGGCGGTGGCCAAAGCGACCACCCAGCGACGCCTCACCGTCCGCAGGGCGCCGATGGGAATGCCCACCAGCAACGCCAGCCCCCAGGCGGCCAGCGACACCGCCAGAGTCCAGCCCAGCCCCGACAACAACCAGTCCAGATAGCGCTCATCCCCGCCGGAAACGGTCTCGAGAAAGATGCCCCAGTTCCAGTGATAGGCCATCGCGGCTCACGGCTTCGGGTTGAAGGCTTCGGCGGGCAAGTCGTTGGGGGCCTTGATCAATTGTTTGAGCTGCTCGCTCATGGGGAAGTTGAGGCTGACCATCTTGGGCGGAATCGGCGACAGGAACCACTTGGTGTAAAGCCGGTCCAGTTCGCCGGACGCCATCACCGCCTTGACGGTATCATCGACCAGCGCCTTGAAGGGCGGGTCGTCGCGCCGCAGCATGATGGCAATGGGTTCGATGTTCAGCACCTCGCCGACAATGGCGTAATCGCCGGGCGCTTTGGCGGTGGCGATCAGTCCGGCCAGCAGATTGTCGTCCATCACGAAAGCCACGGCGCGGTCGGATTCCAGCATCAAGAAGGAATCGGCGTGGTCCTTGCCGTAGACCTCCTTGAAGTCAAGATTGCTCCCCTTCTTGTGGGCGCGGATCAACTGGACGCTGGTGGTGCCGGTGGTGGTGGCCACCGGCTTGCCCTGGAGCTGGGCCAATTCAGTGATGCCGGAACTTTTCTTCACCGCCATCCGCACATTGGTGACGAAGGTACTGGGGGCGAAGGCCACCTGGCGAGCGCGCGCCTCGTTGTTGGTGGTCGAACCGCATTCCAGATCGATGGTGCCATTGGTCAAGAGCGGGATGCGGTTCTGACTGGTCACCGGCTGCATTTCCACGCCCAGCGCCGGCAGCCCAAGCCGGGCCTTCACTGCGGCGACGATGCGGTTGCAGACATCAATGTGGTAGCCCACCGGCCGCTGCAGATCGTCGAGATAGGAGAGCGGGTAGGAGGATTCCCGAAAGCCCAGCGCGACAGAACCGCTCTCTTTGACCTTCTTCAACGTGCCGGACAGATCCTCTGCCGCCGCCGGAGCCACGACGGCCAGCAACACGCACAACACAAGACACGCCCGACCGAAACCCATGGCCCCGTCTCCCCCCGCGAAAGACGGTGACACCATAAGCCAGCCGGGCGGCATTGCCTAGCCGCCAGTCGGGAGCGGTTTTGAGAGTCACTGCCGGACTCGGGCAACGAAAAACTCCGCCTCAGCCTTGAGGGACTGAACCACATCGACCAAGCTCTGGGCACTCCAGATCACTCGCACCGTACCGGCGCAGGCATGGGTCGAGGCCTTGGACATGTCCTTGACGCTGGCCGAGACGGCACCGGCCTGGCGCGCTACCTCGTCGATATTGGCGGCGATGTCGCGGGTCGATGCCTCCTGCTCCTGGACCGCGCCGGCAATCGCCGAGGAAACCTCGTCCAGGGAGCGAATGGTATCGACCACGCCAACGATGCTCGACGCCATGCTGGTGGCGGCGTCTTGCACTTCCGACACCTTGTTCGCGATGTCCTCAGTGGCCTTGGCGGTCTGATTGGCCAGATGCTTGACCTCATTGGCGACCACCGCAAAGCCCTTGCCGGCATCCCCCGCCCGTGCCGCTTCGATGGTGGCATTCAGTGCCAGCAAATTGGTCTGAGCCGCGATGTCGTTGATCAGCTTGACGATCTCACCGATGGCCTGGACCGAGGTGGTCAGGTCGTTCATCTGCATGGCGGTGTGATTGACGCTTTCCACCGCCCGCTGGGAGATCCGGGCGGAATGCCCGACCTGACTGGCGATTTCGTTGACCGCCTTGGCCAATTGCTGGGTGCTGTCCGACGCCACCGCCGCATGCTCGGTGGTAATGGCGGCGGCCTCGCCGACATTCATTGATCGACCGCCACTGGCCTCCGAACGTGAAACCATCGCATTGGCGGTTTTGGCAATCCCCGCCGTCGCTCCATCGAGTTCAGATACCTTGGACTTCACCGTCGCCTCGAAGTCGTCGGCCATCGCCGCCAGCGCGGCACGACGGGCGGCCTCGTTCCGCTCCCGCTGCTCCTCCCGCTCGGCAGTCAGCCTCTCGATATTTTGCGCTTGCCGCTGGAACACCAGAACCGCCCGCGCCATTTCGCCGATCTCATCACCACGTTGGGTTCCGGGTACTACCAGATCATTCTCGCCGGCCGCCAAACGTCCCATCGCGGAGGTCAGCTGCAAGGCGGGACGGGTGATTCCCCGCGCCAACAAGGTGGCGATCAGGGAGCCTCCGGCCATCGCCGCCAGCAGCAGCAGATCCATCATCAGCAACTCGTCGCGGGCCTGACGACGTACCTCTTCGGCCATTTGCCGCACGTCAGCAGTCATGAAATCCTCGACCGCCTTCAACAGATCGATGCGGGCGGTGGCCTTGGCGAACCAGGTATCGGCGGTCATGCCGCCGCTGTCTCCGTCATTGATCGACGCGCGAGCCACTTCCAACTCTCCGGCGGCGGGTTCGTGCAAGCGCCGCTGGAACTCCTCGATCTGGCGCTGGGTGGCGTGGGCGCGGAACGCGGCAAAGCGCTCACGCTCGGCCACCGCCAAGCTGATCAACCGCTTGCGGGCGGCCTGGGTGATCTCTCCGCCCGAAATGGCGGCGGCGCCGGTCGCGCGTTCCTGGCCGGCATATTCCTTGCCACGCGACAAGTTGGTCTGAGCATCGACCGCGTTCCTGATCTCCAGTTGATTGGTGTAACCCATCGTTCCTTCCGCGACCCTCAGCAGCTTGTCGATGGCCTGGGTATAGGCGGCGATCACTTCGCTCGCCGGCACCGCCTGGGTTTCGACGCGCGGGCGCAGTTCCGTGGCGGTCCCAATCGCCTGCCTGGCGGCGGCGACATTGTCGGCAAGCTGGCGCGGCAGCCCATCGCCCATCTGGGCGACAGCCGCATCCAACGTCTTGAGATGGGCATCAGACTCGACCAGTTGGCCCTTGCGATTGGCGGCTATTCGCTCGTTGGGGCGAGTCGCCAAAGCGGCGGACATGCCCCGCTCCTTCTGCAACTCGTGCACGGTGGCGATCGCCTCAGAGACTAGATGGGTCATCCCCACCACCCGCCCCATTTCATCGATCATTCTCAAGCGTTGCAGATTGAGATGGCCGATGGCGAACACGGCCACCAGGGCGGGAATGGCGATGGCCGACCAGATGCGAAGGGCAATACCGCCATTGCCGACGAGCTTGGAATTCCGAAGCGTTTCGATCATGCGCATTGAACTCCTGTCCCACGGCCCTTGCCGATAATAGGTAGGCTACATACCTCCTTTGTATGGTGTCGAGCGGAAACGGTTCAATACCCAATCCCTTTGGCGAGATCGATTGCCAAGCTGACCGGACGGTATATGATTCCCGGCAGCATCAGGGCGTGAGCAAGGAAGAGGAGATCGGGCCGGAATGAAGAAAATCGCCCAAGCTCTGGACGCCCTCAGTATTTGCGCATTCTTGATCGACCACGCGCACAAAGTCGTCGGTTGGAACTCCGCCTGTGGCCAGCTCACCGGCATCCCGGCAGCGGAGATCGTTGGCACCAACCGCCATTGGACCGCGTTCTATACCCAACCCCGCCCCTGCCTGGCCGATCTGGTGCTGGACAAAGCCGTCGATAAAATGTCCCAGCACTATGACAAGGTCAGCAAGGCTGAGTTCGCGCTCGAAGCCTACCGGGCCGAGGGATGGTTCGACGACATTGGCGGCAAGCGCCGCTACCTGACCTTCGAGGCCCGCCCCGTGCTCAATCGCCAGCGCGTCATTGGCGCCGTCGAGGTGTTGCAGGACATCACCGAATACATCGAGGCCCGTGAGCGCATCGCCTTCATGACCGATCACGACCTGTTGACCGGCCTGCCCAACCGGGTGCTGCTGGAGGATCGTATCCGCCAATTGATCGCCCGCGCGGAACGCAGCGGCGAGGGATTCGCCCTGGCCGCCCTCGACATTGACCGCTTCAAGGTGTTCAACGAGTCGCTTGGCCACAGCGGCGGCGACCTGCTGCTCCAGGACATTGCCCGGCGCATTCAGGAGGCCATTCGCGGCGCCGATACCGTCAGCCGCCAGGGCGGCGACGAATTCATGCTGTTGCTGCCTTCGATCGAGGATCGCGGCGACATCCTCCGCATCATTGACAAGGTCACCACCGCCATTGCCGGCCCGTGCCAAGTCGGCGACCGGCAGGTGAAGGTCCTGGCCAGCGTTGGTGTCGCCCATTTCCCCCTCCACGGTGAAAATGCGGAGGACCTGGTCAAGCACGCCAACACCGCGCTCTACCACGCCAAAGACAGCGGCCGGAACAACGTCCAAATCTACGACGACCGCTTGGTATCGCATCTAACCGATTCGATGACTCTGGAGGGCGCGCTGAGGGGCGCCATACCCAGCCAGCTTTTCATCGAGTACCAGCCGCAATTGTCGCTCCTGACCCGCGCCCCCCTTGGTTCCGAGGCATTGATCCGCTGGCGCCATCCGGAGATGGGCGTGATCCGCCCCGATATTTTCATTCCCCTGGCCGAATCGAGCGGGCTTATCCACGATGTCGGGGCCTGGGTGCTGCGACGCTCCTGCGATCTCATTCGCGAAACCGGCATCCCCGTCGCCGTCAACCTGTCGGCCCATCAGTTCACCCACTCGGACCTGTTCGACACCGTCGAGGATGCCGCGCGCGGGATCGAACCCGGCCTGCTGACGCTGGAGATCACCGAAAGCGCCTTCATCGGCGATTTCGATGCTGTTCGCCGAACCTTGGAACGACTGAAGGGATTGGGGCTGAAAATCGCACTCGACGATTTCGGCACCGGCTATTCCTCGCTGACCTATTTGCGCCGGCTGCCGATCGACTACATCAAGATCGACCAGTCCTTCATCCGCGACCGTGGCTCGCGCCCAATCGTTCAGGCCATCATCGGCATGGCCGAAAGCCTGGGCATGGCCACCATCGCCGAGGGGGTCGAGGCGCCGGAACAGATCGCCTTCCTGGAACGCCAGGGCTGCACCGCCATCCAGGGCTACTATTATTCCCGGCCGATCGACAATGACAGCTTCATCCGCTTCATTCGCAATCAACCACCGGCGCGCAAATCCACCGGACAGCGCGCCCGCCGGGCCGAGCCGGTCCTAAGCTGGTCCTTCACCTTCGCCACCGGCATCGCCAGCATCGACGCCCAGCACAAGAAGCTGATCACCATCATCAACCGGCTGCACAAAGCCTCGTCGAGCAAGAAAGGCATCCAGGCGATCATCAATGAAATGACCGACTATGCCGGCTACCACTTTGCCCATGAGGAACGGTTGATGGGGGAGTACGACCTTCCCAGCGCCGCCGCCCATATCGCCGAACACCGGGATTTCGTCGCCAAGGCTGCCGAGTTCGGCACCTTGGACGGAGAGGCGACTCCGCCCGCCCTGGCCCAGCGGATGGCCCTGTTCCTGGGGGATTGGCTGGTCGGCCACATTCTGGGGACCGACAAGAGCCTCGGCGAAGAATTACGCGCCGCCATGGCCGGGCGATAACGACCCTACGGCCCGGCTCGCGCGGCATCCAGCAGCATTTGCCGGAACCGGGCCAGCAGGGTCTGATCGAGACCGGCGCTCATCTGCCCGACCATCAGGTCCAAAGCGGCTTCGGGTGTCATCGGCTGCTTGTAGACACGTCGATCGGTCAGGGCGCCGAACACATCGACGATCGAGGCCATGCGAGCCAACTCGCTAAGTTGACTGCCCTTCAGGCCGTGCGGATATCCGGTGCCATCCATTTTCTCATGATGCTGCTCGGCAATGACGATGACGCCCTTGGAGACGTGCTCCAAACGGTTCAGCACCGCCACCGAGCTGGCGACATGGCTCTGCATGATCGCCCACTCATTGCCCTCTAGCCGCCCCGGCTTGTTCAGCACGTCCAAGGGGATGGTCATCTTGCCGATGTCGTGGACCAAGCCGCCCACGGCCAGGGTCAGCAGGTCGTTGCCCTTGAGCCCAATGGAATCGCCGAACACCGACAGGAACGTGGCCACCCGCAACGAGTGGACATAGGAATAATTGTCGTGGAAGCGCACGCCGTCCAGAACACCACGAAAGTCCTTGCCATTGACTGCCGCCACCAGATGCCGGCAGGCATCGTTGACTTGGTCCAGGTTGGGCACCCCACCACTGGCGATCTCATCCGATAGGCCGTTGAACGCCGCCACCGTGTTCTGCAGGACGTTGCGCGGCGCCTCGGCCAGATTCGCCCATTGCGCCTCGACCGCCCGGTTGACCAGTGCCGAAACCGCCTTAAGCAAGGCGCAAGACTCACCGCCGCGCGGCAGCACCGCCTGTGCTCCCGCGGCCAGGGCGGCGGTTTCCGCATCCTTGCCACCGCCAGCCATCAGCAGAATCCGGCCACAACCGCGCAGCTTGGCATCGTCCTTCAGCTTCAGCATCAACGCCGGACCGCCGAAGGGCGGCGCCATCTCATCGACCACCAGCACGGCGCAGGGATCGGCGGCAAGTTCGTCCATCGCCTTGCGCCCGTCCTGGAACACAGCAACGCGGTAGAACTGTCCCAGGACCGCGCCCAGCGACTTGGCGCGCGTGATGTTGCCATCGATCACCGCGATAGCGGGCTTCTGTGACGGATTAGTCATGGGGGCCTTTCTGACGATCAGCGAGAGTCATTCCGAGCTGCCATTTCCATTTCCAACGCGCGCCAACTGGCGCACAGCGCGTCGTAAAGCTGCTGGCATTGGGCGTTGTTCGGCCGCCGACCGTTGGGATTTGGGCCGAACAGCGCATTCTCCCACATCCACTGGCCTGAGGGCGTCTCGAGGAAGGAGACGAACTGGCGCAACGAGTGGATCATGATGTGGCGGGTGCGGATGTCGGAGTAGAACACCTCCCATTCCAGTTGGTGCCCGTGGTCGATGGCCAGTGCCTGTAGCACCGTGCGGCAGGCGCTCTCCGTCTTGCTCTTCCATCCGGTGCTTCCGGCGTCCAGCACTTTGAAAAAGTTCGGCAGGAATTCCCGCGGGAAAGCCGGTGTCTGCCCGTCCAGCAAGACCTCAAACGGACGGACCATCAGTCGGTGGAACATGTCGCGGCGCCCCGACAGCGGCCCGAAGCCGGTCTGCGACGATGCCCGCTCGCCCTCTTCGGCTGCATGCGCCGCGGCAACATTGGCGGCAGCGCATTTCGCCGGCTGCGACGCAATGGCATGGGCGAATTCACAATGGGAATCGGCAAAGGAATCGAGGATCTTGTTCAGCTCGGCCAAATTGACCATGCCATGGCGGGATTTCTCCTGGGCCAGGCGCCGAACCATTTCCACCGCCACCGCGACGACGTCAAGGCAGGCCAAACGGCCCGTCGCCGCTGACGGTTTTGATCCGGCGGGGCGCACTGGAACGGTCATCCGCCCTCTCTCCTCCACGGCCGCCTCTGCGGCACAAAACCAAGATGCCCAAGCCCAGGCAATCGCCTCCCCCAGGGCGCGGCTAGCCTAGACCGAATCCGCAGAGACCGAAAGCCTGAACGACACCATGGTTCGCCATCCCGCCGCACAAATGGGTTGAGTGGCGGGGACGTGGCCGGTCAGCCGACGAAGATGTCATTTTCGACGGAAATTGTGCCCGGCGCAGCCCAAGCGGCACAGCCCGCTTCTTCCCGCTCGTGCCAGGAATTGACTTTCCCGGTCAGCGTCACTCGCCCGCCCTCGGTGGTCACGGTGATGGCCTCGGAGTTGAACCACGACCGCCCCAAAGCGAGCATGATATCGTCCCTGGCGGATGGAACATCCGGCTTCGGCGTGATGGTGATCTGGTTGGAAATGCCGGTGACGCCCCAAAGCCCCTGAAGGTCGTTAGCCGCCGCTTTCTGCTGGTAATGCCAGGCGACTTCTCCCGTCAACGTGACAAGACCGTCCTCTACCCTGATATTCACGGCCCCGCTTGGAATCCTCGAGTCCCAATTCAACCGACTGATCGCCGCCGAGGCGATTTCCTCGTCGCCGTGTTTGACGCTAAAGGGCAGTCGAACCTCAATTTCCTCGACAACCGCCCTGACCGCTTTGACCCGCCGGGCAGCAGTCTCGGCCGCCGATTTCTCGGAGAAATTCTCGACGTGGCCCATCAGGGTTACGACCCCTTCTTTCGCGGTGACGCCGATATGAGCGGCATTCACACTCGGCTCCCAGCTCAATTCATCAAGCACGGCCTGCTTCAGGCTTTGGTCGTCGGACATGACTTTCTCCCAAGATAAGGTCGGATCGATACCGTCGCGACAACGCACGACCCGAATCAGATACGAGCCGTGGCGGCCCATGGATAGGCCCGGAAACTACCCAGTTTGGCCCAGCCGTTTTAAGAAACATCCTCTGAGTAGTTTCCGGACCCTCCACGCGCAAAGAAAGGCGGTGATGATGGCGCCAACCGCCCTAACGCCAGGATTTTGCGATGAGAGCACTCGTCTATTCCGGTTCGGCCGAGAAGGAACTGGCCGAGCGCGCCAAGCCGGTGATCGAGGCTTCGACGGACGCCATCGTCAAAGTAACCAAGACGACAATATGCGGGACCGACCTGCACATCCTCAAAGGGGATCTGCCATCCTGTCTGCCGGGCCGCATCCTCGGTCACGAAGGAATCGGCATCGTCGAGACCATCGGTTCCGCCGTGACGCTAATCAAGCCCGGCGATCACGTGCTGATCTCCTGCGTCACGGCCTGCGGAAAATGCCTCTATTGCCGGAAACTCATGTTTTCGCACTGCACCACTGGCGGCTGGATCCTGGGCAACACCATTGACGGCACCCAGGCGGAATTCGTCCGCATTCCGCACGCCGACACCAGCCTCTACCCGTTTCCCGAAGGATCGGATGAAGAAGCGATGGTCATGTTAAGCGACATACTTCCAACCGGATTAGAGTGCGGTGTGCTGAACGGCAGGGTTCGTCCGGGATGCGTCGTGGCAATCATCGGTGCCGGGCCGGTGGGACTCGCCGCATTGCTGACCGCTCAGTTCTACTCCCCCGCCGAACTCATCATGATCGATCTCGACGACAACCGGCTCGCGTTGGCCACGCGGTTCGGCGCCACGGCGACCATCAACAGCACGGACGGCAAGGCGACAGAGCGGGTGTTGGCGATGACCAGTGGGCGAGGCGCCGATACCGTGATCGAGGCGGTGGGCATCCCCGCCACCTTCGCGCTCTGTCAGACCCTGGTCGCACCGGGAGGCACCATCGCCAATATCGGGGTGCATGGCGCGAAAGTGGATCTCCATCTGGAGAGCCTGTGGGACCGCAATATCACGATCACCACCCGCTTAGTCGATACCGTGAGCACGCCCATGTTGCTCAACATGCTTGTTGCCCACAAGATCGCCCCCAAGCTGCTCATCACCCATCGCTTCACGCTCGATGAAATCCTGAAAGCCTACGACACGTTCGCGCATGCGGCGGAGTCCCGCGCGCTCAAGGTGATGATCGAGGTTTGGCCTTAGGAAAGGACGACGGGTCAGGCGGCGAGCGCGGGGCCGGACCCGCTTCCACCGCGCCGCCACCTTCATGGCATCAGTGGCTATATTTGAATTCCGGAAGGCTGCTCAACATCTCTTTGCTGGCGGCGGGAAGGACCATCCGCTTGTCACGCACCTCAAGCGCCGAAAAGGGCACCACGACAAGCTTCGTTCCCACGCCGAGAAAGCCGCCCACCGACAGCACCGCGAACGGCACCTTCTCATTGGGAGTGACGATCAAATCGTCGATTGTTCCGAGCGTCACGTTGAGTTCATTGAAGACCGCACTGCCGACCACTTTGGAGGTCCGGTAGCCGGTCGCCAGCGCCACCAGATCGACTCTCGACAGGGCAATGCTCTGCGGCGCGCCCTGTGAGAAGACCGGGCCGTTCAGTGCCGCCATGACGAGCGCTGCACCGATCAGACGTGGAATCGAACGCATCATGAGATTTTCCCCTTCAATTGACTGAGCGGCGCGCGCGACAGAAGCGATTTTGGCTATACCGCGCTACTCTGGTCGTAGGCGACAGGCCCTGATAGCCCCGGAAATTACTCATTCAACGACGTGTGGCCGATCAGCGAGCGGGCTAAGTCGCGCCAACACCGCTCGTGTGATAGCGACAGCACTCTTGTCCGTGATGCATCCCTTGCTCGCCTTGCTCCCGAGCTTGCATCGCACAGCTTCCAGCTTGGGCGTGATCACCTTCGGCATGGAGCCTGGCCGCCAGGTAATGCTGGGCCGCAGCCATCTCGTGGCACTTGGCGGCGCAGATATGGGGATCGACCGGCGTCCAGAAACTATCCCCGTTTTCGGAAGGGGCGTCGTAATGATCGGAATCGGGTTGGGCTGCGGACGGCTGGGGCATTAAAGAATCTCCTGACGCGGGCTTGATCCAGGACCCTATCGGGTGCCCGGCGGGGCGCGTAGCGTCGGGAAATACCCATGTCGCGGGCCTCTCCGAGATCGGCAGTCCATCAGGGCGGCGGGGCGCCGTAATACATAGCCGGTGGCGGACCATAAGCCATTGGCGGCGCCTGATAGATCAGGATCGGCTGGAGCACCGGCCGGACTTGCGGCTGCACAATCTGATTCCCCTTGGCATACATGCACTGAGCATAGGCGTTGTCGTATTGCTGCTGGATGGCAGATTGATCCCGCTGGGTATCGCCGACGCCGACCGCCGTGCCGAGCATGCCGCCACCGGCGGCGCCAATTCCGGCGCCACGGCCGCCGCCAAGGGCGGCACCCAATCCGGCGCCCAGCCCCGCCCCCAGCAGGGTCGTGCCGATCGCTATTTCATTGGCATGGTCAGCTTGGCCTCCCACTTGATCGGTGGCGAATTGCTTACACGTCACTTGATCCTGCTGGAAGACCTGGAACGGCTTGTTGGCGGCGGGCAACACCTGGACCCGCGGGCCCATCGGCGTCTCGGCGCATCCGGCCAAGACCATGACCACCGACAGCGATACCGCTGCTGCCTTGAGGCTCTGCATGATGATCTCCGCTCACTCTAGAGGTACCCCCGGTTTAGCGTCACCGACGCCGACGCCACCGTCCGGGCCGTAATACCAGGGATAGCCGCCATAATACGGTGCCCCATTGCTTCTTGCGTCTGAGCTGCGTTCAATCTCAGAAATAATCTGCACCACCGCTCGGGGGAAAACCACGTTAGCCAAGAATGACGATACGAGACAGGCTCGGCATATACGCACCAAAGATATGCGTATATTCCGGCCCTGGCGTGACGTTCCCGGAATAATATTATATACACATTGTAAAATTTTCCGAGAGGACTACAGAATGGCTGGAAGCGGCAAGAGCCCTGTCAATAGCGGCTTCTACGTCATCGTTGGCGGGCTGATCGTCGCCGGTGTGGTCGCCTATTTCGTCAGCCACGGCGGGAATCCGTTGGATGCCGACATCACCACCATTCCCGATCAAAGCAGCTCGGCACCCGCGACGGAAAAGTGACCAACAGCAATGACCGCCAACAAGATCGCCGTCATAACCCTTCTCGCCCTGGCTTTGTCTGGGTGCGTCATTCCCATCGTCCTTCCGCTGCCCGACGGCGAGCCGAACAAGTCGAGCTGCGGCGGCCGGTCCAATGGCGCAGGCTGCTGACGACGTTCACCCCGCATAACCGAAATTCAGTCCCAGCAACACGCTGCGGCGCAGCCGGTCGTTCACCGGCCAGGCGCGGGCTTCCGCCTCGATAATCCAGTGCAGGCCACCCGCCACCCACTTGCTGCGGGTGGCGGCGACTTGCCGCTCAATGCGACGATAGGTTTCGGTTCCGGTGACAGGTCCATGGGTGCGGCTGAAGGCAACGCCCACCGCCAGATAAAGGATCAGGGCGCAGGCCAAGGCCTGGGCTTTTCCGATTCGAGCCAGCAGCAGCACCAGAACCAGCAATTTTCCCAGGTGGGACAATCCGCCAACCAGTGAGAACAACAGGGCCAAGGGCGGCGCCCATAGCCTCTCGGCGGCGTCGCGGCCTTCGGCCCCATGCCGACCACCCGGTCCATAGGCCTGGGCGGGAGCGAGAAAGCGCTTTTCCTCGCGAGCGACCATGGCGGCGAGGATCGGCTCGTAGACCTTGGCGCGGATCGCATTCGGCTCGGTGGCGTAGTCCAGATGCGTGACCAGGCCCGCGAAATTCAGGCCGGCGATCAGCCGTTGCTGCAAGGCGGGATGAGCAAAGAAGGCGGCGGCCGACAGACCGTGACGCAACACCGCCCCGACGGCTCGCTCCGAGGCCACCTCGAAGGCGGCGACGGCCTCGGAACGGGCGGTATCGGCGACGGCCGCGAAGAAGCCGCGGCGGTCGGCGGGCGCCCAGGTCGCCGCGACAGGGACGCCGGAAGCGATCACCTCGGCTCGCACTTGCCGCCGCATCGGCGCCGGAATGGTTCGAGGGTTCCAGCCTTGGCGCGCCAGCCGGTCGATATAGTCGTTCCAGGCGACAGCTTGGCGATGGGACAGCGCGGCGCCGGTGGCGTCGGCGAACCGCGCCTCGGCATCGGCATAGAGAGCGTAGGTACTCCCGATTTCGGCCAGCGCCCGCCGCCAAGAGACGTTGCTGAACGCCGCGAACGAGCCCAGGCAATCTGGACTGGGGGCGCAATTGGTGACCCTCTGGCGCAACGCGGCGCGCAGCGCGACTGCGCCCTGCCCTTCAACATCCGGCAAGGTGGATGTCAGCATCGGCAGCAACGCAACGAATGCCTTGCCACCGGGAGTCGCGAGTTCGGCGGCACTCAGACCGAGGCCGTCGATCACCATATCGCCATTGCGGACCGATCCCGATGTCATCTCCAGGATGATCGCGGCGCGGCGGTCGCCGTCGCTCATGGCGGCAATGCGATTTTCGACAATCCATGATTGGGTCGTGAACATCGACGGGATGCCGGCGCCAACGGCGACGATCAGCCCGAGCGCGGCCCGACGCCAGGTCCGGAGTGCCGCCATGGTGAACAACGTGCCCCAGATCAACAGCGCCAGCGCAACCCCGGACAGGGTGCGACCCCAATGTTCCAAGCTGCGGATTGTCTCTATGTCGGCGTCACTGCCGGCGGCGTCGAGCAGCCGGGCCGAGAATGACAGCTCGAACACCAGATAGAGGGCGGTCAATGCGAGCAGAATGATCGTCCGCCGCCGCCGTCGCTCTGGCGTCATCAGGGGAGATCCGTCCTGATTTTCCACAGCGAGACGTCCCCACTCATTTCGCGCTCTTCCACGACAGGCGGCAGCGCAATGGCGTCTGGGACAAGCGAGTGGGCCGGGGACAGTCCCGGATCGGCGACATGATAATCGCGTTGAGCGTCAATGGCGCTTTGTTTGAACGGGCCGGCCACGGTCATGGTGGCGCCGCGCCAGAACCAAATATTGGGATTGGGTTTGTCATTCTCGGTGAGCCGCAAGTCCTTCTTGCCGATCGCATCGACCGTCATGGTGTCGTGACAGTCGCCGACCCGCCAGCTATGCAGGGTGCCATCGACCATCAGCACCAGATGGTCGCGCGGACAGCCCGCTGCGGCGCCATCAATGTAAAGGACCGTCTTGGCACCGTGGCCAACATGCTTGACGAGATCCACTTGGGTAAGGCCGGGGATGGGAATGCCGAGGGAACTTGACCCCACGCGCAGGTCGAAGCCGCCCGTCATCCGATTACGTCGGAGCACGCAGCCGCCATCGGCAGTGTCGAATCGATCGATTGTCTGGTAACCGATCGCATCAAGCGCGGTGAACCCAGGAAGTGCCGCACCTTGGGTCGAGCAGGCGCCGAGACCGGCCAAGACCACCATTGGCAAAAAGCCGAGTCGGGGCAGAAAAGCGGACGCCGGGCCAGGACGAGGGTAAAACGTCATGTCTCCGGCGCCCTTCTTCACAGGGGGGGCGGCTCTACTTGATCCGCTCTTCGACGACGCGGTTGAGCGGCTCTTTGTGGCCCTCGGCCTCGGCGACCGGAAGCTGACGCTCACCGACCCATTGGGTCGTGATCTTCGACGGCGGGACGCCGGCGGCGAGCAAAGCGTCGCGCACGGAATCTGCCCGGCGCATCGACAGCGCCATATTGTAGGAATCAGTACCGACACTGGAGGCCTTGCCGACCAGGGTAATGTTGCGCGCCGGATTGTCACGAATATCCTTGGCGGCCGATTGGATCAGCGCCAGCCCATCGGGCGTCAGCGACGACTTGTCGAACTCGAAATAGGTGTTGTAGGACGTTTGCTGGTAGGACGAGGAGTACGAGGTCGGCGCGGCGACGACGGCGACCACCAGTGTCGTCTGGCAGGGGGTTGCGGTGCCCTCGATCGAGGCCGGCTTGAGGCCGATCGCCAGATTCTGGCAGGCGATCTCCTCGACCGTGTGGCCCCGCGACATTTCCGAGGTGGTCTCGGCGGTGGCGAGCTTGTGGCCATGGGTCATGGCGCGACGGAACAGCGGCTCGGCCAGATCCATCCGTCCCAGGCGCTGGTAGGTCGCGCCAAGATCAAGTTCGTCGAACGCGTTGTTCGGCGTCTTGATGTTGGCTTCCTTGAAATCCTTGTTCGAGGTGGCGTAATCGCCGGCCTTGAAGGCGACGTAGCCGGGAGTGGAGGCAACCACGTTGCTCGCGCGTTCCGACTTGATCGTCGAATTGTCCGAGGACGTGGCCGTGGTGTTGGGCCCGTTGTTGGCGCAACCGCACAAAAACAACAGACCAATCGGCACGGCCCTAATGGCAGTATATCTAAGCATCTATTTCACTCCGAGATGGCTTATCCCGTTGTCCCAGGTACCGCTGGCGTAGGGCTGCACGTGGCGGC
>Ga0316222_1002898_pt1 | contig 17582 bp, 17 predicted proteins | sample TBH18011metaG_FD_206008 | JGI IMG/M metagenome (GOLD analysis project Ga0316222, IMG submission 206008) | Freshwater microbial communities from Trout Bog Lake, Wisconsin, USA - TBH18011 | ecosystem: Environmental > Aquatic > Freshwater > Lake > Hypolimnion/Profundal zone | place: USA: Wisconsin...
AGCAAGCACACCGGGCGCAGCGCCAAGGATAAATTCTTCGTCCGCGATGCCACTACCGAGGACAGTGTGTCGTGGGGCAAGACCAACGTCGGCATGAGCCCCGAACATTTCGCCGCGCTGAAGGCCGATTTTTATGCCGAATTGGCGAAGCGCGACAAGCTCTATGTCGCCGATCTGTTCGGTGGCAGCCAGGCCGAACACCGCGTCAATGTCCGCGTGATTAACGAGCTGGCTTGGCACAATCTGTTCATTCGCACGCTGTTGGTGCGCCCCACCGACGCCGAACAGGCGTCGTTCGTGCCCGAATATACCATCATTGATCTGCCCTCGTTCCGCGCGGACCCCGCCCGCCATGGCTGCCGCAGCGAGACGATTGTCGCGGTCAATTTCACCGAGAAGCTGATCCTGATCGGCGGCACCGCCTATGCCGGTGAGATGAAGAAATCGGTGTTTGGCATTTTGAATTACCTGCTGCCGGTGGACGGGGTGATGCCGATGCATTGCTCGGCCAATATCGGCCCGAAGGGTGATACGGCGGTGTTCTTTGGTCTGTCGGGCACCGGCAAGACCACGCTCTCCGCCGATGCCAGCCGCACGTTGATCGGCGATGACGAGCATGGCTGGTCCGACACCGCGGTGTTCAATTTCGAGGGCGGTTGCTACGCCAAGATGATCCGCCTGTCCGCCGAGGCCGAGCCGGAGATTTTCGCCACATCCAAGCGGTTCGGCACGGTGCTGGAAAATGTGGTGATCGATCCCGTCACGCGCCAGTTGGACTTTGACGATGCCAGCCTGGCCGAGAACAGCCGTGGGTCTTATCCGATTGATTTTATTCCGAACGCCAGCAAAGATAACCTGGGGCCAGTGCCGCAGAATATCATCTTTCTGACGGCGGATGCTTACGGCGTGCTGCCGCCGATCGCGCGGCTGACGGCGGATCAGGCGATGTATCACTTCCTGTCGGGCTATACCGCGCGGGTCGCCGGCACCGAAATCGGCGTGACCGAGCCTGAGGCGACCTTCAGCACCTGCTTTGGCGCGCCGTTCATGCCGCGCCACCCCAGCGTTTACGGCAATCTGCTGAAATCGCGCATCGCCAAGGGCGGGGTCAAGTGCTGGCTGGTCAACACCGGCTGGTCGGGCGGCAAGGCGACGCAGGAGGGCATCAAGCGCATGCCGATCAAGGCCACCCGCGCGCTGCTAAACGCGGCCCTGGATGGCAGTTTGAACAACGCGACGTTCAAAACCGACCCCTATTTCGGTTTCGAAGTGCCGGTGGCGGTGGACGGCGTGGAAACGCGGCTGCTCGATCCCCGCGGCGCTTGGGGCGCCAACGCGGCCGAATACGACAAAACCGCCGCCGAACTGGTCAGCAAATTTGTCGAGAATTTCGCGCAATTCATCGATTACGTCGATGAGGGCGTGCGGGCCGCCGCGCCGGTGCTGGCCACCGTCGCCGCCTGAGCGCACAGAGTTGGAGAGGAGGGCGCCGGCTGGCGGAGATCAGCCGGCGCTTTTTTTGTGCGCGTAACGTGCGCGTAAGAAGACTCGCCAATGTCATCATCTGGCGTCATAATGCGTAGATGTTTTTCGCCCGCTGGGGCAATTTCACAAAGGATTGAATATGGGTCTCCTCGATGGTTTGATGGGTATGTTGCAGTCGAGCGGCATGGAAAATGAAGCGATTTCAGCCGTTGCTGCCAAGGTCGGCATTGATCCGTCGATGGCGCAGAACCTTGCTGGGTCGTTGATGGGCAATATTTCGAATGGCCAGTCGCCGCAGGACGCGGTGGCTGCCGCTGCGCAGGAACATGGCGTTGATCCCTCTACGGTCAGCCAGTTCGGCGACGCATTGGCCAGCCATGCCGGCGCAGAGGGCGGTTTGGGCGGTCTGGCGGGTTCGCTGCTGGGCGGCGCCGGTGGCGGTGCGGGCGGTATGGCCGGGATGCTCGGCGGATTGCTGGGCGGCGGCAACAATTGATCGCAATGTCCCCCGCGTTGGCCTTTGATGGCCGCGCGGGGGGGGGCCCCGACCGCTATGCTGAATTTTGCTTTGTCGTTGATGGTTTTGACCACGCTGGCGCTGACCGGCGGGGCGTTTGTATTGCGTCATCGTCAGCGCAAGCAGGCGCTGCTGATGCTGGTGCTGGCGGGGATTTTGGCCGCCAATGTGGCGATCTGGACACTGCCGACGCCGAGTGGGGCGACGCTAGCCGCCGCCACTCCACGCTGATTACTTGATCGGGCAGTCTGGCGACAGGCGCATATCCAGATAATTGTTCACCGCGCGCATCATTTCGTCCAGCTCGTGCTCGAAGAAGTGGTTGGCGCGGGGGATTTCGTCGTGGTGGATGGTGATGTGGCGCTGGGTGCGCAGCTTGTCGACCAGCTTTTGCACCGCGCCCGGCGTCACCACCGTATCCGCCACGCCCTGAACGATGATGCCGCTGGCGGGGCAAGGCGCCAAAAAGCTGAAATCATACATATTGGCGGGGGGCGCGACGGAGATAAACCCGCGAATCTCTGGCCGGCGCATCAGCAATTGCATGCCGATCAGCGCGCCGAAGCTGTAACCTGCGATCCATGTGCTGGTCGCCTCCGGGTGGATCGACTGCACCCAATCGAGCGCGGCGGCCGCATCGGACAGCTCGCCAATGCCGTTATCAAAGCTGCCCTGAGAGCGCCCGACGCCGCGAAAATTGAACCGCAGCGTCGCAAAGCCGCGCGCCACGAAGGTTTTATACATCGCCTGCGTGATGCGGTCGTTCATCGTGCCGCCGGCCTGCGGGTGCGGGTGCAGGATCATCGCCACGGGCGCGCGGGGGCGGGTGCCGGGCTGAAAACGGCCCTCAAGGCGGCCGTCTGGGCCGGGGAAGATGACTGCGGGCATGGGCTGGTTCCTGAATTTTGCGCGCGGCGTAGGGGAATACGCGCGTGAAGTTGGCCGCTATATAGAAACCGCGTGCCAAAAAGCAAGATTTCCGCAACATGGGGTCTTATGAAGCGTCCCAGAATCTATCTCGACCATGCGGCGACCACGCCTTTGCTGCCTCAGGCGCGTGAGGCGATGTTGCGCGGGTTTGATCGGTGGGCCAATCCCAGCAGCCCCCACGGCGCGGGGCGTGCGGCCCGCGCGGCGCTGGAGGATGCGCGGGCGCGGGTGGCGGCGGCCTTGAATTGGGACGGCGAAGTGATCTTTACCTCTGGCGCCAGCGAGGCTTTGGCGATGGGGCTGGGGCGGGCCAAGGTGGAGCGGCGCTTGGTGTCGGCGGTGGAGCATGACGCGGTGTTTCGCGCCGCGCCGGGGGCTGAGGTGGTGCCTATGCTGCTGGATGATGAGCGAGTGGACTATGGCCTGCTCGATCCCGAAGCGCTGGCGGAGGCGCTCTCCAAACCGGGGCGGGTGATGCTGGCGGTGCAGCACATTAACTCGGAGACTGGTTCGTTTTTGCTGCCCACCATGCGCAACCCTTGCGTGGATATGGTGCGGGCGGCGGGTGGCTTGGTTTTGAGCGATTGTTCGCAGATTGGCTTTCAACGGCATTTGCCCGATGTCGATATGGTGGTGCTATCTGGGCACAAGATTGGCGCGCCGGTTGGGATTGGGGCGCTGTTGGTGAAGAATTTCGACATGCTGGAGCCGAGCGGAGGGCAGGAGCGCGGCTATCGGCAGGGCACGGAGAATTTGCCGGGGGCGCTGGCGCTGGTGGCAGCGTTGGAGGCTGGGGAGGATGATTGGGGCACAACCGTTCAACAACAGTTCGACTTTGAGAAGGTTCTGTTTGGTCATGGAATAATTTTTTTTGGGGCATCCCAATGCACGCATATCCGCTCCGTCGCCAGCCCGCGCCTTTCCGCCGCCGTGATGTTGATGAAGCTGGACGCCATGGGTATTTGCGTTTCGGCGGGCTCGGCCTGTTCGTCGGGGTCGTTGAAACCTAGCCGGGTGTTGACGGCGTTCGGCGTGCCGCCAGAGGTGGCGGCGCGCACTATCCGTGTCAGTCTCGGCTGGAGCACCACGCAGGCGGACCTCGACGCCTTTGCGGATGCTTGGGAGGCAATTCACCGGTGATCTACCTTGATTATCAGGCCTCCACACCCTTGGCGCCAGAGGCCCGCGCGGCGATGCTGGCGTGGCTGGGCCCGGATGGGGTGAGAACTGGCGACGGCTTTGCCAATCCTCACAGCCCGCATCGGCCGGGGCGCGCGGCGGCGGCGGCGGTGGAGCACGCGCGGGACCAAGTGGCGGCGCTGTTGCCGGCGGGGGGACGCGTGGTGTTTACCTCTGGCGCGACCGAGGCGCTGAACCTCGCGATAATTTGCGGACGGCGGCACAAGGTTGCGGTGTCGGCCATCGAGCATGCCGCGGTGCTGGATACGGCCCAATGGGGGTGCGATTCTACGATCCTGCCGGTTGGCTCCGATGGTGTGATCGATCCTGACGTGCCGTTGCCTGACAAGGTGGAACTCGTCGCGGTGATGCAAGTCAACAACGAGATCGGCACCATCCAGCCTGTCGCGGAATTGGCGGAGCGGGCGCATGCGGCGGGGGCTTTGTTTCTGTGCGATGCCACGCAGGGGGCCGGCAAGATGGCGGCGCCAGAAAGCGCCGATTTGATCGCATTATCGGCGCATAAGCTCTATGGCCCCAAGGGCATCGGTGCGCTGTGGGTGCGCGATGGGGTTGAATTGGCGCCCCTGATCCACGGTGGTGGGCAGGAAGGGGGCTTGCGGTCGGGGACGCTGTCGCCGGCTTTGTGTGCGGGGTTTGGGGCGGCGGCGGCCCTGTGTGCAAACCTGTGGAAAAGTGATGCAGAACATGTGGAGGCGCTTTGGGAAACAGCGCGCAACCTGATGGCGGGCTGGCAGTTGAATGGCAGCGAAACCCAGCGTTGGCGGGGGAATTTAAACTTGCGCCGGGATGGCCTCGACGTCGCGCGGCTGATGTCCGACTGTCGCAACATCGCCTTTTCCGCCGGCAGCGCCTGTGCCAGCGGCTCTGGCCGGCCCAGCCATGTGCTGCGCGCGCTGGGGCTAGATGAAAGCTCGGCGAAATCCTCTATCCGCATCGGATTTGGCCGCTATACCACCCAGGCGGAACTGGCCGAGGCTTTGGGGCAAATCAATGCTGCGGCGGCAGCGCAGGAGATATAAAATTGGTTCGGGTTCATTTCACGACGGCCAAGGGCGAGAAGATCGCCGCCGACGCGCTGCCTGGCACGCGGCTGCTGGAACTGGCGCAGGCCAAGGGCATGCCGTTGGAGGGGACTTGCGAGGGGCAAATGTCGTGCTCGACCTGCCATGTGGTGGTGTCGGCGGAGTGGTTTGCGCGGCTGCCTGCGGCGTCGGAGGACGAGGAGGATATGCTGGATCTGGCCGCCGGCGTCACCCGCACCAGTCGCCTCGCCTGCCAGATCACGTTGAGCGAGGCGCTGGACGGCATCGAGGTGACAATTCCGGGGGAAAGCCACGATATGCACCGTGGGTGAGGCTTTGCGTGAGCGCCGGGGGGCTGCTAGGGGCTGAACATGGCCACGGAAATTCGCGAACCCGATCCCTTTGACAGCATCGTTGATGCGCCCTTTGATGCGGCGCTGTCCGAGCGTTATCTGGTCTATGCGCTGTCCACCATCACCGCGCGGTCTTTGCCCGATTTGCGCGATGGCTTGAAGCCTGTCCACCGCCGGCTGCTGTGGGCGATGCGGTTGCTGAAGCTGGACCCGGCGCAGGCGTATAAGAAATCTGCCCGCGTGGTGGGTGATGTGATCGGCAAATATCACCCGCATGGCGATCAGTCGGTTTATGACGCGATGGTGCGGTTGGCGCAGGATTTTTCGCTGCGTTATCCCTTGGTGGAGGGGCAGGGCAATTTCGGCAATATCGACGGCGATAATGCGGCGGCCTATCGCTATACCGAGGCGCGGCTGACCAAGACCGCGATGCAATTGATGGCGGGGCTGGACGAGGGCACCGTCACCTATCACCCCACATATAATGGCGAGGATGAGGAGCCGGAGATATTCCCCGGCATGTTCCCGAACCTGCTGGCCAATGGCAGCACCGGCATCGCGGTGGGCATGGCGACCAGCATCCCCAGCCACAATGTGGCGGAGATTATCGACGCGACGCTGCTGCTGATTGATAATCCGCACGCCGAACACGCGCAGCTGATGGAGGTGTTCCACGGGCCTGACTTGCCGACGGGCGGGTTGGTCGTGGATAGCAAGGCGGCGATTTCCCACGCCTATGAAACCGGCAAGGGCGCAATGCGGGTGCGGGCGCGGTTCTCGTGTGGCCGCATTGATGGAGTGTGGGAAGACACGGGGATCGAGAAGCTGGCCGCCGGCCAGTGGCAGCTGGTGATCTCTGAAATCCCCTATATGGTGCACAAGGGCAAGTTGATCGAGCAATTGGCCCAGCTGATCGCCGACAAGAAGCTGCCGATCCTTGAAGATGTGCGCGACGAGAGCGATGAGGCGATCCGCATCGTGCTGGTGCCCAAGAGCCGCAACGTGGACCCCGATCTGCTGAAGGAAAGCGTCTATCGCCTGACCGATCTGGAGAGCCGGTTTAGTCTGAACCTCAATGTGCTGGACGCGAACCGGACGCCCGGCGTGCTGGGGCTGAAGCTGCTGTTGCAGGAGTGGGTCGCGAGCCAAATCAACATCCTGATCCGCCGCAGCGAGCATCGGCTGGAGAAGATCGCCGCAAGGCTGGAGCTGCTGGGCGGTTATATCATCGCCTATCTCAACCTCGACCGGGTGATCGCCATCATCCGCGCCGAGGACGAGCCAAAGCCGGTGCTGATGGCCGAATTTGCCCTGACCGACAGGCAGGCCGAGGCGATCCTCAATATGCGGCTGCGGTCTTTGCGCAAGCTGGAGGAGATGGAACTGCGGCGCGAGCAGGACGATCTGCTGAAAGAACAGACTGGGCTGCTGGAACTGCTGGAAAGCCCCGCCCGTCAGCGCACGCGGTTGAAGCGCGATCTGGCGGCGCTCCGCAAGGATTACGCCGAAACCACCCCGTTGGGCCGCCGCCGCACCACTATTGCCGAGGCCGCGCCCACCCGCGAATTCAACATGGACGCGATGATCGAAAAGGCGCCGGTGACGGTGATTCTGTCGGCGCGTGGCTGGATCAGGGGCGCGTCGGGCCATGTGCCCCTTGATGGCGATTTCAAGTTCAAGGAGGGCGATGGGCCAGCCTTTACGCTGCATGCGCAGACGACCGACAAGCTGCTGATCGCCTGCGACAATGGCCGCGTCTATACGCTGGGCGCGGACAAATTGCCCGGCGCGCGCGGCTTTGGCGAGCCTTTGCGGTCGATGATCGATATCGATGCAGAGGCGAAGATCATCGCGCTGCTGCCCTATCGCAAGGGGGCGCAATTGCTGTTGGCCAGCAATACCGGGCGCGGCTTTGCGGCGGATGCCGGCGAATTGCTGGCTGAAACGCGCAAGGGGCGCGGTGTGATGAACACCAAGCCCGGCGTGCGGCTGGCTGTATTGCGCGAAATCCCGCCCGAGCATGACCACATCGCTGTCATGGGCGACAACCGCAAGCTGGTGATCTTCAGTCTGGAGGAACTGCCGGTGATGGCCAAAGGGCAGGGCGTCACGCTGCAACGCTACCGCGATGGCGGCCTCGCCGATGTGATCACCCTGCGGCTGGAGGACGGGCTGAGTTGGGCGATGGGCGGCGAGACGGGGCGCACCCGCACCGAAAAAGACATGATGCCGTGGAAGGTCGCGCGCGGGGCCGCTGGCCGTCTGCCGCCGACGGGCTTCCCACGCGATAACAAGTTTTAACGGGCAGCCGGCGAAACGCCGGTGGTATGCGATGGCGATAGCGCTCAGCCGCGTATTTGACCGCAGTCATATTGCCGCGTTAAAATGGCGCTATCCTGACATCATAAACGATGGAGGGGATATTGACCGACCGGCCCGCGCAGCCCCATGCGCTGCAGATCCGCTTTCATGGCGCGGCGCAAACCGTCACCGGGTCCTGCATGGAATTCACGCTGGGCGATCAGCGCATTCTGGTCGATTGCGGCATGTTTCAGGGTTCGCGCACGCTGGAGACGCTGAACCACGGCGCGTTTGATTTCGATGTGGCGGCGGTCGATGCGGTGGTGCTGACCCACGCCCACCTCGACCATTGCGGCCTGCTGCCGAAACTGGTGGCGGAGGGGTACAAGGGGCCGATCTGGTGCACGCCGGCCACGGAGGATCTGCTGGAATATATGCTGGCGGACGCGGGGTGGATTCAGGAAAGCGATGCGAAACGCCGCAATCGCCGCCCCGATCGCGCCGGCGAGGCCGCGTTTAAGCCGCTCTATACCGAGGCGGATGCGATGCAGGCGTGGCGGCAGGCGCGGGGCGCGGAACTGGGCGCATGGTTCGAACTGGCGCCGGGATTTCGGGTGCGGCTGTGGAATGCGGGGCATATTCTGGGATCGGCCAGCGCGGAGATAGAGGCGGGCGGCGTCCATCTGCTGTGCTCAGGCGATCTTGGCCCGCAGTCAAAGGCGATGGAGCCGGACCCGGCCGCGCCTGCCGGCCTCGATTATGTCATCTGCGAATCCACCTATGGCAACCGGGTGCGCGACAGCTTTACCATCGAAAGCCGCCGCGCCGTGCTGGAGCGCGAGATCAACGACGCGCTGGTGCTGGGCGGCAATCTGATCATCCCCACCTTCGCGTTGGAGCGCACGCAAGAACTGGTGCTGGACCTGATCCGGCTGGCCGAGGCGAACCGCATTCCCCCGGCGCCGATCTTTGTCGATAGCCCGCTGGCCAGCCGCGCCACCCGCGTCTTTGCCGCGCACGCCAGCGATCTGGAGGACATGGAGGGCATCGACATCTGTCACCACCCCGCCGTGCATTATACCGAGGATACCGCCGAATCGATCCGGCTGAACAGCATATCCGGCGCGATCATTCTGGCGGCTTCGGGCATGTGCGAGGGGGGACGGATCCGCCATCATCTGCTGCACAATCTGCATCGGCGCGATTCCACGGTACTGTTCGTTGGCTTTCAGGCGGCTGGGACGCTGGGCCGGGTGATTCTGGACGGCGCGGCGCGGGTGCGCATTTCGGGCGAGGATATCACAGTGCGCGCCCGCATTCGCCAGATCGATACCTATTCCGCCCATGCCGACCACAATGAACTGGTCCGGTGGATACAGGCGCGTATGCCGATCACCGGCAGCCTGTTCCTCTCGCACGGCGAGGAAGCGCCGATCCACGATCTGAGCGAGGCCGTGCAGGCCGCCGCTCCGGCGCTGAACATCCTCGCCCAGCGCATTGGCGAGGCCTATGCGCTGGCCCCCGCCACCCCAGCGAAACGCACGCGCACAGGGCGGATCGACATGGCCCATGCCACCGGCACCGACTGGCAGAACGATTACGCCAATTTCGCCACCGGGCTGAAACAGGGCCTGAAACGCATCCATGACGAGGACGCCCGCCGCCGGGCTTTGGCCGAAATGCGTCATATTCTGGACAGCTATGCCGCGTTTCGCAAAGGGCGTGACAAGGCGTAAACCGGGCGTGCCAGCGGTGGACTCTGCCGGCGCGTTAGGGCCGGCGTGTTAGGACCCGAGCGTTTGTTCCAGCAAAGCCTGTACGCGCGCCGCATCGGGGAAGCCTTCTTCGACCCATCGGTCCTCCACCGCGTATAAAATCCGCGCCACTTCTGGCCCGGCGGAGACGCCCCGCGCAACGATATCGCCGCCTTTCAAGGGGAATTGCGGGGGCTGCCAGCCGGCCAGCGGCGCAAGGCTGCCCCCGGTCAGCAGCAGCCGGTCTGTGGCCCCCTCCAGCCCCAAGCGATAGGCGAGGGCGCGGGCGTTTTCGGGCGTGCCGAGACACCCCGCCGCGCTCATCAGCCGCTTTTTCTGCGCGGTGGAAAACCGCAGCCGCGAAGAAATCTGTCTGACCATCACGGGATCGGAGGGCAGCAGCGCGGCGAGGCGGCGGGTGGCGTCGCCTGGCACGCCCTCGCGGGCCTCGGCGGCGATGAGGGCAGGCAGGGGCGCGGCGTTAGCCTCGGGAAGGATGACGCCCAGCACGCCCAGTTCCGCCATGCGCGTGACTGTTGGCCCCGGATCGGGCAGCGCCAACAGCTTCATCAATTCGCCGCCGATACGTTCGCGGCTGAGCCCCATCAGCATCGTGGCGCATTTCGCGCAGGCATGTTCCGACATTTCTTCAGCAGGATAGGAGCCAAACCTCGCCTGAAATCTGAAGTAGCGCAGGATGCGCAAATGGTCCTCGCGGATGCGGGCCTCGGCATCGCCGATGAAGCGCACGCGGCGCAAGGCCAGATCGTCCAGCCCGCCGAAATAGTCGCTGATTTCGTGGGTGACCGGGTCGGCGTAGAGCGCGTTGATGGTGAAATCGCGCCGCGCGGCGTCCTCGCGCCAGCCGGCGCCGAATGCGACCTCGGCGTGGCGGCCATTGGTGGCGATGTCTTGGCGCAAAGTGGTGATCTCCACCGGGCCGCCCGCCAAAACAGCGGTTACCGTGCCATGCGCGAGGCCGGTGGGCACGGTTTTGATGTCGGCCGCATGGCAGCGGGCGATCACCTCCTCTGGGCGCAGCACGGTGGCCATGTCGATGTCAGCGACGGGCAGGCCCAGCAGCGTATCACGCACCGCGCCGCCCACGTAGCGCGCATTGCCCGGCCCCAGCGCCGCCACCAAAGCGGCGAGGTCTGGGCGCTGTATCCAGCCGGCGGGGGTCAGAAAGTCCGTCATCGGCGGGGCTTATGCGCTGGCGCGGCGCACCAGTCCAGCCGCGCCGCCATATTGGCGAGGATGGCGGCGGTGACGCCCCAGATGCGATGCGTACCCTTGGGCCCCTGATAATCCATCTCGATAAAGCGGCGCTGGACGCCATCGACGGTGATATCGCGGGGCTGATGGTGGGCGGGGTTCAGGACGAAATCCAGCGGCGCCTCGAACCAATCGGCGACCTCGGCGGGGTTGGGGCGCAGCGGCAGGTCTGGCGGGATCAGCGCGATGATCGGGGTGATCTCATAGCCAGAGCCGGTGCGATAGGTGTCGGCGGGGCCGATGATGCGCACGGCGGCGCGGGGCAGGGCCAATTCCTCCTCGGCCTCGCGGCAGGCGGCGGTGATGGCGTCCTCGCCGGCGTCGATGCGTCCGCCGGGGAAGGCGACTTGGCCGGGGTGGGCGCGCATCGTTTCGGGGCGGTGGATGAGGAGCAGGCCCGGCGTTGGGCGGTCGGTAATGGCGACCAGCACGGCGGCGGGCTTGAACTGCGCGATGGTGCGGGTGCGCGGGTCGGGCCACAAGGCGGGGGCGGGGCGGGTCAGGCCCCCGGTGTAAAGGCGCGTCAGCCGCGTGAACAGATCGCTCATGCGGGGCAGAGGGTGAAGCGCGCGCCTTGGCTGGTGACAGTGGCGTCGCTGCCGTCTGGGCGCTCTGAGCGGGCAATTTGCGCCAACTGGAGCCATGTGCTGCGGTTGAGGCGGGCCTGACACCCATGCCGCACGCCGAGGTACAGCGCCGGCTCTGCCAATGTGCCGTGTGCGGTCAGGGGGTGGTTCGGACCGGCAATCACGAATTCGTCGGTGTTGAGGCGGAATGCTAGCGCGCCATCGTCCTCGCGCACATCGACGGCGATGAAGGCGGCGTCATCGACCACGATGGATTGCTTGTCTTCGGGGGTTACCAGCCAATGCTGGCCGTCTGTGTCGCGGGTCAGCAGGCTGGAGAAGGCGCGCACCATCGCCGGGCGGCTGATGGGGGCGCCCATGTGGAACCAGCGACCATCGGCGGCAATGCGCATCTGGCTGTCGAGGATTTGCGTCGGCGCCCAGCGTTCCAGCGGCGGCAGGCGGCGCGCGGCCACCAGCGCTGCGATCTCGCTCAAGGATAGCCCGGCAAGTTCAGGAGGCGGTTCATAGGGCATGGCTGGGTGAGAATATCACTAGCTGCGCCAGGGGCCAAGCATGCCTTTTTCCGGCAGAACAGCCGCCGTGGCGCCGCGTGCCAGCAGGCGGTGGCGCTCAAATGGGCCGGGCAGATCCCAGCCGCCGGTCGCCGCCGCCGTAAAGCCCCAGAAGCGCCCGTAATAATCCGGATCGCCGATCATCACCTGCGGCAGCGGCGCATCGGGCGACAGCGCGGAGATCGCCGCCGTTACTAGGGCCTGACCATAGCCCGCCCCCTGATGTTCTGGAAGCACAGCCACCGGGCCAACCATGATCATCGGGTGGCGTTTATTTTCAGGTGTAGTCAGTGCGACGGGCCAGCACTGGATGCTGCCCACCAGCTGATCGGCGGCGTCCAACGCGGCAAAGGACAGCGCGGGCAGCCATTCGGTGCCATCGCGCAGCTTATACGCGGTGCGGTTGTGGCGATCATCGCCGAATGCGCGGTCGAGCAGTTCCTCGACCAGAGCGGGGTCTACATTGTCGAGCGGGATCAGGGTTGCGGTCATGGCGGCGCGATAGGCGAGAGGTTGCGGGCGCGCAAGCTTGGGCATAACAGGCGCGCTATGGCGAACAGGATCATCATCGGGGTGGACGAGGCGGGGCGCGGGCCCTTGGCGGGGCCGGTGGTGGCCGGGGCCGTGTGGCTGAACGGCGCGTATATTGCGGGGCTGGACGACAGCAAGAAACTGACCGCCCGCCGCCGGGCTGTGCTGGAGGGGGAGATCAAGGCCCAGTGTCTGTGGGCCGTCGGCGTGGTTTCGCCCGAAGATATCGACCGGCTGAACATCTTTGGCGCCACCATGCGGGCAATGACTTTGGCGGTGAGCACGCTGGTGGCGCAATTGGGGCGCGCGCCTGATGAGGTGCTGATTGATGGCAACAAGACGCCGATGGGCCGCGATGCCGAATGGTGCTGGCCGGCGCGGGCGATTGTCGGGGGCGATGCTCTGGAGCCCTGCATCTCCGCCGCCAGCATCATCGCCAAGGAACACCGCGACCGGATTATGCAGGAGCTGGCGCTGGCTCACCCCGGCTATGGCTGGGAACGCAATGCGGCATACCCGACGCGGGAGCATCTGGAGGCATTGCAGCGGCTGGGCGTGACGCCGCATCATCGGCGCACATTCGCGCCCGTCGCGGCGTTGCTGTGAAAATATTTGTCGGGGCGCGGTGCTTACCAGATGTTGAGTCCCGGATTCGTAGGCGACTCCAGATGATGTGGTGCGGGGCTGTGCAGAACCCCAAATAGGCCCTTGTGGACGGCGAAACAAAAGGAGTCCTGCGGAGTCGCGACTTGACGGCGGTATGAAAATGACTCACCCTAGGGCCTGTTTTCCACAGGATAGCCCCAAGATTATGCCCCAGCTTCTCGAAAAGCCGACCTTACGCGCCCAGCCTTTGCGCGTGGCCCGCGCCAAGGCGGTGCAGACCGCTGTCGAACTGCCGGTGGGGCGTATTTTGGACGGCGATTGTATTGAGGCGATGCGTTCGCTGCCCGGCGCCAGCGTCGATATGGTGTTTGCCGATCCGCCGTATAATCTGCAACTGGGCGGCGATCTGGCGCGGCCCGATGGCAGCCACGTCGATGCGGTCACCGACGAATGGGACAAATTCGCCAGCTTTGCCACATATGACACATTCACCCGCGAATGGCTGACCGAGGCGCGGCGGGTGCTGAAGCCCAATGGCAGCTTGTGGGTGATCGGCAGCTATCACAACATATTCCGCGTCGGCGCGATCATGCAGGATCTGGGGTTCTGGATTTTGAACGACATCGTTTGGCGCAAAGCGAACCCTATGCCCAATTTCAAGGGTACGCGGTTTACCAACGCACATGAAACGCTGATTTGGGCCAGCATGGGCGAGAAATCGCGCTATACCTTCAATTACCGCCTGATGAAGACGCTGAACGACGAATTGCAGATGCGCAGCGACTGGGTGCTGCCGATTTGCAGCGGCGGCGAAAGGCTGAAGAAGGATGGCCACAAGGTTCACCCCACGCAAAAGCCCGAGAGCCTTCTGTACCGCGTGATGCTGGCCACCACGCATAAGGGCGATGTGATTTTGGACCCGTTCTTTGGCACCGGCACCACCGGCGCGGTGGCCAAACGTCTGGGCCGGCAATGGATCGGCTGCGAACGCGAGCCGTTATACCGCGCCGCCGCGATGGAGCGGATCGAGATGGCGCTGCCTCTGGACGAAAGCGCGCTGACCACCATGCAAAGCCCGGCGCCCGCGCCCAAGGTGGCGTTTGGGCAATTGGTGGAAACCGGCTGGATAGCGCCGGGGGTGGAGCTGACCTGCAAGAAGCGCCGGATCAAGGCACTGGTTCGCGCCGATGGTTCGCTGGTGTCGGGCGACGAGACGGGATCGATCCACGGCCTCGGCGCGAAGCTGCAAGGGGCGCCATCGTGCAACGGCTGGTCGTTCTGGCACATTGAACATCAGGGCGAAATCAAGCCTTTGGACGCCATCCGCCAGCTATATTTCCTCTCCACCGAACCATGAGCGAAACGCTATACCTGCGCCCGATCGCGCTGGCCGCCTCGCCCCAAAGCGATGAGGGCGTCGCGGTGCGGTTGGCGGGCGGGCTGACCTATGCCAGCCGGTTCGCGTTGATCCGGCGCAGCGGTGGCCGCGTGACGGCGCGTGAGGTTTTGGGCGGGGATCAGGTGGAGGCGGCGCTGGCCCGCTTGCCCGATGCGCTGGCGGCAGAGGGCGCGGCGCAATGGGCTGGCCTGCGCGCCGCCCACGCGCCCTTGCAGCTTGGTTTAAAGGGGGGCGGGGCGCGGGTGATCCGCCTCGATCAGCCGCAGATATTGGGCATCCTCAACCTGACGCCCGACAGCTTTTCCGACGGCGGCGAATTTCTGGACAAGCCCGAGGTGGCCTCGGCCCACGCCAGCGCCATGCTGGAGGCTGGCGCCGCGATCATCGACGTTGGCGGCGAAAGCACCCGCCCCGGCGCGGCCGCCGTGTGGGAGGGCGACGAGTTGAAGCGCGTCATCCCGGCGGTGGAACGATTGGCGGCATCTGGCGCGGCGATCAGCGTCGATACCCGCCGCGTCGGCGTGATGGAGGCGGCTTTGGCGGCGGGCGCGCATATTTTGAACGATGTCTCCGCGCTGCGGCACGACCCGCGCGCGCTGGAATTTGCCGCGCGGACCGGCGTGCCGGTGGTGCTGATGCATGCGCCGGGCGAGGAGCATTTGCACACGCAGGGCGATTATACCGACGTGGTGCTGGATGTGTTCGACTGGCTGCGCATCCGACGAGATGTGGCGCTGGCCGCTGGGATCACGAGGGAAAAGATCATCCTCGACCCCGGCATCGGCTTTGGCAAATCTCTGGCGGACAATCTGGCGTTGATGAACGCGCTGCCCTTGTTTCACGCGCTGGGCCAGCCTTTGCTGGTGGGGGCCAGCCGCAAACGGATGATCGGCGCGCTGTCTAACGAAGCGCCCGCTCACAAACGCCTCGGCGGATCGCTGATGCTGGCGGCGCGCGCGCTGGAGGCTGGTGTGCAGATGCTGCGCGTGCATGATGTGGCGCCAACGGTGCAGATGCTGCATGTCTGGCGGGGCCTGCGCGATGCGGCGCTGACCGATTTTGCGCAAATTGCGGGGTGACGCACTCGGCGAATTGTGTGAGTTTAACTGCCAGTTGGGTTGGGGGCGCTTAATATGAAAAATAGACAGTGGTGGCTGCCAGCTTTGGCTTGTCCTATGCTATTTGTGCTGGCGGCATGTTCTGGCGGGGAGTCGGTGGAGAAGGCCAATCAGGCGATAACAACATTTCATCAGCAACTTGACGCAGAAAATTACGAGGGCATTGCCAAAACATTCGATCCAGAATTAACATCGAACAAATCAATGAACGATGGCATGACAAACCTATTGCATCTCGTTCATAAGAAGCTCGGAAAAATCACCGCGACGAAGCAAATAAATTGGCGGGTGAACTATAACACATCAGGCAATTTCACCGATGTTGTGATGCACACGACTTTCGAAAATGGCGTTGCGGATGAAGATTTTGGGTTCAAAAGCGACGGTGGCACGCTCAAGCTATATGGCTATCATGTCAATTCGGACGATTTGATGAAGATGATGAAATAGCCCTCAGGCCGCATCTCCAATCCCCAGATCGCTCAGCTTGCGATAGAGCGTCGAGCGGCCAATCCCCAGCCTGCGCGCCACCTCTGTCATGCGCCCCCGGTAATGGCCGATGGCCAGGCGGATCACGTCGGCCTCGATTTCCTCCAGCGGGCGCAGATTGCCGTCGGCGGTGAACAGAGTGACACCGGCGCTTTCGTGCTGCGGCCCCAGCGCGGGACCGGCGCTGATCAGCGAGGAGAGGTTGGGGAAATCCTCTGCCGTTAGCGCGTCGCCGTCGCAGAACACCGCGGCGCGGAACAGAACGGCCTGCATCTGGCGGACATTGCCCGGCCAGTCATAGGCTGAAAGCAGCGCCAGAGCGCCATCGGTAATACCCAGCGCGCGCAGGCCCGGTTGCTCGCCGATGCGGGCGAGGAAATGGCGGGCCAGCGCCGCGATATCGCCCAGCCTCTGGCGCAAGGGGGGGACTTGAACGGTGATGCCAGCGATCGCGTCATAGAGTTCGGGCAGGAAATCGCCGCAATCGACCAGTTCCTTCAACGGATAATTGCTGGCGGCGATCAGGCGCACATCGACGCGGAACGAATGGCGCGCGCCAATCGGGCGGCAGGTGCCGCTGGTCAGGGCCTCGGCAAGACGGGCCTGGACGGCGGGCGTCAGGCGGTCGACCTCGTCGATCATCAAGGTGGCGCCGTCGCATTGCTGGAATGCGCCGATTTGGCGGTCAAACGCGCCGGGGAATGCGCCTTTTTCATGCCCGAACAGCGCCGATTCGATGCTGTTGGCAGGCGTGCTGCCGGCGTTGATGATCCGCAAGGGCAGTTTGGAGCGTAGGCTCGCCGCGTGAATGGCGCGCACCAGCATTTCCTTGCCGGTGCCCGTCTCGCCCTCCAGCAGGACCGGAGTGTGGCTGCGGGCGGCCTTGGCGGCGATGGCCAGCGCGGTGCGGAAGGCAGGCGAGGCGCCGATCATCGATTCGAAATCGGCCGGCCCCATCATCTTTTCGGTGAGGGGTTGCAGCTCGTCCTGCGGGGTTTCCTGGGTGGTGGCCGTGCGCAGAGCCTGCATCATGCGGTCTGGCGCGACGGGTTTGATCAGGTAATCGGTGGCGCCGGACCGCATCGCCTCCACCGCCAACAACGGCGAGGCACTGGTGGTCAGCATCAGGATCGGCAGCATCGGCCGGCGGGCGCGCAGCTCGGCGATCAGGGTGCAGGCCTCGTCGCCGGGCACCCATTGGTCGAGGATAATCGCCGACAGCTGCATCCCCTGCCGCGTGCCCAGCATGGCAATAGCCGTCTCCGAATCGCGGGCGACGACGGTGCGCCAACCCTCACGCGCAGCCAACGCGCTGATCAGCCGGCTTTGGGCCGGTTCATCGTCGATGAGCATCAAAAGGCGCGGTTCAGGTTCGGACATCGGTCTCCGGTTCCATAAGATCGGACCCCGAGTGATAAGCATATTGGGTAAAGACGGGATTAACGCAAAATGCCCTAT
>Ga0316222_1002899_pt1 | contig 17580 bp, 14 predicted proteins | sample TBH18011metaG_FD_206008 | JGI IMG/M metagenome (GOLD analysis project Ga0316222, IMG submission 206008) | Freshwater microbial communities from Trout Bog Lake, Wisconsin, USA - TBH18011 | ecosystem: Environmental > Aquatic > Freshwater > Lake > Hypolimnion/Profundal zone | place: USA: Wisconsin...
TCGGCGTGGGTGGCGGTAGAAGGGGTTGGATGCGTTCCCAAAGCTCAGAGGGCAAGATATCTCGGGCCATCCAAGTACACTATGCACCTTTTTGTTGAGGTACAAGGGGTTTTGTTACCACTTCTTAGACGCGGAGACCGCGGAGATCTCGCGTCTAATTGGTTCTCACATGAGCCGATGCGTTTCCTACGGGACGATCAGAGCCGAAGCCATTGGACGATGCAGGCGATGGCCACCATCGCGGAGTCGTTCCGAACCGTTTTTTCGTACCGGGTTGCTGGCCGTCTCCACTTTGCGTAACGAGGCTACTATCGGTTCGCCTTAGCTACAGCTCATGCGTTCGCCGCATTGGACTCCGCACCCCGGGTCACCCCGACGCATGCCAAATTGGCTACCTGTTGAACGAGCAATTAACAGGACTAACACTTTTCAGTTAGTAGGGTGGACCAGGCTTGACCTGGCGTATCCGAGGCGCCGAGGATGAGACGCACTGCGTCGAATAGGTTCGCCGAGAAAAGAAGTAATGGGAGATTCTGAATCAGCTCTCCGCCGCGAATTCCTTTTCAAGCAGGATCTCTCCCGGTTTCTCCTGCCCCGGTTCGTTCTGGGTCCACAGCAGGGTGCCCAGGATCGCCACCAGCATCAGGGCGCTGGAGAGCAGCACGGCGGCGTGGAAGCCAGCCAGGAAGTGGGCCCGGGAACCCAGGAAGGCGCCCAGCACGGCCACCCCCAGGAGCGATCCCACCTGCCGGCCGGTGTTGAAGATCCCGGCCGCCACGCCGGAGCTTTCCCGGGGGACGGACCGGAGCATGGACACCAGCGCGGGGGAGATGCCCAGGGAGCAGCCCAGGCCGATCGGCATCATGATCACGGCGAGCCAGAGGCGGGGCGTCTCCGCGCCCATGAAGCTGGCCAGGAACAGGCCCACGGCCGCCAGCACCAGGGCCAGGGTCATGGGGGTGCGCGGCCCGGCCTTGGCGATCCAGCGGCCCAGGAACGGGTGCAGGAAGGGCTGCAGCAGGGTCATGGGCAGGAAGGTGAGCCCGGTCAGCATCGGTGAGAAGTGGCGGAAGGTCTGGAAGTAGAAACTCGCCATGAAGACGAAGCCGTAGTAGACGAAGCAGACCAGGAAGGCCACCAGGTTGGCGTTGACCCAGGCCGGGATCCGCGGCAGCTTCCGGGGCACCATGGGGCTGGCCGAGCGCCGCTGGCGCAGGGCGAAGCCGGCCGCGCCCAGCGCCATGACCGCCAGCGGCAGGAGCACCGGCCGCAGCCCCCGGGCCCGGCCTTCGATGAGGGCGTAGGTGAGGCCCACCAGGGCGGCCAGGGCCAGGGCCTGGCTGGTCCAGTCGAAGGGCCTGGCGTCGCCTTGGGGCTCGGATTCGGGGGTGGAGATGCGGATGAGGAAAAAGGCGAACAGGCCAACCGGCAGGTTGATGAAGAAGATGCTGCGCCAGCCGAAGCTGCCGATCAGGAGGCCCCCCAGCACCGGGCCCGCCGAGGCGCCGGCCGAGCTGCAGCAGGCCCACACGCCCACCGCCTTGGCCTTGTCGGCCGGATCCTCGTGGCTGTGGTTCAGGAGCGACAGCGCGTTGGGCAGCAGGAGGGCGGCGCCCGCACCCTGGACGGCCCGGGCCAGGACCAGGAAACCCAGGCTCGGCGCCAGTCCGCAGGCCATCGAGGCCAAGGTGAAAAGCCCCAGCCCGGCGCTGAACATGCGCCGGTAGCCCAGGCGGTCGCCGAGGGTGCCGGCCATGAGCAGGCAGCTGGCGAAGCTCAGGGTGTAGGCGTCCACCACCCACTGCAGATGGGCGAGATCCGCGCCCAGCGCCTTCTCCATGGACTCCAGGGCCACGTTGACGATCAGGACGTCCATGACGGTCATGAACACCGCGCAGCAGTTGGCGAGCAGGCCCCATTGGGCCATGCGGCGGGCGCGGGTTGGAGACATGGCCTGGGACCTCCGGAATCATGATCCGGGGCCGCTCCCAGATCGTCCAAAACCATTTCATGGTCATATTGATAATATTTTGATATAGGTTGAACCGGAGGAAGCCCCATGGAACTCCGCCACCTCCGCTATTTCGCGACCATCGCCGAACGGGAGAACTTCTCCGCGGCCGCCCAGGTGCTGCGCATCGCCCAGCCGGCGCTGTCCCAGCGCATGCGCGACCTCGAAGCGGAGCTCGGGATCGCCCTTTTCGAGCGCAAGGGCCGCGGGGTCCGCCTGACCCGGGCCGGAGCCTACTACCTGGAGGAGATCCAGCAGGTCCTGGCGCGCATCGAGGCGGCCGGCGAACAGGCCCGGCAGATCGCCCGGGGCGAGGTGGGCTCCCTGCGGCTGGCGCTCCTGGAGGCCCTGGCTCTCGCCGACCCCGTCCCCCGGCTCCTGCGCGAATTGCGCAACCGCCACCCGGGCCTGCACCTGAAGCTGGTGGGCCTGCCGTCCCTGGCACAGTACGAGGCGATCCGCGCGCACACCATCGATGCCGGCTTCGTCGCCCACCGCTCCTTCCGCGACCCGGACATCCTGGGCCTGCCGGTCATGGCCATCCCCATCCACGCCATGGTCCCCGCCGGCCATCCCCTGGCCCGGCGCCCGTCCATCCACCTGAAGGACCTGGAGGACCTGGACTTCATCTGGCCGGAGGTGGAGGCCCGGACCTCGTACTGGACCGTGTTCCGGGAGGCCTTCGAGGGCCGGGACTGGCAGCCCCGGGTGGTCCAGGAGGCCAGCAGCTACATGACCACCACCAGCCTGGTCGCCGCCGGCTACGGGTGCGCCCTGGGCATCACCCTGCCCGGCGCGGCCGACCTGGAAGGCATCGTCCAGATCCCCATCCTGGACCTGGACCTGCACCTGCGCATCGAACTGGTCTGGCACAAGGACAACCCGTCGCCGGTGCTGGCGCGGTTCCTGGACCTAGCCCGGACCGTGCTGCCCTCGGCTCAGAACTGAAGCTTCGCTCCGAACCGCCAACTCCGCGCCGTCTGCCATACGAGCGGCTGGCCGTAGGACGGGTTCGGTCCGTAGATCCCGTAATCGGCCGTCTGGTCGATATCGGTCGGCTTGCGGCCGTTCAGGCTGTTGAACACATCCACCTGGGGCACCAGCCGGACCCGGCCGGGCAGCACCCAGACCCAGTCCAGGTGGAGATCGAGGTTCGCCAGGAAAGGGGTGCGTCCCAGGTTGCCCTGCAGGCCGCCCGTGTAGGTGTAGCCGTAGTAATCGCCGAACGTGTAGGTGCTGTCCAGGCGGCTCAGCGGGGTGCCGCTCTGGAGGGTCAGGGCGCAGCCCAGATCCAGGTCCCGGGAGAGCACGGTGAACCGATGGGACCCCAGGCCCTTGATCACCCAGGTGCGGTCCAGGGGCAGCAGGCCGGTCCCCACATACGGCCAGTAGTCAAAGGCGGAGTTGGTGTTCGGCATGGTCTGGTGGTTGGAGTTCTGGACCAGCCCTTCGTAGTTGCCGAACAGGCGCGACCAGGTGCAGCTGGCCTGCAGGTAGTCCCTCGCCCCTTTGCAGCTGGCGGTCAGGTCCAGGCCCCGGTACAGATTGTAGGCTTTGGGGAACCGGGTGTTGGCGACCACGAACCGCTTGCCGCTGTTCAGGCTGGTCGGGTCCGCGACGGCCGTCCAGCTCACCGACGGCCCCGGGTTCCAGAGGATGAACTGACCGCCCCAGGACGTGGGGTTGCCGGCGCCGTCGAAGCTCATGGCCGGGCCGGAATCATAGGGGTTGCCGGCGGCGTCGGTGATCGCCGAATCCTCCAGGACATCCGTGAGCCGGCGGTATTTCCCGTGCATCCCGAAGGTCCAGCGGCCCACGGAATGGTCGAGCCCGGCCGTCAGCTCCATGCGGCGCGGCAGCCGGGTCCCGTCGGCGATGGGGTCGCGGAGGGAGCCGACCCCGTTGTAGAGGTCGGTGTAGCCCGCGGGGTTGGTGAGGACCGGATTGCCATTGTTGTAGGAATAGGCGGTCGAAGGGTAGATCTTGTCGATCCAGGTGAAATGCCCGAAGGTGGTCCAGTTCAGGGACTGCGGGATGCTTTCGTAGTAGACCGCGTAGCTGGCCGTGACCTTGGTCCTGGCATCGTTCGCCAGATCCCACGAAAGCCCGAGCCGGGGCTGGAGGTAGCGCCAGCCGCCGAAGGCCAGGACGGTCTGGCCATCGGTGCCGTACAGCCGCTGCCGCTCCTGGCGCGCCCCGTACATCAGGCGCAGGCCCGGGCGCGCCTCCCAGGTGTCCTGGGCATAGAAGGCCCCGTAGGCGGTCCGCGCGGTGCCCTGGGCGTGGTATTCGTAAGTCCCGAAGGACTGGTCGGCCCCCACCAGGTAGGCCAGGGCGCTCACCCCGTCCGAGCTCAGCGGATTGGCCGGCCCGTCGGTGAGGATGGTCTTGGTGAAACGGGCCTGGATCTGGCTGAGGCCGAATTTCAGGATGTGGCTCCCCCGAAGCCAGGAGAGATCCAATCGAGCCTGGTCCACCAATTCGCCGGTGTACGGGACGTAATGCCCCATCCCTCCGGAGAGATGATCGAAATAGGCCAGATCCGGCCGCAGCGCGGCGCCGGGGCCGCCCAGGTAGTAATAGCTGTCGTCGAGGTACTGGGCCGAGCTGGAGGGGACGATCACGGTCCGGTTGTCGGCCGAGCCCAGCTTGGCCGACAGCAGCACGCTGGGGCCCAGGGTCCAGTCCAGCGCCAGGTTCAGGTTGGTGATGGTCTTGGTCTGGGATTTGCCCAGGTTGGCCGTGCCGGTGTTGTAGGTGGCGACGGCCTGGTCGTTGCGGACCCGCTCGAAATTGGCGAACAGGGTCAGCTGGGCGTCGGGGCTGAGGAAGGCGTTCAGCTTGCCGACACCCTGCAGGTCGTTCGCGGTCGGCCGGGACCCCACCAGCCCCGGATCCTGGTTCGCCAGCGGCACCTGCCCGCGGTTGGCCTGGCCGTCCACGCCCACGAAATAGAAGATCCGGTCCTTCACCAGGGGGCCCCGCACCTCGCAGCCCAGGTCGTAGCGGCTGTCGGGAGGCGCTTCGGTGGTGTAGAGGGTCTGCCTGGGGGCCGGCTTCAGGCCGACCGCGTCCCAGGTCATCCAGGCGCTGCCCGCGGGCTGGTTGGAGCCGGACTTGGTGACCGCCACCACCACCCCGCCCAGGGCCGAATACTCCGGCCGGAACCCGCCGGTCTGCACCTCGAACTGGTCGATGAAGTCGGTCTTCATTCCGGTGCCCTGGAAGCCGATCCGGAAGTCCGTGGTCACCAGCCCGTCCAGCACGTAGGTGTTCTCGGCCCCGGAAGCGCCGCTGATCACCGGATTGCCGAACACCGGATCGGCGTTGACGCCGGGCGTGAAGGAGGCCAGGTCGGTGATCTCCCGGGACATGGGCACGGCCCGCAGATTCTCCATTTCCAGCTGCAGGCCCTGGCTGGTGGCGGTGACGTCGATGGACTCCGGGCTGGCCATCACCACCACCGCCGCGCCCGCCTCCGGGACCATGCGGAAATGGAGGGTGAGGTCCGCGTCCGTCAGGACCACGATCGCCTGGGGCGGAGCCATGTAACCCGGTTTGACCATACGGATGGTCCAGGGGCCGGGATTCATGAGCCCCATCCGGAAGGTGCCGTCCGCTCCGGTGGTCACGGTGCGGCTGACCTGCCCGGAAAGCGCGAGGACCCGTACGCCCCCCAGAGGCCGCCCGTCCGGCCCCCGGGCCGAACCCAGGATCCCACCCGTGGTGGTTGATTGTCCGAACAGCAGGCCCGTGGCGACCATGCAGGCGGCGGTGAGGACGATGGTACCGTGACGGTGGATCATGGGACCCCTCCTTGAATCAGTCCTTGGGTTTCATAAGCTCCTCGTAGGGCGGGTAGCCGCGCAGGGGCTCCAGGTTCAGTTCGCGATGCAGTTCCAGGCTGAACGGATAGCCCTGGGAGAAGGCTTCCCGGAGCAGATCCACGGCGCGATCCCTTTCCCCGAGCTGGGCGGCGATGCAGGCCCGCCAGAAGGTGTGCTGGCCGTAGAGGTAGGGCCGGGCCAGGCCGGCCAGCCCGGCCTCCACCTTCCGGGCCTCCGCGGCCCGCCCGAGCCTGGCCAGGAGGCTCCCCAGGCAGCCCTTCGGCTCCAGATCCGCGGGGTCCTCGCCGACCAGGGTCTGGAAGATCGCCAGGGCTTCGGCAAATTGATCCAGATGCACCAGGGTCACGGCCAGAGAGATCCGGACCCGCTTGACGCGCTCGGGAGCCCCCACCCGGAGTTCGGCCGCCAGCCGTTCCCCGATCCGCTGGGCGTCCTCCTTCCTGCCGTGGGCCCGCAATTCCAGCATGGCATTGGCCATCACACCGGTCGGATGCGTATCGTGGTGCCGCCCCACGGTCCGGGCCGCCTGGAACACCGTCTCCAGCTCCTGGACCCGGCCCAGGGAGGCCAGGGCCTCGGCCTCGGAGGAGCGGAAGTAGATCTCGTCCGGAAACCGGCCTTCGAATTCCCGGGCGGCCTGCAGTTCCCCGGGGTAGTCCCCGGCCTGGTTGCAGGTGTCGCAGAGGGTGGCGGCCGGGAAGGCCTCCAGCTGCGAGCCCGCCCCGGCCCAGGTGGACGCCAGGCCCTTGAGGTCGCGGATGGCGCTGCCGGTGCGATTGAGGTTCGCCTCGAACTGGCCCCGCCAGAAGCGCAGCCAGGGGGTCTCCCCCTGCAGCTCCCGGAGGTCCTCGATGGCCCTCAGGACCTGCATGAAGCGTCCGTCTTCCAGCCCCTGGGCCCAGCGGACCATGGCCTTCTCCACGGGCGTGCACCGGGCGTAGTCCGCCTGCATGCGTTCCAGCTGGGTTCGGGCCTCGCTGAACCTGCCCCGGAACCTCAGGCTCAGGAAGAGCTGGAAACGGGCGGACAGGAAATCCGGATCCAGCGCGACGGCCTTGCCGGATTCCTCCTCGCACGCCTGGTAGAAAGGGTTGATCATGACCGCCTTGCGGTAGACCCGGAAGGCCTCCATCCGCGGCGGCCGGGTCGAGCCCGGCTCGAACTGCCAGGGCTTGTCGAAATAGGCCCAGGCCGTGGCTCCGGCCAGGCCCTGCCGGAGTTCGGCCAGGGCCCCGGCCGGATCCTCCCGGGCACCCCGCCAAGGGCCAAGGGTGCAAAGCACCTTCCCGGCCCAGGGGTCCACCAGCCGGGCCTGCAGCTCCAGCTGGCCGCCACGCAGGTAGAAGGCCCCCGCGGCCACGAACCGGGCCCGGGTGGCCGCGGCCAGGCGGCGTTCCAGGTTCCCGCCGGCCGCCAGGGGCGTGTCCGCCGAGACCTTCAGGTCATCCACCTGCAGGAGGTCCTGGCGCAGAAGATCGACCACCTGCTGGCTGAGGTTGTCCAGGCTGGGATCGCCCGTGCGGTTCTCGAAGGGCAGGATCGCCACACAGCGAGGATCCCAGGGCGGCGTCCTGCCCTTCCAGAAGGCGCCGGCCAGGGTCGCCCCGAGCACGGCCAGGAGCAATCCCCCCGCCGCCAGGAGGCCCCGCCAGGCGCGCCGTGGCCGCGGAGCCGCCAGCGCGGGCGCGCTCCCGGAGGTCCGGGGCGCCGAGCCTGATTCCGACGCCGCCTGGAGCGCGAAGGCGAGATCGTGGGCGGAATGGAAGCGCCCCTCCGGATCCTTGGCCAGACTGGTGTACAGGACCCGCTCCAGCAGCGGCGGGACGTTCAGGCCCGGATCCAGCGCCGGCGGCTCGTCCTTGAGGATCGCGCCCAGGGTCGCCACCACCGAATCCCGCCGGAACGGGGTCCGCCCCGTCAGCATCTCCCAAAGGATGACCCCTAGGGCGAAAATGTCGGAGCGCCCATCCAGGGCCTTTCCGCAGGCCTGCTCGGGGGACATGTAGGCGACCGTGCCGACCAGCACCCCCGCGCCGGTGCGGTTTCCACCCGGGTCGATGGATTCGGTCTCCCCGGAATCCAGGCCGGGGATGACCGCCGACCCCACCTTGAGCTTGGCCAGCCCGAAGTCCAGGATCTTCACTCGGCCATCGCGGGTTATGAAAATGTTCTCGGGCTTGAGGTCCCGGTGCAGGATGCCCTTTTCGTGGGCGGCGGTGAGGCCGCGGGCCAGGTCCAGGCCGATCTCCAGGGCCCGCCTCGGGGGCACCGGGCCGGATCCCAGCTTTTCCCGAAGGGTGCCGCCCTCCAGCATTTCCATCACCAGGTAGGGCGAACCCCCATGCTCGCCCAGATCATGGATCGTGACGATGTCCGGGTGGTTCAAGGACGCCAGAGTGCGGGCCTCCGCCTCGAAGCGGCGCAGGCGGACGGCATCCTCGGCGAAAGCCGGCGGTAGCACTTTGATCGCCACGGTCCGGCCCAGGCGAACGTCCGTGGCCCGGTAGACCACGCCCATGCCCCCGGCCCCGATCTGTTCCAGGATCTCGTACGGACCGAAAGAAGTTCCGGGAGCGATGGGCATGGCGCCACCGAGTTGGGGACTTGGGGGAAGTGCCCAATTCTAGGCATGGGGCGATAGGAAATCTATTTGAAATCAATAAAAAATCGACGATTTTCCCAAAAAAACGATCCTTAGTAATGTGCTTATAATTATCACCTTCCCCATCCTCACCGCCGCCGAGGCCCCCGTGTCCCTTCCGCCCGGCACCAAGATCGGCAGTTACGAAATCATCGGCCTCCTCGGCGCCGGCGGCATGGGCGAAGTCTATCGCGCACGCGATCCGCACCTGGGCCGGGATGTGGCGATCAAGGTCCTGCCCCCGGGCTTCGGCGGAGATCCCGCGCGGGTCCGCCGGTTCGAGCGGGAGGCCCGGGCCGCGGGCAGCCTGAACCACCCGAACCTCATCTCCGTGCACGAGGTGGGCAGCCATGAGGGCATGCCCTACCTGGTGATGGAGCTGCTGGAGGGAGAGACGCTGCGCGCGCGAATCGGCGGCCGGGCGCTGCCCGTCCGGCGGGCGGTGGAGATCGGCCAGGCCCTGGCCCAGGGCCTGGCCGCCGCCCATGAGAAGGGGATCCTGCACCGGGACCTCAAACCGGAGAACATCTTCCTCACCCGCGACGGGCGGGTGAAGATCCTGGATTTCGGCCTGGCCAAGACCCACGCGCCGATGGCTGGCACCCTGCCCGGGAACCTCACCACGGACACCCTGGACCCGGGCCATACGGAGACCGGCGTCGTCCTGGGCACCGCCGGCTACATGAGCCCGGAGCAGGTGCGCGGGGAGCCCCTGGACGGGCGCAGCGACCTGTTCGCCCTGGGCATGGTGCTCTGGGAGATGCTGACCGGGTCGGCCCCCTTCCACCGGCCCACCCGACTGGAGACCCTCGCCGCCATCCTGCGGGAGGATCCGCCGGCCCTGGATCCGGCCCTGGGCGTGCCGCCGGCCCTGGAACACATCCTCCAGGGCTGCCTGGCCAAGGACCCCGCCGCCCGCTTCCACAGCGCCCATGACCTGGCCTTCGCCCTGGCGGAGTGCGCATCCCCCCGGGTGCCGCCCAGGGCGGGAGGCCGGGGCCGGACCGCCCTGATCGGCGGGCTGCTGGGCGCGGCCGGCTTGGCCCTGGCGACCCTCCTCGCCTGGATGGTCCAATGGCCGCCCTTCCGGCCGGCGGCGCCGCCCCGGTACACCCGCCTCACCTACCGGGAGGGACGGATCCCCTCCGCCCGGTTCACCCCGGATGGCCTTGGCGTGCTGCTGTCGGGCGACTGGGAACGATCCGGGGAGCGCGCCCCCTACCACTTGTTCTCCCTTAAATTGAATCCCCTGGAACTGGTTCCCGCCGGCCTGGAGGATGCCCTGGTGCTGGCCGTGTCGCCCAACGGCGAAGTGGCGCTCGCCACGGGCGTCAGGTTCAACGGGATGTCCGGCTTCTACGGCACCCTGGGGCTTGCCCGGATGGGGGCCCTGGCGCCCAAGGGGATCCAGCCGGGAGTGTTCAGCGCCGACCTGGCCGCCGATGGCCGGGTGGCCCTGTCCCGGGATACCCCCAAAGGTGTCTTCCAGCTGGAGTGCCCGCCCGGCACGGTGCGGCTGGAGGGCCCCGCCGAACTGGGGGATCTGCGCTTCTCGCCGGACGGGCACTTCCTCGCCTTCGTCCAGCACACGATCCGGACCGACACCCTAGGCCGCGTGGCGGTCCTGGACCTGGCCACGGGCCGCGCGGCCACCCTCAGCCGGAAGTTCACGTCCCTCACGGGCCTGGCCTGGCGGGACCGGGAGATCTGGTTCACGGGCGCCGTGCGGGGCGCCCGCAAGGACCTCTGGGCGGTCACCCTGGCCGGGCGGGAACGCCTGGTCCTGCGCAGTCCGGCCGATCTCACCCTGATGGACCTTCGTCCGGATGGCCAGGTCCTGCTCGCCCGGGAGGAGGTGGAGGGGCGCATGTACCTTTCGACTGGGGACCCGGCGCCACCGCGCGATTTGACCGCGGGGTTCTACCCGATCCCCTTGAGCCTCGCCGACAATGGCAGTTGCTTCCTTTACTGGGACCAGACCGACAACCCCACCGGCGCCATGGAACTCCTCCTCCAGCCGGTTCCCGGCGGGCCGCCCATGCGGATCGGCCGGTCCTTCTCCTTCGCCGCCCTGGCGCCGGACGGGTCGCGGGTGCTCACCTTCCCGGAGGATCCCTTCCACCCGGTCATCATGCCCATCGGAACCGGTGAGCCCCGGCCCCTGCCCACGGAACTCGTGCGCGGGTATTCCAGGTTCAACCGGTGGACCCAGGATGGGAAAGGCCTCGTGGTGTTCGGTGCGCTGCCGGGCGGGACGCCACGAACCTGGCTCCAGGATGCGGAGACCGGCGCGCTCCGGCCCCTCGGCCCGGAAGGCACGGAGGAGGCCTGGCCGGCACCCAACGGCCGCCGCCTCCTGGCCAGGATCCGCGGCCACTGGGCGCTCCTGGAAACGGGCGCGCCGGAGGGGCCCCAGACCTCCGTACCGGGCCTCGACCCCCTGGACCGGATCCTGGGCTGGACCCCGGACAGCCGCTGGCTCCGCATCAGCCGGCGGACCTCCGGCGCCGTCCTGGCCTACCGCTTCGACCCCGCCAAGGGCCGCCGGGAGCTTTGGAAACGCTTCGAGATGCCCGATATCCGCATGAACCTGGGGCGCGCCAATCCCACCTTCCTGACCCCGGACGGCCGGCTCCTGCTGGCCTCCAACCTGACCTGGAATTCCACCCTGTTCCTGGTAGACGGCCTGAGGTGACCTCGGGATGCCCGACCGGATGTACGGCCCGGCCTCCGTGTGCTAGGCTCAAGCCTGGACTCAGGACCTCGACCGGGGATGATCCTGCCGTGACCCGGCGCGGGCCGCCAGCTCATCCACAACCTTCTGAGCGGGAGCGTCCATGGCCATCCATGCAATCACCTCCATCCTCGATCTCCGTACCCGGCTGACCGCGCACTTGCTGTTCACCGAGGGCTCCGACGTCGCCTGGGCTGCGGAGTCCCTGAAGGAAGGCTATGTGGCCGTGGAGGACGGGCTGGACGCCATGGTCGAGGAAGGGCTGGCGTTCAAGAACGGCGCCTACGATCCGCCGGTGTACCTCCTCAAGGGCGGGTCCTCCCGGTAGGAGCACCCTGCTACCATCGGGCGGATGTCGACGCTGCGCCTGTTCCTCTATCCCGTGATCTTCGCGCCGGACCCGGGCGCCGAGGTGGCGCGCGTCTGCCGACTTTTCCGCGACCGCCCGGCCGATGAGCTCGGCCGCATCATCCGGGACGCCCGGGCCGAACTCGCCCAGCCGGGCCTGGCGGCCGCCGCCATCGAAGATCTGGTCTCCGGCGCGGACGAGGCCCGGGTCCGGGCCTACCTGATGGCGGTCCTCCAGCAGCTGGAGGCCGACCTGGCCACGCGCGGCCAAGCCTAGCCCTGCGGGTCGGATTCGCGAGGGGCCGCAAGGTGACGTCCTTCCTTGGGTAACCGAAATGGCACGGTAAATGCTCCCTTCCCATTGCCAGGGAGGGGCGGCCATGACCAGCAGAACACGGAACCGGCAGCCCCCTCCGCCCCCCCGCATGGAACCGGCGCCCCCTCAGACTCAGGGGTTTCCTACCGGCGGACGCGCAGGGGCCGGCATAAGGACCTTCCTGTCGGGATCCACGACGTGGGCCCCCCGCCAGGGCTGGCCGCAGAAAAGCCGGCCGGCCCTGAAGGTCCAGCCGCGGATGCCACGGTCAGGATGAAGGAACCTTCCATCAAATTGATGTCCTCCGGGGATCCCGGCCGCACCTCCAGGAGACTGTCCGTGAACGATCGGGAAGGCATATCCGGCCGGATGGAGCGCCTGGGGCGCCTGGTACGGTTCGCCGGCCGGACCGCTTCGGCCCTGTTCAACGCCCGGCCCGACCTTTCCGAGTGGATCCGCCAGGGCTATTTGCTGGGCAACCGCTCGTTCGGGCTGGTGGCGGTGACCGCCTTCATCGTCGGCCTGGTGCTCACGGTGCAATCCCGGCCGACCCTGGCGCTGTTCGGCGCGGAGAACTGGCTGCCCTCCATGGTGGCCCTCTCCATCTTCAAGGAGATCGGCCCGGTGATCACGGCCCTGGTCTGCGCGGGCCGGATCGGCTCGGGCATCGGGGCCGAGGTGGCTTCCATGAAGGTCAGCGAGCAGCTGGACGCCATGGAGGTCTCCGGCATCAGCGCGCTCAACTGCGTGGCCGTGCCGCGGGTGGCCGCCACCACCCTGGTGATCCCGGTGCTGGTGCTGCTGGGCGACGCCGCGGCGCTCCTGGGCTCCTGGGTGGGCATGGCCATCAGCTCGCCCATGGCCCCTTCGCTCTTCCTCACCCACGCCTTCGAGAACCTGGCCTACTCCGATCTCCTGCCCGCGGTCGCCAAGACCGTGGCCTTCGGGCTCTACATCGGGCTCTGCGCGGCCCACTGCGGCTTCGAGGCCGAGCCCGGCCCGGCCGGCGTGGCCAAGGCCACCAACCGCGCCGTGGTGCAGGGCATCTTCGGGGTGTTCCTGATCGACCTCGCCGCCGTCAACCTCTCCACCCTGGTCTTCGGGTCCTGAGCCATGGCCGCCGCCACGCCCGCCCTGCAGATGATCGACGGCACCCGGCGCATCGGCGGCAGGGCGGTCCTGGACCGCCTGCAGCTCAGCCTCGGACAGGGCGAGACGCTGGTGGTCCTGGGCCGCTCCGGCTGCGGCAAGACCGTGCTCCTGAAGTGCCTGGCCGGCCTCATGCGGCTGGACGAGGGCACCGTGCTGGTCCAGGGCCAGGATCTCGGCCGGGCCGACCCCGCCAGCCTCAGCCTGCTGCGCCGGAAGATGGGCTTCCTGTTCCAGGGGGCCGCCATCTACGACTCCCTCTCGGTGCGCGGCAACCTGGCCTTCCAGATCCGCAAGCAGCTGCTGATCCGGGATCCGGCGGAGGTGGACCGGCTGACCCGGGAGGTCCTGGCGGACGTGGGGCTCGAGGACGCCTACGGGCGGATGCCCTCGGAGCTTTCCGGCGGCATGCGCAAGCGCCTCGGGCTGGCGCGGGCCCTGGTCTCCAAGCCCGGCCTGATCTTCTACGACGAACCCACCACGGGCCTGGATCCGGTGACCTCCCAGGAGATCAGCCGCCTCATCCGGGAGACCCAGCGGGCCCGGGGCGTGGCTGCCCTGGTCGTCACCCACGACCTGCACTGCGCCAAGGCCACCGCCGACCGCATCGTCATCCTCGGCGGCGGCGCCTGCCTCGCCGAGGGCAGCTATGCCCAGTTGGAGGCCTCGGAGGACGAGGCCATCCGCGCCTTCTTCCTTTGAGGTGATCCCATGCAGGACGAACCCAGACCCCTGATCCGCCTCGGCAGCTTCGTGGCCCTGGGCCTCGCCGTCCTCCTGGCGGGCATGGCCCTGGTGGGGCGCAAGCGCCACCTGTTCACCGACACCTTCACGGTGAACGTGCTGTTCCACAACGTCGGCGGCCTGCAGGCCGGCAACAAGGTCCGCTACGCGGGCATGGAGGTGGGCAACGTGAAGGACCTGGCCTTCCTGGACGCGCGCACCATCCGGGTCACCCTGGAGGTCGACCGCAAGGTCCAGAGGTTCCTCACCACCGCGGCCATCGGCACCGTCAGCTCGGAGGGGCTCATCGGCAACAAGAACCTGGTGCTGGTGGAACCCGATCAACCCGGGGCGCCGCTCAAGGACCAGGACAGCATCCCGGGGTTTCCGCCCCCGGACCTCGATGAATTATTTAAAGAAGTGCGGGTATCGATGAACGATTTCAAGGAAATCACCGGCGACCTCAAGGTCATCACCCACCGGATCCGGAACGGCGAGGGCACGGTCGGCAAGCTGTTCACCGACCCCACCCTGGCCCGCAACGTCGGCCACGCCGTCGTGACCCTCCAGGAAGGGGCGGACAGCTTCAAGGAGGTCATGGATTCCGCCAAGCACAGCTGGGTGCTGTGGGGCTCGGGCAAGGGCAAGGAGAAGATCCCGGAGCCGCCGGCCAGGCCCTGAACCTGAAAAAGGGCGGGAGCCCCCGGCTCCACTGGTATGCTTCTTCCCCTGGCCTCAACCCAGGCCCCAGACAAGGGAGGACCCATGAAAACCCTGGCCCAGCTTCTCGCAGGAAAACGCCCCGGGGTCCTTACGGTGGATGCCGAGGAGATGGTGCTCCACGCCCTGAGCCAGATGGCCGTCGAGGACGTCGGCGCCCTGCTGGTGATGACCGGCGGCAAGCCCGTGGGCATCTTCACCGAGCGCGACTACGCCCGCAAGGTGGTGCTCCGCGGCAAGGCCTCCAAGACCACCCAGGTGCGGGAGATCATGACCCCCAAGGTGATCTCCGTGGAGCTCACCCAGACCGTCGAGGAATGCATGGCGATCATGACCGAGCGGCGCATCCGGCACCTGCCGGTGATCGGCGCGGACGGCGCGGTGGTGGGCCTGCTCTCCATCGGCGACCTGGTCAAGGAGACCATCGCCGAGCAGGCCTTCATCATCGGCCAGCTGGAGCACTACATCACCCACTGAAGGGTCAGTTCCCGCGGGCCGCCAGGTCCACGACCCCCTTCCAGTGCCGGAGATCCTCCAGGGCCTGCCCGACCAGGCAGGTCTCGACGTGCCCGTGGATGCCGACCACCCGGCAGCAGACCCCGCAGGACCCCCGGGGGGTCTTGCCGATCGTGCCCATGCGGCGGAGGTCCCACTCGATCCGGTTCAGCATGACCGCGCCTTCCCGCGCGGTCGGGCCACCGGCCTCCATCCGGCGGAGCACGAGGATGAGGTGGTTCACGAGGTCCATGGTCATCTCACGATTCGGCATATCGGCCTCCAAACATTGGCATGAAAGCAGATGAAAGGTGCGTGGATGGTTCCCTTGCCGGGGAGTATAGGCCCGGATTCCCCGGCAGCCAGGGGCGGCTCACGGTCTGGCCGGATTTGCATTCGGGCGGGCCGGGCAGGTGGTGGGGAACGGGTGCCAGCGGCGAATTCCTTCCGGCACGGTTCCTTTGAAGTTCATGGATCACGGCTGATCCGATCGTTTTCGGCAACGTTAGGTAACTGATCAGGCACAGAGCGCCACAGAGGCGCAGAGGACACAGAGGAAATCGGGTCGGCGGCTTTCGCATCATCGCGGAGCCTGGGCTGGCGCGCCGACCCACCCCGCCCTGGCCCTGCTCGCTGCGCTCGCCGAAGCACTGCGTGCTTCGCTGCCATGGGGGGGCGGCCCTTCCGCATGCAAGCCTGTGGGTGACCGCCCCCCCATGGCCGTGATGGGCCTGGGCTCAGGGTACGGATGGGTCGGCCCTGGCTCCTGGAGTTCGGATGAGTCTTTGGATCCCGCCGTCCTTCAGGGGCGAGGCCCAGAAGTTCAACAGCAGGCCGACCGCCTTCCCGGAAAGGCGAAGGTAGGTAAGGACCTGGGCCTGGTGCAGGGCGTTCAGGCGCTCCACGGTTTTGGCTTCCACCACGACCCGATCATCCACGAGGAGGTCGATCTTGTAGGCGTCGCTGATCAGCAGGCCCTCGAAGGTGATGTCCAGGATGACCTCGGTCAACACCCGGTGGCCCTTTTGCCTGAGAGAGTGGGCGAGGCAGACCTTGTAGGGCTTTTCATAGAGCCCCACCCCAAGCCCATCCTGAACCCGGAAGGCCGAGTCCAGGATGGAGCGCGTCAGTTCGGCATGAAGGGCCTTGTCCTCGGTTGCAGCCATGGTTCCCCCCCCTTTGGAGTGCCGGCAACACCGGATGGTTCCCGGCCCCAGGAGCCAGGGCGACCGCAACCGTACCATGAGCCCAGGCCCGTCACGGCCATGGGGGGGCGGTCACCCACAGGCTTGCATGCGGAAGGGCCGCCCCCCCATGGCCACGAAGCACGCAGTGCTTCGGCGAGCGCAGCGAGCAGGGCCTGGGCGGGGTGGGTCGGCGCACGAGCCCAGGCTCCGGGATGATGCGAAAGCCGCCAGCCAGATTTCCTCTGTGCCCTCTGCGCCTCTGTGGCGCTCTGTGTTTGATCAGTTTCTAAACGCTACCGATAACGACCGGATCAGCCCCGTCCCACGTTTTTCATGCGCAATCCGCTAGTAAACCTTCATCGTCCGGATCTCCGCAACCTTCACCTTCAACGACTCGATCTCCGCCGGGTCGATGTAGGTCCAGCATTTCTGCATGATCGCCGGGTAGATCTCCTTGATGTAGTTGGCCATCCCATCGACGTTCTCGCTGTAGATGATGTCGCCGACCTGCCAGTTGCTGAAGACCTGCTTGGTGTGGTTTTCCGTCGGGAAGAACAGGCTGCCGTTGCCGGTCGTGTAGGTCTCGGACCGGTAGCTGGGTTTGGCCTCGCAGAATTCCTGGCCGGTGATGACCTTGTCCTCCAGGTCGATCTTCTTGATCCACATCTTCTGCCCGGACAGGGGCTCCTGCATCACGAAGGTAACCCACCCGCCGACCCTGAGTTCGAAGGACCGGATCATGACCGGGATGGTCCGGTCCTCGACCTGGTAGTTCCCGCTGGCGTTCTGCCAGGGCCCGTACTTCACTTCCGAAGTGATGAACACCTGCGGCGCGAGGGTGAGATCCGAGACCTTCTTGTCCGAGTAGGTCAGCTCGTCGATGGAGGCGAACGGGCCCTTGGAGGTGAGGCCCTTGGCGATCAGGATCTTGTCCATGTCCACCCCCATCGAGGCGGAGAAGCCCTTGCCCACCTTCAGGTAGGTCGTCCCCGCGAAGGCGCTTTCCGGCGCCCGGTAGGAGGGGTTGACCACCAGGATGATGGCGTGCGCGGACGCGGCGTCGGCCTTGCCGGGAGGCGTGTAGTCGAAGGCATAGCGTCCCCCCCAGGCCGAGGCCGGGAGTTGGTGCAGCACGGGGGCGGCGTAGTGCCTGGGCGGCGGGGTGGCGCAGGCGACGATCAGCCCGAGCCATGCCGCCATGCCGAGCAGGGCCGCGCCTGCGGCCAGCCGGGAAAGGACCTGCCATCTGTTTCCGGAATCCGGGCCAGTAGTCATCGCTTCTCCTTGAGCAGCGATTTTCGCGGACGCTCGTTGCCTAATCTGACCGCTTAGCCGCAAGGGCCTCAGTTCTCCCAAAAGCTATCGGTGACGCGGATCTCCAAGGGCGAGGCGAGAGCCCGGTCGTCTT
>Ga0316222_1002900_pt1 | contig 17580 bp, 12 predicted proteins | sample TBH18011metaG_FD_206008 | JGI IMG/M metagenome (GOLD analysis project Ga0316222, IMG submission 206008) | Freshwater microbial communities from Trout Bog Lake, Wisconsin, USA - TBH18011 | ecosystem: Environmental > Aquatic > Freshwater > Lake > Hypolimnion/Profundal zone | place: USA: Wisconsin...
AGGTGTCCAGGGTAGTTCGACTGCCTCGTGTTCGAGCGGCGCGAGGCCTTTGAAGGCACGAATGGCCGCATCGGTCGCCCGCAACGGCCAGGACCGGCGGCTGGCCCCAATGGGATCCAGCAGATAGACCACCTTTTCCTCAGTGACCGCTGTGGCGAGCGGGATTTGTGTGGGATCGAGCCCAGGGAAGGCCGCGCGCAAGCCGCGCGCGCGCGTTACCACGCCCGAGACCCCGAAGCCAATGTCGTCGGCCCGTTCGTAACACAGGACCTGGGGCGGCAAGCCGGGCATGACCGCGCTTTGAATCGCAGGCGTCCCGTCTTGATTGACCAGGCCCTCGGACAGCCCCGTCAGAAAACCCGCCATGGCGGGACCGAAGCCGACGCAGACGATGTCCACGTCAAGGCGTTGCCGCTCCACGACGGGAGCCGCGTTTGGGTCAGTGGTGGTATCCAAGCGGGCGATCTGGGGGGTTAGTCAGGTTTCAAACCGGATAATCCATGGCCTCGGGGATCATTACGGTCTTGAGGGCGTCGGCCGCACGGTCCTTAGCGAGGCGGGATCCCGTCAGGCATCCGTCGAGTTTGGCCCGCAAGCGGACGAACGGCTCCAGGCCGGTGAACTGGACGCAGGGGCCGGCTTTACAGGGATGGTCCTCCCCCGCCTCGGCCACATCGCTGCAGCCGCGCGAGGCGCTGTCGATCCCGGGGATAATACCCTCGAGCGATTCGAGTTCCTCGGCGCAATAACAAGCCTGGCAACTGGCCTCGTCCCAGGCGGGATGGCGGTTGAAGCCATAGACCAACTCGGCGCAGATACGCCCAACTTCACCCGCCGCGCGTGCGCTCTGAACCTGGCAGAGATCGGTGAAGAACTGCACGAAGCCGGCCAAGCCGTCCGCTAAGCCAGGATTGGCTGGCCCCTTTTCCTCGAGTTCGATCACATCCAGGATGAACTGGCGGGCCGCCAGCAGCCAGCAGAGCGCATCGGCCAGCGGGAAGGTGACACTCTGCCGGGTCTTGTGGTAGAGCTTGGCACCGTCGGCATCCGTGGCGGACTGGGTATGCTGCAAGGTCCAGAGCCAGAGTTTCATGGCGGTCGCCAGCGCGCACGCGCCGGTTCCGGGACGTCGGGCGGAGAGTTGGCGTAGATCCTCGATCCAATCGTTGAATTGAGTCAGGAACAGCTCGTTGGCCATGGTGATCGAAAGCTGTAGCCGCTGCACCGCCTCGGGGCCTTCGTAAGTAGCCTCGAGCTGGGCATCCATCCACTTTTGACCCAGGAATCCGGGGCAATCCTCGGTCACTCCATACCCGCCCATCAAACTGACCGCCTCGCGCATCAGGTTGGCCCCGTTGCCGGTGTTCCAGAGCTTGCAAGCGGGGCAGAGCACGCCCGCCACCGCGTCGAGGATCGCGAACGGCACCAACGGGTCAGCCCGCAAGGTGTCGATCCGGCTCTGATCGCGGTGCCCTTTGGGTTTGGCCTCCAGGTGGATCAGTTCGATGGCGTCTTGCTGAGCTTTAGTCAGAACTTTCATCGCCGCCCGGCCGGTGAGGTTTCCCGCCGCGAACCGAGCGTCTTTCTGGCGCTCCAACGGATCCAGTTCGTCAAACAGGCGGGCCGCCGCGAACCCGAGGGAAGAACTGGCTTCGCCGCCAGCCCACACCTCAATCAGGCGGTGGAGCACGTCTTCCTTTTGTTGGAGCCCGAACTCGTACCGCGGAGTGCCCGGAGCGCCTTCGCCGCCACGGAAACGCCGACGCTGATACATGATCACGGGCGCGACGGCCGACAGGAGCTTGGCTGAGGTCATCAGACCGACGGTGACGCGGGTGCGGCGGAAGACCGCCTCGATGATGTCCCCGTGGGAATAACGGGGGATGATCACGCCGTCCTTGACGGTGTAACCGCCCACGATCCGGTTGGCGGGGACCCGGAGGTTGAAGACCGGATCATTAGTCGAACTGAGCTGATGGACGAGTTTCTTGGTGGGCACGCCGCGGTCGAAGGTGCCGGGGTCCGTTTCCTCCAGAATGACCATGCAACTGCCCTTGATGCGCGGATCGTCGGAATCCACGGCGGCCGTGACGATGTTGGCAAAGCCCATGTTCGTGATGAACCGTCCGCGCTTGTCCACCTGCAGCATCGGTTCCTGGCCATCGGCCCATTCCACGATCCGGACCTTGCCCCCCAGCATGCCGGTCTCCACACCGACAAAGGGGATGGGCTCGGTGAGGGCAAAGGCCGCGCGAGTCTGGGCCCGAGTTTCGCCAGGTTGCGGCGGGGCGGCCAGGCTCATGTAGCGCGTGCGTTGTTCGGCGGTCCCGCGTTCGTGAATGGGGGCGAGGCCGAGGTTCCCCGCCAGACTGCACGTAGCGGCTCCCGCGTCCACCCACGAAAGTTCGAACGCGACCAGCGCTAGGGCCAGGTTCTTGGGGCCCTCCAGAAATCCACCGTAGGCGGGATCCAGAAAGGCGGCCGTGATGCCGCTCTCGTCGAAGGCCGGCAGCAGGCTGGCCTTCTCGGCCGTCCACTCGTGGGAATTGCGGGCGCCGTTGGCTACCAACCGGGCGACCGGCCCCCGAGCGACTGTGCGCGCGGACTGCACCAGCATGGCCAGATCATAGCGGTCGGCGTAGCGCCACATGATCTGGCGGACGTCATCGCCCGGGAGGGTTTGCAACGTCGGCGTTGTCGGATTGTTCGCTACGGCCATAGTTTGATCTCTTTCAGTTGCACTCAGTTACCAAGTCGCCGGGCGCGCCTCCATTTGGCTGACGGACGGGGCGGCGTGCGGCTGGCAAGCTTGTAGGGGATTCTAGGCCGGGGCGCAAGACAAACGATGCAGGCAATACGATCGCAGGGAACCCGCAAATTGGTCAGCGCGCAGCCTTACCAGCGGCTAAAGGGAACAACAACACTCCTGGAAATGGGGAAAGGCGACGACCAAGTGGCAAGCACCCTCGTGCAAACACCCTGTTAGCAAACCCCTGCCGCACAGCCCCGGCCAACCACTGGTCGTACGCCCGCTCGTCCCCCTGAGCACCACACCCGCACCCCGGTTTACCCTTTGCCCTAACCCCTCGTCGTCCCTCCCCGTCGGAGCCGCGGGTCCGCTCCGCCGACGGTCATAATTATGCACTAAGCAGTGGGCCTTGTAAGTCAGGGAGTGCCTGATTTCTTCTGTCAGGAAAAACCCTACTAAGAGGAGTCGTTTCCAGCCTGGAAACTGCCTGAACGGCCCCTGCCACCAGGCGGGCTCACCGTCCGCGTTAAGCGCGTGGTCGATGAGACCAGGCAATGGCGGCCTCGAGCAGTTCGCTCGCATCCTGGAGGTCCAGTTTGTCCCGGATCCGGGCGCGGTAAGTCTCAACAGTCTTCGGCGCGACACCGAGGCGGGCGGCGATGCGATGGGTGTTAAGACCAAGGCCAGTGAGTTCGAAGACCTGGAGCTCCCGATCCGCGAGGAGGTCGGCCGGGGAGGTGACCGCTTCGACCCCGCCGGTGGCCAGCCGGCTGAGGAGGTGGGCCGCAACGCTGTCGTTGAGATAAATACTGCCCGACAGGACGCGCCGGACCGCTTCGATGATCTTGCGGGTGGCTTCCTGCTTGGTGATATAGCCCCGCGCACCGGCGCGGATGACCCGCTCGGCATACACCGATTCCTCGTACATGGACACGACGAGCATTGGCAGTTTCGGCCAGCGCGCGTGGATGTCTTTGATCAACTCGAATCCATCCGAGTCCTTGAGTTTGAGGTCGACGATCACGAGGTCCGGGTGCCCGGCCTGGATGGCGGCAATGGCTTGGTGGCGGTCCTCGGCCTCACCGCAGACGCACAGGTCCGTTTCGTTGTCGATCGCCTCCGCGAGACGCTCTCGTACGATCGGGTGGTCGTCCACGACCAGGATTCGGCTCGATTCGAGAGGCTTGACTTCAGATTTCTTCCGTGGAGTCACCCCGGAATTGTCTAGCCTCTGGCTGCCCGGTGCAACTACAAACTGCCAGAAACTACCTCACCGCCCGGGGTGGGCCGGCCAGGAAAAAGACCCTTCGTTTGGCGGGGTCTTGCGCCTGGGACTGGCCGCCGCCGCCGTCGAGTTCCGAGGGCGGACTCGGCTCCAGTTCGAACCGGACCTTCGCCTTTTTGCCTCGAGGGCTGCCGGCACGGCCACCGAAAAAGTTAATGCCCTCGGATTGCCAGACGGCCCGCCAAGCCATAACCTAAGCCCTGTGATTGCTTTGCTTGATTATGGTTCTGGCAACCTGCGCAGCGTCCATAAGGCGCTGGTCAAGGCGGGAGGCCACGTCCGCATCGCCCAACGGCCCGAAGCGATGGCCGACGCCCGCGCGGTGGTGCTGCCGGGCGTGGGGGCCTTCGATGATTGCCTCCAGGCGCTCGAACGCCAGGGGTTGCTCGCCGCCTGCCGGGCCTTCATCCAATCTGGCCGGCCCTTCCTCGGGATCTGCGTCGGTTACCAGGCGCTCTTCGACAAAAGCGAGGAGTTCAACAGTCGCGCGCCCGGTCTGGGCGTGTTTCCAGGGCGCGTCGTGCGCTTTTCAGCCCAGGCTGGCCTCAAGATCCCGCAGATCGGGTGGAACCAGCTCGAAATAACGAGGCCCGATTGCCCGCTTTACCGGGGCATTCCCAACGGCAGCTATGTCTATTTCGTTCACAGTTTTTTTCCCAAGCCTCTGGACCCCTCGATCATCGCCACCCTGACCACTTACGGCGAGACCTTCGCCTCCTCCGTTTGGCGGGAAAACGTCTTTGCCACCCAGTTTCACCCGGAAAAGAGCCAGACCATCGGCTTACGCCTGCTGGCGAACTTTGTGGAAATGGCCCAAGGGTAGTTTCCCCTCGGGATCGGGATTTGCGAGGGCTTTGGGCTGAGGGGTGGCCGAGCCGCGCAGTCGGCTGAGATCCTGCCCCGTTTGGCTCCCGCTTCCTGGCTGGCTTGACAACGCCACAGACGTGGTATGTTGTGGAGTTGCGAAACCGACCCGAAAAACGATCTGCGCAAGGATTTTGCGCCGGGTTATGAATAGAAACTAATTCAATAGATTATGGCATACGAACTACCTGCGCTTCCTTATCCTAAGGACGCGCTCGAACCTTACATTGATGCGCTGACCATGGAAATCCATCATGGCAAACACCATGCCGCCTATGTGGCTAACGTCAACAAGGCCATCGCGGGGAAACCCGAGTTGGAGAACCAATCCGTCGAGGCGTTGATCTCGAACCTGGACGCCGTGCCGGCGGAGATCCGGACCGCAGTGCGGAACAACGGGGGCGGCCACGCGAACCACTCGATGTTTTGGAAGCTCCTGGCCCCCAAAGCCGGCGGCGCGCCCGAGGGAAAACTCGGTGACGCCATCAAGGCCGCGTTTGGCGGCTTCGACACCTTCAAAGAGAAATTCGAGGCTGCGGGCTTGGGTCGCTTCGGCAGCGGCTGGGTCTGGCTGGTGGCTAACCAGGGAAAACTCGAGATCGCCTCGACTCCCAACCAGGACAGTCCCCTTATGGGCAAGGCCATTTCCGGTATCGAGGGCGCGCCCATTTTCGGCTGCGACGTGTGGGAACACGCCTACTACCTCAAGTACCAGAACCGCCGCGCCGATTATCTCAAGGCCTTCTGGAGCGTGGTCAATTGGGCCGAGGTGGCCAAGCACCACGCCGCCGTGAACGGTTAAGGCCCTCAGTAATCGCCGACCCGAGGCGAAGTTCCGGCAGTGTCAATGGTGCCGCAGGCGGTCAATCCCGCCGTGCGGCATTGCTTGCGCGCCACCCGAGGAGATCAGATCGGGGGTTGCTCGGTGGCGGTCGGTGGTGGTAGCTCGACGGCAGCCTCGGCCTGCTGCTCGCTGATGACCGGGGCGATGGCTTGGAGTTTATCGTTCCCGTCGAGGTCGATGAGTTTTACCCCTTGCGCGTTACGTCCGGTTTCCCGGATGTCCTTCACGAAAGTGCGCACCATTTGCCCGCCGGTCGTGATCAGCATGATCTCATCCGCGTCTCGGACGGTCAAGGCTCCCACCAGGGCACCCGTGCGTTCGTTGGACTTCATGGTGATGATGCCCTTGCCGCCGCGCGACTGGAGGCGATAAACCGATTCCACGGTGCCGTCATCGAGCACCCGGTCGAAGGGGGTGCGTTTACCGATGCCGTTCTCGGCGGCCACCAGCAAGGTGGCGTCTGGGACTACTATCGCCAGGGCGACCACCGCATCCCCGGGATCCAGGCTGATGCCCCGCACGCCGACGGCGGCCCGGCCCATCGAGCGGACTTCCGCTTCGGCGAAGCGGATGCTCATGCCTTCTTTGGTGATCAACACCACCTGGTCTTCGCCGGACGTGAGCTTCACATCGATGAGGGCGTCGCTGGCGTCTATGCCGATGGCGATGATGCCGTCCTTACGGACGTTGGCGAACTCATCCAGGCGGGTCTTCTTCACCGTGCCCTGGCGGGTGGCAAAGAACAGCAAGCCGGGCTGCTGCCAGGTCGCTTCTTCCTTGGCGGGCCCGGTCTGATCGATGATGCGAATCAACGCGGCAATGGTCTCGCCCTCCTTGAGTTCGAGCAGGTTGGCGATCCCGCGGCCCTTCGAGGCGCGGCCCAGGTCCGGGATCTCGTAAACCCGCTCGACATAGGCCCGGCCCGTGTTGGTGAAGAACATCAGGTGGTCGTGCGTGCTCGCCGTAAACAAGTGCTCGATGAAGTCCTGATCGTTCTCGGTCGCGCCCTCGCGCGTCGCCATCCCGATCACCCCTTTGCCGCCCCGGCGTTGGGCGCGGTACTCGCTGACATTGGTGCGCTTGATGAGCCCGCTATGGGTCAGCGTTATGATCACCCCCTCGTTGGCGATAAGGTCCTCCAGCGCGATCTCACCTTCGTCGGGCACTAGTTGCGTCAGGCGCGGGTTGGCGTGCTTTAACTTGATGGCCTGCAGCTCGTCCTTGATGATGGCCAGGACGCGGGATTCCTTGGCCAGGATGTCGAGCAGATCGATGATCTTCTCCAGCAACCCGCCGTACTCGGCGCGGACCTTATCGATTTCCAGGCCCGTCAATTGGTAAAGCCGCAATTCGAGGATGGCGTTGGCCTGGGGCTCGCTGAAAGAGTAGCGGCCATTGACCAGCCGGGCCTCCGCGCGAATCAGGATCCCGAGCGCTTCGACTTGCGCACGGCTGAAATCGAAACCCATGAGTTTTATCCGCGCCTCATCCCGGGTCGCCGAACTGCGGATGATGCGGATGAACTCGTCGAGGTTGGAAAGCGCGATGAGGTAACCCTCGAGGATTTCGGCGCGTTCCTCGGCTTTGCGGAGCTCGAATTTCGTCCGCCGAATCACCACCTCACGGCGATGGTCGATGTAACAATTGATCAGGTCCCGGAGGCCAAGCGTCTTGGGCCGGCCTCCATCGATGGCAAGGGCGTTTACGGCGAAACTCGATTCCAGGGCGGTGTGGGTATAGAGGTTGTTGATGACCACTTTCGCCACCGCGTCCCGCTTGATCTCGACCACCACCCGCGTGTTTTCGTCCGATTCATCCCGCACGCCCGTGATGTCGGTGAGAATCTTCTCGTTGACCAGGTCCGCGATCCGGGAGACCAGGACCGCGCGATTGACGTTGTAGGGAATTTCGGTGATGACGATCTGCTCGCGCCCGCTCTTGACCTCCTCGACATTAACGATGCCGCGAACTTTCAGGCTGCCGCGGCCGGTGTGAAAATACTGTTTGATCCCTTCCAGCCCGCACACCATGCACCCGGTCGGGAAATCCGGGCCTTTCACATACTTCATCAACTCGGGGACGGTGATGTCCGGATGGTCAATCTGGGCGCAGATCCCGTCGATGATCTCGCCGAGGTTATGCGGGGGGATGTTTGTGGCCATGCCGACGGCGATACCCGTGCCGCCGTTGACCAGGAGGTTCGGGAAGGCGGCGGGGAAAACGACCGGCTCGGTCAAGCGCTCGTCGTAATTGGGGACAAAGTCCACGGTGTCCTTGTCCATGTCCTGCATGAGTGTGCCCCCCAACGGCGTCAGGCGGGCTTCGGTGTAACGCATTGCAGCGGGCGGATCGCCTTCCACCGAGCCGAAATTACCCTGCGGGTCGATCAGCCGCTCGCGCATCGCCCAGGGTTGGGCCATGTGCACCAGCGTCGGATAAATCACGGCTTCGCCGTGCGGATGGTAATTACCCGAGGTATCGCCGCAAATCTTGGCGCACTTGAAATGTTTCCGGGGCGGGTACAGCCCCAACTCATGCATGGCGTAGAGGATGCGCCGCTGGGACGGCTTGAGACCGTCGCGGACATCGGGCAGCGCGCGCGAGATGATGACCGACATCGAGTAGTCGAGGAACGAGTTCTTGATCTCGTCGGCGACATTGATCTTGGCGATCTTCTCGTTGGCGGCGTACATCGGCACGCTGTAAGGCGGCGAGTCGCTGGGATTTCCGGGTTCGGACATAGCTCAGAGTGGGGACGGTAAGAACAGGTTAGACATCGAGATTGCGAACATTGAGCGCATTGTCCTCGATGAACTGGCGGCGCGGCTCGACCTCCTCGCCCATCAGTTTGGTGAACATCTCTTCCGCCTCCACGGCGTCCGTGAGATCGATGCGGAGCAACTTCCTCCGCGCGGGGCTCATGGTGGTTTCGAAGAGTTCCTTGGGGTTCATTTCGCCGAGGCCCTTGAAGCGCTTAATTTGGAGTCCGCGGCGGCCGACCTCTTTGATGCTGGACAGGATTTCCGGAATGGCAAACAGCGGCTTGACCTGCTGGCGTTCGCCCTCGCCCTCGAGCAGTTCGAACAGCGGTTTGTCTTGCGCGGAATAATGCTCGATGCTTAAGCCCTTTTGGGCGAGCTGATCCAGCAGCGTTTTGATAGAATGGCTTTCATAAAGTTCCTCATGGCGCGCGCGCCGGGTCGAGCCGTTAGCGCTCCTGGCCTTGTCGGTCGGGGGGGCTTCTCCTTCCTCCTCCCCGCTGAGCCCGAGCTTAAGGTCCGGATTCTCCGTGTCGAACCGGGCCAGGTCCTCCGTGCCGAGGAAGTAACGCACACTCTCCTCATTACCCTCGCGGATCTTCACCAGGTGCTGTGGGAGTTCGTGCGTCGCCGGGCTCCGCTGCTCGAGGTAAGTGGCAAAGTCCCCCCCTTTGCGGCGAATGCCATGGGCGAACTTATCCAGCGACTCCAGCAGATGCAGAATCTCACCCAATTGTGCCTGTGACAATTCAGTACCGGCCTGCAGGTTGCGCAACCGGACCTCTTCCGTCCCCAGTTGAACCAGGATCCGGTTGAGTTGGGCGTCGTCATCGACGTACTCCACCCGTTTCTTTCGGGCGATTTGGTAGAGCGGCGGCTGCGCGATATAGACAAACCCGCGCCGGACGAGTTCGGGCATCTGCCGATAGAAGAAAGTCAGCAACAGCGTCCGGATGTGCGAACCGTCAACGTCCGCATCGGTCATGATGATGATCTTATGATACCGTAGCTTCTCCAGATTGAAGGAGCCCTCGCCTTCACCGTCGCCGATGCCCGTGCCGACCGCGGTGATCATGGTGCGAATCTCGGTGTTCTGGAGCACCTTGTCCAGGCGGGCCTTCTCCACGTTGATGAGCTTGCCGCGGATGGGGAGGATGGCTTGGAACTTCCGGTCGCGGCCCTGCTTGGCCGAGCCGCCGGCGGAGTCACCCTCGACGATATAGAGTTCGGTGTTGGCGGGATCGCGGTCAGAGCAATCGGCCAGTTTGCCCGGAAGACCGCCGCCGGTGAGAGCGGATTTGCGCACCGCTTCCCGTGCCTTGCGGGCGGCTTCTCGCGCCCGCGCCGCGTTGAGGCCCTTATCCACCACCTTCCGGGCGACCGCAGGGTTGGCGTCGAAATGCGACATCAGCCCGTCATAGGTGATCGAACTGACCACCCCCTCTACTTCGGGCGAGAGGAGCTTCTCTTTCGGTTGGTTGTTGAACTTCGGGTCCGGATGTTTGACCGAAATCACCGCGACCAAACCCTCGATCAGGTCGTCCCCGGTGACGGCGGGGTCCTTCTCCTTGATCAGGTTGTTCTGCCGGGCATATTGGTTGACCGCGCGCGTGAGCGCGGAACGAAACCCCGCCTGGTGCGCCCCGCCATCCGGGTTATGCACCGTGTTCGTATAGGCCAGCACCTGTGCGTTGTAACTGTCATTATACTGGATCACCACATCCAGCGTGATGTCCGCCTTGCGTTGAACCCCGTTTTGGAGAAACTCGTACGGCCGACGACCTGTCAAGGCGATCACCTTGGGATGCAGCACCTGCTTGCCTTTGCTGAGTTGGTGGACGAATTCCTCGATGCCGTTGGCGTAGTAATAGGTTTCCCGTTTGGTCTCGGCCAACCGCTCGTCCAGGAAGGTGATCTCCAGGCCCGAATTCAGAAAGGCGAGTTCGCGCAGGCGCTGGGTGATTCGCTCCGACTTGAACTCGGTGGTATCCAGGAAGATCTCGGGATCGGGTTTGAAGCTGATGAGCGTGCCGTTGCCTTTGGAGCGACCGATGACCTCCAGCTTGCGCGTCGTCTTCCCGCGCGCAAACTCCATCCGATAAACTTGCCCATTCCGCGAAACCTCGACCGAAAACCAGATGGAAACCGCGTTGACGCATTTCGCCCCGACGCCGTGCGTCCCGCCCGAGTAGGTGTAACCACCTTGCCCATACTTGCCGCCCGAATGCAGGGTGGTGAGCACCAGTTCCACCCCGGGGATCTTGTACTCGGGGTGTACGTCCACCGGAATGCCGCGGCCATTATCCCGAATCGAGATCGAACCATCCACATGGATCGTCAGGTCGATGTGGTTGCAGTGCCCGGCGAGGTACTCATCCACCGAGTTGTCCAGCACTTCGGTGACGCAGTGGTGCAGCGCCCGTTCGTCGGTGCCGCCGATATACATGCCGGGCTTCTTGCGAACCGCTTCCAGACCCTCCAGCTTCCCCAGTTTCGAGGCGTCGTACGTCTCCACGGCGGGAGGGGCCGTGTTTATATTTTCCGCTGCGTCCAAGACGTTGTCATCAGGCATAAAAATCACTCAAACCAGACACTTCATCACCACGATAGAAAGCCTGAGAAGATTAGGAAAAAAGGCCACCAAACACAACTTCTATTTAGCGGATCTGGAACCCGCAAAACCACTATTAGTGGTAGGGGTTAACGCGCGGATCGCCCATATGTGGGTGGTCCCGGGTGCGTGAAGATAGCCCGCCAGGAAACCGCGCTCGCTCGACACGCAAGCCGGCTTACCCGCTTCCTAAAAGGCTCACTTTGGGCTGCGGGAGGGCTGGGTCCCGCGCTCCGGAATCCGGGGTGTCTGGAACCCGATTGCCCCGCCCCACTACGGGTGCGTGATCCAAACCTGACCGCTTTGGTTGGTTCCCAGGAAGAACCCGGTCGAGTTGGTGTTTTCCAACACCACTCCATTGAAGGCGACCGTCTTGCCACCCGCCGCCGGCAGGAGGGCAAAACTGCCGCTGAATGTGCCCGGCGTCAGGGAGAAAGTCAGGCTCAGGTTGGTGATGGAGGAGTTTAATTGCGCGTTGGCCACCTGGTTATTGGGGGAGACCGTGATCGTGTTCGTGATCGCCATGGGCAGGTTCCCTCCGACCGCAATCAGATTCACGCGGCTGGTCGTGCTCGAACCGAAGACGTTGGTACCCGAGCCTAGCGGCGCGTAATACGACCCCATCGGGGTGGTCCGCAGGTTGAATCCGTTAGTGTAGTATTTCGAGGCGGTTGATGCCGGTGGTCGGATCCAGGCCAGGTCGCCACGGAAGCACCCGTTCGGATTGTTCGTGGGAGGGAACGACTGCCAACCCCAAACCAGTCCCTTGCCGCCATAAGGCGAGACGTAGAGCGGCCAGAGGCCGTTCTTGGAGACGTAAACGCTCGATTGGGACCACGCCGGGCTGCCATCGGACGGCGTGGCGGTGAAGGTAATCTGTCCGGATGGTTTTACCGTGACGGCCCCGTAGGTTCCAGCCGCTGGCTGGGTGGGCGAGGTGTTCGCGGACAAGGAGAAATTGGTTCCCGGCAGGGTCAGATTCGTCAGCCCAAGCGTCAGGTTGGTGCCTGAGAGCGCAAAGTTATAAAGGGTCGTTGTGCTTGGCGCCCACTGGCAGGGATTGTTGATCGTGTCGGAGATCACGAGGTCGCCCGCCAGATTCGCCTGCCAGCTGCCGTTGCTATTGCTGAGGCGGCCGAAGATGCGATCGATACTGTTGGTCGTCAGGTCCAACCACATCACCACCGACAAGGTGGCGTTGCCATTCTTGGCGGTCGTGGACGCGAAGGCATTGGTTTGATAATTCGTAAAACTGCCGCTCATCGTGTAGCCGACCCCTCCCATTTGCAGACTGCCGGAGTACCCGCCGGATGTGCGGTCTACATTCAGGCTAAAGAACCCCGCGTTGGTGGGGTTGACCAGGCCGTTGGTATTCAGGAACAGGCCATTGTACGTGCCGGCCACCGGAACGAATGGTTGAGGGGTGATCCAGGCGTAGTTGGTCGCCGAGTATTGCCCCCGGCTGTCCAGGGCATAAACTTGAAAGAGATTGCTACCTGCCCTCAGCGTGAGGCCGACGCTCCAACTGCTTCCATTGGGCGGCGCCATTTGCGGCGGCGACCCATTCAATCGGTAAAGCACCTTCTTCACCGTCGTATGGAGGTCGCCGACGGCCGTCCCTCTAACCCCCACGTTGAGCGAAGTCGCCATGGTGCGATAAGAACTGTCGAGCGTGGGGCTGGTGATATTCACGATGGGGGGATTCGTCCCGAAAGTAGCCGCCACTGCCAAAGTCACCACGCTGCTGGTGACCGATCCGTAGCTGTTCTTGATCACGACATCGTAAGTGTTGGTACTGGAGGTCTTGGAAGCCACGATGGTCAAGGTAGACGTGGCCGCATGGGTGGCGTTCGTTACCGTGACACCGCTGTCCAGGTTACGGCCCCTGAGTCGCCAATAGAAGGTCAAAGGGAGTGTGCCGCCTGCGGATGCAGTGAAGGTGTTGGTCGAGTTGGTATGCACGGTCAGGACCTGACCCGCCATGGACGGGTTGGAAGGTTGGCTGATGATGAATGGCGGGAAGCCGGACAACTCGTAAACCACCCCATCCAGGTTTTCGGAGGTACCCCCATAGGAGGTGACGCCATAGAAGTTGCCATCGAGCCCCTGCGCCAGTCCGGACTGGGGCTCATAGCCATAGCTGGTACCCGCGAAGGAATACAACCGGGTGAAGGTCCCGTTGGTGTTGTAGGAGAAGATCGTACCCTCACCGTACTTGCCCCCGAGTTGGGTCGTGCCATAAAAAGAGCCGTTCTTCCCCAGGAGCAGGCGGGCCGTGCTGCCCATGCCGTTGGTCCCCCCGAATTCCCACAGGGGCGTCATGGTCACACCCGAGGACGAATTGGCCTTGTTCAGCCCGGTCATGCTGAAAAGCGTCCCGCCGCCGTTGGTCCCGCCGAAGGTGGTCGTGCCAAACAAGCTCTGCTTGTCCGGCCCCAGGACCAGGCCCGCTTGTGGCTGCGCCCCATCCGTGCCGGCGAAGTCGTAGAGGGTGTCTAGCGGTTTCAGGCCTGAATACTGGCTGGCCAGTTGGTAGAGGAAGATGGTGCCTAAGTTGTTGCTCCCGCCATAACAAGTGGTCCCATAGAGGTTTCCGTCCGCACCCAGAACCACTCCTCCCATGGGCTGCGCCCCGAGGGCGGGGCCGCCATCAAAGGCAGACAAACTCGTAAGGCCTCCGGTGGCATCCCAACGAAAGACGGTGCCATAACCTCCGTTGGTCCCGCCGAATTGGGCCGCGCCATACAGGCTATAGCGGCTGGGCTTGACTGAACTATTCGTATAAAAAACCAGCGGCCCCATCGGCCAGGAGCCGCTATTCGTTCCATCGAACGAAGCCAAATTAACCAGGGCCGGCGTGGCTGTGCCGTTGGTCAACACGAGCATGAAAATATTGCCATACCCGTAGACGCCGCCGGCCGTGGTCGTGCCATACAGGTTCCCGTCCGGCCCGGGCACCAACGGACTTTCCGGGTCTAAGCCATTAACACCGTCAAACGAAGCGCAGTAATCCAGAGCCATGCTGTTGGCCCCGCCCCCGTTGGTGTTGGCAAACCGAAACACGGTGCCCCAGCCGTTCAGGCCGTCCGACTCAGTAGTCCCATAGAACAACCCGTCAGGCGCCAGCGTCAACTCCGCAAAGGGGTTCTCGCCTACCCCAGGAGTGGTGCCAAACGAGGCCAAGGACGTGACATTAGTGCCGGCCCCCGCCGTTGCCGTGGCCAAACTCGCCAACAGCACCACCGGGAGAAAACGAATGCCGCTCAGCCAGCTGCGAACCTCGGATTGAAGAACTCCAAATTGTGAAATGATTTTCATTTTATTCAGGGGCGCGCTCAACGCCACGGACCAAGCACCCTACTAATACCCCTTATTCTCGCCTGGGCAAGCTCTGATTTGAGTTAATTCAACGCTCCAGTTTTTGTTTCACATGCCGGCCAGCTTCGGATATAACCCCCCCGGTTGCGCGGATCGTTGCGCAAACGAACGGACGGCGTAAATAAAATGGCATCGATAGGACAATTTCCACCGGCTAGAATGGCGCTGCGACCGGGTGTCCCGGCTGGCTCTCGGCCTGAGCTTCCTCACCGTCGAGCCCCACGTCGAGCTTGGCGACGGGTCTTCTTTTCCCTGTTCTTCGTGGGCTGTGGCTGCGTGGGTGGGGGACATGGTTCCAGGCCCGTTGGCCCGGAAAGTTCCAGCCCCGCCAGGCCGCACCCCATCGTCACGCCGTCCGAGTCAACCGTGGGTCGGGTCTTGAGCGTTGATGTTCCCGGCCGATTCGTGGTTCTGAGTTTTCCTCCCGGCCGCCTGCCCGAGCTGGGACGGCGCTTCAACCTCTATCGGCACGGGCTCAAGGTGGCTGAGGTGCGGGTCGGGGGACCGCGCACCGGTGACAATGCCGTGGCGGACCTGGTCACGGGGGACGCCCAGGTGGAGGATGAGGCCCGCGCTCAATGAGGGCGCCGACTCACCCCTCGGATTTGGAAGGCGTCCCGCCGATGGATTCTGGATGGGACTTTGCGCCCTTGGGGAGAAACTGCTTCTGGTAAGGGGAATGCAGGTTGAAATAGATGCCGCACAAGGGACGCGGATTATCCCCTTGGCTCAGGATGATGGTGATCTGGCGGTCCAGCGCGATGCCGTGGCGCAATTCCGGCGCCCGCGTTTCATACTTGTCGATCGCCTTCCCCAGCAGCGAAACGAGGGTGGCTTCAAAATCCTCGGGCGTCTTGTCGATGCAAACCACGTAATTGTCGTACGCCTTCACCGCCGCCTCGATTTCCGGCCTGAATGTTTCTACGGTCACAACTCCCACCGTAAACGAGCCCCCCAATTAAGACAAGCGGTAACTCAGTCTTCACCCGGGAGTTTTTGACCGGAGCCGGGGTAGAGGAGCTGATAATCCACGGATTGAACGCCCACGATCGCCGCGACACCCAGCACGTCGTGAGCGTTGGATCCGCGCGAAACATCAGCGGCCGGCCGGTCCAATCCCAGCAAGATTTGGCCGTAGGCGTTGGCTCGGGTGAGGTGGCGGGCCAGCTTGCTGGCGATATTGCCCGAGTTCAGGTCCGGAAAAATGAGCACATTGGCGTTGCCAACAATCCGCCCGCCCGGCGACTTCCGAGCGGCGATCTCCGGCACCAAAGCAGTATCCACCTGAATCTCGCCATCAAAATCCGCGTCGAGATGTTTCTCCCGGGCTTGCTTGTCCGCCCGCGCGGTCGCAGCCTGCATCCGATCAATCGAAGGGTGCCGCGAACTGCCCTTCGTGGAGAACGACAGCAGCGCCACGCGCGGCCGCACCCCAAGCAGGTGGCGCGCCAGTTGAGCCGTCGAAACAGCGATGTCCGCCAGTTGTTCGACGGTCGGGTCGGGTATCACTCCGCAATCGGCCATGAACAACACGCCATCCTGTCCCAGTCGGGAGTCTTCGACCTCCATCACCAGGCAACTGGACGCGGTGATGGTTTGCGGCGCCACTTTAATGATCTGAAAGAGCGGCCGCAGCACGCTGCCCCCGGTCTCGTTGGTGCCCGAAACGAACCCGTCCGCTTGGTGCATCGCCACCATCATGGCGCCGAAATAATTGGGTTGGAGCATGGCTTGCCGCGCTTCAAACCCCCGCATTCCCTTGTAGCGGCGCAAGATCTCAAAACGCCGGGTGAAATTCTCCAATTCATCGCTTTCCGCCGGATTGATCACCCGGATACCCTCCAACGAGATATTCAGCGCCGCCGCGATCTCCTTGATCCGAGTCCGATCGCCCAGCAGAATCGGCGCGCCCAGCCGCAACGAGTAAAACTGGCGCGCCGCCTGCAGCACCCGCGGTTCGGTGCCTTCCGGGAAAACGATCCGCTTCGGGTGACGCTGCAGTTTTTCGATGACGCTGCCAATGAATCGCATGCGCCTGTACTACCCCAGGCTCCCCTAAACCGCAACTCGCAAACGTCCAGCCCCCCTCTCCCGCTCCGCTCCTTCCCCGATGCCCCTTACTTCCTGCCCCGGCGCATCTGCTCCGCCTGCCGTTGCGCCCGTTCCGCCCGGTCCTTCTGGCGAGCCCTCCGATGCGCTGCCTGCCGCAGCGCTTGGAACACCTCCCCAGTCAGCGCGAAGGGCCGAGCTAGCTTTTGCCGAAAGCTCATTGCGGGAGGTTGGAAACGGCGATTGTGCTTGCGTCGTTTGCGCCCGCGGAAGTGGTCATAGACCACCAAGCCGAGAAACACCACGGCGATCCCGATGGCGACGTACAGAGCGTACATTCCGATCGAGTTCCCGAGCAGGTCCCGAAAGGCTATCTCGGTTTGATTCATTGATTTCTGTCGTCACTAACTACCCGATGGCAGAGAACTCCACAAGCCCGAAATCCGCGCTCCGGCCGCCGTTGCTCGAATAGGCCCATGACGAAACTCGTCCAACCTCCCGGTGTTTATGATCTTGGGATTCGGTCGGCTCTCCCCGTCACTCCGGCCTTGACCGGTGGGCGATTCCCGGCGAATCTCAAATCGAAAAAGAGAATTGCTGAAACGGTCGCGTTATGAAGAATCCGCCTTACGAAGCCTGTCTCAAGCTCGGGGTAGTCATTTGGTCCTCCCTCGTCATGCCCACTGCGGTTGCGGCTGATACCAACGCCGCTCCCATGGCCCAATCTACCCCTGTGCTGACGGCCCAGGCGCCCGTCCCCGAACGCCTTCCGTATGGTGTGGGGGATGTCCTGAGCCTTTGCCGCGCCCGCATTAGCGAAGACGTCATCGTGACCTACATTCGCAACTCCGGAACCGCCTATACCCTGGGGCCCCGCGAGATCGTCTATCTTCGCGATGAGGGCGTCTCTGACCATGTGATTACCGTGATGATGGACCAGCGCAAGCAGGTGGCGGCCGACAACACCCAGCAAGCGCTGCAGCAGGCGACTCAACAGGCCGCGCAACAGGCGATCCAGTCTCCGAACCCCGCTCCCCCCGC
>Ga0316222_1002901_pt1 | contig 17579 bp, 14 predicted proteins | sample TBH18011metaG_FD_206008 | JGI IMG/M metagenome (GOLD analysis project Ga0316222, IMG submission 206008) | Freshwater microbial communities from Trout Bog Lake, Wisconsin, USA - TBH18011 | ecosystem: Environmental > Aquatic > Freshwater > Lake > Hypolimnion/Profundal zone | place: USA: Wisconsin...
GCTACCGGTCTGTCTGCCCCCGTCCACGTTCATAGACTCCGGATCAATCCCTCTGAATGCGCCAACCTTCGCCGGACTCCCAGTCTGGTCAATTGAAGAAGACCCCCATCCTACCACGGCCCCGTCCCGGGGCACCCCCCCGCCCGCGGACCCTGGGGTCCGATAATTATGGCGAAGGGACTGCGAGGCAAAAGCATCTGATGTTACGCTAGGGCTTCTGATAATCCAGTCGGATGAGGTCCAATGGTCCAGTTCAACACGCGTGCCAACGAGATCCTTTTGAAGCTCGTGTACTACGGGCCGGGACTCTCGGGAAAGACGACCAATCTCAGGTCGTTGCATGCCATGTGCCAGCAGGACAACCGGGGCGAGATGTTCTCCGTCAACACCCAGGAGGACCGGACCCTCTTCTTCGACCTGCTGCCGATCAACCTCGGCATGATCTACGGCAACGCCATCCATCTGCAGCTCTACACCGTGCCCGGCCAGGTGCAGTACGACGCCAGCCGCCGGGTGGTGCTGGGCGGGGCGGACGGGGTGGTCTTCGTCGCGGACTCCACCGAGGCGGCGATGCAGGAGAACGTCGACTCCCTGTCGAACCTCTACCACAACCTCAATGCCAACCGCCTGAACATCAAGCAGATCCCCTTCGTCATCCAGTACAACAAGCGCGACCTGCCCGGGGCCATGCCGGTGGGCGTCATGAACCGGCGCCTGAATTTCAGGTCCGTGCCCTATTTCGAATCCGTGGCCAACCGGGGCACCGGGGTGCTGGAGACGTTCCAGGCCATCGTCCGCGAGACCGTCAGCACCACCTTCCGCAAGTATCACCTCGACAAGAAGATCAAGGATTTCGACGAGATGCTCAATCTCATCGAGAACAACATCCGCACGACCATGCACGACCTGCCCGAGGAGGCCGAGCCCGAGCCGCAGCCGGAGTCCATGGTCATCCGGCACAGCAACGTCAGCGTGGCGGATCTGGCGCCCGGCAAGGTCGTGGACGCGCAGGACCTGCTGGAGGACGCCCTCAAGTCCAACATGGAGACCGCGCGGCTCTACACCGAGCTCAAGGTCGTCAAGGAATCCCTCGAGAAGAAGAACGACGAGCTCCGGCAGGTCACCCTCCAGCTGGAGCGGAGCAACCAGGACAACCTCAAGACCCGGCGCTACCTGGAGGGGCTCATCCAGAGCGTGGGCGAGGCCATCATCTCCTTCAGCGCCGACGGCAAGATCCTGACCTGGAACGCTGCCGCCGAGCAGATCTTCGGCTATGCGCGGGCCGAGATCGTGGGCCGCACCCTCCAGCAGCTCACCCCCGCCTCCCGGGCCGGGGAACTGGATCAGGCCATTGTCCAGGTGAGCAAGGGCCTGATCATCCGGGACATCCCCACCTCACGCATCCGCAAGGACGGCACCGAATTCCCGGCCGTCATCACCTACGCGCCCATCCGGGGCAGCGACGACCGGGTGCTGGCCTATTCGGCCCTGATCCGGGACCAGGGCGAGCAGGCCAAGCTGGAGCGCAAGCTCCTGGACGTGGAGAACTCGGCCAGCATGGCCCAGATCCTGCCGCCCATCTTCAACGACCTGGCCAACCGGCTCAATCCCATCCTCCTGCAGAAGGCCATGCTCCTGGAGGAGGTCGACGCCGCCCACGCCCCGCGCATCAACAAGCTCCTGCAGGGGGTGGACAACGTCCAGGCCCTGCTGCGCCCCCTCCTGATGGTCGTTTCGCCCAGCACGCCCAGCCTCGCCATGTGCAACCTGAACACGCTCGTGCAGGAAGCCGCCAAGCGGGTCGAAGCCGAGGCCGCCGCCACCGGCGTGGCCATGGAGTTCACCCTGGATCCCAACGTCCGCCCCTGCGCCCTGGACGAGAACATGGTGCGCGAAGGCATCGCCAGCCTCCTGCGCAGCGGCCTCCACGCCTCCTCCAAGCTGGCCGTGCGGCGCCTGCGGGTGGGCACGCGGCAGACCGGCACGACCTTGCAGATGGTGTGCCAGGACACCGGCCCGGTCGTGAGCGAAGCCGACGCCCGGAACATTTTCGAGCTGGCCAATGCCAAGAACATCGAATCCCTCGGCACCAGCGTCATCGCCTGCGTCGCCCGGGCCCACGGAGGCAAGGTCTCGCTCCGGAGCCAGCAGGGGGTTGGCAATGCCTTTCTTGTGGAGTTGCCCATGGCCGAGTCCGTCCCGAACGCGAATCCCCAGATCTCCTTCCATGACAAGAAAGTCCTGGTGGTGGACGACGAGGAGTTCCTCCTCGAATGCCTGACCGACGCCATCTCGTCCTGGGGCTGTGCGGCCACGCCCTGCGCCATGGGTTCCGAGGCGATCCAGAAGCTCCAGGAAGGCGCCTACGACCTGATCATCTCCGACATCCGCATGCCCGGCCTGTCCGGCATCCAGCTCTACCACTGGATCCAGGAGCACCAGCCCGCCATGACCCGGCAGATCCTCTTCACCACCGGGGACTCCTTCGACCCCGAGACGCGCGGGTTCCTGGAGCACGAGAAGGTGCCGCACCTCGGCAAGCCCTTCGACCTCAAGAAGCTCAAGCAGGCCCTGAACGACCTGTTCGTCTCGAGCCGCGCGTAGCCGCTGCCGAGGCGCCGCCCCAGCCCGGGCCCTGCGCAAGCGCAGGGCGGCGAAAAAGATCGTTGGACAAAAGACGGAAACTGCCGGAACTTAGGTGTTGAAACACGCACCAAGAAGTAAGTCATCGGAGGTTTCATGGGACCGGGTTGGAAGGCAGCGGGACTGCTGGTCAGTGCCGGGATGGTGCTGATGGCGGGGTTCGACCCGGAGCGGGAGATCCGGATCTCCTTCGCCGACGGGGCGGTGGTGCTGGCCGCGCCGCCCGGCGCGCACCTGAAGGCGAGGTTCCTGTCCGTGAGGCTGGCGTCGGGACCGGGCTCGCTGCGGATGGGGACGCCGGCCGCGGCCCGGGAACAGGATGAGGTGGGGGACCCCATCTACCGCGGCGAGGTCCGGCTGCCCCTGGCGGGCCGCGACCTGCCCCGGGAAGTGCAGCTGGAGGTGAGCTACCAGCCCTGCACGGAAGGACCGGGCGGGGTGTGCTTCCTGCCCATGGTCCGGCAGCTCTGGGTGTACGCGGTGCAGATTCCCCAGGGCGGAGAGGAGAGCCCGGCCGCGCCTGCCGCGGCCCCTGCGGCGGACGGCGTCACGCCCTCGAGCCTGTCGCGCTTCAAGGGGCAGGTGGTGCTGCTCGACTTCTGGGCGTCCTGGTGCGGACCCTGCCGGAAAACCTTCCCCGAACTGGAGCGCATGCACCGGCAGTACGGCGCGAAGGGCCTGAAGGTGGTGGGCATCTCCATGGACCCGGAGGCCGCCGCCATGGACCGGTTCCTGGCCAGCGTACCGGTCTCGTTCCAGATCGAAAGGGATCCGATGGGACGGCTCGCCTTGCCGATGAAGGTGGCTTCCATGCCGACCACGCTGCTGCTGGACCGCACCGGGCAGGTGGTGGCCCGGTTCGAAGGGGGCGACCATGCCCGGGAGGAGGAGGCCGCGGTGGCCGCCCTGCTGGCGGGGCAGCCCCTGCCCAAGGGCACCGGGGCCAAGGCGGCCGAGGGCCTGCGGAGTACCGAGGGGCTCATGGCCTGGGACCGCGGGCACCTCGCCGATCCGGTCATGAACCTGTCCGGGGATCCCCTGTCCCGGGGCCTGTGGGAGCACATCCACTCGGCCAAGGAAGGCGCCGCCGGCAACGGCGGCACCGCGGGAGGTGGCTGTGGCTGCAACTGAGCCCCGCAACTTCCGGGTCCGGAACCGGCGCACCATGCCCTGGGTCATGGCGGGCCTGGCCGCGCTGGGGGGCCGGGCCGCCCAGGGCCAGTCCCGGGTGGACCTGCTGACCCTGTCCTACGACGAGTCCGGGGGGCGGACCAAGGTGCTGGAGGAGATGGTCCTCCTGCACCAGGACCTGGGCGACGCCCTGGGCGTGGCCGACGTCACCCTCATCCACGACAGCATCTCCGGGGCCTCGCCCACCGGCGGCTATCCCACGCTGGACGTGACCACCTCGGCCTCCGGCACCAAGTCCAGGGGCGCCTTTCCCCTGGCCCGCGACAACAACCACCGCAACGCCGGGGATTTCGCGTACAGCCGGAAGTTCGGCGCCCACCTGCCGACCGTGGACCTCTCCTACGGCAAGGAGGACGACTACGAGGCCCGGGGCGCGGGGCTGTCGGACGCCTGGACCATGGCCGGGGGGCGGGGCACGCTGCATTACGGCCTGTCCGAGAGCGACGATCTCGTCGAGCCCGTCACCAACCGGCTGCACCTGCCCCGGAAGAGCGTCAGCTACGCCCTGGGCTGGACCTGGATCCTGGGGCCGGACGACCTCGTGGACGTGTCGGCCTCCAGCACGCACCTGCACGGCTACCTCGACGAGCCCTACAAGGTCGTCCAGGTGGGGGACGCGACCGTCCCCGACCACCGCCCGGACACCCGCACCCGGGATGCCCTGCTGTTCAAGGCCGCCCACTACTTTTCCTGGAACGGGGCCCTCAAGAGCTCCTACCGGTACTACAAGGACGACTGGGCGGTGAAGGCCCACACCCTGGACCTGGCCTACGACCAGCACCTGGGGATGGACTGGCTGCTCTCGCCGGAACTGCGCCTCTACACCCAGACCGCGGCCTCCTTCTACGCCGACGTCCTGGCGGCGCCCCGGCCGTACCTGTCCTCGGACTACCGGCTGTCCTCCTTCAGCAGCGTCATGCTGGGGCTTTCGTCCACGTGGGAGCTCGCCGACGGGCTGGTGCTGAAGGCGGGCGCCGCGCGGGAGATGGCCAGGGGCCGGGACCGCATCACGCCCCTGTCCTCGGGCACGGTGGGGACCGCTTCGGCCGTCTATTCCGGACCCTCGTCCTCCTCCGCGGACCTCACCAAGACCACCCTCACCCTGGGCCTGTCATGGCGGTACTGACGCCCGGCGCGCGGGTCCTCTATGTCACCCGGTTCGCCCTCATGGGCGGCTGGGCGGAGGTGAAGTTCGTGGACGCCCGGGGACGGACCGGGGCGGAGGCCCTGGCCCGGAAGGTGGAGGCCGAAGCCATGCGCATCGAGGCCAAGTTCTCCCGCTACCTCCCGGGGAGTTCCGTCTCGATGGTCAACCGCCAGGCGGGGCTGGCCGCGGTACCCGCGGACGGGGAGACCCGGGCCCTCGTGGAGGCCGCGCTGGAGCTGGCGCGGCTCACGGGCGGACGTTTCGATCCCACGGTGGGCGTGCTGTCCCGGGCCTGGGATTTCCGCCGGGGACAGGTGCCCACGGAGGCCGAGCTCCAGGCCCTCCTGCCCCTGGTGGATGCCGGGGCGGTCCGGCTGGGACCGGACGGCCTCCTGCTGGCGCGGGCCGGCATGGAGCTGGACCTCGGCGGCGTGGGCAAGGAGTACGCCGTGGACCGGGTCGCCGACCTCCTGCGCGACGAGGGTGTCTCCTCGGCCCTGGTCAATTTCTCCGGCGATGTGCGCACCGTGGGCCGGCGCGGGGATGGGCGCCCCTGGTCCATCGGCGTCCAGGATCCCCGCGCCCCCGGGCGGTGCCGTTTCCACATCCGCGCCCGGAGCCGGGCCGGCATCGCCACGTCGGGCGACTACGAGCGCTGCTTCGAGCGGGACGGCGTCCGCTACCACCACCTCCTGGACGCCACCACGGGCCGGCCGGCCCGGGGCCTCAGCTCAGCCACGGTGATCGCCCCCACGGCCTGCGCCGCGGGGCGCCTGGCCACGGCGGCCTTCCTGCTGGGGCGCGAGGCGGGGCTGGCGCTGCTGGAAGGGCTGCCCAGCGTGGAGGGCGCGCTGATCACCGAGGATGGACAGCTGCTGGCCACCACCGGCATGGCCCGCATCTCAGACCTGCCGTAGGTAGGCCTCCAGCTCGCCCAGCACCTCGGGCAGGTCCGCGCGGCCGTAGCCGAAGCGCAGGTGCGCGTCCCCGTAGTCGAACTTCGTGCTGGGCACGAGCATGATCCCGGTCTCGCGCACCAGGTCGTCGCAGAAGGCCTCGGCGCCGCCCGGAAGGTAGCGGGGGAAGGCCGTGGACCCGGCCCGGGGTCGCCGCCACCGGAAGTGGCCGGGATGGCGGTCGAAGAAGGCCTCGAGATGATCCAGGTTGGCCACCAGCCGCGCCCGGCTGCGGCGGATCAGGGTCTCGGCGTGACGCGCGGCCAGGGCGCCCAGGAACTCGCTGGGCGCGGGGGCGCAGATGGTCAGGTAGTCCTTGAAGGCGCCCAGCTGCTGATGGAGGAAGGGATCGTGGGTGGCGATCCAGCCCAGGCGCAAGCCCGCCAGACCGTAGGCCTTGGACAGGCAGTTGAGGGAGAGGGCCCGCTCGTAGAGGTCGCAGGCGGCCGGAAGGCGGTCGGCGGGGTCGTGCTCCAGCCCCCGGTAGACCTCGTCGGAGAAGAGCCAGCAGCCCGCTTCCCGGGCGATCTCCACCACCTCCCGCCAGACCTCGGGGCGGAACACGAAGCCGGTGGGGTTGTGGGGGGCGCAGGTCAGGATGGCCCGGGTGTTGGGGCGCAGGAGCCGCCGGAGCTCGGCGGGGTCGGGCTCCCAGTGGTCCGGGGCGCCCTCCCACAGGGAGACCTCGCAGCCCGCGGCGCGGGCCGGCTCGAAGTGGGACTGGTAGCCGGGGCTGTGGGCGATCAGGTGGTCTCCGGGCCCCAGGGCGACGTTCATGAACGCGAAGATCGGCTCCTGCGCGCCCACGAACACGAGGATGTCCTCGGGGCCGGCCGTCTCGTACTGGGAGGCGATGGCCTCCCGCAGGGCGAGGTCGCCCCGGTAGTCCGTGTAGCCCAGCCAGAGCGCCCCCAGGGCGTCCTCCGCACCGGGCTCCAGGGCCAGGAGGTCGGCCAGGGACAGGCTCTCGGGGTCGCTGGAACCCAGGAGCCGGCGGGCCGTGAACTCGTGCCGGGCGAAGTACCGTTCCAGGGTGAAGGGCGTGATCCGCATCAGTTGGCCCACCTCGAAATGAGTTCCCAGGCGTCCTCGTCGGAAGCCGGCCCGTTGAGGATCACCGCGAAGACCCGCAGCGTCCCGTCCGGGGTCTGGAGGATGCCGCAGGCGCTCGTGACGCTGTCCAGGTGGCCGGTCTTCACCCGGACCCGGCGGGCCAGGTTCGGATCCTTGATGTGCAGTTTCCAAGGCTCCCCGCCGATGACCTTGAGGGAGGCGATCATTTCCGGCCCGACTTCGAAGTCGTGCCAGGCCGCGCGCAGGATGATGGCCAGGGTGCGCGCCGACAGGCGGTTGTCCTTGCTCAGGCCCGAGCCGTCCGTGAGGGTGATGGCCTCGGGCCCCAGGCCCAGCACGCCGGCGTAGAAGGCCTGGATCTGCCGGATGCCCTGGGGCCAGGAGCCCGTGCCGAACCGCTTGACCAGCATCTCGATCATGAAGTTGTTGGAGTACTTGTTGATGTCATTCACGAGGTCGCGCAGGGGCAGGGACGGGAAGCCCAGGAGCTTGCGCGGCTCGCCCTCCGGCGCGGCCCCGTCGGCGACGGGGATCCCCGCCTCCTGCAGGACGGTCCGGATGACCTCGGTGGCCAGCCGCTCCGGGTCCGGGACGATCCGGCCCCCCTCCCGGTTGAAGTTCACGGACAGGGGCAGCACGGGCGGCGTGGTGCTCAGGGACGTGTTCTCCCAGCCGTTGCCGAACCGCTGGGCATCGAAGGCGCTCTGGTCCAGGCGGATCCGCCCCTGCACCCGGGTCACGCCCTTGGCCTTGAGCTGCCCGGCCAGCAGCCAGAGCCGCTCGGAGGTGAGGAAGGGATCGCCCGCCCCCTTGAAGACGAGGTCCCCCTGCACCACGCCGCCCTTCAGGTCACCCCAGACCTCGGTTTCCAGCTCGAAATCGGGCTTCCAGGTCTTCAGGAGGGCGTAGGTGGAGACCACCTTGGTGGTGGAGGCCGGCACCAGGGCGAGGTCGGGCTGGTGGCCTTCCAGCAGCTTGCCGCTGTCCAGGTCCCAGAGGCCCACGGAGGCCCGGACGCGGCGGCTCTCCATCCGCCGCGCCCAGCCCTGGAGGTCCTCGGCGCGGGCGGACAGGGGGATGAAGAGGAGGAGGACGAGGAGGCTTCGGACGGTCATGGACGCTCGCGGGGGCAGGGACAGGAGGTCGGGTGGAAAGAATAAGGTTCACAGCGAGGAGGGTCCGTGAGGCTTCGAACGGTCCGGCACCGCAAGGGCCGTGCTACCCCGGAGGTCCGTGCCTGGCACGAGGGTCCGTGGGTTCCGACGGATCCTACGAGGGGGCGGGGCTCGCGGGGGGCACCGGCTCCGGGGACGGCGCCGGCTCGGCGGGGGGGACCGGCGGCGGCGCGGGGTCCGGGGGCTGGGGCTGCGGCTGGGGTTGGGGCTGCGGCGCGGGCGGCGGCACCTGGGGCGTGTTGTAGACGGGATTGTTGCCGCCGCCGATGGCGGACGGGATGAACCCGGGGGTCGTGTTCGCCTTGGCGCCGGCCGCGCCGGGCACCTGCACCCCGAGCAGGCTGGCCGCATCCGCGGCGCCCGCGGGCAGGCTCGTGCCGGCGGGCAGCCCCAGCAGGTTGTCGCCGCCCGAGAAGCTCCAGTCGCTGATCAGGGTCTTGCCCTTGTAGATCCTGAAACTGTCCCTCTGGCACTTGCTGCGCACGCCGACGATGGGCAGGCCGGTGGTGTCGCCCGAGGCGCCGGCCTGCACCGCGGTGATGAGCGCCCACTCCCCGTCCTGCGTCATGGGGTCGGTGTAGAGCCGGCGGATGATCCGCGGGCTGAGCTTGGTCAGATCCGCCAGGGCCAGGGGATAGCCGCCGGTCCTGGCCTTGTAGGCGCGGATGGCGCCCGCGATGGCCTCGCCCCGGAAGATCAGCTCGGCCTCCTCCTCCCGCTGCACCTGGGTCTTGATGCTCGGCAGGGCCATGGTGAGGAAGATGCCCATGGCGGTGATGACGGCCAGCAGCATGGCGAGGATGAAACCCCGCTCCCGGGTCTCCCCCCTGCCTGCCTGTTGCATCCTGTCCATGGCGGCCCGCCTCCAGCGCCCAGCGTACCAGTGCCGCGGGCAGGTCAAAGGTGCCCCTCGGTTAACATTTGGACAAACTCCGCCACCATCGTGGGGTCGAACTGGATGCCGGCCAGGTGCTCCAGCTCCGCCATGGCCTGGGCCGGCGGCTTGGGCTTCTTGTAGGTGCCGCCCGAGATCATGACCTCGTAGGACTCCACCAGGTGGATGATCCGGCTGCCCACCGGAATGGCCTCGCCCCGGAGCCCGTCCGGGTAGCCCTTGCCGTCCCAGCGCTCGTGGTGGTGCCGGATGATCCCTAGGATGTCGAAGGGGAAGTTCAGGTCCGTCAGGAAGGTGGAGGCCAGGATGGGGTGGGTCTGCACCAGTTCCATGTCCGCGGCCGAAAGGGAAGGCTTGTCCAGGATCGTGCGGTCCAGGAGCAGCGTCCCGACGTCATGGAGAATGGCCGAGATGCTCACCGCCTCAACCTCCGCGGAGGACAGGCGGAGCCTGCGGGCCAGGTCGCGGCTCCGCTCGGCGGTGTTCACGCTCTGCACCCGCATGGAGGGCAGCCGGCCGTCGGCCGAGGCCAGGATCCGGTGGCTCACGGACAGGAAGGACTGGTGGTAGCGCTCGTGCAGGCGGGACTCCTGGAGGTAGAAGCCCAGCATCCGGGACACCTGCCGGATGAAGTCCTGCTCGTAGTCCGTGAAGGGGCGGTCCTCCAGCCGGAAGAGGACCAGGAGGTCCTGCTCGCCGAACTGCTCCTCCAGCATGACCGGCAGGAGGGTCTTGAAGACGCCCGGCTGGGGCGCCTTCTCGGGCCACTCGCAGCGGGCGATGATCCGGAAGGCCTCCGGGTCGATGGCCGGCAGCTGGGTCATGAAATGGTTCGTGATCTGCGCCTTCAGTTCCTGGGCCAGGGGCACCCGGCTGTAGGCGAGGATGGGCTGGAGTTCCGTGGTCTCGCTGATGTAGAGGGCCGCCGCTCCGGCCGGCACCGTGGCGCACAGGAGGCTGGCGGCCTCCCAGAAGAAGGTCTGCTGCTCGGGCAGCAGGGGCCCCAGGCCGGCCAGGGCCGGTTCCTGCAGGTCCTGTCCGAGCTTCTCCCGGGCCGGCTCGGCGACGGGGGGCGGTTCCTCCAGCGAGCGCAGGAACGCCTCGATGGCCTCCCCCTCGGGCTGCAGGAAGGGTTCCTCCACCTGGATCATGGCCCCGGTCGGGGGGGCGGGAACCCGCAGGGTCGGCTGGTCCTCCACGAACTCGGGGACGACCCCGGGCGGCGCCGCGGGCACGGGCGCGGCCCGCTCCTTGCGCTCGGCCGCCGGAGGCTTGACCATGGCCCCGCCGACGGCCCTGGCCACCTCCTCGCAGATGGCCAGGGTCTGCGCCTCGTGCTTGTCCTTCTCGAAGGGATCGCCCCGGTGGGGGTCCCGCTGGACCAGCAGGCCGACCCAGTCGCCACTGTTGAAGATGGGGGAGAGGTAGAAGCGGGGAAAGGTCGTGTGCGGCGCGAACGGCGCGAGCTCGGGGTAGCTGGCCAGATCGTTGACGATCAGGCCCCGCTTCTCCCGCTGCATGAGCAGCAGCAGCGGGTGGTCCGGGCCGAGGTGGGGCTGCGGGGGCTGGGTCCGGGGCCAGCCGTAGTGGCTGACCAGCTGGAACTCGTGCATGCCCGGCAGGACCAAGTAGAGGGCCGCCTTCGTGCTGCCCACGTCCTCGAGGCACCGGTACAGGATTCCCGCCAGCCGCTGGTTGAGGGCCTCGGTATACGGAACGCCTTCAGGAGGCAGGCTGGAAGGTCCCAATCAAAGATTCTTGTGGACGTTGATGGCCTGGGGTCCGCGGGGGCCCTGGGCGATGTCGAACATGACCCGCGCCTTCTCGCCCAGATGGCGCAGGCCCGTGGCCTGGAGCGCGGAGGTGTGCACGAAGATCTCCGGCCCGCCCTCGTCCGGCGTGATGAAGCCGAAGCCCTTCTCGGCGTTGAACCAGTGAACGATGCCTAATGACATAGGGTGATCCTTCCAGAAACGGCTCAGGGCAAGGCTAACGGGGGGAACGCCGGGGGGCAAGGGGAAGTGCGGCAGTCCGGAAAAGGAAGGCGGCCCCAAGGGGCCGCCTTGGGTGCCCCGCCCGGCGGCGGGCGGCGTTCAGAGCTTGACGACCATGGTGGCCTGGGGGCCCTTCTGGCCCTGGGCCACTTCGAAACTCACCCGCTGGTTCTCCACCAGGGTGCGGAAACCGCGGTCCTGGATGGCCGAGTGATGGACGAACAGGTCCGGCCCCCCGCCGTCGGGCGTGATGAAGCCGAAGCCCTTCTCAGGGTTGAACCATTTGACAGTGCCTTCAGACATGGTGGCTGCTTCCTTCGGGGGCCTGCCCCCTGCGCCTGGGACGGAGGAACCGGGCGCTTCTCCAGGCAAAAGCGTCCCGGGGAGCATCGCTCCCTTCCTTCAAGGGCGGATCGGGATAGGCGTCAGACCTTCACCACGTTCGTGGCCTGGGGCCCCTTCTGGCCCTGGGTCACGTCGAAGGTGACCTGCTGGTTCTCCTGGAGGGTGCGGAAGCCCTGACCCTGGATGGCGGTGTGGTGGACGAACAGGTCAGCGCCGCCCCCTTCGGGGGTGATGAAGCCGTAGCCCTTCTCGGCGTTGAACCACTTGACGATGCCTTTAGCCATTGCAATTTCCTAAAAAAAATGAGCCTGGGGAACGCGCAGCCGTGGACCTCCCAGGCGAGGGGCCGCGGCACCAGACCAGCCCGCACTCGGGCGGGTTCGCTGGATTTGGGTTGAGAAATAAGGATTGATCCGAAAATAATATAGGTTTCCCATATAGACTCCAAGAAATTATTTTCATACCCGGTCCGAAACCAGCCATGCGCCCCGCGAGGCCGGACCGATCAGGCTAGAATCAACGTTCCCCCGGGCGCGAACGTCCCGGGCGCATCGAAGGAACCTCTGATGATCCGCATTTCCGAGCGAGCCACCATCTTCCCGGACTCCCCCATCCGCAAGCTGGTGCCGTTTGCTGAAGCCGCCCGGGCCAAGGGGCGCACGGTCTATCCCCTCAACATCGGCCAGCCCGACATCGCCACGCCCGCGCCCTTCCTCGACGCCCTCCGGAACTACAAGCAGCCCATCGTCGCCTACGGGCAGGCCGAGGGCGATCCGGTGTTCCGGCAGGCCCTGGTCGAGTACTACCGCGAAGTCGACATCGACCTGAAGGCGGAGGACATCATCGTCACCCAGGGGGGCAGCGAAGCGGTGCTGTTCGCCTTCCAGATCGCCACCGAGCCCGGGGACGAGGTCCTCGTCTTCGAGCCGTTCTACACGAACTACAACGCCTTCGCCCTCATGTGCGACATCTACCTGCGCCCCGTGCGGACCCTGGCCTCCACGGGCTTCCACCTGCCCGGGGACGACGAGATCCGGGCCGCCATCGGCCCCCGCACCAAGGCCATCATGCTCTGCTCGCCCAACAACCCCACCGGCACGGTCCTCACCGAGGACGAGCTGCGCCGGCTCGGCGCCATCGCCCGGGACCTGAACCTGTTCATCATCTGCGACGAGGTCTACCGGGAGTTCTGCTACGAGGGCGGCCACACGAGCATCATGAACATCAAGGGGCTCGAGGATCACGCCATGCTGATCGACAGCGTCTCCAAGCGCTACAGCGCCTGCGGCGCCCGGATCGGCTGTCTGGCCACCCGCAACAAGGAGGCCCGGGCCGCGGCCATCCGCCTGGCCCAGAGCCGGCTGTGCCCGGCCGTCATCGAGCAGGAGGCCGCCACGGCCATGGCCCGGCTGGGCCTGTCCTTCTTCGAGCCCATGCGGGAGGAATACCGGCGCCGGCGGGACGCGACCTTCGAGGGCCTGATGAAGATCCCCGGCGTGACCTGCCTGGAACCCAAGGGCGCCTTCTACCTCATGGCCGAGCTGCCGATCCGCGACTGCGAGGCCTTCGCCAAGTGGCTGCTCACCGACTTCCACTACCACAACGAGACCCTCATGGTCGCGCCCGGGCCCGGGTTCTATGCCCAGGGCAAGTACGAGCACCAGGGCCGCGGCCTGAACCAGGTCCGGCTGGCCTACGTGCTCGAGGCGCCCAAGCTCCAGCGGGCCATGGCGGCCCTGGCTCGGGGCGTGGAGGAATACACGGTCGTCAATCCCAGCTAGCCCGAAAGGCGCCCCCGGGCGCCTTTCCTTTCCCAGTTTGTACGGCTCAGGAGTCTGCCATGCGGCCCGAACACCCCATTGTCCTCATCACCGGCGCGTCCAGCGGCTTCGGCGAAGCCACCGCGCGCCTGCTCGCGGCCCAGGGCTGTCATCTGGCCCTCGGCGCGCGCCGGGCCCCGAAGGTGGAGGCCCTGGCCCGGGAACTCGCCGAGCGGCACGGCATCCGGACCTTCGCCGCCGGCCTGGACACCCGCAGCACCCCTTCCGTCACCGCCTTCGTGGACGGCGCCGCCAAGGCCCTGGGCGGGCTTCACGTGGTGATCGCCAACGCGGGCCTGGCCCGGGGCGTGGACAAGCTGGATTCCGTCCTGGAAGAGGACTGGCAGGCCATGCTCCACACCAACGTCGAGGGCGTCATCCGCACCATCAAGACCACCCTGCCCTACGTCCGGCAGAGCGGCTGGGGGCACTACTTCACCATCGGCAGCACCGCCAGCCACGCGGTCTACGAGGGGGGCGCGGCCTACTGCGCCAGCAAGCACGGCCTGAAGGCCCTCGTGCAGACCCTGCGCCTGGAACTCTGCGGCGAGCCGATCCGGATCACCTCGGTCGATCCCGGCATGGCCGAGACGGAATTCTCCCTCGTCCGGCTCAAGGATCCGAACAAGGCCGCCGCCGTCTACACCGGCACCGAACCCCTCACCGCGGCCGACGTCGCGGAGTGCATCCGCTGGGTCCTGTCCCTGCCCGATCACGTGAACATCGATGAAATAATCGTTAAGTGCCGGGACCAGGCCAGCCACACGGGGGCCAAGGTCCATCGCAAGGCCTGATCTGGTAAAAAAGCGTCCCCTTCTGCCCCCGGGTCCGGGTCACCGGGCTATGGTCAGGCGGGCGCTTTCGTGTCATGATCGTCCCCATGCCCGTACCCCATTCCATACTCCTGCTCCATGGCCTTGGAGGTAGCGGTCTTGGATCGGTGAAGCTCCTCGAGGAGCGCCTGCGGGCGGGGGGTTGGGACGAGGCGACGTTCCTGCGCCCGACCCTCCAGGCCGTGAACCGCCCCCCCGAAGGCAAGCCCATGGACCGCGTGTTCGTGCAGGCCTGGGACGAGATGAACGCCTTCCTGGGCACGCGCGTGCCCCACCTCACCGTGGGCTTCAGTTTCGGCGGCCTCCTGACGGCCTTCTCCCCCTCCCCGCTGCGCCTGTCGATCTGCAGCCCCTGGACCCAGCTGAGCGAGGACGCCATTCAGCGCGCCTCGGCGCGCAAGGGCTGGCGGGTGCTCCAGGGCGAGCAGGACGGCGTCGTGGCCCCCGGGCCCAACCTGGCGGTGCTGCCGGACCACATCCCCATGACGCGGGATCCCCAGGGGGACCACGACTTCGATCAGTGGATGGACCGGATCGCGGCGTGGGTCCACAGCAGCTGGGATGCCTTCCAGGAAAGCTAGGAGCCAGTCTACGTATTGATTCGTGTTCCAGACTTTCGCCCCACTCGTCGCTATGGGCGCACAGCGCCCTACGCGACGGACAGCATCGCGGGTAATACTTGCTTGTGTTCCACACTCAAGGCTTCGGCCTGAATAGGCCCAGGACCGCTTGTATTACCTGTTTGGGGCGTTTTCCTCTGTTTGATCTGGCCAAACACGGGCTCGACGACCTGTTTCCTTAGGCGGTAAGGGCTTCGCCACCCTCCCCGTTGCAGTCTTTGCCGCATCCTTGCCACCAGGCTTCCGGGCTTGCCGTTCTTGGCATGGGTGGCGGCCTTGGCTTCACGGGTCTCCTTCTGCCGCTCCACCTTGTTGGAGACCCAGGCTGGCAGTTCATCACCCTGGCGGTTCTGGAATCGGGAAACCTCGGTCTTCATCGTAGGTGTCGAGGATCGCCGCAAGATCCAACTGTTCCACGACCAGATCCCGAACAAAGTGGGACGCGCGTCCTTCTGGGATGAAGTCCGTGATCTCAGGCGGCAGCAGCCACTATCGTTTGGGGTCCCAGGGGCGGAAGCGTTTGGTCATACCTATGCATCGTACAGATCGCCGAAAACTTTAATGATTTTCAACGCAACCTAGCTATTTCTTGAGGGTGGAACACGGCTGAGCTTTACCCGCGATGCTGTCCGTTGCGTAGGGCGCTTTGCGCCCATAGCGACGAATGGGGCGAAGGTCCGGGACACGTACGCTTACGTAGGCAGACTCCAAGTGCAGGTCAGGGTTTGTTGTGCGAGAGGAGATACTTCGACCACTCGTGGAACCCCGTGGCCAGGGTGAGCATCCGCGCCTTGCGCTCGGGTTCGCTCGCGCCGCGGTCCGCGGGATCGGCCTCGTCCGTGCGGTACAGGGCCGCCGAGCCGTCGGGATCGACGTTGAGGTAGTAGTCGTCCTGCAGCAGCCCGAACCGGGCCGGCCTGCGGAAGGTGGTGAAGGTGAAGGCGGCGCTCCTGTCCTTGAAGGCCGGGTCCAGCAGGTCCTTGCCCAGGGTGGCGGTGCGGTAGGGACGGCCCAGGAGGCTCGCCAGGGTGGGCAGGATGTCCATCTGGGTGGCGATGCGGTGGTCCCGCCTCGCCTGGAGCAGCGCGGGCGCGAAGATCACGAAGGGGACGTTGTGGATGGCCAGGGTGAGGTCGCCGAAACGCTTGTCCCTGGAACCCCGGGGCAGGCCGTGGTCGCCCCACATGAGGAAGACCGTGTTGTCGAACCAGGGCTCCTTCGCCGCGGCCTCGAAGAACGCCTGCAGGCTGTAGTCCATCAGGCGCACGGCGTTGAATTCCTCGTTCCCGGTGAAGCCCGCCGCGGCCAGCCGCTCCGGGTCCAGCTTGACGGGATGGAAGTCCTTCAGGTGCCCCGGGATCGTGAAGGGGGGATGGTTGCCGGAAGTCTGGACGTAGCTCCAGAAGGGCCGGGGCAGCGTGTTGAACTGCGCCCGGGCCTCCATGAGCAGGTCGGCGTCGCAGATGCCCCAGACGTCCACCACCGGGCTGTGGTACGAGCCCTCCTCGTGGATGGCCAGGCGCTTGAAGTTGTTCTTCAGCACGCCGCGGATCTGGGCCCAGTTGGCGCTGCCGCCCAGGAAGAAGCTCTGGTCGTAGCCGTCCAGCCCGGCCAGCACGGAGGCCTGGTCCAGGAGCAGGGGGTTGCGGGTGGCGTTCTCCACCGCGCTCACGTCGGGCACGCCGAAGAGGGTCGCGAACATGCTGTGGCTGGTGTTCTCCATGGCCACGTAGAAACGGTCGAACAGGATGCCCCGGCGGGCCAGGGTGTCGAAGAAGGGGGTGGGATCCAGGGGGTTGCCGAGCACGCCGGTCTTGAAGGCGGCGAAGCTCTCCAGCTGGATGAAGACCACGTTGGGCTGGCCCTTGACCAGGGGATGGGGCGCGCAGTCCCGCAGCAGGGTGGGCAGGCTGCCCGCGTCCTGGCGGACCGGGATGCCGAAGTAGTCGGCCATGACCGGCTGCAGCGCCCGGACCTTGGGCAGGTCGAAGCCGCCGTCCATCTGCCGGCGGGTCTCCAGGAAGAACAGCACGGGGTTCAGGGCCAGGTGGGCCTGGAAGGGCTTGCGGGCCTCGAAGGCCTCGGCCCAGCGCAGGGGATAGCGGGAGACCTTGCCGTACATCACAGCCAGCAGCAGCACGGTGAGCGCGGCGTTGCCCAGGCCGCGCAGCCAGGGCGCCACCGGCGCGAAGGCCAGGCCCCGGGACAGCCGGCCCAGGCCGAGACCCGCCAGGGTCAGGAGCACCGCCAGGGCGGCGGCGATCCTCAGCACCGGATAGCTCTCCCACATCATCCTGGAGCTGATGCGCAGGTTCTCCAGGAACATGAGCAGGGTGCCGTTGAGCCGGGTGTGGATGTAGCCGTAGGTGGCGAAATCCATCACGTACGCCAGCAGGAGGACGCCCAGGAGCAGCAGGGTGAAGCCGCCCCAGAGCCGGCGGGCGCTGGCGTGGCCCAGGGTGCCGTAGTCCCGGCAGAGGCCGCGGTGCAGCCCGGTCACGGCCAGGAAGGCCAGGAGCCAGGGCCGGGCGGCCACGTCGTCCACCATGGCCACGGCGATCATGACGCAGTACAGGACCAGGGCGGCCGCGAGGGTGAGGGCCCCAGACCAGGCGCCGCCCCGCCCCCGGCCGGGCTTCAGCAGCAGCCACGCGGGCATCAGGAGGATGGCCACCAGCCGCGCGTCGAACTTGAAGCCGAGGTAGAGGGCCCGCCCCACGCCCCCTTCCACGAGCCCGCCCCAGCCCTCGAAGTGGACCAGGAAGGCCACCCGCGCCAGCAGGAGCGAACCCAGCAGCAGGGCGGCGAGGAGGGCCAGAAGCCGGACTTTGGTGCGGGGGGCTGAAGGGGCCATGGCCATCCTGGAGTCGGGGTGGCCGGGCCACC
>Ga0316222_1002904_pt1 | contig 17560 bp, 17 predicted proteins | sample TBH18011metaG_FD_206008 | JGI IMG/M metagenome (GOLD analysis project Ga0316222, IMG submission 206008) | Freshwater microbial communities from Trout Bog Lake, Wisconsin, USA - TBH18011 | ecosystem: Environmental > Aquatic > Freshwater > Lake > Hypolimnion/Profundal zone | place: USA: Wisconsin...
TCACCGGTCTGCGCTCCAGAGCTCGGAACTTAACCGCGTTGCCGATCAGGTTCTGAAACACGCGCACGATCTCACCGCCGCGACAGCAAACGCTGGGCAGCGTGGAAGGCACCTTGACCTGGGCGTCCGCCTCTTTGATGGTGATCTCAAGGATTTGGAGCGCCCTCGCCAAAAGATCTCCGAGTTGGTTGACCTGCGGCGGGTCGGCAATGCGGCCAATCCGCGAGAAATCGAGAAGGTCTTGGACGAGGCTATCCATGCGGATGGCCCCCTCCTTGGCGAAGGCCAGGAACTCGTGCGCCTCTTTGTCGAGGATGTCTCCATAACGGCGCTCCAGCAGCGCCATATAGCTGCTCACCATGCGCAATGGTTCGCGGAGATCGTGCGATGCCACATAGGCGAATTGTTCCAGGTCTGCGTTGGTGCGTCGCAGTTCAGAATTGAAAGTTTCCAATTCGGCGCTGCGGGTGGCCAGGGCTTGCTGATCCCGCTGTCCTTTCATGAACAACACCGCCACCAGCGCACCATCGGAGGAGAGGCTGAGTACGTAAAAGTAATAGTTGGCAAGATGGGTTTTGGCGATGTCGTCTGAGAAGAACCCCAGGCCATGCAGCGCGCCTGCCAGGGCCTGTATGGCGGCAATCGATATGACGATCATGGTGCCGCCCGGCCCTAGGCGCAGGGCGGCGAGAGTGACAAACAAGAACATCCAGTAGCCACGGGCCACCTGCCCGAGCGATTCGTGCGCCCAATTGAGGAACACAACCTGCCCGACCAAAATAGACAGGCCAATGATCAGGACGCCTTCCCAAGAGCCACGGCGTGTCCTGAAGACGTTTGACCATTCCCGAGTGGCCAGCAGGGGCAGCATTGTGACGATAACCCCGAACATCACTCCCGAAGCCAGATGGAGTGAGTTGTCCTGGGCTAACCCCGGCAGGCCAAAATATGATTGGATCGAGTTGACGCCGCCGGTGAACAGGCCCATCAGCAGCCCGACACCATAGAGCCGAAGGTAGTCGGGGACGCAGTTGAACGTCAGATTCGCCCCGCCTGCGCGCCTGTAGGTCCAGGCCCCCAGAAAAAGCACCAGTGCGTGGCGAGCCGTGTTGCCAACAATCTCGCTCAGTCCGCTGCCCTGAAGGACCTTTCCGATCACGATGCCTATGACCGAAAAGACGATGAACCAAAGGCCGTGACGCATGATCAAGAAGACGGCCGGTCCCAACAGCAACCACGGAAATCTCATCACGGCGTTAGTGCCAAACAAGTCCAATACCAGCAGCGACGCAAGGCTATAGGCGAGGACCAAGAGGGGGCCGTCGCGGAGGCACGTCCTGTCGATGGTCACAGGTTTATCCCAACCGACATTGGGGGCCTCCTGGATTTGGCGGGCGCAGTTGCGCACCTCCGCAGGGTATGACCCCATTCGAAAGATGTACAGGAATAAGCCTGCATAATGGGGCTGCGACGGCGTGCGGCATCGCCCACATCCAATGACTGGGTTGGGTCAAAGGCTGCCATTCCCGGCCTTCCGGCGCGCGGGCGAGGGTTTTCCTTAAGAGCCTGCTGGATGGCAATCAGAACGCCTTCAGTATTCTCCAAAATCTCGTTGTTCCAGAACCGGATCACCCGCCAGCCGCACGCTTCCAGCCAGGCGGTTCGCCGACCGTCATGCTCGCTGTCGGCATGCTGGCCACCACCCGCCTCGGTCACCAATCGGTGTTCGACGCAGGCGAAGTCGAGCACGGTGGGACCGAGGGGATGTTGGCGGCGGAATTTGGCGCCATCGAGTTGGCGGCCGCGCAGAATCGACCACAGGCGGCGCTCGGGCTCGGTCTGGGCCGAGCGCCGGGCGCGGGCGTCGGTCACCCCACCAGCGCCACCGGCCTCAGCCCCAGCCGCGCCACGTGCAGCAAATATTGCTCCAGCAGGCTGGCGCAAAACGCCGCAGTGAGGGGTTTGGCCGGCTGGCTGGGCCAATCGTGCATCACCACCACCGCCCGATCCCACTCCCCGGCAAGGCCCTCGATCCCGGCCGAGGTTCCTTGCTGAATCCGGGTCGGGGTGCGGCACTCGTCGATGAAGGTCCATTCCTCGGCGCACAGGCTCCATTGCACCGCGATAGTGTCTGGGTTCCACTCGGCAACCGGCCCCCGCACCTCCGCCAGATCGGCGCCGGCCCCAAAGGGGAAGCGCACCAGCGGCGCGCCGACACTCGGACGGTGGCGGCGCAACAGAACCTCAGTCCGCTCCAACTGATCGATGATCCCCGGCGGGTCCAGGGTGTCGAGCGCCCGGTGGTCGTAGCCGTGGCTGAACAGCCCATGGCCGGCGGCGACGATGGCATCGGCAAGATCGGGGAACTTTTCCAGATTGATGCCGCTGGCAAAGAAGCTCGCCGTGGCCCCATAAGCAGCCAGCACGTCGAGCAGCGCCAAGGTGGTATCGGGATTGGGGCCATCGTCGATGGTGAGCGCGATGGTCCCCGGCCGATCCAGCCGGTCAAGGATTGGCCAGCCGGTCACGCACTCTGCTCCTGCAAGGGCCACAGCTTGGCCATCACCGCGTCGGCGGCGCGGTTGACCCAGGGCGCCCAGGCCTTGTCGATGCGAGCGAACACCATCGACACCGGCACGGTGCCCACGAAGCACGAAACCAGGGCCAGGCCGGCGGCGGCTTGATAGCCCCAGATCGGCTCGGCCTTCAGCAGCACCCAGCTCGACAACGAGCAATACATCGGAACGTGGATCAGGAACACCGGCAGGGCCATTTCACCCATCCATCCGGCCCAGCGGCCGGAAAAGGCCAGGCGCTTCCACTTGAGGCCGGTCAGCATGATACCAGCGGCGCCCAGGCTTTGCAGGCCGATGCGCTGGACCTCCATCCAGAACCAATCGTCGGCCTGGGGCACCCAGGCATGGATGCCGACCGGCTTGTCGTAGGAAAAGACGTACAGGCTGATCGCCAGCAACAGGGCAAAACCGCGATCGCCCAGACGATCGACCAAATCGCTGCGGCGCAACAGGAAAAAGGACAGGCCGAGGCCGACGACAAAGGGCAGGCCGTAATGGGGCGGCACCAGCGCCACCGCCACCGCCGCCACCACCACCAGCGCCATTCCCCTGGCCAGGGACAGCCGCGCCAGCACAAAGGCCAGCACCAGCACCAACAGGCTGCCCATCAGCTCGAAATGCATGGTCCACAAGGGCGGGTCGTAATCGCTGTGCTGGGTGAAGAACACCGTCACTCCGCCCTGAACGATGGCGTCGAGCAAACCGGGCTGGAAATCGGCGGCGTGGTGGGCGTTGGCGAACTCGGCCAGCCAATGCGAGCCGGACAGGGCGCCCGCCGCCTCGTTCTGGTAAAGCCCAAGCGCAAACAGCGCCCAGGCGAACAGGCTGGCCAGCAACGCTGGCACCATCAGCCGGGGCCAGCGCCGCACCAGACCGCGCGCCAGAGACCGGGGGCTGGGATCGCGGAACAGCGGCCCGCCATTGACCGACCCCGACAGCACGAAGAAGAAGGCCACTGCGGCATTGCCGTTGAACAGGATGTAGATCGGGGTTCCGGGCAGAATGGCGATGCCATGGGGCCAGAAGGCCAGCACAAAGTGGTAGATCACCACCACGATGGCGGCGATGCCGCGAAACGCTTCCAGCGACAATATCCGCTTCGATGCCATCTCCACCCCCGGTTCGATTTCCCCTGATTTCGTTATGGGCGCGAGGGCGGAAAATGACAACACCCCTTAGCGTCGGGGGGTAATCGCCGCCAACACGTCTACCAACCGCAGCGGCCCCGGATCGATGCCGGCCGAGGCCAACGCCTGGGCGAGACCGGCTTGGGCCTGGCCATAGAGCGTGAATTGTACCGCCAGCACCGGGATGCGCGCCGCCTCGCCGGCCAATGAGCGACGGCAAATGCCGGCATCGGCGGAGTTGAAGCCGCGACAGGGCAGCGGGCGGGCGGCGTGGAGTAGGCAGCGTCCGTCCTCGGCCAGAGCTGCGCAGGGAATCTTGGCCGACCAATACTGGCGCGGGTCGAGGCCGGCGGCCTTGACCGCCAAGGCCTTGGCGCGGGTGGCCAGCCGCTTGCGCCGGGGCGCCGGCATCTGGGTGATGGCCTCGGCCAACATGGCTTGCTCGGCAGGCGTCACCCCCACCACCTGATAGCAGCACGGCGTGCAGCCAGCGGCACAAGCCAAGCCGGCCAGTTGCTCGCCCCATTCGGGACGGGCGGCATCAAGGACTTGGTCGGCAAGGGAAATGACAGCGCGGGAGGCGGCGGCCAAGCCGGCGGGGAAGGCCGCCGAGGCGGCGGCCCGCGCCAGAGGCGTTACGTCAGTCGGCGGCAATCGCCGGCTCGCAGGCGGGCTCGGCCGGATCGAGCGGCACCAGCCGCAGGCGGCGGCCGTCGGTGCAGAACCCTAAGCCCAGACGACCGTGCTTGAGCCTGAGCGCATCGTCGCCGAACAATTCGCGCCGCCAGCCGTGCAAGGCCGGGACATTGGCATTGTCATCGGCGGCGATGGCCTCGATATCGGCGGTATTGGCCACCAGCTTCTGGGCGACGCCATGCTCGTCGCATTTCATCTTGAGCAGCACTTTGAGCAGATCGACCACCGGCCCTAATCCGCGCGGCATGTCCACCCGATCGGGCGGAACCGGCGCCTGGTCCTCGGGCACGGCGACGCCGCGCGCCACCGCGTCGAGGATGGCCTGCCCCATGCGCCCCTCGACCAGACCGCGGCCAAGGCCACGGGTGCGGGCCAGTTCGGTCAGAGTGGTGGGCAGATGGGCGGCGATCTCGGTCAGCATCTCGTCGCGGACGACGCGTTGGCGCGGCAGGTCGCGCTCCTGGGCCTCGCGCTCACGCCAAGCGGCCAGTTCGCGTAACACCGCCAAGAAGCGCGGATTGGTGGAGCGGGGCTTAAGCCGACGCCATATCTCGTCATGGGGAACGCGGTAGGTGCTGGGCGCGGTCAGCTCGGCCATTTCCTCGCCCAGCCAAGCGAGGCGGCCATTCTTTTCCAGCTTGGCCACCAGCTTTTCATAGGCGACCCGCAGATGGGTGACGTCGGCCAGGGCGTATTGCACCTGCTTGTCGCTCAGGGGCCGGAGCGACCAATCGGTGAAGCGCATCGACTTGTCGATGCGGGCGCGGGCCAGTTGGGCCACCAACGTCTCGTAACCCACCGCGTCGCCGAAGCCGCACACCATCGCCGCCACCTGGGTGTCGAACATCGGGGTGGGGATGGCGTCGCCGTATTTGAGGAATATCTCGACGTCCTGGCGGGCGGCGTGAAAGACCTTCAACACCTTGGGATTGGCCAGCAATTCGTAGAGCGGCGAAAGATCGATGCCGGGCGCCAAGGGATCAATGGCGCGGGCCTCGTCGGGGCCGGCCACCTGGACCAGACACAATTGCGGCCAGTACGTCTTTTCCCGCATGAACTCGGTGTCAACGGTGACGTATTCGGCGTGGGAGAGGCGCTCGCACAGGGCGGCCAGCGACTGAGTGTCAGAGATCATCGGCATAGTCGATAGAGATACACGCTGATGGGCCGCCGATGCAAGCGTGGTGGGCGGCAGGACTATCATTGCCGCCTTGACGAATCCTGGCGCGTATGCCTTCCTCCCCGCTTTGGATTGACCGCGATTCCGCCAGCGGAGAGACTTCGATGCACGAATATCGTACGCACACCTGTGGCCAATTGGGGCGCCAGGATTCCGGGGCCGAGGTTCGGCTGTCGGGTTGGGTTCACCGCAAGCGCGACCACGGCAATCTGCTGTTCGTCGATCTGCGCGACCATTATGGCCTGACCCAGTGCGTCGTCGATATTTCCAGCCCGGTCTTCCCGGCGCTGGAAAAGGCGCGGCCGGAAAGCGTGGTGACCGTCACCGGCAAGGTGGTCGAGCGCTCGGCCGACACCATCAATCCCCGCTTGGCCACTGGCGAGATCGAGGTCCAGGTGGCCTCGGTCGAGGTCCAATCCATGGCCGAGGTGCTGCCGATCCAGGTGGCCGGCGAGCAGGAATATCCCGAGGATATGCGGCTGCGCTATCGCTTCCTCGATTTGCGCCGCGACAAGATCCATTCCAACATCATCCTGCGCTCGAAGGTCATTTCCTACCTGCGCTCCAAGATGATCGACCAGGGGTTCACCGAGTTCCAGACCCCGATTCTGACCGCGTCGAGCCCCGAGGGCGCCCGCGACTATCTGGTGCCGTCGCGCATCCATCCCGGCAAGTTCTACGCCCTGCCCCAGGCGCCGCAGCAATTCAAGCAGCTGCTGATGGTGGCCGGCTTCGACCGCTATTTCCAGATCGCGCCGTGCTTCCGCGACGAGGCCGGCCGCGCCGACCGCTCGCCGGGCGAGTTCTACCAACTCGATTTCGAGATGAGCTTCGTCACCCAGGACGACGTCTTCAACGCCATCGAGCCAGTGCTGGCCGGAGTGTTCCGGGAATTCGGCAGCGGCCGCGCCGTCACCGAGACGCCGTTCCCGCGCATCACCTATGACAATGCCATGCTCAAATACGGCTCGGACAAGCCGGATCTGCGCAACCCGATCTTGATCGCCGACGTCACCGAGGCCTTCCGCGGCTCCAATTTCGGCATCTTCGCCAAGGCCATCGATTCCAAGGGCGCAGTGGTGCGCGCTATCCCAGCGCCGGGTGCCGCCGGCCAGCCGCGCTCGTGGTTCGACAAGCTGAACGAGTGGGCGCGCGAAGAAGGTGCCGGCGGCCTTGGCTACATCCAGTTCGCCGCCGAAGGTCCCAAGGGGCCGATCGCCAAGAACCTGGAACCCGAGCGCATTGCCGCCATCCGCGAGGCCGCCGGCCTGAAGGACGGCGACGCGGTGTTCTTCACCTGCGACAAGGCCGACCTGGCCGCCAAGTTCGCCGGCAAGGTCCGCACCCGCATCGGCCAGGAACTGAACCTGATCGAGCAGGGCGTGTTCAAGTTCTGCTGGACCGTCGATTTCCCGATGTACGAGCGCAACGAGGAAACCGGCCTGATCGAATTCAGCCACAATCCCTTCTCGATGCCCCAGGGCGGCATGCAGGCGCTGCTGGAAAAGGACCCGCTAGAGATCAAGGCTTTCCAGTACGACATCGTCTGTAATGGCGTCGAATTGTCCTCGGGCGCGATCCGGAACCACCGCCCCGACATCATGTACAAGGCCTTCGAAATTGCCGGCTACACCGCCGAGCACGTCGAGGCCCATTTCGGCGGCATGCTCAACGCCTTCAAGTTCGGCGCGCCCCCTCACGGCGGTTCGGCACCGGGCATCGACCGCATCGTCATGCTGCTGGCTGACGAGCCTAACATCCGCGAGGTCATCCTGTTCCCGATGAACCAGCAGGCCCAGGATCTGCTGATGGGCTCGCCAGCCGAGATCGATCCGATCCGACTGCGCGAATTGCACATCAAGATCGATCTGCCGAAGAAGAAGGACTGACGCCAAGCGAGCGGATGCGAGCGCCCGGCGAGGGGCAATACGACGAGCCACTGGTCGGAATCGGACCGACGCGCTATCTTGGGAGTCACATCCGGAGGTCTCGCCATGCCCTCGCTTTATGACCAGGACTTCTACGCTTGGGCCAACGAGCAGGCCGCCCTGCTGCGTGCGGGCAAGTTGTCCGCCGCCGATATCGAGCACATTGCCGAAGAGATAGAGAGTATGGGCAAGACCGAGAAGCGCGAACTGGTCAATCGGTTGGCGGTTCTGCTGCTGCACTTGCTCCAATGGCAATTCCAGCCGGGCCGCCGCAGCGCTAGCTGGGTGGCGACCATCACAGTACAGCGGGATGACCTGACCGATCACCTTCGCGACAACCCCAGTCTGAAATCCGCGGTGGACCAAGCGATCGTCGATGCCTACCGCAAGGCGGCGATCCTGGCCACCGGCGAAACCGATTTGCCGAGGACGGTGTTCCCGCCCACCTGCCCGTGGCTGTTCGAGCAGATCATGGATGCGGCTTTCTGGCCGGATTCCGACCACCACTAGAAAAAACGGCCCTCGCCGGGCGCTGAAGCCGCCCCGTTTCACACATCGCGGGTCGGTAGGGCCTTCGTCACCGCCCGGCCACGTCGCCCCTGGCCACCGTCATCGCCTTGATCAGGGCATGGACCCGCATTCCCGGTCGCAGTCCCAATTGGGCTTGGCCATGGGCGGTGATTTGCGCCCAGAGCGAACAACCGCCGCAATCGAGCACGACATCGACGACGTGATCCTCGCCGCTGGTGACGTCTTTCACCGTTGCCGACAGGATATTGCGCACGCTGATGCGTTCCGGGCGATCGACGGCGATGGCGATATCGCGGGCGTGGATACGCACCCGAGTCGCAGCGCCCACCGCCAGATCCTGGCGTGCCACCATCAAGGTTCCGCCAGCGAAGGCCAGACGGGTAATCCCGGTGGAATCGTCGTGACCGGCCACATGGGCCGCGACCACCGCACCGGCCTCGCCGCGCCCGGTCAGCGCTTTAAGGCTGGGATCGGACAGCAATTGTTCGACCCCGCCGACGGCGGCGACCCGGCCGCTCTCCATCAGCACCAGGGTGTCGGCCAGTTGCAACACCTCGTCCATGGAGTGGCTGACATAGAGGATGGGAATGCCGAATCGCCGCGCCACTCCGGCGACGAAGGGCAGCAATTCAGCCTTGCGCGGCGCATCGAGCGCCGCCAATGGCTCGTCCATCAGCAAAATGCGCGGGCTGGCCAAAAGGGCACGGCCGATTGCCACCCGCTGCTTTTCGCCGCCCGAAAGGCGGTTGGGGCGACGGTCGAGCAGGGATTCGATGCCCAACACCCCGACCACGTCGTCGAAGCCGAGGTGGCGCTCGGCGGGCGGCACCCGCTTCCTGCCGAAGTCGAGATTGCCGCGCACCGACAAATGGGGGAACAACCGCCCCTCCTGGAAGACGTAGCCAAGGCGGCGAGCCTCAGGGGCGAGGTCGATACCAGCGGCGCCATCGAACAGCACCCGGCCCTCGACCACGATGCGACCGCCATCGGGCCGCGCTAGCCCGGCCACCATCTCGACCACCGAGGTCTTCCCGGACCCGGAGGGGCCGAACAGCGCCGTGACGCCGCCGCCGGCAGCGAAGGCGACATCAAGCGCGAAATCGCCCTGACGGCGTTGAACCGCGACCTCCAGCATCGCTAACTCCCCAGCCGGGCGGCGACCCGCCGGGCCAGCCATTCGGCAATCAGCAGCGCGGCGAAGGCCAGCACCACCGAGATGACGCAGAGGCGAAAGGCGGCTGCGTCGCCGCCCGGAACCTGGGTCAGGGTATAGAGCGCCAGCGGCAGAGTGCGGGTCTCGCCGGGGATGCTGGAGACAAAGGTGATGGTGGCACCGAATTCCGACAGCGAGCGGGCGAAAGCCAGCACGGTCCCAGTCAGCACGCCGGGCAGGATCAGCGGCAGAGTGACGGTGAAAAAGGTCTCGAGCGGTCCGCAGCCCAGCGTCCGTGCCGCCTGCTCCAGCCGGCGATCGACGCCCTCCAGCGACAGGCGGATGGAGCGGACCATCAGCGGAAAGGCGATCACCGCCGAGGCGATCGCCGCGCCTTTCCAGGTGAAGGCGACGGTGATGCCGAACCAATCGTACAGCGCCGCCCCCAGCGGGCCGCGCCGCCCCAGCAGCACCAAGAGGGCGTAACCGACCACCACCGGCGGCAGCACCAGCGGCAAATGGATGATGCCGTCGATCAGCAGCTTGCCGGGAAATTGGCGCCGCGCCAGCAGCCAGGCGCAGCCCAGCCCCAGCGGCAACGACCCGGCCACCGCCCAGCACGACACCAGCAGACTAAGCCGGATCGCTTCGCTTTCGACGGGTGTCAGGAACGGCATGACGAATCCCTCATGCCGGCCTGCCTTTATCCGAAGGCGGTTTCTTGGGCGGGGAAATCCGGATATCACCGATCCCGTTCAGACGGATAGTCCCCCGACCGGGAAGATCGACACGCAACTCCAAGGTGCCCCCGGCCGCCTCAACAAAACGTCGAAGCGTCGAAAGGTATAAATCGGCCTGCCGCTCGATTTTATGAACCGATGGCTGCTTGATCCCCAGGGCATCCGCGATCTGTTCCTGGCTTCGCGCCGCCAGTACCCGCAATGCGCGGAGCCCTTCAATATCCTCCAACAGCGTCTGCGCCCGAGCTTCGATGGCCTGGCGCCGGTCGTCTGGCAGGGATTGCATGACCTGATCGAGCGTCCGCCCCATTCGCGCCTCCTACATTTCGCCCGTGAGCGCGGCCAAATGCCGCTCAAAGCGCCTATCGGCCCGGTCGATCAGCGCGCGATAGAACGGCTTTTGCGCAACCCCACCCTTGTCGCCAGCGACCAGAAGGATCGCGTGGCGCGCCGGGTCGAATGCAAATGCCACCCGCCACACTCCATCGCCAGCATCGAAGCGCAGATCCTTCATGTTCGAATACTTCGATCCTGCCAGCGTATCGACCAGGGGCCGACCTAAAGTGGGGCCGACCCGCGCCAGAACTCGGGAACGCGCCAGCAATTCGTCCTGCACCTCAATGGGCAAGGCGGCAAATTCCGGATCAAACTCGTCGAGAAAGCTGACCGTCCATTTCATCCCTTGTGTTATAGCCCAGAAGCTATCTTTTGTCCATAGCTCTCAGGCTATGGAGCCGGCCGGATCACACGTCTTCGAAACACGCTTGCCCTGAAACGCGCCGCCGCCGACAATGGGGCCATGTTCTCCTGCTCCGGCGATGGCATGGTGCGACGGCTTTCAACCCTTCCCCTGTTTGTGGCGGCGGCCCTGCTGGCCGGCTGCATCACCGGCGCGCCCCCCCCGGTGACCGAGGCGAGTCCTGCGGCCGAGCCGATTCCCGCACCACCGCTTCCGTTCCCGCCGGCCCAAAAGGGCGGAGCCGAGGCGGCGGCCCTGCTGGCGGGTGATCCGATCGCCACCCGCTTTCTGGTGTTGCGCCGCCTGGCAGAGGACCGCCTGATCACCCTTGAGGCCGCCCAGGGCCGGATGGATTCCAACAAGGGCGCCCTGCTGCCGCTGACCGAATTGATGCCGCCGGCCATCGGACTCGACCGGCCGCTGCCACCGCTCGACTCCATCGTCGAGCGGGTGCGCGCCCTGTCCTCGGGCAAAGGCAAGGGCAATGACGCCACCCGCGCCGCTGAAGGCAATCGCCTGCTCGACGCCATTCTGCCGGCCAACCCTGCCAAGCGCATGCCGTTATCGCCGCCCGACAACACCGCCGCCCGCACGCTGGCCGACCGGCTGGAGCGGCTCGACGAGGTCGGGCTGATCACCCCCGACGAGCATACCCGTGAGCAGCGGGCGGTCGATGACTTGATCGCCAGCGGCCGGCTGCCGGAGGTATGGATGCCTCCGGCCCCGCCGCCACCACCGCCACCGCCGACCAAGCCGACCAAGGCCAAGCCCCACCGCGGTTTCCAACCGGAATTCCTGCCTAATCCGGCGGGGACCGAGGCCCCCAAGCTGCAGCCTGGGGCCAAGGAGGCAGGCGGCATCCACCTGCTATCGATGGCGGCCGGCAATCGTGGCGAGCAGGCCTGGACCACCTTGATCAAAGAATACCCCGAGCTGGCGCCGCTCAAATACAAGGTGGTCAAGGCCGATCTTGGCGATCTTGGCATCACCTACCGCCTGATCGCCGGCCCGCTTGACGCCGCCGAGGCCGAGCGGATGTGCGGCGTCCTGCGCGGCAAAGGTCAGTCCTGCATGCCCACCCCCTTCCCGAAATGAGTCCCGAGGACCTAGTTGCCCGCCTGCTTCACCGCGACGGATTGATGCTGATCCTCGACAAGCCGGCCGGATTGCCGGTCCATGCCGGCGGGAAAGACGAGGGGGGCCATCTGATGCAATTCCTCGACGCGCTGCGCTTCGGCCTGCCGCGCGCCCCGGAACTGGCCCACCGCCTTGATCGCGACACCTCGGGTTGTCTGGTGCTGGGCCGCCACCGCAAGGCGCTGGCCAAACTAGGCCGGCTGTTCGCCGACGGCAAGGTCGAGAAGGTTTACTGGGCGGTGGTGGTCGGCGTGCCCGCCGCCCCCTCCGGCACCATCGACGCGCCGCTATTGAAGCTGGAGCGCAAGTACGGCTGGAAGATGGTGGTCGATCCGCGCGGCCAGGCCTCGATCACCGATTGGCGGGTGCTGGGCCACACCGAGCGTCTGGCCTGGATCGAGGCCCGCCCCCGCACCGGCCGTACCCACCAGATCCGCGCCCATCTGGCCTCGATCGGCAGCCCGATCGCCGGAGACTCGGTCTACGGCCATGGCACCGCCGACCTTGCCGCCCCGCAGCTCCATCTGCATGCCCGCCAGATCAGCGTGCCGATCTCGGCCAATAAGCCGCCGGTGATCGCCACCGCCCCGGTTCCGCCGCACATGATCGACTTGCTGCAGGAATGCGGCTGGAGCGACGCGGGCTGAAACGGGAGTTCTCAACGGCTACAAACGGTTACCACTTGATAGCAGTTTGGTCATTCTGTGGAAACGTGGGGGTGCGATGATCCGGCATCAACCTCCAGAGGTCATCCCGATGACAAAGACTTTTTCGATCCTTGCCGTCCTTCCGTTCCTGTTCGCCTCCGTGGCTTTCGCCGAAACTCCGGCGTCCGGGTCGGCGGCATCAGCGGACCATCAAGCGGTGGACCACGCTGCCTGGCACAAGAAGGTGTGTGGCGAGTTCTACGCCCGCCAGGCCGCCCACCTGGCCTATCTTGAGGCCAAGCTGGATCTGACCGAGGCGCAGCGCCCGCTTTGGGCCAAGTGGAAGCAGGCCAGCCTTGACGGCGCCACCAAGCACCGCTCGGTCTGCCAGGACGTCGCGCCCAAGGGCGATACCCTCCCCCCCGCCCCGGACCACGAGGCGATGATGGAGAAGATGTTGACTGCCAAACTGCAAACCCTACAGGCGACCCGCCCCGCTTTGGTGGCGTTGTACGACGCCCTGACCCCTGAGCAGAAGGCGGCGTTCGACCAGGCCGGAGGCCACCACGGCGGCCACGGTATGATGGGCCACGGCATGATGGGTGGCCAGGGCCAGTGGGGCCATCACGGCCAGCAGAACTGATACCTCTCCCTCCCGACTGTGGCGACATTGCGGCGTCGCAGTCGGGCCTTACGCTTCAGGGGTGGAATTCCTCGCCGTCACCGGGTAGGGTCCCGCCAACGCGTTCAATGGCGGGGGGACAGTCATGAGGATCGAATTGGCCCGGCTTCTCACTCGGCTGCGTCTGGTGTTGCCGTTGCTGCTGGTCACGCTGGTGGCCGCCTGCGGCGGACAAAGCATCGAGGTCGTTCGCACCACCGCCCTGCCACCAAAGCCGCCCGCCGCAACCTTCATCGTGTTGCAGGCGGCGGCCCAGGAGGGGTCGGATCACTTCCAAGCCTATGCCGACCGGGTCGCCGAGCTGTTGAGCCGCAAGGGCCTCACCCGCGTCGATAAGGCGGCCAAGGCTCGCTACGCGGTGATGCTCACCTTTAACGAGGAAGACCTCGACGCCGAAGTGGCGGCTGCGGAGCGGCGCCGCCAGAAGGCGCACAAGGGCGAGCACAAGGAAGACCGCAAGGACAAGGACGAGGACGCTCCCGAACGGACGCTGTCCATCGCCATCTTCGACCTGACGCTTCCCAATAGTAGCGGCGAAAAGGTGTTCGGCGCCTATGCCCATTGCCCCCCGTTCAAGGCGGGCGGTGGCGTGGTCACGCCGGGCCTGATCGATGCGGCCCTGCACGATTTCCCCGGTGACGAGCACGAAAGCTATTCCATGAAGCTGGTCTCGCCCTAAGGCCGAACCCGCGCAGTCAGGCAGAATAATTTCACTCCACGGTGGATGCCGGGCCGGGCATCTGTCAGAATCGGACCATCGACCGATTCCGCCACCGGGGAGAGCCCGTCATGCCCGCCATCCGTCCTCATCTTCTTGTTGCGGCTCTGCTCTTGGCCGGCTCCGCCACCGCCGCCCTAGCCGATCCCCCGGGACGGGTCGGCCGCGTCAGCCTGGTCGAGGGGGCAATGTCGATGCAGAGCGCCGAGCAGCCCCAATGGGCGCCGGCCGGCATCAATTTCCCCGTCACGGCCGGCGAAACCTTCTGGACCGAGTCCCAGTCGCGTGGCGAAATCGAGATCGGCGCCGCCGAATTACGGCTCGACGCGCAGACCGAACTCAGCATCCTGCGCCTGGACGACGGCTCGGCGGTGATCCGCGTCGATCAGGGCGTGATCAACCTGCATCTGGTGGTGATGCCGCCGGGCGGGCTGCAAGTCATCACCCGCGCCGGCCAGCTTGATCTGCTGCAACCCGGCAGCTACCACGTCGATGCCGGCCGCCCCGGACCGGACGGGACGCTAGGCAATACCGAGATGAACGTGCTGGACGGCGCCGCCCGACTGGCCGGTCCCCGCACCGCCGTCGATATTCAGCCGGGCGAGGGCGCGGTGATTCCCGCCGACCTGTCCACCCTAACCCTGATCGCTGGCGGCGCCACCCCGTTCGACAATTGGGCCTTAAGCCGCGAGCGGCGGGAAACCGCCCTGCAAAGCACCCAATACCTGTCGCCCGACACCACCGGCTACCAGGACCTGGATTCCTATGGAAGCTGGGGGATGGCCCCCGGCTATGGCCCGGCCTGGTATCCCGCCGTCGGCTCCGATTGGGCGCCCTATCGCAATGGCCATTGGGCCTATGTGGCGCCGTGGGGCTGGACCTGGATCGACGACGCGCCCTGGGGCTTCGCCCCCTTCCATTACGGCCGCTGGGTCGATGTTGGCGACCGCTGGGCCTGGCTGCCCGACCCGATCAACGAGCGGCCAATCTATGCCCCCGCCTTGGTGGTGTTCGTGGGCGGCAGCGATCGGCCTGTCGGCTGGGTGCCGCTGGGGCCGCATGAAGTGTTCCGCCCCTATTACGCCGCCTCCGAAGCCTATGTGCGCCGCCTCAATGGCCCCCATTTCGGCGGAGCCGAGCACGCCGCGCTGGAAGAGCACGCCAATCGGCGCGCCATGACCACGATCCCGGAAGCGGCCTTCCGCAGCGCCGCTCCGGTCGAGCGCGCGCGCATCTCGGCGCCCGCCCCAATGCGTGGCCAACAGGAACCACAACGCCAGCCCGAACCGCAGCGCTTGCCGATGGCTCCGGCCCATCCCGGCACAGCCCAGCCCAGCCCCGGCCCGATCTTCCACGCCCCCGATTCACCGGCGGCCCACGCGCCCGGATCGGCGGCGTTCCGCACGCCCGAACCCAGAGTCCAGGAAGCGCCGCGTCCCCAGCCCGCCGCCTCGGTCCAGTGGCACCAACCCCAGGGCCAGCAACCCCCGCAAGCCGCGCAGATTCAGCACCCGGTCCAACCGGCCCGGCTAGCACCGACGCCCCAGGGCTGGACTCGGGAAGCGCCCCACCAAGCCGCGCCGCAGCAGCAGCCGCATGGACAAAACCATCAGGACGAGCGGGAGCGGCATTAAGCCTCTTCCCCCGGAATGTCACGAACGGAAGCGGAAGGCGGCCATGGAGCGAGCGGAATTCAAGCCCGAGGCGGCCGTGCTGATGGCTGCCTTCGGTCACTATCAGGCCGGTCGGATCGAGGCCGCCACCCAGGCCTTCCGCCTGGCGCTGGACCGCAACCCTGACAGCGTCGATGCCGCCTTGATGCTGGGCCTGATCCTGTCGGACGGCCCAGACTCCAACGTGGCCGAGGCCGAGACCCTGTTCACCCATTGCCTGACCTTGGCACCCGATCATTTCCTGGTGCTCAACCAGCTTGGTCAATGCCACCAGCGGCGCGGCGAGGACCTGACCGCCATCGCCTTGTTCGAACGCTCGGTGGCGGCCAATCCCGGCTTCGCCCCCGCATTCAACAATCTTGGGGTATCGCGGCAACGCTTGGGGCGGCGCGCCGCCGCCCTTGCCGCCCTCGACCAGGCCCTGGCCCTGGATCCCGATCTGGTCACCGTCCATGGCAATCGCGGCCATGTGCTGGCCGATATGGGCCGCTGGGACGACGCCGCCGCCGCCTTTCGCCGGGCGGTGGCCATCCTTCCCGATGCCGCCTCGGTCTGGCGCAGCTTGGGCACGGCCTGCCGCCACGGCAATCTGCTGGCCGAGGCCGAAGCGGCGGGACGCCGCGCGGTGGCCCTGGCCCCTGACGATTTGGAGGCGCTGACCCAACTTGCCACCACCCTAGAACGAATCGGCGATGCCGATGGTGCTGCGGATTTGTTCGCCGAAGTGGCCAGGCGCCGGGGTGCGGTGGTCGAGCCCTGTCTGGGCGGTTCACCCCAAGCGCGAATCTTGATCCTGTGCACCCGCGGCGGCGCCAACGTCCCCACCAATTACCTGTTTGATCGCCAGCTTTTCGAGACAATCGCCCTCAATCTGCCGCCGCCCTCAGCCAGCAACGGCGTCGAGTTGGAAGCGGCCCTGGCCCGCCTGCCCAAGGTGGATGTCGTGTTCAGCGCGGTCGGCGACGGTCAGGACGGCGATCCCGTCCTGGCCCAAGCAGCGGCGCTGACCGCTCGGCTGGGGCTGCCACTGCTCAATCCACCCGACCGCATTCCGCCCACCTGCCGCGACGCCCTGCCCGGCCTGTTGGCCGGCATTCGCGCCCTCACCGTGCCGGCCACAAGGCGGCTGCCCCGAGCCGAATTGGAGAAGATGACGCTGGATCGCCCGCTGCTGGTCCGCCCGCTCAATTCCCATGGGGGGCACGATCTGGCCAGAATCGAGACCGCGTCCGGTCTCAATGCCTATTTGACGCGCACCCCGTTTGAGGCATTCTTCGTCACCGATTTCGCCGATTTCGCCAGCGCCGACGGCTATTGGCGCAAATACCGCTTCATTTTCGTCGATCGCCAAGTCTTTCCCTATCACCTGGCCATCCACACCGACTGGCTGATCCACTATTACCGCGCCGATATGGGCCTGGAACCATGGATGAAGCGGGAAGAGGAAGCCTTTCTCACCGACCACCGAAGCGCCTTCCCCGGCGCCCTGGCCGAGGCGGTGGCCGAAGTCGCGCGGCGGCTCGACCTCGATTATGGCGGCATGGATTGCGCGGTAACGCGTGACGGCCGCGTCGTGGTGTTCGAGGCCAATGCCTGCATGCTGCTGCACCTGCACGATTCGCCCGAAGACTTCCCCTACAAGCACCGGCTGGTGCCACGCATCACCGAGGCCATCAGCCGGATGGTGCTGGCCCGGTTCGACTCGTTGTCATCCTGAGTGAAGCGAAGGATCTCCGCCCCGGCACGATAGCCGGGACCTGGACACACCGCTCCAGAATGAGATCCTTCCTCCCGTTGGTCGTCGGGATAACAGCCGTTGGGTTGGGCAATTATCTGGGGTTAGCCAGATCGAGCAACCTCTTCCCGTGTCCACCTGCCCCGCCTATGTTGAGCGGAACCAATCCATTTCCGGAGTGACCATGCCCTCCCCCCAGCCGATCCAGCGATCCGATTACGCCCCTCCCGCCTTTTTGGTCGAGGCGGTCGATTTGTGCTTCGAGATCGGTGCCGAGGCGACGGTGGTTCGGTGCCGA
>Ga0316222_1002909_pt1 | contig 17533 bp, 15 predicted proteins | sample TBH18011metaG_FD_206008 | JGI IMG/M metagenome (GOLD analysis project Ga0316222, IMG submission 206008) | Freshwater microbial communities from Trout Bog Lake, Wisconsin, USA - TBH18011 | ecosystem: Environmental > Aquatic > Freshwater > Lake > Hypolimnion/Profundal zone | place: USA: Wisconsin...
AAACCCACCAAACCCGCCAAACCCACCAAACCCGCTTTTTTTTGCCAACCAAGACGCATGTCTGTTTCCTTTTCTATACAGATAAATAAAAATGCAGGCGCATTTTTTTCGTATCCACACAAACAAGGAGCCACAATTGTCCGTTTCCCGCATTGCGCGATGAACACCGACGCCCGATCCACCACCCCACCGCTGCGCACTTCGCCCAGTGCGTGCGCGTTTCACCGTATGGCCGCTAGCCAAACCCCAGCATCGACACCCTGATCCAACAGCGGCCGCGTTTCCTGGGACTGCAACGGCGCGCCCAGCTGGGCCATGGACTGGATCAGCGTGTTGATCTGGGCGAGAACCTGGGCCGAGGCCAGCGGCTCCTGGCGTTCCGAGAGGGACACAGGCAGCCGTTCTGGTGCGCGCACATCGGCCGCCCCACTGTGCCACGTCCTCCACGAAAAAGCGTCTGGCTGATCAGCAAAATTCACACACTGCGCGGAATCGAACCGACCACCCACCGATACCGGCGAGCGCACCCACGGCGAGCGTTTCAGTCCATAAAAATACTGCGTGCCCCACGGCGCGCTGACGTCGTCGGCACTGGCGTAAAAACGGGCGGTGTAGCCTTGCCACGCCACATCACGCGGCCTGCCGCTCTGCACCACCAGCGCCGACACAATGCCCCCCACCGCTGCGCCGAGCGCCGAGCGCACCACCACGCCGGCCGTGCCCCCCACTACGGCGAACAGTCCGGCCAGCACCGCCAATCCCACCAGCGCCAGCACGCGGTGCACCGCCTGCCGGTCCTCGCTGTACAAAGACAGCGGCTGGTGCGCCTGGATCTCCACACAGGAGGCGTCCGCGAACGTGAAGCGGCGAAGGTGCAGGTTGTCTGCCACCGGACGGCCATACTGAAACAGACGGGCCTGGGTGTCCCAACTGGCGCGATAGGCCGCCCGGTAGCTGGTGATTCCTTCCGGCAGTCCCTGCGTGCTGGCCCAGGCATGAAACGCTGACCCGAAATCAGGCCCGCCCAACGGCTGATTGGCTCCGTTCGCGGCAGCCAGGTCCCGGTGGTCGTCCAGAAACGCCTGGTTGTTTGCCGCCATACTGTCCCACAGATATTGGTTGAGCGACTGCCGCAGGGTGGACACTTCCAGCTGCGCCTGCTCTACAAGCGGCCCACTGGCAACATGCCTGGCAGTCACGCCATCGATCTCGCGCAGCGAATCCAGTCGCTGGCGTGCCCCCAGCAAGAGGCGCTCCAGCACCGCCGCCAACGGCGCACCCGCCGTTAAATAGTTGTGCGTGGCATAGGCCATTTGCCGGGCATGCATCCGTTCGAGGAACGGCGTGCGGTCGTTATGACAAACCCGGTTCAGTGCCTCGTACTGGGTTTGCAAACGCTGGCAGTACTGTTGATATTCGGTTTGTATTTCGTTCAGTTGGGACAGCGCACGCGCCAATAACTCGCGCCCGTCCGCTGGCCGCAGGTTGGCCGTGGTGCGGCGTGTCCTGACCAGCGTGGGCTCGGCGCGCACGCGCCTGCGTGCGCCAAGCACGCGACGGGAATCTTCTTGCTGCACAGATGCACCCATGGCCTTGCGTTCCTTCGGTCAACCGTCGGGATGGAGGCAGCGCGCTTGGGTCCCTCGGTGAATGCACATCTTGGACAAATCCAAGGCACCGACCCCTCCGAAATGTCGCGTACGAACAATGTTGCAGCGCCAGGTACGGGCGCCACACCGTCGCCCACCCCGTTGTCGGCCATCAAGCGGGGCGCACGGTGGTCTAAACCAGCACCTTGGCTACCGGGTTGTGGCGCAAGCGGAACGCATCCGGCATGCCCGAACCCAGCAACGGACGCAGGTACATGCGGAACGCATCGGTCACGTCGGTGCCGTTGGCGGCGATGAATTCGTCTTCCATCACGCGCGTCTTGCCCGCCACGGCTACCAGCGGCAACAAGGCATAGTCGACCGAATAGAAGCCGGTGCGCTGGATCGCCACCGAGCCATCCTGCGTACCCCACATGGCAAACTGCACCGCCTTTTCGCCGACCTCCCGCGCCTCGCGCTGGTCCACATCGGACACGCAGCCAATGAAGGAGCGCTGCAAATAGCCCAGTGTGTCGCCGCGCACGCGCTTGATCTTGAGCCGCTCCTTGATGGCGTCGCACAACAAATCGGCCAGCGCTCCATTGCCCGACAACTGCACGTTGCCGTGCGCGTCGTGCTCCGTTTCCTTCGCCAGCAGCGTGGCAATGGGCGTTCCGTCGGCATCATGAATGCCTTCCGACACCGCCACCACACAGCGCCCGAAGCGCGCGTAGGTGGCCTGCACGTCGGCCAGGAATTGCTCCAGCACAAAGACACGTTCAGGCAGGTAGATGAGATGCGGGCCGTCGTCCGGAAACTTCTTGCCCAACGCCGATGCAGCGGTCAGAAAACCAGCGTGGCGCCCCATCACCACGCCCACATAGACCCCGGGCAGCGCCGCGTTGTCCAGATTGGCGCCGGCAAAGGCCTGCGCCACAAAGCGCGCGGCGGAAGCATAGCCAGGCGTGTGGTCGTTACCCACCAGGTCGTTGTCAATGGTTTTAGGGATGTGGATGCAGCGCAGCGGGTAGTCGGCCAACTGCGCCTGCTGACTGACAATGCGCACCGTATCCGACGAGTCATTGCCACCGATGTAGAAAAAATGACCAATCTGGTGTGCCCGCAACACCTTGAAAATTTCCTGGCAATAGGCCAGATCGGGTTTGTCGCGCGTTGAGCCGAGCGCGCTCGACGGCGTATTGGCAACCAGCTCCAGGTTGTGGCTGGTTTCCTGCGTCAAATCCAGAAAATCTTCGCTGATGATGCCGCGCACGCCGAAACGCGCGCCGTACACACGGCTGATCTGGCTGAAACGGCGCGCCTCCAGCGCAACGCCCACCAGCGACTGGTTGATGACGGCGGTCGGGCCGCCACCCTGGGCGACCACAATTTTTCCTGAATGCATAGAAACTCCGGTTGACGTGATTCCTGGGGTCCGGTGGAGCCCCTGCGCTCAGTGCCCGCCGCCCAGATAGGCGGCCTGCACGGCCGGATCGTCACGCAAACGGCTGGCCGCGCCATGCACCGAAATGCGCCCGTTTTCCAGTACGTAGCCGTAGTCGGCCACTTTCAACGCAGCCGCCGCGAACTGCTCCACCAACAGCATGGTAACGCCGCGCGACTTCAAGTCGCCAATGATGCGAAACACTTCTTCCACCAGAATCGGCGCCAGGCCCATGGAAGGTTCGTCCAGCAATACGATTTCCGGGTTCAGCATCACGGCGCGCGCCATGGCCAGCATCTGTTGCTCGCCCCCCGACAAGGTGCCAGCCAACTGGTGGCGCCGCTCCTTGAGGCGAGGAAACAGGTCCATGGCGCGGTCCAGGTCGCCCGCCACATCGCCCTTGGGACGGCTACCCGTGAGGCGCGCGAAGGCACCCAGAATCAGGTTGTCGGTGACCGTCATGGTGGCGAACACGCGTCGGCCTTCGGGCGAATGCGCCAGGCCCAGCTTGGCAATGGTGAAAGACTCCAGGCCGTCAATGCGCTTATCGTTCAGCGCAATGCTGCCTGCGGTCGGCTTGATCATGCCGGAGATGGCACGCATAGTGGTGGTCTTGCCCGCGCCATTGGAGCCGATCAGGGTGACCACCGTGCCGCGCGGCACCTCCATGGAAATACCGTGCAACACCTGCACCTTGCCATATCCCGCTTCCAGATTAGTGATGCTCAGCATGCAAGGTCCTCTTACTTCAATACAGGATGGAACGGCAGCCAACTATTCGGCGCTGGCACCCAAATACGCCGCAATCACTTTGGGATCGGCCTGCACATCGGCCGGCTTGCCGTCGGCAATTTTCTGGCCGAAATCCAGTACCGAGACCGCGTCACACAGCCCCATCACCACGTCCATGTGGTGCTCGATCAGGATCACGGTAATGCCGTGGTCGCGGATTTTTCGGATGATGTCAATCAGCTCCCGTATATCCGGGGCGGTCAGTCCGGCGGCTGGTTCATCGAGCAGCAGCAACTGTGGGTCCAGCGCCAGCGCCCGCGCAATTTCCAGCAAGCGCTGCTTGCCGTAGGGTAGATTGCGCGCCTCATCATTGGCCAGATCGGACAAACCAACGAACTGAATCAGCGCCAGCCCGCGCGCCACCGACGCCGCTTCTTCGCGCCCGTAGCGTGGCGTGTGCAGCGCCACGTCCAGGATGGTGCTGGCGAATGTGTGGTGCAGACCGACCTGCACATTCTGCAGCGCCGTCATTTCCCCAAACAACTGCACATTCTGAAACGTGCGTGCAATGCCGCTGAGCGCAATATCGGACGAGGTGCGCCCGACAATGGAGCGCCCGGCAAATTCGATGCTTCCGGCCGTCGGCACATAAATGCCGGTCAGCACATTCATCATGGTGCTCTTGCCCGACCCGTTCGGACCAATCAGCCCGTGAATGGTGCCCCGGCGCACCTGTAAATCAACCTGGTTGATGGCTTTGAGTCCGCCAAACTGCATCAGCAAACCCGTGGCCACCAGCAACTCGGGGGCGCCGTTGCTGGCACTGGCGTGCGCCACTGCCATGATGGCTTGGTCGCCCGGCGCGGGTTGGCCCAACACCACGCCAACGCGGCGCACAGTGGCACGCGCGTGCAGACTGCGCACAAAACCCACAATGCCGTCCTGCAAGTAATACACCACAAACAGAATCATCAATCCAAAAATACTGAGGCGCCAGTCCGTGATGGAATCCAGCCGGTACGACAAAGCGGCCAGCGCCATGGTGCCCAGCACCGGCACGGCCATCTGGCGCGGACTGGCCATTTTGCGGGCTATGGCAATTGCCGCACCCAGCACCATCAGCACCGCCAGACTGGTGGCGACCGTGCGGAACAGGTCCAGATCGTCCAGCAACTTGGGCAAAATCACAATGATGGCCGCCCCCAGCAACGCACCCACGCGTGACTTGCGCCCACCCATGATGACAGCGAGCAAGAACAACACCGTTAATTCAAAGTTGTAGGTGTTGGGCGAAATATACTGTTCCGAATACGCGTATAGGCAACCCGACAAACCGGCGAAACCGGCACTCACCACGAACGCAAACACTTTGTACAAATAGACCGACACGCCCATACAGTCCGACGCCACCGGGCTGCCACGCAGTGCCTCGAAGGCACGCCCCAGATGCGACTTCAAAATGCGGTCTACCACCAGCAGCGACAGCACCATCAAAGCCAGCACCAGCCAGTAAAAGCTGTGGTCATCGAGTTGCATCGAACCAATAAACGGCTTGGAGAGCTTGATACCCAGCGGCCCTTCCGTGAGGAAGTCCATTTCATTGATCAGGATCTGAATGATGGTGCCGAACGCGAGCGTCACCATGGCCAGGTACGGACCGGTCACCCGCAGTGCGGGCAGCGCCAGCAGTGCGCCAAACGCCGCCGTCACGACCATGCTGGCAGGAATAATCAGCCACAAGGGTAGGCCCAGCTTGAGAAACAGCACCCCAGCGGTGTAGGAACCCACACCAAACAGGCCGGCATGCCCGAGCGAAACCTGCCCGGTGTAACCCACCACGATGTCCAGTCCGAACAGCAAAATGGCGTAAATGAGAATGGTGCCCACCATATGCAGGTAGTACGGATTGGGCGCCAGCATGGGCATGAAAACCAGCAGCAGCAGAACCACGCCACCGGACAACAGAGACAAATGCTTCATGGATTCAAACTTTCTTGATGGCCGTTTTGCCAAACAGACCGGACGGTTTGAATGCCAGCACCAGCAGCAGCAGCACCAGACCGGGTACGTCCTTGTAGCCGGTGGACAGATAAAACCCGGTGGTGGTTTCGGCAACCCCCAGAATGATGCCGCCCACAATGATGCCCATACCGCTGGTTAGGCCGCCGATGATGGCCACGGCAAACGCCTTGAGTCCCAACACGGCGCCCATGGTGGCTCCCGTCAGTGTCAGCGGCGCGATCAGCGCGCCGGCAAATGCTGCGGTGGCACTCGACAACGCATAAGAAAAAGTAATCACCAGTCCGGTATTGATGCCCATCAGCTTGGCCGCGTCGCGGTCGTTGAAAGTGGCCACCACCGCCTTGCCGTAAATCGTCTTTCGGTTGAAGAACTCCACCGCCAGCATCATCAGCACCGCGCCCACCACCACCAGAATTTCCATCGGCAGCACATTGGCGCCGAACAGCTGAATCGGGGCCTCGGGCAGGGGTGACGGAAAACGCATGTCGTCACGGCCCCAAACGTTTTCCGCCACGTTCTTGAAAATAATGCCCAGCGCAATGGTGGACATGATCCAGCCGAATTCGCTCTTGATCTTGATGGCCGGTGCCACCCCAATGCGCTCCACCAGCACACCCTGCAGCAACCCAAACACAATCACCAGCGGCAGCATGAGCCAAAAGTTGACACCCAGCGTCACCAGCGTCAGGCCAACCATGGCGCCCAGCATAAGCGCATCGCCCTGCCCGAAGTTAAGCGTGTCGGAAGTCTGAAACGTCAGTTGGTAGCCGAACGCAATGACCGCATAGATCATGCCCAGCGCAACCCCGCTGTAGATCAGTTGAAGCAAAATATCCATGGTTTCATCCCATCAGCGTCAAGACACAACACAACGGATCCACCCGCACGCCAACCCGGCGCACAGGTGGCAAGCCATCACTTGGACTGCGGCATGCTGCCTTTGGCGCCCGCCTCCTTGACACGCACCTCCGATGCTGCCTTCAGATCAGCCGGGTAGGCATACACCACGCGCTGACCCTTGACTTCCCCAAACACCGGAATATTGGCCGTAATGGCCTCGTGGTCCTTGGCCGCGAACGGCTTCACGTAACGCGTCACCACGCCATCCACCGGCGTTTTCAGGTCTTCCAGTGCGGCGCGAATCTTGGGGCCGTCAGTGCTGTTGGCCTGCTTGATGGCAGCTACCAGCAAATAAATGGAGTCGTAACCCTGGGCGGCTGACACCGGCGAATCAATGCGATTATTCTTAGGATTGAACGTCTTCAGGTAATTGATGATGAACGCTTGGCGCTTGGGTGTCGTTGGCTCCTGGATAAAGGTTTGCGGCATGCGCGCACCCTCGCCGCCGGGGCCGGCGTTGTCAATGTAATTGGCCATGGACAGGGTCCAGCTTCCAACCATCGGCACTTTCCATCCCAGCTTGGTCATGCCATTGGCAACCTGTGCCAGTTCAGGACCAATGCCGTAGGTCAGGATCACCTGTGCGCCAGCCGACTTGGCCTTGAGCAACTGGGCGGTCATGTCCACGTCCTTGATGTTGAATTTTTCCACCGCCACCGCCTGAATGCCCTTGGCCTGCAGCGCTTTTTCCAGGTCGGCACGTCCGAGCTGGCCGTAATTGGTGGAATCCGACAGAATAGCCACCTTGGTGAAGCCGCGCCGGGTCACGGCTTCTTCCACAATCATGGGCGCCTGAATGCTGTCATTCGCCGAATTACGAAAAATGTAGTTTTCCGGCTGGTCGTCAAACTGGTGCGTGATGACGGAACCGGTTGCCACGTTGTTCATGACCGGGATTTTGGCGTCCTGGTAAAACCGCTGCGAGGCCAGCGCCACGCCGGTGTTGATGAATCCCACCGTAGCCGTCACTCGTTCCTTGTTGATCAGTTCCTGCGCAATCTGTACACCGCGCTCGTTCTTGGCCTCGTCATCGCGCTCGATGATCTGCAACTGCCGCCCCAAGACGCCACCGGCCTTGTTGATCTCGTCGGCGGCCAGTTTGACACCGTCGCGCATACTCACGCCCATGGACGACGAGCCGCCGGTGAACGGACCACTGACGCCAATCTTGATGGGGTCGGCTGCCAGCGCAGGCGCACCCCAAGTCAACGCGGCACTGACCAGCGCCAAAAATGCTGCGCGCTTGGTTATGTGAAAGGGCATGGTATCTCCTCAACGATTGAATAGTCCAAAGAACAGCAGATGCCACCAGCGCTGTAGCGGGCAACACCCCCGAAGCACCCGCATCTTGCGGTGCAGGTCTGGCCCGTAATCTATACGAATTGGCACGTTACGCACACAGGGCTTACCTTGAAGACACCACAATTCAAGGCAAATTACCGTGCGCAATTTTCAACTTCGCATGCAAATTTGCAGACGAACGACAATTGACAACTATTCAGCGCAAAAGATCAAGGGTTAACCCGAAAATCAATAGTCCCCTTGCCCCTCTCCCCTTGATGCATACCGCCCCCGCCCCCTTCCCCGCCTCCACACCGTGCGCGCCCCAGACCTTGCCGACACGTGTGCGCACTGAACTGCGGGCGCTATGGGCATTAGCATGGCCGATCCTGATCGGGCAACTAGCCACCATTGCCATGGCCGTCACCGACGTCACCATGGCTGGCCACGCATCGGCGGCCGACCTCGCTGGCGTCTCGCTTGGCGTGTCGATCTGGAACCTGATCATCATCACCATCATGGGACTGGCGCTGGCCATCAACCCGCTGGTGGCACACCACATCGGCGCTGGCGAGCACACCGAGGTCGCGCATCTGGTGCGCCAGGGTTTATGGAAAGCGCTGGCCGTTGGACTGATCGCCAGCGTAATCGGTCTGTCAACCCGTGCCCTGTTCGCCCACATGGAGCTCGAAACCGGTGTGCGCGCGGTCGCCATGCAATTTGTGACCGTCACCAGCTTTGGTCTGCCCGCCTTTGCCTGTTATCGGGCGCTCTACGGCTACAGCACCAGCATCAACCAGACCAAGCCGATGATGGTGATTGCGCTGTTCGCGTGTGCGCTCAACGCGGTGCTCGACTGGCTGCTGGTGTTCGGCCACCTCGGCCTGCCCCGGCTGGGCGGCGTCGGTTGCGCCTGGGGCACCCTGGCGTCGATCTGGGTGCAACTGCTGGCGTTGGTGTGGTGGATGCACCGCAGCCCGGCCTACCGCAGCACCTGGCCATTTACGCACTTTGAAAAGCCCCATGGACCCAGCTTGCGCCGACTACTGAGCCTGGGCGTCCCCATCGGTATCACCTACTTCGCCGAAACCAGCGCCTTCAGTCTGATCGCGCTGCTGATCGCCCGCTTCGGCAGCGTGCAGGTCGCAGCGCACGCCATTGCGCTGAATTTCAGCTCGCTGGTATTCATGGTTCCACTCAGCCTCGGACTGGCCTTGCTAACCCGCGTTGGCCAGAGCCTGGGCGCGGGCGATACGCAGGACGCGCAGTTTCGCACCTGGGTCGGCATCGGCCTGACGATGGTGATCGCCGTCCTCTCGGCATCCACCATGGCGCTGGGTAACCACACCATTGCCGCGCTCTACACCTCCGACCCGGACGTAGCCGCACTGGCGGCGCAACTGCTGGTGCTGGCTGCGCTGTTCCAGTTGTCCGACTGCACCCAAGTAGTGGGCAGTTGCGCGCTGCGTGGCTACAAACATACGCGTGCGCCGATGGTGCTGCACCTGACGGCGTTCTGGGGCTTCTCGCTGCCGCTGGGCTATGTGCTGGGGCGCGCGCCCCACGGCTTTCTGTTCGCGCCCGCGCACCCACTCGCCGCACGCGGGTTCTGGATCGGGCTGAATGTCGGACTGGCCATCGCGGCCATCGGGCTGCTGCTGATTCTGCGCTCCGTCACCCGGCGCGCCGCCGCGCCCGTTGCGTCGTCCGCGCAAGGAGCACAAGACGCGCCACAATAGCGCCGAATCCGCCATGCCAACCACCGACACCGACCTCCCCTTTTACGTTGCACTAGCGGGTCCTACCGCGAGCGGAAAAACGGCCGCCGCGCTGGCGCTCGCCGACCACCTGCCATGCGAAATCATCAGCGTCGACTCGGCGCTGGTGTACCGGGGCATGGACATCGGCAGCGCCAAACCAACGCCCGCCCAATTGGCGCAGGTGCCGCACCACCTCATCGACATTCGCGACCCGCTGCAAGCCTACAGCGCTGCAGAATTCGTGCGCGACGCACGCCAACTGATCCAGCAAATTCACGCACGTAGCCGCTTGCCACTGCTGGTAGGCGGCACCATGCTCTACCTCAAGGCACTGGCCGACGGACTGGATGACCTGCCTGCGGCCAACGCCAGCATCCGCCAGCAACTGGAAAATGAAGCCCTGGTGCAGGGCTGGCCCGCACTGCACGCACAACTGGCACAGGTTGACGCCCTGACCGCTGAGCGACTGGCACCGGGTGACAGCCAGCGCATTCAGCGTGCGCTGGAGGTGTACCGCCTGACCGGTCGGCCCCTGTCCGACTTCCACCATGCCCACACCCGTGCCGCCGCCAGGTCGGCCGCCACGGGCGGCGACACCACGCACGCCAAGCAGCCACTGCTAATAGCCCTGGAACCGGCCGAACGCGCCTGGTTGCACGCGCGCATCGAACTGCGTTTTGACAGCATGATGGCGTCCGGCTTTCTGGATGAAGTGCGCAATCTGCGCGCGCGCGGCGACCTGCACCCCGATCTGCCATCCATGCGCTGCGTGGGCTATCGCCAAGCCTGGCAGGCCCTGGACGGCAGCATCCCGTGGTCCGAATTACGCCCACAGGCCATTGCCGCCACACGCCAACTTGCCAAGCGCCAGCTCACCTGGTTGCGCTCCATGCCACAGCGCGTCTGCATCGGTTGCGAACACGACGACACCCCCCAACGCGTGCTGCGCTGCGTACAGCAGACGCTCGCATCACACGCACACGCCACAACACACGCCGCCGCACCATGACCACCACGCCCCCAACCGCCGCCAAAAATCCACGCTCCTTGTCCGGCCTGCGTCCGTTCCTGCGCCCTTACCGCAGCGCCATCCTGCTGGCACTGCTGTTTCTGGTGCTGGCTGCGGTGGCCACCCTGGCGTTCCCGTTTGCGCTGCGCGAACTGATCGACGGCGGACTGGTGCAATCCGGACACGACCAACAAGCCGCAGCGCTGCGCGACCACTTCCTGTTTCTGTTTGGTGTGGCAGTGGCACTCGGTCTGTTTTCAGCGGCCCGGTTCTACACCGTGAGCTGGCTCGGTGAGCGCGTCACCGCCGATCTGCGCAACGCCGTCTACGGACATGTGCTGACGCAAAGCCCGGAGTTCTTTGAGAGCACGCAAACCGGCGAGGTGCTGTCGCGCCTGTCGGCTGACACCACACTGGTGCAAACCGTGATCGGCTCCTCGCTCAGCATGGGACTGCGCAACGCTGTCATGGGCACCGGCGCGCTGGCGGTGTTGATCTGGACCAATCCCATCGTCATGCTACAAGTAGCGCTGGTGCTGGTGCTGGTGGTGCTGCCCTCGGTCTGGTTTGGTCGTCGCGTGCGCAAGCTGTCGCGCGCCAGCCAGGACCGCGTTGCCGACGCCAGCGCCATTGCTGCCGAAGTCCTGAACGCCATCCCGGTGGTGCAGAGCTACACCGCCGAAGCACGCGAATCGCAGCGCTTCAACCGCGCCACTGAAGCCGCCTTTGCCACCGCCGTGCACCGTAGCCGCGCGCGTGCGGTACTGGTGGCGTTCCTCATCATTGCCACCTCGGCGGCCCTGCTCTGGGGGCTGTATCAGGGCACACAGGCCGTAGTGGCGGGGCGCATCAGCGCCGGCCAGCTCGGCCAGACCGTGGTCTACATCATCATTCTGGCCGGCGCCTTTGCCGTGCTCGGAGAAGTCTACGGCGACTTGCTGCGCGCTGCGGGCGCCACCGAGCGCCTGATGGAGTTGCTTGCCAACCAGTCGCCCGTGCGCTCGCCCGAACACCCGGTGGCCGCAGCGCTGCCACCGGCTGGCAGCGCCATCGCACTGGAGTCGGTCGTTTTTCACTACCCATCGCGCCCCGCCACAGCCGCACTGCAACAGGTGTCGCTGCGCATCGAACCCGGCCAGACCGTCGCCATTGTGGGGCCCAGCGGCGCCGGCAAGAGCACGGTGTTTCAACTGCTACTGCGCAGTTATGACCTGCAATCCGGGCGCATCCTGCTCGACGGTGTCGACACGCGCCAGATGTCGCTGACCGCACTGCGCCAACGCATCGGCATCGTGCCGCAGGACGCCGTGCTGTTTTCCAGTTCAGCCCGCGAAAACATCCGCTACGGCAAACCCGAAGCCAGCGACGCCGAAGTGGAGGCCGCCGCCCATGCCGCGTTCGCGGACGGCTTCATCCGCGAACTGCCGCAAGGCTACGATACGTTCCTTGGCGAACGCGGCGTACGCCTCTCGGGCGGGCAACGCCAGCGCATTGCGATTGCCCGCGCCATGCTTAAAAACGCCCCCCTACTGCTGCTCGACGAAGCCACCAGCGCACTCGACGCCGAGAGTGAACGACTGGTGCAGGAGGCCCTGGACCGCGCCATGCGCGACCGCACCACGCTGGTGGTGGCACACCGCCTGGCTACGGTCCAGAAAGCCGATCACATCGTAGTGCTCGACCACGGTCATGTCGTCGAGCAAGGCACCCACTCCGAGCTGGTCGCCCTGGGCGGCATCTATGCCGGACTGGCCGCGCTCCAGTTCAACGCCTGAAGCCGCTGCGGCTCGCAGGTCCAACCGGCCACTGGGTCTGAAGGCCCTCAAGTACCCCTGCGCGTAGCTGCGCTACCCGCAGGGGTACTTGTATCCGCAGAATAGCCTCGTTAAAATGGGGCAATTCAACGCTTAAAGCCCGGAGATTCACCATGAATGCTTCCAAACTGACCGCCCCCTCTTCCGCTTCCACGATTCATGCGGTCCCCGCACCGCAACGCACGCAGCGCGAACCCGCCAATCAGGCCAGCCAGGCCACCCGCCCGCCCGAGGCCAACGAGGGTGCCAAGCTGTCTGCTGGTGCAACCACCAATGGCCTGGGACAGACCGTTGGCGGCACGTTCAGCGCCGTGGCCTGAACCTTACGCCCAACGCAGTTACCACGCCGCGTTGCTTCCCATTTATTTGTCACTGGCGCGCCATGTCCACCATCTCGGCGACCAACAGCACCACGCTCAGCACCCAAACGCTGCTGAACCAGAGCCAGCTGACGCAGGCGCGGCAAGCCGCGTCCCAGGCGCAAGCCACCGCCAGCGACTTGCGCAACAAAGCTAACCGCGCCCAGCACGAAGCCCAGGAGTGGCAACAGAAAGCGCAGTACCTGGCATCCCAGCTGCAACAGGAAAACGCCAACGCAACGGCCAGCAGCAACACCGCCACGGCCAATAGCACTCCGCTGACTACGCTCAGTGCAACCCCCGTCACCACACCCGCAGCGTCGCCCTTGACATCGCCAACCTACAGCGTGGTGACACACCCCACGGTCGTTACCGGTGGTACCGGCACCTCGCAAAACACCGGCCAACTCGTGGACGTCACGGCTTGAGCGCGCCGACGTGAACGCGTCGGCAACGTTATACATTTATTGCATAGATTGACTCCAAGCTGGCCTTGGACAGGGCACGCCTGACTGCTTACAGTGGCGAGCATTCCCTTAGCCCCTGGAGCATGTATGTCAACAATAACGCCTGCCAAAACGCAGCCCACCACCCCAATTACCACACCTGTACCCGTGCCGGCACCCGTTCCTGCGGCGGTCGCCGCCAATGGTGCCGTGCAAGGCCCCTACGGACACGCGGTGCCCTCGTACCTGCAAGCCGACCATCTCGGCCCCTGGGGCATATATCTGCAACAGGTCGACCGCGTCATTCCCTACCTGGGCTCGCTGGCGCGCTGGGCCGAAACCCTCAAGCGTCCCAAGCGGGCGCTGATCGTAGACATCCCTATTGCGCTCGACAACGGCACCATCGCCCACTTTGAAGGCTACCGGGTGCAGCACAACACCTCTCGCGGCCCCGGTAAGGGCGGCGTGCGCTTCCACCAGGACGTCACACTGTCCGAAGTGATGGCCCTGTCAGCCTGGATGTCGGTCAAGAACGCAGCCGTCAATGTGCCCTATGGCGGTGCCAAAGGTGGCATCCGGGTTGACCCAAAAACACTCTCCCTGGCTGAACTGGAGCGACTGACACGCCGCTACACCAGCGAAATCGGCATCATCATCGGGCCAACCAAAGACATCCCTGCACCCGACGTCAACACCAACGAACAGATCATGGCCTGGATGATGGACACCTATTCCATGAACGAAGGTGCCACCGCCACCGGTGTGGTCACCGGCAAGCCGATCGACCTCGGTGGATCACTCGGGCGGCGCGATGCTACCGGACGCGGCGTCTTTACCGTGGGCGCACGCGCGGCCCTCCATATCGGGCTGGAAATCACCCAGGCGCGGGTTGCCGTGCAGGGCTTTGGCAACGTCGGCAGCGTCGCCGCCCGTCTGTTTGCGCAGGCTGGTGCCCGCGTGGTTGCAGTGCAGGACCACGGCGGAACCATCTACCAGGACGGCGGCATTGACGTACTGGCGCTGGCCACACATGTGCAGGAACATGGCAGCGTGGCTGGCTTTGCCGGGGCGCAATCCATCGCCAACGACACCTTCTGGGACGTCGACTGCGACATACTGATTCCCGCCGCACTCGAACAGCAAATCACCGCCGCCAACGCCGGGCGCATCCGCGCGCGCATGGTCATCGAAGGTGCCAACGGCCCCACCACGCCACAGGCCGACGACATCCTGAGCGAACGCAACATTCTGGTGCTGCCCGACGTCATCGCCAACGCGGGTGGCGTCACCGTCAGTTATTTTGAATGGGTGCAGGATTTCTCCAGCTTCTTCTGGACCGAAGATGAAATCAATGCGCGACTGGTGCGCATCATGACGGAGGCCTTCGACGGGGTCTGGGGCGTCGCCCAGGAGCACCGTGTCAGCCTGCGTACTGCCACCTTTATCGTGGCCTGTAAACGCATCCTGCACGCACGCGAACTGCGCGGCCTCTACCCTTAAGGAGTTATGAAGAGGGTCCCTAAGGACCCGTCGACCTTGGCTGCATTGTTCAGCAGCTCCAGAAATTAACGTGCCGCGTCCCGCCACTTGACATCAAAATAAAGGACTTGATGCAAACGGCGGCGCGCCTCGCGTGCCACCCACGACACCGGCTTTTCTGGAGTTCAACCCATGCTGCCAACGGATCACAGTAAGCGACGCAGCATGCGATGGGTCGCGCCTTCGCAACGCAGATCGGGCTGGGTCGTGTGGTTCACGCCGAAACCACGCCAACGCCACCCGATAGCCCGCAGCCGCTGCCGCTGCCGCTGGAGCTGGTGGTGCTGGGTTCTGGCGGACCGGGTGCCGTTGGACGCGCCGGAGCGTGCTATGTGGTGGTGCTCGACGGCGTTGCGCGCATACTGGTGGATGCCGGGCCTGGTGCCTTTGTCCGCCTGGGCGAGTCGGGAATCTCGCTGCAGCGCGTTGACACCGTCCTGTTAACGCACCTGCATACCGACCATGCGGGCGGGCTGCCTGGGCTGGTCAAGGCGCGCGCGGTCAGCGCGCGCGGATACCTTGAATTCAAGGTATTTGGGCCGGCCGGTCGCCGCGCCAGACACCTGTGGGAGGGCAATTTCCCCAGCACCACCCGCTTCATCGCGTTGTTGTTTGGTCCATCCGGCGCTTTTTCCTACCTGCACAACTTTGCCGCCCTGATTCGTTTCCGAACACGCAACATCAGCCAGTCCACCCGGATGCAAACGCTGGTCGAGGAGGATGGACTGCGCATTCAGGCAATGTCAGGCCACCATCGCGACGCACCATCCCTGATCTACCGCATCGATTACAAGGCACAAAGCATCTGTTTCAGCGGCGATATGGACGCCATGGGCCATGAAGCACTGGTGCAGGTTGCCCAGGACTGCGACCTCCTGGTGTTCAACGCCGTGGTGCTGGACCCACCCGGCTCGCCCGAGGTGCTCTATACGCTGCACACCGCACCGGCCGACATCGGTCGCCTTGCCCACCGGGCCAACGTACGCACGGTGTTGCTGAGCCATCTGAATCCGGGCATGGATGCCAATCAGGCTGCGGTGCGTGCCTCTATTGCCAAGTCATACGCCGGACCCGTGCTGTGGGCGGCGGACGGCATGCATGTCACGCCACCAGCGCATGCATCTTCGCTGGCGGGATCACCCGGTTAATGCAAGGTGTGGTTGTGCAGGGCGGGGATCGCAATCGGTAGCACCTCAATCCCTTCCTCCTGCAGCTCGTGGGCTTCGCGCGCCGTGGTCTGGCCACGAATGCTGCGTTCATCACTTTCACCATAGTGAATGCGCCGGGCCTCTTCTGCAAAGCGAGGCCCCACGTCCTCGCTGTGTTCCATGGCATGGCGTGACAGCGCCAGCCAGGCTGCGTGCAGCAGATCGTCTGGCGTCTGGGCTGCCGTGCGCACTGCGGGCGTTGGGGCGCTCTGCTCCGGCGTTGCGGAGTCAGCCGTCGGCGCAGTGGTGTCGGAATGGGGGGAACGCGGCGCCAACAGGTTCAGACGCGGCGCACTCGGCAACTTGTGTACCGTCGTATTGCCGCACAGCGGGCACGCCACCCGCCCCTGCTCGGACTGGGTCTGGTAATCGGCAGCCGAGCCAAACCACGCCTCAAAGCGATGGCCCACCGCACATTGCAAATCCAGAACAATCATGCTGGCGATGCTACCAGTTTCGGCGCACGCCGTATGGGGTGCTTGGGCGCGCCCAAGTGTTCATTGCAGACACTTCAGACACGCAACTGTGTCACACATACGTACAGTCACGCCCTTTCATGCCATCGTGCTAAAGCCCGCGTATTTGACATGGTGAAACTTCGTGCGTTTTTCATGCCTGTCCGGCGCTTTCATGGTGGATTGTCGGCCTTCTTTGACAGGAGCAGTGCACCATGAGCATCCCGCAGTACAGCGATTCGACCCGCCAACGTGATCAGTACGACACCGCCCTTCGGGCTCCAGCCCCGGCCAAGCATAGGCCCGGTGGTACACAACCGGTGCCCGACGCACTGAGGCGCTTCCAATCGCAGGCCGATGCGTATTACAACGCCAGTTGGGACATGCACGCCCGGTTTTTCCAAGCGGGCGTGCCGGTACAGGGCAATACCAATGTGCGGCGTTTCACCTTTCCCAATGGCAGCTATCTCCAAATGCGGGCGCACTTCCCCATACCGAGCTACACAGCCGACCTCAAGGCCGAAGCGGCCCTCTACGGCGTGATGACCCCAGCCGTGGCCGCAATAGGCGCCTTGTTGCTTCCCCCCACAGCGCCGGCGTTGATTGCGGGCGGTCTGGCCGTTGGCGGCGTCGGGCAGTTAATCTTTTGGAAAAAGCGGGCGCACGATGCGATATGGCAAGCCTTGGTCACCACCGCGCCGGGCCGAAGCGCCAGCAGTCAAACGCACCACGCCAACGCGGCGGGCGTCCGCAGCGTACCGCTGCTGGCCGTATCCGAGGCGTATTAAGTATTAAGGCGCTGCATCTTGCCATTGCAGCGGCCAACTGCCGTTGAGCACGTTTTGTAGCCACAAGGCGCCGCTGACCGTTTTGGCATCGGTCACCTGCCCGCGCCGACACCATTCCAGCAATTCCGTGGGTGTGGCGGTGATCACGTCGAGAAATTCGCCGGTGTCGAGCGCGCGCGGACCCAGC
>Ga0316222_1002914_pt1 | contig 17518 bp, 15 predicted proteins | sample TBH18011metaG_FD_206008 | JGI IMG/M metagenome (GOLD analysis project Ga0316222, IMG submission 206008) | Freshwater microbial communities from Trout Bog Lake, Wisconsin, USA - TBH18011 | ecosystem: Environmental > Aquatic > Freshwater > Lake > Hypolimnion/Profundal zone | place: USA: Wisconsin...
GATCAGGTCGCATCATGCTCTAGCCATTTTGGATGTCCCTCGCCGGGCGCAAACCTCCGGTTTGCTTGGCCTCGGCCTCAACGGCCTCTGTCGCGGGATGAGTCGACTTGAAATCATCCCGCTCTAGGGCTTGCTTAGGGCTTGCTCAACGCTCGCGCCGCAGCACCCAGCGGAGTTGCTGACCGGCGGGATTGACGGCATAGCCGAAAATCTTGCCGTCATCGGTCCGGACGCCATCGAAGGCGAAGGCGATCGCGCCATTGTCGCCGGCGGTCAGCCGCACGGTGCAGGCGCTGATCGCCGCCACCACGCCGTCGAAGCGGGCGCCGTCCTGCCAGCCTTCCATGCGGTTGATGTCGGGCTTCTGCTCCAGGGTCCACACCAGGCCGCCACCGGCGGCACGGCGGAACTCCCACTTGGAATAAGGCGCCACCCAGCGCCCCACCAGCCAGTCGCCGGCATCGGCCTTGGCGGCGTCGCAACTCACCTCGGGCAGTGGATCGGGCGGCGGCGCCTTCGGCCCCTGCGGCAGCAGGTCGTCGGCGAAGGCCGGCAGGCTGAGGGCGATCAGGACGGCGGCGAGGGCGGCGAGAGGGCGCAAAGGGGTTATTCCTTGTGGCTGGACACCGGGACATAGCCCAGATCGGTCATGCAGGACACCAGCGCGGCGTCGTAGCGCGCCTTGGCCTGCTGGCGGTCATAGTCCCGGAACGGACTCGACGGGGAACTGTCGTCCTCGTTCCAGCCCGCCTCACGGTCGGCATAGCGGCGGCAGGTGGAGTAGTCGTGGCCCCACTGGTCCTTCGGCACGTCGGGGTTGCGCCACGGCAGGGAGGTGGAGGCGCAGCCGGCGAGCGACAGGATCAGAATCACGGCGAAGGCGGGGATGGGGGCGATACGGGCGTTGTTCATGGCCCCTATACCGCCACAGCCCGGCCGGATTGGCAAGATCAGGTTGGCTACGGATCAGGCTGGCGCCCGGGGCCTGAGGACCAACTCTGGAATAATTCCGTTTGCCGTCCCAACCGCCGCGCCTATACTCCGCCCGTTACGCTGCAATGCAGCATCACCCAACCCATGGAGACCGTCATGAGCGGCGAATCGCTGAACGGAATGTACTTCGAGGAACTATCGGTGGGCCAGTCGGCCATCTTCGCCAAAACCGTGACCGAAGCCGACATCGTCGCCTTCGCCGGGGTGTCGGGCGACTTCAACCCGGTGCATATCAACGAGGAATTCGCCAGCCAGACCATGTTCAAGGGCCGCATCGCCCATGGCATGCTGTCGGCGGCCTTCGTCTCCACCGTGTTCGGCACCAAACTGCCGGGACCGGGCTGCATCTACGTATCGCAACTGCTGAAGTTCAAGGCTCCGGTCCGCATCGGCGACACCGTCACCGCCCGGGTCGAGGTCACCACCCTGACCCCGGAAAAGAAGTTCGCCACCTTCAAGACCACCTGTTCGGTGGCCGGCAAGATCGTCATGGACGGCGAAGCCACCCTGATGGTTCCGTCAAAGGGCTAACCCCTGGCGCGGAGGGCGGGCGATCACCCGCCCTCCGCGTCCTTGGCCTTGCCCCGCGCTCCGCGTCCTTGGACTTGCACTGTGGCCGGTAATCGAATACCCCTTGGCCCTTCGTGTTTCCGAGGGTCTGTTTCCGATGCGCCTGGTTCGGCATTGTGGTGAATTCAATCTCGACCACCGCGGTTGCGTGGTGGCCTTGGGTAATTTTGACGGCGTCCATCTCGGCCATCAGGCGGTGATCCTGACCGCCAGGCGCATCGCCGAGGAACTGGGGGTCGCCCATGGGGTGATGACCTTCGAACCCCACCCCCGCGCCGTCTTCCATCCCGAACAGCCGCCCTTCCGCCTGACCCCGTTCCGGGTCAAGGCCCATCTGATCGAGGCGCTGGGCATCGACCTGCTGCTGCAGCAGCATTTCGATACCGGTTTCGCCAGTATCACCGCCCTCCAGTTCATCGAGGAGCAACTGGTCCAGTGCCTGGGCACCCGCCATGTGGTGGTCGGCTACGACTATGTGTTCGGCAAGGGGCGCCAGGGCACCTGCGCCTTCCTCCAGAAGGTCGGCGAGGAAAAGGGCTTCGGCGTCACCGTGGTGCCGCCGGCCACCGCCCCCTCGGGGGTGGTCTATTCCTCCACTCAGGTGCGCGACTATCTGCTGACCGCCCAGCCCGCCGCCGCCGCCCAGTTGCTGGGCCATTACTGGGAGGTGGAGGGCCGGGTCGAACACGGCGATTCCCGCGGCCATCTGCTGGGCTTCCCCACCGCCAATCTGCGCCTGGGCGAATACCAGCACCCCGCCACCGGCGTCTATGCGGTGCGGGCCGGCATCGACAAGGGCGGCGCGACGGTCTGGCATGACGGCGTCGCCAATTTCGGCCGCCGCCCCACCTTCGACAAGACCGACGAATTGCTGGAAGTCCATCTGCTCGACGTTGACGAGGATCTTTACGGCCGCCATCTGCGGGTGGCGCTGATCGACTATATCCGGGCCGAGCGCAAATTCGACGGCATCGATGCCTTGCGGGCCCAGATCGCCCTGGACATCGAGACCGGCCGCGCCATGCTGTCCGGCCGGAACTTCAGCGCCAGTCCCGGCCCCATGGTGCCGGTGTCACCCTTAGGCCCTAGTTTGAGAATGCTGCCATGAGCGTCGACCTTAAGACCACCGTCTTCCTGCCCAAGACCGACTTCCCCATGAAGGGCGGGCTGCCCGACCTGGAACCCAAGCTGCTGGAGCGCTGGGCCAGGATCGGCCTGTTCGGCCGCCTGCGCGCCGACGCCAAGGGCCGCGACAAGTTCATCCTCCATGACGGCCCCCCCTATGCCAACGGCAACCTGCATATCGGCCACGCCCTCAACAAGATCCTGAAGGACGTCATCACCCGCAGCCAGCAGATGCTGGGCAAGGATGCCGATTACGTGCCGGGCTGGGACTGCCACGGCCTGCCGATCGAGTGGAAGATCGAGGAAAAGTACCGCGAGGCCGGCAAGGATAAGGACGAGATCGCCATCGTTACCTTCCGCGAGGAATGCCGCCAATTCGCCGCCAAGTGGATCGAGATTCAGAAGGAAGAGTTCCAGCGCCTGGGCGTGGTCGGCGATTGGAGCCATCCCTACACCACCATGACCAACCACGCCGAATCGGTGATCGTCGGCGAATTGGGCAAGTTCCTGATGGACGGCTCGCTGTACAAGGGCGCCAAGCCGGTGCTGTGGTCGGTGGTGGAAAAGACCGCCCTGGCCGAGGCCGAGGTCGAATATCACGACCACACCAGCGTCACCATCTGGGTCAAGTTCCCGGTGGTGACAGCCAGCGTGCCGGCGCTGGACGGCGCCAAGGTGGTGATCTGGACCACCACGCCGTGGACCATGCCGGGCAACCGCGCCGTCGCCTTCGGCCCCGAATTCGACTATGTGGTGGTCACGGTCGAATCGGCCGGACCCGACAGCCTCGCCATCCCCGGCGAAAAGCTGGTGCTGCTCGCGGACCTCGCGCCCCAGGTGGCCAAGGACGCCAAATGCGTCTTCACCACCCTGGCCACCCTCAAAGGCTCCGATCTGGCCGGCACCATCTGCCATCACCCGCTGAAGCTCCACCCCGACGCCAAGGGCGGCTACGACTTCGAGGTGCCGCTGCTGGCCGGCGGCTTTGTCACCACCGATACCGGTACCGGCTTCGTCCATATCGCGCCGGGCCATGGCGAGGATGACTGGCATCTGGGCAAGGCCCACGACATCGCCATCCCCGACACCGTCCAGCCCGACGGCAAATACTTCTCGCATGTGGCGATCTTCGCCGGGCAGGAGGTCCTGGCCCAGGGCAAGAACGGCAAATATTACAGCCCGGTGGCCAAGCCGGTGATCGCCGCCATGACCGCCTGCGGCAATCTGCTGGCCCATGGCAAGGTCGAGCACTCCTATCCCCATTCCTGGCGCTCCAAGGCGCCGCTGATCTTCCGCAACACCCCCCAGTGGTTCATCTCCATGGAAAGCACCGGCCTGCGCGTCAAGGCGCTGGCCGCCATCGACGCCACCCGCTTCGTGCCGGATCAGGGCCGCAACCGCATCGGTTCCATGATCGAGAACCGCCCCGACTGGTGCGTGTCGCGCCAGCGCGCCTGGGGCGTGCCCATCGCCGTCTTCGTCGACAAGAAGACCGGCCAGCCGCTGCGCGATCAGGCGGTGGTGGATCGGATCAAGGCCGCCTTCGCCGCCGAAGGCTCGGATTGCTGGTTCACCTCGCCCGCCGCCCGCTTCCTCGGCCAGGACCGTAATGCCGAGGATTACGAGCAGGTGTTCGACATCCTGGACGTCTGGTTCGACTCGGGCTGCACCCACGCCTTCGTGCTGGAGGGCGGGGAATGGCCGCGCCTGTCCTGGCCGGCCTCCCTCTACCTGGAAGGCTCGGACCAGCATCGCGGCTGGTTCCACTCCTCCTTGCTCGAATCCTGCGGCACCCGTGGCCGCGCCCCCTATGACGCGGTGCTGACCCACGGCTTCGTCCTCGACGAGCAGGGCCGCAAGATGTCCAAGTCGCTGGGCAATGTGGTCAGCCCCCAGGAGGTGGTCGGCACCCAGGGCGCCGATATCCTGCGGCTGTGGGTGGTGGGGTCGGACTATTCCGACGATCTGCGCATCGGCCCGGAAATCCTCAAAACCCAGGTGGACATCTACCGCCGCCTGCGCATCACGCTGCGCTATCTGCTGGGGGCGGTGGACGGCTTCACCGCCGCCGAGCGGCTGGCCCATGCCGAAATGCCCGAGCTGGAGCGCTGGCTGCTGCACCGTCTGACCGAGTTGGACGGCCAAATGCGCGAGGCCTGCGCCAATTTCACCTTCCACGGCCTGCTCAACGAGCTGCACAGCTTCTGCGCCGTCGATCTGTCGGCGTTCTATTTCGACATCCGCAAGGACGCCCTGTACTGCGACGCCCCCACCAGCCCGCGGCGCCGGGCGGCGCGCACCGTGTTCGACATTCTGCTCGACACCTTGTGCAAATGGCTGGCCCCCTTCCTGTCCTTCACCGCCGAGGAGGCCTGGATGGCCCGCCATCCCTCCGATGACGGCTCGGTGCATCTGGAACTGTTCCCCACCATCCCGCCGGAGTGGCGCGACGATGCCCTGGCCGCCAAATGGGCCACCATCCGCGGGGTGCGCCGCGTCGTCACCGGCGCCCTGGAACTGGAGCGGGCGGCCAAGCGCATCGGCTCGTCGCTCCAGGCGGCACCGCTGCTGACCGTGTCCAGCGAGATCCATCAGGCACTCGACGGGATCGACATGGCCGAGATCTGCATCACCTCGGGCATCCGGGTGCTGGAGGGCATCCCGCGTCCCACCGACTTCACCCTGGCCGACATGCCCGGCGTCGCGGTGCTGCCGCAGGCGGCGGAGGGCGTCAAATGCCAGCGGTGCTGGAAGGTGCTGCACGATGTGGGTACCGGCGGCCATGCCGAGGTCTGTCCCCGCTGCTCGGATGCCATCCATGCGCAATAGCCCCATGAAACAGGGCCTGACCGTCGCCGGCCTGATCATCGTGCTCGACCAACTGAGCAAATGGTGGATCATGGAACGGGTCATGCGCCCCGAGGGGGTCCAGGGCACGCCGTTCTTCACCCCGTTGCGCGTCATGGTGACGCCGTTCTTCGATCTGGTCATGACCTGGAACCGGGGGGTCAGCTTCGGCATCGGCAATACCAACAGCGCCTGGGCCAACGGCAGCTGGAACACCTGGGTGCTGTCCGGCCTGGCCCTGGTCATCGTCGCCGCCATGCTGATCTGGCTGCGGAGCGCAGCCACCCCCTTGGCGCGGGTGGCATTGGGTGGCATTATCGGCGGCGCGCTGGGAAATGTCGTCGATCGGCTGCGGTTCGGCGCGGTCGCCGACTTTCTCGACCTGCATCTGATGAGCTATCATTGGCCGGCCTTCAATCTGGCGGATTCGGCCATTACCGTCGGCGCGGTGATTCTCGTCGTCGACTCCTTGTTTGCCGGCCGCGTTTCGACTAAGAATTAGGGCCATGACACAGACTCAACGCCTCCTCGGGAAATTCGTCCACCTCGCCCCCCTCGCCCTGGCGCTGCCGCTGGTGCTGTCCGCCTGCGACACCGCCAAGCAAGCCCTCGGCTACGAGAAGGCGCCACCCGACGAATTCCAGGTGGTGTCGCGCGCCGCCCTCAGCATGCCGCCGGACTTCTCGCTGCGGCCGCCGCAGCCGGGCGCCACCCGTCCGCAGGAGGGCACCACCCTCGATCAGGCCCGCAAGATCATCACCGGTCAGCGTACCGTGACCCCCATCGCCACCGAGGGACGCGACAGCGGCGATATGACGCTGATGAAGCGGATCGGCGCCGATTCGATCCAGCCCGACATCCGCGTTCTGGTGAACAAGGAAAACCAGGCCCTGCTGGAGGCCGATACCAGCCTCTCCGACCGCATCATGTTCTGGCACAAGCCCGAGCCGCCCGGCGTCGCGGTCGATGCGGCCAAGGAAACCCAGCGCCTGCGCGAGAATCAGGCGCTCGGCAAGTCGGTCTCCGACGGCGCGACGCCGCAGATCGAACGCCGCAAGAAGGCCTGGCTCGAAGGTATCTTCAATTAACCTTGCTTGCCCCCCATATGGCTACCATCTCACCCAGGAGGTAGGATGAAACCCGTTCGCGTGTCCATGTGGGGAGCGGCCGTGCTTCTCGCCCGATCTGCCCTGATCGCCCAATCTGCCCTGATCGCACTGTCGGCCCTGATCGCCGCGCCGGCCCAGGCCAAACTGTTCGACCCAGAGACCTTCACCCTGGCCAATGGCATGGAAGTGGTGGTGATCCCCAATCACCGCACCCCCATCGTGACCCATATGGTCTGGTACAAGGTCGGCGCGGTGGACGAGGTTCCGGGCAAGAGCGGGCTGGCCCATCTGCTGGAACATCTGATGTTCAAGGGAACCCCTTCGGTTCCGCCGGGCGAGTTTTCCAAGATCGTGGCGCGCAACGGCGGCCGCGACAACGCCTTCACCACCTCGGACTTCACCGCCTTCTTCCAGAACGTCGCCGTGGACAAGCTGGAACTGGTGATGAAGATGGAGGCCGACCGCATGAAGAATCTGGTGCTGGACGAGGCCAATTTCCGCACCGAACTGGCGGTGGTCCAGGAAGAGCGGCGCTCGCGGGTCGACAACAACCCCGCCGCCCTGCTGGCCGAACAGATGGAAGCGGCGCTGTTCCTCAACAGCCCCTATCACCGGCCGGTGATCGGCTGGGCCAAGGAAATCGCCGGCCTTACCCGCGACGACGCCCTGGCCTTCTACCACCGCTGGTACGCTCCCAACAACGCCATCCTGGTGATCGCCGGCGATGTGGATGCCGCCACCGTCCGCCCCCTGGCGGAGAAGTATTTCGGCGGGCTGGAGCGCAGCGAGATCCCGGCCCGCGTCCTGACCCACGAACCGCCGCCCCATGCGGCGCGGCGCCTCAGCCTGACCGATGCCCGCGTCGGCCAGGCCAACTGGTCCCGCCTCTACCTCGCCCCCAGCGCCGGAGCCGGCGACAAGACCCTGACCGCACCGCTGGAAGTGCTGGCGGAAGTGCTGGGCGGCGGCTCGACCTCGCGGCTCTATCGCTCGCTGGTGGTGGAGCACGGCCTCGCCGCCTCGGCCAGCGCCGATTACGACCCCACCGCCCTGGACCTCGCCACCTTCAACATCGGCGTGACCCCGCGCCCCGGGGTGGGACTGGACAAGCTGGAAGCCCTGGTGGACCAGGAACTGGCCCGCGTCCTCGAACGGGGTATTCCCGCCGACGAGGTCGAGCGCGCCAAGCTCCGGCTGGTGGGCGGCAGCGCCTATGCCCGCGACAGCCTGCACACCGGGGCCCAGGTGCTGGGCGAGGCCCTGGCCAGCGGCGAAAGCGTCGCCGATGTGGAATCCTGGCCCGACCGCATCAGCGCCGTCACCCCCGAGCAAGTGGCCCGGGCCGCCGCCGAGGTTCTGGTGTCCCAGGCCTCGGTCACCGGCCTGCTGCTACCCGATCCCAAGGCGCCGCCCGGTTCCCGTCCGGTCGCATCCCCCCTGGCCGGCTTTTCGAGGGAGTTGCGGTAATGGTTTTTTTATCAACCCCTCCGAGGCGGCACCACGCCGTTCGCCGGGTCCTGGCCGCCGTCGTCCTGCTGGCCGTCCTGCTGCCCTCCCTGCCGGCCCTGGCGGTCACGGTGGAGAAGGTCGTCAGCCCCAAGGGCATCGAGGCCTGGCTGGTGCAAGACCATGCCAACCCCATCATCGCCATGGAGATCGCCTTCAAGGGCGGCTCCTCGCTGGACCCCGCCGCGAAATCGGGATTGGCGGAAATGACCGCCGGCCTGCTGGACGAGGGCGCCGGTCCCTATGATTCCCAGGCCTTTCAGCAGAAGCTGGAAGATCTGGTCATCACCTTGAACTTCGATGCCGGCCACGACGGCCTGCACGGCCATCTCAAGACCCTGACCACCAACCGCGACACCGCCTTCGACCTGCTGCGCCTGTCGCTGACCCAGCCGCGCTTCGACAAGGAACCGGTGGAGCGCATCCGTGGGCAGATTCTGTCGGGACTGATGCGGGAATCCCAGGACCCCAACGCGGTGGCGGCGCGGCGCTGGTTCGAGACCATGTTCGCCGGTCACCCCTACGCCCGGTCGCCGCGCGGCACGCCCTCGACCGTCAAGGCCATCCGGGCCGCCGATCTGCGCTCGTACAGCCATGGCCAGCTGGCCCGCGACCGCCTGGAAATCGGCGTGGTCGGCGACATCACCCCGGCGGAACTGGCCCAATTGCTGGATTCCACCTTCGGCTTCCTGCCGGCCACCGGAAGCGCCGATACCGTCGCCGATACCGCCGCCAAGGCCACCGGCGGCGTGACGGTGGTCGACCAGGACAATCCCCAGACCGTGGCGGTGTTCGGCCTGCCCGGCCTCAAGCGCGACGACCCCGACTGGTATGCCGCCTATGTCATGAACTACATCCTGGGCGGCGGCGGCTTTTCGTCCCGCCTCACCGAGGAAGTGCGCGAGAAGCGCGGACTGGCCTATTCGGTCTATTCCTACCTGATCCCGCTGCGCCATGCCGGCGCGATCCTCGGCGGCGTCGCCACCGAGAATTCGCGCTTCGCCGAATCCATCAAACTGATCCGGGGCGAATTCCAGCGCATGCGCGATCAAGGCCCCACGCCTCAGGAATTGGCCGATGCCAAGACCTACCTCAATGGCTCGTTCCCGCTGCAGCAGGATTCCACCACCGCCATCGCCGGACTGCTGCTCCAGATCCAGGCCGATCACCTGGGGATCGATTTCCTCGACCGCCGCGCCGGGTTGATCGAGGCGGTGACGCTGGAAGATGTCAAGCGGGCGGCGATGCGCCTGCTCGACCCCGACGCCCTCACCGTCGTGGCGGTCGGACGGCCGGCGGGGATGTAGCCCGAATAGGCTATATCGACGAGCCAACGAGCATTCATTGGCGAGGAATTGCGGGCAAGGCCCGCCGAGATCGGCTTTTCGGAAGCCACGAGTTGAGCTATCTTAGCTCGGAAGGTTGGCGGATGGGCCGTCCTTTTGGGAAATATCGGATAAGCGGGGCTACATTGACCCTCGCCAAAAGGGGGGGTGTCCTCATCTGAAGCCGATCGGATGCAAGGTCGGCGAGCAGATGCGTCACGATGTCACCTCAGACCGATCCCCTCTCCGCCGGAAAGCGATGGTCCTCGCTTTTACCGGTGTCTCGATCCTTTTCTTCGCCGCGAGCTGCTACTACAGCTACGTGGCGTTGCAGCGGGAGCGCCACGCCCAAGCCGAACAGGAAGCCCGCCGGGCGCTGGTCTCCTACGAGGCCGACGCCATCAGAATGTTCGATTATGCCGACAGCTATCTTCGTTCCATCCGTAGATTCTACATGGAATACGGAACCGATGTCCGGCTGTCCCGCGTCATCGAGGACATCAGGGCTCCCCACTCGGAAAGCTTTTCCGGCATCGTCAGCATCCTCGACCGCCAGGGGAGGATCATCTTCCGGTCGGACAAGACGGCCGAGCAACTGGCGCAATATCCCGAGATGGCCGCGACGGACCACTTCGCATACTGGCGGACCCATCACGATGACACGCTGTATATCGGGTCCACCCGTCGCGGCAAGGTATCCGGAACGCTGGATTTCCGCATTGCCCGGCGCGTGGACCGGGACGGCGTGTTCGATGGCGAGATCGTCCTGACCCTGCTGCCGGATCAGTTGCTGCGGCTCTATGGCGACCTCCGTCTGGGCCCTCACGGCAGCACGGCCATGTGGACGCTCGAACCCAAGCTGATCGCCCGTAGATCCCAGTTGTCGAGCGAGCAGGAGCGGTACGAGGAACTGATGCCATCGGTGACGAAATACATCGAGCAAGGCCACGGCACTGCCCGTTTCGCCAGCTCGCTCGACGGCATAACCCGGTATCTTTCCTTCGCGAGGCTGGCTGACTACCCCTTGTTCATCGCCGTGGGGCTGTCGGAGGACGACGTGGAGGCGTCCCTCGCAGGGGCGCGCGACCGGCTGTTGCTGCTGGCCGGCACGTTCACGGTGTTCGCATCGCTGGTTTGCGGCCTTGTCCTGCGCCAGATTCGCCAGAATCACGACCTTCTGGCCACCAGCAGGCAGTTGGAGCGGTCCAACGCCGATCTGGAGCAGTTCGCCTATCTCGCCTCGCACGATCTCCAGACCCCGCTTCGCAATGTGACGAGTTTTGTCCAGTTGCTGGAGCGGCGCTACAAGGGGCGGCTGGATGCGGAGGGTGATGAATTCATCGCCTTCATCGTCGATGGCGCCAAGCGCATGCACGACTTGATCAACGCTCTGCTCAGCTACGCCCAGATGAATCGTCAGGACCAGAAGCTGAGCTTGATTTCGGCGCGTCGGGCTTTCGACTCGGCGCTCGCCAACCTCCAGACGAGCATTGCCGAAATCGGGGCCGAGATCACCGTCGGGCACCTTCCGGAGGTGCTCGCCAACGAGGAGCAACTGGTCAGCCTGTTCCAGAATCTGATCGGCAACGCCCTAAAGTACCGACACCCGGACCGGCCGCTGAAGGTGAATGTCCAAGTCACCCCCCATGCGCCGGATCAATGGCGGTTCTCGGTCAGCGACAACGGCATCGGCATCGAGAAGGAGTATTTCGGCAAGATATTCCAGATATTCCAGCGCCTGTCGGCCGACCCCGGCATCGACGGCACCGGCATCGGCCTGGCCATCTGCAAACGGATTCTGGACCATTCCGGTGGCGCCATATGGGTGGAGTCCGAACCCGGTGCCGGAACGACGTTTCTCTTCACCTTACACGAAGGTTCCGCCTCGACCGCTTGAGGCGAGAGACTCCGGGGGCGCGGCGGCTCGCTCCCCCCTTACTTCTTCTTGGACAGTTCGTCGATCTGCTGTTGCAGGGCGTTGAGCCTGGCCTGCAATTCCTCGGCGCGCGGGGCGCCGCCTTCGGCGCCGTGGGCCTGGTAGAACGGGGTGAACATCTTCATGGCGCTCTCGACGAAGGCCATGTTCTGCTTGCCCATCTCCTCGAACGGATTGAATGGGAACATCCCTTCCAGGGCATTGCGCATATAGTCGCGCATCTGCTGCTCGTTGCGCGAGAAGGCCTGCATGCTGTAGTCGAGATAGCGCGGCACCAGCCCGCCCAGCGAGTCGCCGTAAAAGCCGATCAACTGGCGCAGGAAGCTGATGGGCAACAGGTTCTGGCCGCCCTTGCCCTCTTCCTCGACGATGATCTGGGTCAGCACCGAACGGGTGATGTCGTCGCCGGTCTTGGCATCGAACACCACGAAATCCTCGCCGTCCTTGACCATCTGGGAGAGGTGGTCGAGGGTGACATAGCTGCTGGTCGCCGTGTTGTAGAGGCGGCGGTTGGCGTATTTCTTGATCGTGGTCGGCGGCTTGCCGGAAGCCTGATGGGCGGAGGCCTGGGAGGCGGAGGTCTGGGGCTCTGACATCGCTGGTTTCGTCTCGAAGTGTCGGCCGGGCCTCATTGCCCGCTGCTCCCACCACTCATAACAGAAAATTTCGGCGGTCGCAGCACGAACGATGCCGAACCGGCCGGGAACCGGGCAAGTTCGGCCTCTGGTCAAGCCCGGCCGGCTCGGCTATAGTCCGCCCATGTCAGACGCGCCGCCGGATTTCAAAGCGCTTGCCCGCCGCTACCTCGATCTTTGGCAGGAGCAGGTCGCCGCCGTGGCTGCCGACCCCGCCCTGGCCGAGACCGTGGCGCGTGGCGTCGCGCTGATGACCGAGAGCGCCGCCGCCATGGCCAAGGCGACGCAGAAGGGGGGAAGGCCGGGAACGGATGAGCGGACGGCGTCACCCAACAGCCCCATTCCCCCTGCGGACGGGTCCCCGGCCCCTGCCGCTGCATCTGATGACGCACGCCTCCACCATGATGAGTTCGCGCGCCGCATTGCCGCTCTTGAAGAACGGGTCGCTGCGCTGGAAGCCGCACTTGGCGGAAGCAGCGGCAAAGCTGGCCGAAAGCCTGGAAAGCGGCGGAGCTGACGCCTTTGCCCGGTTGGAGGCCGCCATTGCCGCCGAGGCGGCGCGGCGCCACGACGTCTTCCTCGCCGGCATCGAGGCCTACCGCCATCACCGCTATCACCGGCGGCTGGACCCGCCGCCCTCGGCATGGCGCCAGGGCACGACCAGCCTGCTCGACTACCGCCTGCCCGAAACCGCCGCCGACGCCCCCCCGGTTCTGGTGGTGCCCTCCCTGATCAATCGCGCCTATATCCTGGACCTGACCGCCAAACGCAGCCTGCTGCGCTACATGGCCGCCAAGGGGCTGGCACCGTTCCTGGTGGACTGGGACGCCCCCGGCCCCGACGAGGCGGGCTTCACCCTCACCGACTACATCGCCGGCCGCCTGGAAGCCATGCTGGATCGGGTCGTCGCCCTGACCGGCCGCAAGCCGGCGGTGGTCGGCTATTGCATGGGCGGATTGCTGGCGCTGGCGCTGGCCCAGCGCCGCCCGGACAGCGTCGCCTCGCTGGTCCTGCTGGCGACGCCGTTCGACTTCGTGGCCGGGCGCGAATCCGGCGCCGCCATGATGCGCGCCCTCACCGGCCCCATGGGCGAGATGATCGACGCCGCCGGCACGGTGCCGGTGGACATGCTGCAGGCCATGTTCGCCAGCCTGGACCCCGGACTGGCCGCCCGCAAATTCATGGCCTTCGCCCATCTGCCCCCCCGCTCGGCGCGGGCGCGCGATTTCGTCGCCCTGGAGGATTGGGCCAATGACGGCGTCCCCCTGGCCGGGCCGGTGGCGCGGGACTGCCTGTTCGGCTGGTACGGCGACAACGCCCCCGCCCTCGGCCGCTGGCGGATCGAGGACCGGCCGGTGCGGCCCGAGGAGGTCGCGGCCCCCACCCTGCTGATGGTACCGCACCGCGATAGAATCGTGCCGCCGGCCTCCGCTCTTCCGTTGGCAGAACGCATCGCAGGTGCCAAACTGATGATGCTGTCCGGCGGACATGTGGGAATGCTGACCGGACCGCGCGCCAAGACCGAGGTTTACGGTCCGCTCGTGCGCTGGATACGACGCCGTCACCACAACACGGCGATTGTGCAGAGCGGGATCAAAGCAGTATGACTCGTGGTGAATTCCAATAAGGTGAATTCACTTTAACCTTAGTGAGCGGATCATCATCCACCAAGGAGACACCAAGCTCATGTCCGATATCGTTATCGCCGCCGCGACCCGCACTCCCGTCGGCTCGTTCTCAGGCTCGCTCTCCGGCTTCCAGGCTGCCCAACTGGGCGAGATCGTGATCCGCGAGGCGTTGAAGCGCGCCGGGGTCGAGGCCGAAGCCGTCGACGAAGTGCTGCTGGGCCATATCCTCAATGCCGGCTGTGGCCAGAACACCGCCCGCCAGGCCGCCATCAAGGCCGGCATTCCCAACACCGCCACCGCCATGGCCATCAACCAGTTGTGCGGGTCCGGCCTGCGCGCCGTGGCGCTGGGCTTCCAGGCCATCAGCCTGGGCGATGCCAACATCATCGTCGCCGGCGGCCAGGAGAGCATGTCCAACGCCCAGCACTCCGCCCATCTGCGCAACGGCACCAAGATGGGGTCGCTGGAATTCGTCGACACCATGCTGCGCGACGGCCTGACCGACGCCTTCAGCCCGATTCACATGGGCATCACCGCCGAGAATCTGGCGGAGAAGTTCCAGATCACCCGCGAGGAGCAGGACCAGTTCGCCCTGGCCAGCCAGAACAAGGCCGAAGCCGCCATCAAGGCCGGCAAGTTCAAGGACGAAATCACCCCCGTCACCATCACGGTGAAACGTGAGGAGAAGCTGTTCGACACCGACGAGTTCGTCCGCATGGGCGCCACCCTGGACGCCATCGCCAAGCCGAAGCCCGCCTTCAAGAAAGACGGCACCGTCACCGCCGCCAATGCCTCGGGCATCAATGACGGCGCCGCCGCCCTGGTGCTGATGACCGCCAAGGAAGCCACCCGGCGCGGCATCACGCCGCTGGCCCGCATCGCCGGTTGGGCCACCGCCGGCGTCGATCCCAACACCATGGGCTATGGCCCGGTTCCGGCCTCGCAGAAGCTGCTGGCCAAGATCGGCTGGAAGCACGAGGACCTGGACCTGATCGAAGCCAACGAGGCGTTCGCCGCCCAGGCGATCTCGGTCAACAAGGGCATGGGTTGGGACACCTCCAAGGTCAACGTCAATGGCGGCGCCATCGCCATCGGCCATCCCATCGGCGCCTCGGGGGCCCGCATCCTGGTCACCCTGCTGCATGAAATGCAGAAGCGCGGCAGCAAGAAGGGGTTGGCCACCCTGTGCATCGGCGGCGGCATGGGCATCGCCCTCTGCGTCGAACGCTAATCGGCCACGACAGGGGGAGCCGTAACACCCGGCGGCTCCCCTCCTTCCCTTCGGGTGAACTCGGCCGATCCGGACCAATCCGGGACAACAAGAGCCGAGCGGAGACACAGCAATAAGGAGAAGCCCATGGGGCGTTTAGCGATTGTGACCGGTGGCACCCGCGGCATCGGCCGACAGATTTCCCTGACCTTGAAGAATTCCGGATACAAGGTCGTAGCCAATTACGGCGGCAATGACGAAGCCGCCCGCAAATTCACCGAGGAAACCGGCATTCCGTCCATGAAGTGGGATGTGGGCAGCTATCCCGCCTGCGATGCCGCCATCGCCAAGATCACCGCCGAGCACGGCCCGGTCGAGGTCGTCGTCAACAATGCCGGCATTACCCGTGATGCTACTTTGCATCGCATGAGCTATCAGATGTGGGAGGAGGTCATCCACACCAACCTGACCTCCTGCTTCAACATGGCGCGGCTGGTGATCGATTCCATGCGCGAGCGCGGCTTTGGCCGCATCGTCAATATCGGCTCGATCAACGGCCAGGCCGGCCAGTACGGCCAAGTCAACTATGCGGCCGCCAAATCAGGCATCCACGGCTTCACCAAGGCATTGGCCCAGGAAGGTGCCGCCAAGAACATCACCGTCAACGCCATCGCCCCCGGCTATGTGGATACCGACATGGTGCGCGCGGTACCGCCGGCGGTGCTGGAAAAGATCATCGCCAAGATCCCGGTCGGCCGCCTGGGCCGTGCCGACGACATCGCCCGCGTGGTCATGTTCCTGATCGCAGACGAAGCCGACTTCATCACCGGCTCGACCATCTCGGTCAATGGTGGCCAGCACATGTACTAGAGCAGGATGCTTCTCGGTCAAATCGCGCAGGCGATTCGACCGAGATGCTGAATCCGTCTCTCATCGCACTCTCGCCCTCTCCCGCAAGGAGACGACCGGAACCCTCCCCCGCCCGGGGGAGGGTTTTTGTTATACATCAGGCCTTCACCCGAGTTACTTCAACGCGCTCCATGTCATGGGCACAATTGATACGATTTCGTCACCTTCCGTGCGTTGTTTCTCCGTTGCCGCCCAGGCCATACTGTGTCCGAACTCTCCTCCGATTGGAGCAGTCGCCAACGGCCAGGCCACAATGAACGCATCGACCGCGAAACAACCGAATCCATCCAGCGCTTGCGCCGCCAAGGGAGCCAAGTGCTATCAGGCGGCGGCGGTGGTGTCCGACCTGCTGGAACGGCTGCTGCGTGAAACCGCCCGCGATGGCATGGTCCGGGTCGAGGATGCCGTGAAGATCCTGAAACTGATCTCCCGCGGCACCTACGAGCTGGACGTGGCCTTCGAGCATCAGGAAAAGAAATGCCGGGGTGATCTGGCCCAGGCGCGCGACAAGGCGTCCAGCCGCAACAATCCTTTCCGCCGCATGATGGTCCGGCCGTTCGAGACCCTGCTGAACGGCGATCCGCCCCATTACCCCCGGCCGCTGCTCGGCAACTACTTCGAGGTGCTGGAATCGGCCTATACCGAAAAATACGCCGAATATGACCGGACCAGCAAAGCCCTGATGCAGGCGCTGCTGGTCGCCCACGGCCACAATCTCCAGTGGGAAGCGTTCTATGCCGAGCCGCGGGTGTCGCAGATCATGGCCCATGCCCTGAAACGGCTGCTGCGCTTCCTCGACACGCCGTCCGGCCAGCGGACCTGGCTCACCACCATGAGCCGGCCGGCGCCCAGCGGCCTGCGTCCTTCGGCCGAACAGGTGGATTCGGTCCGCGAGACCCTGAGCCACACGCTGCGGGGACTGGAAATCATGACCCCGCCCGCCGCCGCCGCGATGGCGACCGCCCCATGAGTGCCAGGGGCATGGTCAACGCCCAATCGCGCCGGGTCCTGGTGGCGGTGATCGATGCCAATTCCGACCATCGCCGGCAGGTCGCCTCCGCCCTGACCTCGTTTTATCTGGTCGCCGACTACGCCCAGTTCGACGACGCCATCACGCCCCTGACATCGTCGCCCCCTTGCGTCGTGCTGCTCGACGAGAAGGCCGGCCCCCGCAACGGCACCGACTCCATGGCCGCCATTCGCGCCGCCCTGCCCGGCGTGCCCGTCATCCGTACCCACGACCGAACCGCGGCGCAAGCGGGCGGCATGGCGGCCAATGCCGATGCCTGCCTGGAAAAACCCTTTCGCCGCAGCCAGCTCATCAAGACCATTTCCCATCTGGTCAACAAATCGGTGGAGGCCAAGTGGGAAACCCTGGCGCCGCTGTATCGCGATTCGCTGCAGCGCACGGTGGAAAGCTTCAATGACATCTCGGACCTGATCGACCGGGGCGAACCGGTGGAATACAAGGGCCTCACCGATGCCTGTTCGTCCCTGGTGGACGCCGTCAGCAACCACGACTTCAAGGTCATCCTCGACAACGTCAAGGGCTACGATAACTACTCCTACGTCCACTCGCTGCGGGTGGCGACGCTGCTGTCGCTGTTCGGCCATACCATCGGCCTCAAGGGCGATGACATGAACCTGCTGGCCAGTGGCGGGCTGGTCCACGACATCGGCAAGATGAAGATCCCCCACGAGGTCCTGAACAAGCCCGGCCGGCTC
>Ga0316222_1002919_pt1 | contig 17489 bp, 15 predicted proteins | sample TBH18011metaG_FD_206008 | JGI IMG/M metagenome (GOLD analysis project Ga0316222, IMG submission 206008) | Freshwater microbial communities from Trout Bog Lake, Wisconsin, USA - TBH18011 | ecosystem: Environmental > Aquatic > Freshwater > Lake > Hypolimnion/Profundal zone | place: USA: Wisconsin...
CCAAAGCCCCGCAGCCTTTGGGGCCGTATATCTTATGGCTGGACAGGCTCATCATGTGCACAGCTAGCTCAGTGAATGCCACGGGTATTTTGCCTAACGCTTGCACGGCATCGGTATGGACGATACTACCATCCGCGCGTAAAGCATGGGCATAGTGGCACACATCCTCTAGCGTGCCGGTTTCGTTGTTGGCCCGCATGATTGAGACAAAATCGGGCCTAAACGCTTTAAGCTTGGCTAGGGTATCTGGGGGCAACAGGCCGTTGCCGCCCACGTCCAGCTTGAGCCACTGGCAGCCCTGGCTTTGCAAGCGCACCGCTTGTTGCAGCACTGAAGGGTGTTCGATGCCGGATAGGGCAAAACGCGCACCTGGTTTAAGCCCGGCAAAAGCCAAGTGGTTGGCTTCGGTGCCGCCGCTGGTGAAAATAACTTGCCCCGCAGCGGCACCCACCAGGGTGGCAACCTGCTCGCGGGCACAATCTATGGCTGTCCTGGCTATGCGGCCTAGCCGGTAAAGGCTGGACGGATTGCCATAGAGACCCTGCAGGTAAGGCAACATGGCCGCCAACACCCGTTCATCCAGCGGGGTGGTGGCGTTATGGTCAAAATGGCTCATTCATGGTTAATGCCATTTCAGGATGGCGGTGCACTTCAATGACGTGTTGCGCTTCGTTGTCCTGACGTTGTGCGGTTTCCCTGACCCCATTCTTTTCCAAAAGCTCCGCCAAGGTGATTTTATTAAGGTATTCGTAAATTTGCTCGCCCAGGCCCATCCATAGCTCATGGGTCAAACAGGCATGATGTTTTTGGCAATTGCCTTCGCCACCGCATTTGGTGGGGTCGATAGATTCATCAACCGCGCGTATAATTTCGGCAACATTGATTTCGTTGGTTTTGCGGCATAGCTTGTAGCCACCACCGGGGCCACGCACACCTTTGACCATGCCAGCACGGCGCAGACGCGCAAAAAGCTGTTCCAGATAAGACAGGGAAATGGTTTGGCGTGTGGCAATGTCGGTTAAGGTGACAGGTTTTTTTTGGCTATGGTAAGCCAAGTCCAGCATAGCAGTGACGGCGTAACGGCCTTTAGTGGTTAAGCGCATGGTATAGGTCTCCAAAATGTACTGATAGATGTGGATTACTATACTTAACCAAGCAGTTTAGTCAACTAATAAAACTTATAAAAGCTAAGCTTTTAAGCGATTGGGGATAATTGGTCGTCATGCCCTAGGTGACCGTGCCTTTTTTGGCCCATGTGGCGGCCAGCCTAGAACTGCTAAAGTGCTTTGGCCGCCAACGGGTTAGATGTGCTAGCGGGTTATTCTTTGGTCCATTTGGCTGCCAATTGGCCGGACAACTGACCAAAATAAGTGCCGATGACAATGGATAAAGAAATGACCACCAACGGGTTGTCCAGTGACACACCCAACAAAACTTCTTTATTCAGCTTGTCAGCCGTTTGCAGCAAATAAGCAAAGGTTGATGAATAGCCCAACACGCTGGCAGGAATGGCTGCCAATTGTGGGATGCTGGCCGCCAAGCACAACACTACAACCGATACGGCAACGGTGATGGCTGCCATCAACGGGAAGCCTAAAGTGGCTTCAGGTGAAATTTCAGTCAGCAAAATGGCGGTTATCCAAGCCATGAACACGCCGAAAATACCGCAAACGATAGTGTTGACCAACGCTTCTTTAGTGGCGCCCAAGAAAAAATAAGCCGCCCAAGCGATGGTTGCCGCCCAAATGAAAAATAGGCCGTTAGCCGGGCCGACCGCCAAGAAGGTGGCCAAGCCTGACAAACTGCCGATACTCAAAGACAGCGCTGTTAATTTGTTCATTATTTTTCTCCATTGTGACACCTCATTGGTAAAATTGCCGCGCTTTGCATTGAGGTGGGGCTGCAAAGCGCGGTGTTTGGGTTTATGAAGCCCCGCAACGGGCTTCAGGGCGATTTTGGGCAGGCGGCAGCCCAGACCCGCGCTGCCACACGACAAAATGGCATCATAAAAATATACCGGATTGTTATGATTGTTCTATTATTGCCATTCTATTGGCACTTCCTTTTCAATTTACAAAAATACTATGGATCTGATTCTAGCACTTAAAGCACTTATTCTGGGCATTGTTGAAGGCTTGACCGAGTTTTTGCCCATTTCCAGCACCGGCCATTTGATTCTTGTGGGTGACTTATTGCACTTCAATGATGAAAAAGGCAAGGTTTTCGAACTTGTCATACAGGTTGGGGCAATTTTAGCGGTTTGTTGGGAATACCGCAGAAAAATTACATCGGTGCTGGTAGGGTTGCCTACCCAACCCCAAGCCCGCAAATTTGCGCTGAACCTGATGATTGCCTTTATGCCGCTTGCCGTGCTGGGCCTATTGTTCGGCAAAATCATAAAGGCTGAACTGTTCAAGCCCTTGCCGGTGGCACTGGCATTTATTGTGGGTGCTTTTGTGATTATTTGGGCGGAAAAGCGCGAACATAAAATACGTATTCATGAAGTGGATGATCTGACCCCTTTGGATGCCCTAAAATTAGGTCTGGCGCAGGCATGTGCGCTTATTCCCGGCATGTCCCGCTCCGGCTCAACCATTATTGGCGGCTTGTTGTTTGGCTTGTCCAGAAAAGCCGCGACTGAGTTTTCCTTTTTTCTCGCCATACCCACCTTAGTGGTTGCCAGCCTGTACGATTTGTACAAACACCGTGAATTGCTGGCGTTGGCAACGGACGCGCCTTACTTTGCGGTGGGCCTGGTGGCTGCCTTTATCAGTGCATTATTGGCCATCAAGGGTTTGCTGCGCTATATCAGCCAGCATAATTTTATCGTGTTTGCATGGTACAGGATTGTGTTCGGGCTGTTAGTATTGGCCACTGCGTACAGTGGTCTGGTGCAATGGACGGCAGGCTGATTGGTTTTTCCAACACATTTAAGGATTACACGACCCCATGAAAGTTAACAAGCCCACTATTAGCCGTCGCGGCATTTACCTTTTGCCCAATTTGTTCACCACCGGTGCCCTATTTTCAGGGTTTTATGCCATCACTGCAGCCATAGGCGGGGTTTATGAAACTGCCGCCATTGCCATTTTTGTGGCGATGATATTGGATGGACTGGATGGTCGGGTGGCACGTCTGACCAACACCCAAAGCGAGTTTGGCGCCCAATACGATAGCCTTTCGGATATGGTGGCCTTTGGTGTCGCACCGGCACTGGTGATGTACTTGTGGGCTTTTGGCAGCTTGGGCAAGCTGGGCTTGTTTGCGGCCTTTGTCCATACCGCTGGGGCGGCGCTCAGGTTGGCCCGCTTCAACACGCAAATTGAGACAGCGGACAAACGTTATTTTCAAGGTTTGGCAAGCCCCGCCGCCGCCGCCCTATTGTCCGGCTTTGTGTGGATTTGCTTGGAGCATGGCTATGATGTCAATATGCTGAAATATGTTGCCGCCATGCTGACCATCACCACCGGTTTGTTGATGGTCAGCAATTTCCGCTATGCCAGCTTCAAGCACATTGACTTTCGGGGCAGGATGCCTTTTTTTGCCTCCATTGCCATTATGCTGGGCATTGCCTTTGTTATGGCGCAACCGCAAACTATGCTGTTTGTATTGTTTTTGGGTTATGCCATTTCCGGCCCTGTAATCACCTTGGTGGGGCGTAAACGCAAATTGCAAGGCCGCAAAGCTTAAAATCTGCTTGAGGCTAAAACCGCTATCAGGTATAGTCACGGTTATGATAAATATCAGCATCTTCCATCGTCCCTTTCCAGCCAGCCTAGCCGGTGCAGCCGCTGTTTTGCATTTGGCATTAGGCATGTCCCTTGGCTGCCTGCCCTGCTGGGCAGACAGCTAACCGAAGTAACGCACAAAACCCACCTTTTTTTCTGTCAGCCTTAGCGTTGATGGGTGCATTGACATGGAATTTTTATGAAAGACCGATTAGTAATATTTGACACCACCATGCGCGATGGCGAGCAAAGCCCCGGCGCATCCATGACCCGCGATGAAAAAATCCGCATAGGCAAAGCCTTGGAGCGGTTGAAAGTGGATGTCATTGAAGCGGGTTTTCCGGCTGCCAGCCCGGGGGATTTTGAATCCGTGCAGGCGGTTGCCAGAGTGATCAAAGACAGTACGGTATGCGGTTTGGCACGGGCATTGGACAATGATATTGATCGGGCAGGGGAAGCGCTGAAAGGTGCGGCACGGTCACGCATCCATACCTTTATTGCCACCTCGCCCATCCACATGCAGATGAAGCTCAACATGACCCCTGAGCAAGTCATTGAACATGCCGTACGGGCCGTCAAACGCGCCCGTCAGTTCACGGATGATGTGGAATTCTCGCCCGAAGACGCGGGCCGTTCTGATGAAGACTTTTTGTGCCGCGTGCTTGAAGCGGTCATTAATGCGGGTGCCACTACCCTGAATATCCCCGATACCGTCGGTTACAGCATCCCGCAACAGTTTGGCGCCACCATAGCCAATCTAATGGCGCGTATCCCTAACGCCGATAAAGCCATTTTTTCGGTGCATTGTCATAACGACTTAGGTTTGGCGGTCGCCAATTCCTTGTCGGCGGTGATGAACGGTGCCCGGCAGGTGGAATGCACTATCAATGGCTTGGGCGAACGGGCCGGCAACGCCTCATTGGAAGAAGTGGTGATGGCGGTGAAAACCCGTCATGATGTGTTTAATTGCCAAACGCGCATCGACACCCGCGAAATCTTGACCTGTTCCAAACTGGTTTCGACCATCACTGGTTTTCCGGTACAGCCCAATAAGGCGATTGTCGGTGCCAACGCTTTCGCGCATGAGGCGGGCATCCATCAGGACGGTGTGTTAAAAAGCCGTGAGACTTACGAAATCATGCGTGCCGAAGATGTCGGCTGGTCGGCAAACCGCATGGTGTTGGGCAAACACTCCGGGCGCAATGCCTTTAAAAGCCGGATGACCCAATTGGGCTTTGAGTTTGCCTCGGAAGCGGAATTGAACGATGCTTTTGCGCGGTTTAAGCAATTGGCCGACAAAAAACACGAAATTTTTGATGAGGATTTGCAAGCGATCATTTCCGAAGTGGATTTGGCCTCGGAAGAGGAACAAATCAAATTGATTGCCTTAAAAGTCTGTTCCGAAACAGGCGAAATCCCTACTGCCACGGTCACCTTGCAATGGCATAACCAAGAGGTTATTGGCAGCTCCACTGGCGGCGGCGCGGTTGATGCCAGCTTGAAAGCCATTGAGAAAATAGTGCAGACTGAGGCCACTTTGGCGTTGTATTCGGTCAACAACATCACCAACGGCACTGATGCCCAAGGCGAAGTGACCGTGCGTCTGGAAAAAGCCGGCAGGATAGTGAATGGCTTGGGTGCGGACACCGATATTGTCATTGCTTCGGCAAAAGCCTATATCAACGCGGTCAACAAACTGCAAAGCCCCGACCAACGTCGGCATCCGCAAAAAGGTGATGTATAAGCCCGATGCTGGATAACGCGCTGCGCCTGCAATACCTGCATGCCTTGGGTATCGACGTTTGGATACCCAAGGCTAATAATGTGCAGCCGCCGTGCGTGATGGCGAATGAAACGCCAATCCTTGCACCGGCATTGGCGACGGAAACAGCAACGGGCGACTGGCAAGCTTTGGAAACGGCAGTTGCCGGATGCAGCCGCTGCGGCTTATGCAGCACCCGCAACCAGACCGTGTTCGGTACTGGCGACCGTCAGGCGGACTGGTTGTTTGTCGGCGAAGGGCCGGGGCAGCATGAAGATGAACAGGGCAAGCCTTTTGTCGGCAACGCGGGGCAATTGCTCACTGAGATGATCCGTGCCATTGGATTGTCCCGCGATGCCGTTTTTATCACCAATATGGTCAAATGCCGGCCACCCGGTAACCGCGACCCGCACAGTGATGAAATAGCCAGCTGCCATCCCTATCTGCAACAGCAAATAAACCTGATACAGCCTAAAATCATTGTCGCTTTAGGCCGTGTCGCCGCACAAAAACTACTGAAAACTGAGGCTTCGCTTGCCCAACTGAGGGGCAAAGCCCATGATTTTTCAGGCATCCCGCTGGTGGTGGTGTACCATCCCGCTTATCTGCTCCGGTCATTGCTGGAAAAACGCAAAGCTTGGCAGGATTTGCAATTTGCCATGGGCTTATGTAGCCGCTTATAACCTTAGGATTTTCGTGAAGACGGCTCGTGCATCAAAACCATTTATGCTGCGCTTTTTTCCAATCATTTCTGCCTATCTTTTAAGATAAGCACCATCTTACTACCGCTGTCTTTTTTTGGCGCCGCTATATAACCAAGCAAACCATCGGGCTGTAGCTGGGGCTTCGATTACGCTCAGCCAACGTGCTGCGTAACATCAGTTAATCAGGTATAATGCCAAGCAAAACCACCCAATTAACGTATAGACCCGCTAAAGCATGAAGAAACTGCTCTTCCAATTTGACACTGACTTCCATCCTTCTGTTTTTGATACGGTGGTTGGCTATGATGGCGGTGCCGACCATGTTATCGGTTACGGCGGTTTGACACCGGACACCATCAAGCCACTGGTTGAAGGCGCTATTTTTACCCGCCCCCCGAAAGACAAAAAAAACACCGCCATTTTCGTCGGTGGCAGCAATATGCAGGCCGGACAACAATTGTTTGCTGCCGTGCAAAGCCATTTTTTCCCGGGCTTTCAGGTCTCGGTGATGCTTGACAGCAATGGCAGCAACACCACAGCGGCGGCGGCGGTTGCCAAGCTGGCCAGCAGCGGTGTTTTGCAAGGCAAAAAGGCGGTTGTTTTGGCAGGCACCGGGCCGGTGGGGCAACGCGCTGCAGTCATGTTGGCTTTGGAAGGCGCACAAGTGTCGATCACAGGCCGCAATCTTGCCAAAACAAACGATGCCTGCGACCTTATGAAAGCCCGCTTTGGCGTTGACCTGACAGCGGTTGAGGCGTTTGACCATGCCGCCCGTGCCGATGCGATTGCCGATGCCCAAATTGTCATTGCCGCCGGGGCTGCCGGTGTGGAGTTATTGTCTGAACAACACTGGCGCGACAATGCCGCATTGGAGATGATCGCCGATGCCAATGCCACCCCGCCATTGGGGATAGGTGGCACGGATATGATGGACAAAGGCGTGACACGGCACGGCAAAATTATCTGGGGCGCCATTGGTTTTGGTGCCTTAAAACTCGCTTTGCACCGCGCATGTGTCGCCAAACTGTTTGAGGACAATAAATTGGTGTTGGATGCTGAAAACATCTTCGCCCTTGCCAAGCTTATGGCTTAAGCAACTTGATGGCCCATCCTGATCTGCTGGCAGCCCGAAGCAACGCACAAAACTTGTTCCAAGCGGGCATTGCCGCCGCCGACCCCTATCTGGCTGTCAAGCATTATCTGTCTGTATCAGGACAAGGTTTAGCAATCTTATTGGAGGATGGCATCCAAACACGCACCGGAATTTGGTCGAGAATCCACCTGATTGCTTTTGGCAAGGCGGCCTGTGCGATGGCAAAGGCGGCGCAGGAAGTGTTGCCCGCGCATTTGTTAGCCAGCAAAGCGCTGGTGGTCACCAACTATGATAATGTAAGCCCGATAGACAATATCGATGTGTTGGGGGCGGGGCATCCGTTACCCGACAGCAACGGCCTACTGGCTGCACAACGCATTGCCGAACAAGCCCGACTGGCGCAAGCAAACGAATTGGTGCTGGTGTTGGTTAGTGGCGGCGGTTCGGCGCTTATCCCCTACCCTGTTGCGGGCATCAGCTTGCAAGATAAGATAGACACCACCGGACTATTGCTGGCTTCAGGGGCGACTATCAATGAAATCAATTGTGTACGCAAGCATCTGTCGCAACTGAAAGGCGGCGGTCTGGCACGGTTGATTGCTCCGGCGGATTGCCACGCGCTGATTTTATCGGATGTGCTGGGTGACGATTTGAGTGCCATTGCCAGCGGCCCCACAGTACCGGATAGTACAACTTATGCCGATGCCGTGGCACTGCTGACTGACAAAAAACTCTGGCAGCGGTTGCCCATAACCGTGCAAAAACATTTACAGCAAGGTGCAGAAGGCCGTCTGGACGAAACGCCTAAACCCGCTGACCCACTGTTCAGCAACACCGGCCATACCTTGATTGGCAGTAATGGCATTAGCCTGAAAGCCGTGCATCAAGCGGCCTTGACACTGGGCTATGAGTGCCGGATTTATAGCCAACAATTGACCGGCATTGCTTCTGAACAGGCGCGGCAACTGGCGAAAACCGCCAAAGATATGCTTACCGATGGCCTAACCCGCCCCACCGCTGTGCTTGCCGGTGGCGAAACCACTGTTATGCTAACTGGCAATGGCAAAGGTGGGCGCAATCAGGAAATGGCCTTGGCTTTTGCCATAGCCGCCAAAGAGATCGGGCTAAGCAGCCCGTGGTTTTTTCTGAGCGGCGGCACCGATGGGCGCGATGGCCCGACCGATGCGGCAGGCGGTCTGGTCGATAACGGCACATTGCAGCGCATAGCGGCAAGCGGCATTGACCCCCAAGCCGCCTTGGACAATAACGATTCTTATACGGCGCTTAAACATTCGCAAGACCTGTTGATGACCGGTGCCACTGGCACTAATGTCGCTGACTTGCAAATTTTATTGCTCCATCCCCATTCTTAATTCTTTCCCCTTCAGGAGAACCCCATGTTTACAGCATCCATGACCATTGCAGGCTTTGATGACGATTTGTTTTTGGCAATGGAAGAAGAACGCCAACGCCAAGAACACCATATTGAGCTGATCGCCTCGGAAAATTACGCCAGCCCAAGGGTCATGCAAGCATTAGGGTCACAATTGACCAACAAATATGCTGAAGGCTACCCAGGCAAACGTTATTACGGCGGCTGTGAATTTGTTGACAAGGTCGAACAACTGGCGATAGACCGCGCCAAGGCACTGTTTGGCGCGGATTATGCCAATGTGCAATCGCATTCCGGTTCACAAGCCAATATGGCGGTGTTGATGGCTATGATGCAACCGGGTGACACTTTATTGGGCTTAAGCCTTGCCGATGGCGGCCATTTGACCCATGGCGCAAAGCCCAATTTTTCCGGTAAATTATATAATGCCGTGCAGTATGGCCTAGACCCAGAAACCAGTGAAATTAACTACGCACAAGTGGAAGCGCTGGCTTTGGAACATAAACCCAAAGTGATTATCGCCGGATTTTCCGCTTATTCAAGAATCTGGGACTGGCAACGTTTCCGTGAAATTGCTGATCTGGTCGGGGCTTATTTGGTGGTGGATATGGCGCATGTAGCAGGTTTGATTGCCGCTGGGTTATACCCCAACCCTGTACCGTTTGCCGATGCCGTCACCAGCACCACGCACAAATCTTTGCGCGGCCCACGCGGTGGCCTGATTGTATGCCGCAGCAACCCTGAGCTTGAGAAAAAATTTGACTCCAATATTTTCCCAGGCATCCAAGGTGGCCCGTCCATGCACGTTATAGCCGCCAAAGCGGTCGCTTTTAAAGAGGCCATGGAACCCGAATTTAAAACTTACCAGCAACAAGTGATTAAAAATGCCCAAGCCATGGCGGCGGTATTTATGTCGCGTGGTTTTGATGTGGTTTCCGGCGGCACAGATGACCATTTGATGCTTGTGTCTCTGATTGCTAAAGGCATCACCGGCAAAGCCGCCGATGCCGCTTTAGGCCGCGCCCATATCACGGTCAATAAAAACGCCGTGCCGAATGACCCACAATCACCTTTTGTCACCAGCGGTATCCGTGTCGGCACACCCGCCCCCACCACCCGTGGCTTTAAAGAAGCCGAAATGGTCGAGATTGCCAATATGATGTGTGATGTGATGGATAATCTTGAAGATGAAAGCGTGATTGCAGTAGTCAGGGAACGGGTGGGTAATTTGTGCGCCCGTTTTCCGGTTTATGGATAAAGACGCTTGGGTGGGCATAACTGCCCACCCCCTTTCGCCTGAGTTCCGGTTAACTTTTTAAATCGCCATGGAAAGTATTGAAATTAATGGTTTTTTGACCATCGACCACGCATTTTTTGAAATCAGGAAGATTAATGTCTTAATCGGGGCGCAGTCGCAGGGTAAAAGCCTGATAGCTAAACTGGCTTATTTTTTTAAGAATTTTTTTGCTGCAAATTTTGTTGCGTCAATTGAAAAACTTGAAACAAAACGCGACATTGATAAGCGATGCCTGATTCAATTTGAGGAAATTTTTCCGCGCTACTCATGGGCAACCCAAGAATTTTCTATTGTTTATAAAAATAGTAGCTACAGTGTCACCTTAGTAAGAGCAAAATCCGGAAATAAATACACATTAAAATTTTTGTATTCTTCAGAATTGACTAATTTCCATAAAAAATTAACCAATAGTTATAAAATAGCATTGGATAATTTTAACTCGGCTATAGAAAAAGGAAATAAAACAAATACGCAAAAAAGGGAGAATATTTTTTTTGAAACCATGTATGAAAACGTGTATCAATCTAAATTTAGTGCTGTACTGAAAAGACCTATATTCATCCCTGCAAGCCGTTCCTTTTTTGCGACTTTACAAAAGAATATATTTTTACTTCTGGCAAGTAACATTGATATTGACCCATTTATCAAAACTTTTGGATATCGTTACGAACACTCTAAAAAAATTCTTCGCGATGATTTTATTCACCATAGTGAAACTGACCAAACCATTAGAAAAAAAGTAGACCAACTTATCAATTCTATAGTTGTTGGTGAATATCTTTTTGCAGATGATCAAGACTGGATTGTAAATCATGGAAATCGAACCAACTTAGCAAATGCATCATCAGGACAACAAGAATCTTTGCCTATGCTTTTGGTTCTTAAGATATGGCCTTTTATAAATGGAGCTGAAATATCGGATATTTTCTTTATCGAAGAACCCGAGGCACATTTGTTTCCTACATCACAAAAACAAATTATCAGCTTAATAGCCACCCTACATAATGCACTGGGGCATTCGTTTTTCATCACCACGCACAGCCCTTATATCTTGACCGCCATCAACAACTTAATCATTGGACAAGATGCTCTTGATAAGGCCAAGGCGGATGATGATATAGAAAGCCTAAGGAAACTGGAGAAAATATTGCCAGCCGATGAGTTGATCCGTTTGGAAGATGTTTCAGCGTACACTTTAAACAATGGCAAACTTGAATCTATTGTTGATTTAGAGAACCGCCTGATCGGCACCAATTTGCTTGATGCTGTTTCCAATGAGTTTGATGCTGCGTTTGGTGTCGCGGCTGACATTTTATATGGAAGCTATTGATGAATTATGATTATGGTGCTTGTGCAACCGAATCAACCCATAAAATCATCAGCACGCAAGAAAATGCTATGAAGTTGATCATCAACAACACAGCTGGACGCACTGTAACTAAAGTCAAAGTTGATGGCTGCTTATCAACAATCACCGGCAAACGCTGCGATTACTTGTTTGAAATTGACAAGCCTATTACGCGCGTCATTTATCTGGAACTAAAAGGCCACAACATCGCGAAAGCTTATGAGCAATTAAAAGCCACTGTCCAGCATTTTAAATCAATACATGAGCATTGCCAAAAAAAAGAGTGCTACATTGTGGCATCAAGAATACCTAAAGCTGGCCCGCAAATTCAGCAGTTGAAAATACAATCCCTAAAGGATAATAACGCCACGCTATTCGTCGAAACCCGTCAAGCCAGTATCGCCTTATAGACACCTGCACCATTTTAAGTATTATTCAGGTAAGATGAAGTAAAGTCGTATAATGGTGCTGTTGCGGTTCCTTGTTAGGGAAGCTTTCACAAAACATGCCATTGCAGCCTAAAAATTCTAAAAACAATGCCCTCTGGCATTTAAGCATTACCCTTTAAGCATCACTCAGGATTAAACATGTCTGACATAGAAATCGCCCAACAAGCCACCATGCAGCCCGTCATTGCCTTGGCTAAACAACACTACGGTATTGACCCTGAACACCTTGACCCGATTGGCCATTACAAGGCGAAAATATCGCTGGAATATATTAACAGCCTGACGGATAAAGCTGACGGCAAGTTGATTCTGGTCACCGCCATTAGCCCGACCCCGGCCGGTGAAGGCAAAACCACCACTACGGTCGGTTTGGGTGATGCGTTAAACCGCATTGGCAAAAAAACCATCATGTGCTTGCGCGAGCCTTCTTTAGGGCCTTGTTTTGGGGTAAAAGGAGGTGCGGCGGGCGGCGGTTATGCGCAAGTGGTGCCGATGGAAGACATTAACCTGCATTTTACCGGTGATTTTCATGCCATTGGGGTGGCGCATAACCTGCTGTCGGCATTGATTGACAACCACATCAACCACGGCAACGAGCTGGATATTGACCCGCGCCGTATCCAGTGGAAACGGGTGGTGGATATGAACGACCGTGCCTTGCGGAATATAGTCGTCGGTATGGGCGGCGCGGCTAATGGTTATTTGCGCGAAGATGGTTACGATATTGTGGTGGCTTCCGAAGTGATGGCCATTTTATGTTTGGCGACTAGCCGTGCAGACCTGAAAGCGCGTTTAGGGCGTATTGTCATTGGTTATAAATCGGACAAAATCACGCCCGTTTATGCCAGCGACCTGAACGCCCAAGGTGCAATGGCGGCGTTACTGAAAGATGCCATCAAACCCAATTTGGTACAGACTTTAGAAAACAATATCGCCATTATCCACGGTGGCCCGTTTGCCAATATCGCCCACGGCTGCAACACCGTGACCGCCACCCAAACCGCCCTTAAACTGGCGGATTATGTGGTAACTGAAGCGGGTTTTGGCGCGGATTTGGGCGCGGAAAAGTTTATTGACATCAAATGCCGGATGTCCGGCTTAAAGCCTTCCGCTGTGGTGTTGGTGGCGACGGTGCGGGCGTTAAAATTCCACGGCGGTATTGCCAAAGAAGCGCTGAACCAAGAAAATTTGGCCGCCTTGGCACAAGGTTTTGCCAACCTAGAACGCCATTACCATAATATCACTCAACATTATGGCTTGCCGTGTGTGGTGTGCATCAACCATTTCACCTTTGACACCGAAGCGGAAATCAACTGGTTGCAGGCGCAATGCCAGCAACTAGGAGCCACTTGCATAGTGTCCAAACACTGGGCGGCAGGCGGCGCAGGGGCGGAAGCCTTGGCCTATGGAGTTGCTGCGGTGGTCGATGGACGCGAACCGACTTTTAGTTATGTGTATGATGAATCATTGGGGTTGTGGGAAAAAATAGCCACCATCGCCACCAAGCTGTATGGAGCGGCGGGCATTACCGCCAATGCCAAAGTGAAAGCCCAACTGGCTGCTTGGCAGGAGCATTACGGGCATTTCCCGATTTGTATGGCGAAAACACAAATGTCTTTTTCCACCAACCCCAACAGCAAAGGTGCCCCTTCAGGCCACACGGTGGAAATTAGTGATGTGAAGCTTGCCAATGGCGCGGGATTTATCGTGGCGATTGCCGGTGATATGATGACCATGCCCGGCTTGCCCAAAGTACCCGCCGCTGAGCGGATAGATATTGATGACAACGGTAAAATTTCAGGGTTGTTTTAGGCGGCTAATTGCAAAAGGGGGTAGTGGCTAAAGCGTAACTATGTCTAATTCAAGTTGTGTTCCAATTAGGCATAGTAAGATTTCAAAAAGCTGTGTACACGGCGCGACGAATGCTATTATCCTTATTGGTTGCTATCATTCCATAACGTCTTGCTTTTGGCAAAAAGTGGCAGGGAGTGGCTATTTTTACGAAAGCTTGTTTAATTGCAGGGCGTTATGGACTTCCGCCAGAATTGGCTATGCCAGGGCAATGGCGGCTGACTGGCTTGTATGTAATGATGGCTTAAGCGGCGTGCCTTCCGTAGTTTATCCGTTAGGGCCGGTTAAACGATTCCAGTATCAATTCTTCGCACACCAATTCATCGGCTGATTTTTGATTGCCCGTTGCAGCGGCGGATTTTACTGGGTGCGGGCGGGCTTCCGGCGCGGCATGTTCGGGGTGTGTTTTTAAGCTTTGAAAAAATGAATGCATCACAAAATCAACGCCGTGTTGCCCTACTGACCGTTGATTGGCTTCAAAAAAAACACCTTTGAAAGGGGGGGCATTGATGATTTCATAGGAAGGGAAATAATCAATAAAATCGTATTCCCTGATCAGTTCGCCTGCCACTGCCCGCAAAATTGATTTTGATTCAAGTGTTGCGGCCAGCACATGGTTACCGGAATTGGTTGCGGTAAGAGGCACAGGAGAAACCGTTAAAATAAACCTTAGACCTGCATTTAGTTGCCGCATCATTAAAATTGCGTTCTCCAGGTTATCTTTAATGGCATTAAATTTCTGGTTGACAAAGACATGCTCTTGGGGATTGAAACTACCTGCAACCGTGCCTGGACACATAGGGTATTCGTAACCATTTTTGCCATTGAACCAGCTTTCCGTCAGTCCTAAGGTAAAGATAAATATATTGGATTGTGTTATGGCAGACTTAAAATTGTTAATTGTGGCTTGGCGGGACAAGAACATTTCTTGTTCTGATTGGTAGCCATTGGGTTCAATATTAGGGCGAAACGGATCATAAAACCTAGTGTCTGTTAGCCAGTATTCAGCAGGCGAGGTATTGTTTTTACTGGCCCATTCAACCCACTGCCGTAACAATGATGTGGTATATATATTACCAGTCCGGCAGGTGAACACATTGTAATTGAATTTTTTGGCGTTCTCTAATGCCAGCCCAAACGGTGTCGGCTCCGTATTTAACCAGGCATAACCATTGGCTGTCAGTGCCTTACCAATATGTTGGGCAAAACAGGAGCCAAAAGTTGCAATTTTGTCCCGTCGGCTTAAGCCAAATTTGGGTATCCATAAGCCATCAATATCAAACATATTTTTGTTGGCAATGGCGGTTTTCCAAAAGGCCCGGTCAGGCAAATTTGTATAAGGGTGCATGGGTGCTGGTCTCTGATTTGATTATGCCCGTCCATAGGGCGATAAAGGCCGATGTTGGCTGCCACTTGTATTCGCTTGGGTTATTGCACGCGCAGCCTGCAAAGCAATTTAAGCGCCTGTATTTTAGTGCGTTACATTATTGGTAGTGCTGCCAAATTCACTAAGGATTTTGTTCAAATCAGTCCATACCGCTTGCCAATAGCTGGCTTTCATGTGCCTGATGCCTGGCCCATTGAGATTGGCATCCAATGCAAATTCAGGTTTAGTAAAAATCCCTTCGGTAATGGTATTGTCATTCTGCATGCATAAATGAACCCCTAATGGGTTGAAAGCCTTCTGAAACATCAACTGCCATTCTAAGTATAAGTTATCCGGATATTCTGTCAATTTTCCAAATGTAGTCACTGGCGTAATACCTGGAGCAGTCCCTATGGTGATATTTTTTAAATGTGAGGTGATCAATGGGTTTGGAATAACAACTATAGTTAGCTGGTCACTTATTGCCCTTATCTTTTGCGCCAAATGAAAGGATATGGATTGCTCTTTTATCATATCCAGCATGGCCAAGCGCATCACTTGCCTGCTACACCCTGACGTTTCCAGTAGTTTGTAGGGGAACTCTGTCCTTAAGCCCACCAGCACCACGGCATCTACACCAGAAAGGCCAATTTTGGATTGTCCATAATGTTTTTCCAGATGCAACTTTAAAATATCGTGGGTTGGTTCAAGCGCTTGCCCTTTTATAGCCAGCATACCCATATTAATTTCAACAATGGAAGGACATATAAAAAATATTTTCTCCATATTAATGGACATGGATGCGGATGATTTTAAGCTCGGCAAATGGGAATCGCCGATAAATACTGTTTTCATTGATACCTGATCCATGTTGTTGGTAATTAAATAGACATTGTGCGTATTGCGACACGGCGCAACTGTGCCGCTGGCTGCTTCCCCATACGCTGTTATTCGTTGTTATTGAACGTATAGGGGGAATTTGTTAGGGTAAAACTTGCATCGGTTGGTTCTATGGTCACGATGTCGCCGTCCTTTAGCCTATCCCCCTCAGCAAAAGCAAAGGAAAAGCCACATAAACCGCTCGGGTGGAAACCACGCTCTTTTAGGCCCGGCCTACTTAATCCCGCCCATTGTTCGCCGATCATTTCGCCATTAACTTTTATTGCTAACCGGACGGGGACGTTTGGGTTGATGCCGATAGCCCATCCATCCACCTGTTTTGCGGTGACAAGACCTATATTACCGGCTAAGACCTTATATTGGTCAGATGCCTTGTCTGCCAATTTTTGCCGGAACTGACCGACCAAGTAAGCGACCCCTTCTAGTGATTGGGTTAGGCGAAAGTCAGACTCGGGACGACCGGTTAGTTGCAATAACTGTGGGGCCGCGTTCACGCCTGCCTGAATAAGGTCGGCTTCATTCCTTATGTCCGTATCGAGTGTTTGGCCTATATCCTCCGCCAGCGATTGGCCCAGCCTTTTTTCCATCCATTGGATATCTTGGCTATTATGTTCCAAAATAGGCAACAAGATTTCGGAAGAGAAGCGCAAGCGGTCATTGCCAATAGTTTTTATGGCTTCACCCAATTGGATACTGTCTTTGCCTTTTAGGGCGGGGGCATTGAATGATTGCCCAAACTTACGGTAAATGTAAATTAATGCGACCGCTTGCAAGCAGAGGGATTCATTGACCCTGACGATGTTCTGTTTAGGTAAAGGGATGCCTAGCCGCAAGCAAAAATCTTGGACAACACAGCCTTCTGGGAAAGCCTTGGGGTCAAATTTCCATAATTGGACATTTCCAGGTTTAAATATTTCGTCAAACTTGCTGAATGTGTTTTGGTAATTTTTATATTCGCGTTCGATATTAAAACGGCTATTGGCAACCACCTTAACGGTTTCTTGGAACACGCTGGTCATATAGCCAATAGGTGGGCGGACATAAGCCACCACTTGGATATCGTCAAATTTTTGGGCTAGGAATTGATGGATAGCCTTGATATTGTCATAAGGCAGCAAGCTGATGCCTTCGCCCGAAATTACCAGGGTACGGCCATTGGCAAGCTCAATGGACTGTGCCAGGTTTTTGCGTGCTGCTGCCACATAGCGGTCTATGTCAGCTTTTTGTTTGCCTAAGTGCAGGTGGTGACGGGCAGGATGCTGTGAAAACAAGCTGTACATGGCCAGACTGTGGTTTGGGTCTGCCGATAACTCAGCATAATAAAATGCATTATCCTTGAAACCCTTCAGGCTAGATTGGATAGATGTGGAACCTGTTTTATGCATACCAATATGCAGGATGCAACGACTCATTCATTGACCTCTAATAAGCTAAAGCTATGGCATGGGAAAAAGTATCGGCTGGAGAAACGAGCAATAGAGCCACCCTGAACCAATACACACCCCATACCCTGCTGACGGGGACGGTAAGTTGCGTTCAGCACTGTGCTATTTGTTGTGGATAAAAACCTACAGCGACGGGAATCCGTGCCCGTCCCG
>Ga0316222_1002926_pt1 | contig 17454 bp, 15 predicted proteins | sample TBH18011metaG_FD_206008 | JGI IMG/M metagenome (GOLD analysis project Ga0316222, IMG submission 206008) | Freshwater microbial communities from Trout Bog Lake, Wisconsin, USA - TBH18011 | ecosystem: Environmental > Aquatic > Freshwater > Lake > Hypolimnion/Profundal zone | place: USA: Wisconsin...
CATGCTTGCAGGCAACAACAGCCCCGGGCGAAACGATCCGGCCATACGTTCGTATGATTGTGTCCGGCCGGGGGTGGCATTAAGCTAAAACTACATGAGCAGCGTGGCAGCAGAGAAAAAAGCGATCCAGGTGGCCTTGGTGGAGGATGACGAGGAAATCCGGGCGAACCTGACGCATGTATTCCGGCGCAGCCCGGACTTCCGCCTGCTGGGCAGTTATCCGGATGCGGAGTCCGCCATGCTGGAGCTGCCGCACTGCGCGGTGGATGCGGTGCTGATGGACATCAACCTGCCGGGCATCGACGGGGTGGAATGCGTCCGCCGGCTGAAGCCCCGGATGCCGAAGGTGCAGTTCATCATGCTCACGATCTACGAGGATGGCAACCGGCTTTTCAAGTCCCTCATGGCGGGGGCGAACGGTTACATGCTCAAACGCACCGCGCCGGCGCAACTGCTGGCGGCGGTGAAAGAGGCCCATAACGGCGGCGTGCCGATGACGCCGGAGATGGCGCGCCGGGTGGCGAAATATTTTCAGGACCTGCCCAAGCCGACTTCCGATGTGGAACGGCTGACGCGCCGGGAAATCGACGTGCTGGAGCAGCTGGCGAAGGGATACCGTTACAAAGAGATCGAGGAAAACCTGCAGATCAGCACGGGCACCTTGCGCAGTTATATCACGAATGTCTACGAGAAGCTGCACGTGCATTCGCGCACCGAGGCGGTGGTGAAATATCTGAACCGGCCGGAACAGGCACGCGCGGGGCAGGCTTAAGCTTCCGATTGGAACTGCAAATTAGAACACTTCAGGTTAATTCAGGTCAATATTGGAGGCGGAAAAACTGCTGCGGCAGGGCGGTCGAATTCGTGTAGGGACTGGTCTGACCGTTTAAATTCACATAGGGACCGGAGACATTGGTGGCCCGTTGCAGGGTGTAGGGTCCGCTCCAGCTGAGGACACTGTTCGGGCTGAGAAGGAGCAGCGGCCGGACCAGCAGGGCGGCGGGCGTGCTGGTGGCGGAGCCGCCGTAGTTGCTGAATACGGCGGTGTAATTTCCCATGGCAGCCGGCTGGATGTTCGCGAGAGAATAATTCGTGGTCACCGCCCCGCTGATGGCCTGACCGTTGAACTGCCACTGGCAGGTGAAGGGCACGGCGCTGGTGGCGGCGGAGTTGAACTGCGCGCCGGCGCCCTGGTTGACGGTCTGCGATTGCGGTTGCAGGCCGATCTGCGGCGGGGCGACGGGCAGGGCGGAGACTTCCGCGGAAACCGGGCCTTCCCCGGCATTGTTGGTGGCGGCCACCACATAATAAAACACCACCCCATTGGTTGCGGTGCCATCGGAATAATTGGTGGCGGTCACGCCGGTGGTCACGGCGGCATACGGACCGCCGGTGACGAGGGAACGTTTCACATCGTAGCCGGCGGCCCCGGCGCTGGCCGGCCAGACGAGGGAAACCGCGCCATTGGCGGGGGTGGCGGCAAGCCAGGCGGGCGCGATCTGAGGGGTCACGGCCACATTATCGAAGACAGCGGTGTTCAGGGCATTCGTGCCATGGCTGCACGCGGCGAGACCGGCGCAGGCATTGGTGGCCATGAGCAGGTTGGTGGTGCCGACCTGGGTGTAATTGGTGCCGTCACTGGAGGCGGCGGCGGTGAAGTTGCTGCCGGTGCGGGTAAGTTTCAGCCAGTAAGGGGCGCTGGCGGCGGGGCCGGCCACGTTGGTGGTGCCGCCGCCGGTGAGCGCGCGCACCTGCCACTGCACGCCGTTGCCGGGCGTCAATTCGGCCATGGCAAAAACGGCGTTGCTGCCGAGACTTTCACGGAGGATGACGCCGGCCTTGGCCCAGGCATCGGTGGCGGATTGGGATTTTACCCGCGCGATGATGGTGCCGTTTCCGGCGAGCGGCTGGTAAACAAAATGAAACGCGTCGGCGGTCCCGCCGATATCCGCCCCGCTGCCATACACGGTGAACTTCGGCGTGCTGCCGCCGCCATAACCGGAGTTGCCGGCGAGATTGACGGCGCCGACATCCGCATCCTGCCAGGGAATCGGGAGATTGCCCAGGACTTCTTCCGGAGTGGCATTGGCCGGAGGGCTGACGGGACCTTCGCCGTAGGAGTTGACGGCGGAGATCTCGTAAAAGTAGGTGGTGCCATTGTTCAGGGGCGCGTCCGTGTAGGCGGGGGAGCCGACCACGGTGGTGTTCAAGGTGTAGGGACCGCCGCCGTTGGTGGCGGTGTAGACTTTGTAGGAAGTGGCGGTGGGGGCGGCATTCCAGGCGAGCGTATTCTGAGCGCTGGCGGGGGTGACTGTGAGGCCGGTGGGGGCGGGCGGCAGATTGTTGACGACATGCCAGACGACCAGGTTGGTGGCATCCCAGCTGAGGTAGCCGGCGGAAAAATCCTGGCGGATACCGCCGCCGCTGACGAAGGCATTGTCGATGGGCGGGCCGCAATTGGTCGCGTTGTTGTTGGTGTTGAAATACGTCCAGAAGCCGTAGAGATTATTCAGCTCAAAGGTTCCGTTGGTGGAGGCGAACAGGGTGAGGTTGGAATGGGAGCCGCCGTAATAATCCTGGGAGAGGCCGTTTAAATTTGTGTACACCCAGGGGCCGTGCCCGGCGTCGAGCGGACTGCCGAGAATGGCTTGTCCCAAACGGGAGAAATAGGTCTGGAGCGCGGAATTGGTGACGCCCGGGGAGAACTGGCCTTCAAAATGTTCGGCGCGCTGAAAATCAGGGTAGGAGACCTTGGCCGCGCCGGCGGAATTGAGCACGCCGTACCAGAGGGAGCCGGCGGGGTCGTCCTTCCAGTCAAACCAGATGGCCATCTGCACATAAGGAGTGGCCTGAATGGCGCTGAAGGCGGTCACGAGATTGGTATCCTGGAGGGCGGCGGAGACGCCGTTGGCGTTGCTGGAATTGGTGACATCCCAGCCGAACTCGGTGATGAAGGTTTTCTTCGGGGAATTGGTGCCCTCATATTTGGTGAGGGCGGAATGGACCCAGTCTTCGTATTGGCGGAAGGTGTTGGAACTGACGGTGCCGCCTTGGGTGATGTAGATGTGCTGGCCGATGCCATCAAGCGGATAGACGCCATAGTTCGATTTGGTATGGGCGAAGGAGCCGCCTTTGACCAGGTTGGTGCCGGTGCTGTAGGTGTCGTCGAGGTATTGACCGCCGGCGGCGCTGTAACTGGTGCCGTAGGCGCTGAGGCCGAAGACGCCGCCGGTGAAGAGGGTGACGTCGTTGTAATGATAAGTCTGATGGACGGCCTCCCAACTGCGGGTGAGCAGCCAGCCGAAGTTGGAGGGATAGACGAAGGTGCCGCCGGTGTAGACGCCATTCGAGGGGCTGGAGGTCCAGGAATTCGGTTCGTTCCACAGCTCGAAAACTTTCACGCGGTCATGGAAGTGCTGGACGAGGGGGACGACGGCGTTGGTGGCGTAGACTTCCACGTAGGGATTGTCGCCATTGGCACCGGAATTGTTTTCGGAATTGTTGGCGCACCAGTTGGTCTGGCTGCCGGGCCAGGCGCTGGCATCGATGAGCATGAGCACCTGGAGGCCGGCGTTGCGGGCGTTGTTCACCACGGTGTCGTAGTAGCCGAGCATGGTGGCGTCCCAGTTGGTGTGACTGCCGACGAGCGAGGCTTCCACGCGGACCCAGCCGACTTCGCCCTGGGAAAGCTGGTTGGCCACGGTACTGGTGAAATAGATCTGGGCGCTGGAATGGTCCACGGTCCAGCCGACATCCGTGCCATATGGGCCGGCAGCCCGGGCGGCCAGCAGGCTGGCCGCCAGGAACAGACTGCCGATGGCTTGGTGCCGGAACATCATGGTTCGGTGATTAGAGCGTATTAAATAATATTGTAGCCGTTCGGTTAGGGACCACTGGCGAGCGGTCTTTTTGGGTTTGGACTTCGTTTCGGCTCAGGTACAGGGTTGATCAAACCTGCGCCTTCGCCGAAGCCTCGCCCAAACCCAAAAATCCTCGCTCCGAACGGCCACACTGTTATTTAATACGCTCTAAAGTGATTTTGCTTTCGCCCCAAACAATTCGACCCGGCGGGGCGGTTGGCACCGCATTCCGCCGGGACCGGATGGCTGCTTCAACGGTCTCCCAATATACCCTCACTCCGCCGGTTCACCAAGCCGTTCACGGCACGGTGATGAGGTAGAAACGTTGCGGGTAATTGGTGGATGCGCTGTCTTTGAAAGTCACGGTGCCGCCGCTGAACGTGCCGCTGGTCAGCATCGTCCAAGTGGAGGTCACCGGCGCCATGGTCAAATTGGTGGCGGCCCAGAGGCGGTAACCGCCGGAGGCACCGGAGAACTTCAACTGAAAGTTGCCATCGCTCAGGCGCAGGGGCGCCTGGGTGAACTGGCTGGTGCCGGAACCGCCGGCCACTTTGATGGTGCCATTGGTGAGGCTGGTGGTGTCCCAAGTGAGGCCGGAGCCGAGCGTCGGGAGGTTGGTGGCGGCAAAGCTGCCGGAATAGGTGCCGGCTTTGAAGAGTTGGAAAGTATCGCCGGATTGCAGGGTGCCGGTGGAGGTGACGCTGAGGATGCCGCCGAAGGTCACGCTGGTGAGACCCTGGATGGAATCATTCGTGGCCGTGGTGAGATGGCTGACCTTGAACAAATTCGTAGTGGTGGCGGCCAGACTGAGGGTGTTGCTGACAGCCAGAGTACCGATGGACGCGCCCAAGGAGAGCGTACTGCCACCCTGGAGAGTGACGGCGCCGTTGATGGTGCCATAGCCGCCGAGGGTGGCATTGGCGGCCACGGTCAGGGTGTTGGTGCCGAGCGAACCGTTCACGAGCAAGGAGCCGCCGCTGACGGCGGTGGTGCCGGCATAAGTGCAGACGCCGCCGAGGATCAGCGTGCCGGCGCCGGTGTGGGTAAGATTGCCGGTGCCGGAGATGGCGAGGTTGTTCGTGGCGTTGTCGGAATGATTGTAGGCGAGGGTGCCGTTATTGGTGACGCCGCCGGTGCCGAGGCTGCCGCAGGTGGAGCCGCTGCCGAGTTGCAGGGTGCCGCCGGTGACGAGGGTGCCGCCGGAATAGCTGTTGGTGGGGCAGGTGAGGGTGATGGTGCAGGCGGCATGGGAACCTTTCTTGAGCGCGCCGCCGCCGATGATGGGGCCGGAGATGGTGAAGCCGCTGGCGTTGGCGAAGACGCCGACGGTGGAACTGGTGACGAGATTGATGGTGCCGCCGAAGTTGATGACGGTCCCGGCGTCGTTGGCTTCGAGGGCGCCGGCGCTGCTGGGGCCGTCGCCATTCAGATCGATATTGTTGGTCATGGTGCCATAGCTGCCGCCGCCGCCGATGGCGAGGTCCGCGCCGGAGGTGATGATAGCCGAGGGCATGGGCGTTGCGCACCTGCAATTCACCCTGGACGATGGCGGTGTTGCCGGTATAGACGTTGAAGGCGTTCGTGAGGACGCCGGTCACGATGTCGCCGAAGATGATCTGGACGGAGCCGGTCTTGGTGAGGCCGCCGGGGCCGGCGATCTGGTTGGGGATGAAGAACACGCCGTTGGTGGAGAGGAGGGTGCCGCCGTTGGTGCCGAGGGTCCAGAAACGGTTGAAGGTGGTGGCCGTGGGGCGGGTGCCGCCGAATTGGAAGGTGCCGCCGTTGAGGGTGATGTTCGTGCCGGCGCCCAGGGTGGAGGCGCTGCCGTTCAGGGCCACGCTGCTGACCTGCAGAATGCCGTTATTCACGGTCACCGGCCCGGTGAAGGTGTGGGTGGCGGAACTGATGACGAGGGTGCCGGTGCCGGCCTTGGTCAGGCCGGTGTAACCGGCGATTTTGCCGGACCCGGAGAGGGTATAGTTCTGGGTGGAATTGGTGAAGAGCACGGCGCCGGGTTGGGCGGTGACACCGAGATTGACGGTGGCGGTGCTGGCGGAGTCATTGAAGGCGACGGAATCGCCGTTATAGAATTTCTGGCCGCCGGCGTTCCAGTTCAGCGTGTTGGTGATGTCCCAGAGACCGCCGCTGTTGGCACCGGACCAGACAAGGTTGGTGGGGCCGCCGGCCACGACGAGGCTGATCTGGTTGGAGCCGTTGTCGCTGAGCGAGTAGGAGTAGCGTGTGCCGGTGGAGGGGATGGTGGAATTGAACAGGCTGGATTCGGAGGCGTAATTCAGGACGGGATAGGTGCCGGGGCTGGCGAGCGCGGCGACCGGGACGACCTGGATATTGGCGGTCTGGGGATCAAGATTACCAAGGACATTGAGCAGGCTGTTGGTGCCGCCGCCGGCGGTGGTGGTCGCGCCGAGATTGAAGACGAGCGTGGCGCTGGAATTCAGGGAGAGGTTGTTGGAGAAGGTCAGCGTGCCGGGCGCATTGTTGCTGCCGGCGATGATGGTGGCCGTGCCGGAGCAGCCGATGCTGCCGTTGATGGCACCGTTGCCCATGAGGGTTTGGTTATAGGGGCCGCTGCTCAGGTAGAAGGTGCCGGGTTGCGAAACGTCAAAGGTGGCATTGCTGAAAACATTGATGTTGAAAGTATTGGGCATGGTGCCGCTGGGCCCGAGGGCGAGGGTGCCGCCTTCCACGGTGGTGATGTTGGTCATCGTGTTGTTCCCGTAAAAGGTCCAGGTGCCGGCATCGACTTTGCGGACGGCGATGCCGGTGCCGGTGACGGAGCTATAGACGTAGCCGATGCCGGGGCCGCCAAACTCGAAGGGCCGGGCGGTGGTGCTCAGACCGATGGTGCCGTTCAAGGTGAGCGTGCCGCCATTCACGACCATGTAGGCCTGGCCGCCGCCGCTGAACTCATACATGTTGCCGTTGATGATGTTGTCGCCAGCTTCATTGATGACGGTGCCCTTGTCATCGCTGACGACGAAGGTCTGGGAGGCGGGCAGGCTGAGGTTGCCGTTGGTGCCGTTCAGGTGGAGGCCGGCGCCGACATTGTTGTTGCCGATGTAGATGGTCTTGGTGCCGCTGCCGAGGGCGGCGCTGTTATTGATCCAGACGGGGCCGCCGTTGTTGGTGAAGGAGCCGGTGAAGGTGTTGGCCCCGTCCAGAACGAGCGCGCCGAAGCCGTCCTTGTAAAGGCCGCTGCCGCCGGAGACGACCCCGGCGACGGTGAGGGATTGGTTGGTGGCCACGCCCCAGGTCTGGTTCGCGCCGAGCGTGACGTTGGCGTTGACGGTGACGGGCTGGGTGGCGTTGGTCATGTTGATGCCCATGCCGGTGCCGGCGGCGAGGGTGAGGGCAAAGACATCCGAGTTGAGGGACACAGGGCCGGCGGGGTTGCTGATGATGAGGCTGCCGACGGTGAAATTCGCGCCGAGCCAATTGCTGAGGTTGGCGGTGGAAAGATTGTTGTAGATGACCCAGTCGCCGGAGCCGGGCAGGGCGTTGCCGTTCCAGTTGGCGGTGTTGGTCCACTGGTTATCGCCGGTGCCCAGCCAGGTCTGGTCGGCCTGGACGGCCTGGCTGAGAAGGACGGTGGCGGCGAGGATGACAGAATGCGTGAGTGGATTCTTCATAGGACTTGGGGTTCGGATAAATGGTAAATCAAGGGGTGGTACGGATAAAGCAAATAGGGTCAGCAACCGGCGCCGCCGCCCAGGGGCGAAGGCGTCTTCATCGGAATCCGATGCGTTGACACGGGTTGACCGGTTATGATCATCAAAAGAGTCGGGGTTGCGATGCAGCATAATCCCACAAACCGGGCGCGGGGGTAACCGTATCTTTGTATGGGCCATGACAGTGCGACCGGCGGAACGGCTGGCACCCGAAATGGGGAGCCTGGTTTGAGCGGGCGAATTCTCCACATGGGCGGGGACAGGTCAGGGCGGTCCGCATGGGCCTTGCCGAATGGGCGGACTGCGTTTAGATTGGAAGTATGAAGTGGTTGACGAAGCAGGAGTTCACGGTATTGACCGTGGTGCTGGGGTTGCTGTTTCTGGGGTGGGTGATCAAGTTTTTTCACTTGGCACACACCTGAAGGACAGCGGCATCCGTCAATCAAGCCAACCCTGATATGCAAGAAGTCAATTTTGATGAAGTGGTGGAAAAGATTGTGGCGGCCGACGGGCGTTATCATCGGGAGGCCTATTCCTTTCTGAAGGAGGCCCTGGATTTCACCCAAAAGGCGGTCAGCAAGGAGAATCGCGGCATTTCCCGGCATGTGACCCCGAAGGAATTGCTCAGCGGCGTCCGGGAATATGCGCTGGTGCAGTTCGGGCCGATGGCGATCACGGTGCTGGAGGAGTGGGGGGTGAAGAAGTCGGGTGATTTTGGCGATCTGGTCTTCAACATGGTGGAAGCGGGGTTGTTGAAGAAGACGGAGAAGGATTCGCGCGAAGATTTTCAGAACGGGTATGATTTTATGGATGCCTTCGCGAAGCCGTTCTGGCCGGCCCATAAGCTGAAGGCGGCGGCGGCGGCGCAAGTGGAATCGAAGAACTGACGGCCGGCCACTGTCTCCGACCATGTCTTCCGGTAATCGCCTGAAAACCTTCTTTACCGCCTGACGGCGGGATTTATCATACATCCGCCATGCCCTTATCCGACGCCAATGCCGCCGAATTCATCCGCCGCCAGATTCCGGCGGGCGGGCTGTTCGCGGGGCTCTCATGGAAGATTTCGCCGGAGCCGTTCCGACTGGGGGAGCCGGTGGCAAAGGAACTGGATTCGCTGGGGCGGGTATTGTTGCAATTTTACCGGGCGGCCAATCTGCTGTATCGGAAGAGCGTGGAAGGGAAGCAGCCGGAGTGGGTGGCGCGGTGGCTGGACCAGGGGAAGCCGGCGGGGCTGATCGAGCGGCAGCGTGCGGCGGCGTTCAAGAACGAGGTGCCGCGGGTGATCCGGCCGGATGTGCTGCTGACGGAAGGCGGGATGGCAATCACGGAACTGGATTCGGTGCCGGGGGGCATCGGGCTGACGGCGTGGTTGAACCGGACTTACGCGCAACCGGAGGTGACGGCGGGGGCGGGAGTCATCGGCGGGGCGGACGGCATGCTGCGGGGATTTGCGTCGATTTTTGGCGGGGCGGAGCGGGTGCGGATCGTGGTGTCGGAGGAGGCGGCGACGTACCGGCCGGAGATGGCGTGGGTGGCGGAGCAGTTGAACGCGCAGGGCGGGGCGCAGTTCGCAGTGCAGGGTGGAGACTTCACCGGCTTTCAGGAGGGGGACGCGGTGTACCGGTTTTTCGAACTGTTCGATCTGGCGAACGTGCCGGCGGCGGAGACGGTTTTCGGGCTGGCGGCGGAAAAGAAAATCCGGCTGACGCCGCCGCCGAAGCCGTTGTTCGAGGAGAAGATGCTGTTCGCGCTGTTGTGGAACCGGAACCTGCAGCATTTCTGGCGGCAGGAGCTGGGGGAAGGTTTTCTGGCGCGGCTGAAGCTGGTGGTGCCGTACACCTGGCTGGTGGATCCGACGCCGCTGCCGCCGCACGGGGCGATTCCGGAATTGAACCTGACGGACTGGCAGCAGCTGAAGGGGCTGTCGCAGAAGGAGCGGGATCTGATCCTGAAGGTGTCGGGATTTTCGGAAAACGCGTGGGGGGCGCGCGGGGTTTATCTGGGGAGCGATTTGTCGCAGGCGGACTGGAGCGCGGCGGTGGAGGCGGCGCTGGCGGAGTTTCCACAGTCGCCGCGGGTGTTGCAGCGGTTCCACAAACCGGCGCAGGTGGCGGCGAAGTGGTTTGATTTTGAGAAGAACGAGACGGTGGCGATGCCGGGGCGGGTGCGGCTGTGCCCGTATTATTTTGTGGCGGGGGAAGGGGATGCGGCGCGGCCGCAGCTGGGGGGCGTGCTGGCGACGGTGGTGCCGGCGGACAAAAAGATTGTGCATGGCATGAGCGACGCGGTTTTGGCACCCTGTTCCGCATGAGCCTGGCGGCGTACATCTTTCTGGCGGTGAGCTCGCTCTTCGTGATCGTGGATCCGTTGGCGGCGGTGCCGACGTTCATCGCGATGACGCCGAACGATTCGCCGGCGGAGCGGACGCGGATGGCGAAGATCGCGTGCATCGTGGTGGCGGGGGTGTTGCTGGTGTTCGGCTATGCGGGGCAGTGGATTTTCCAGGTGCTGGGAATCACGCTGCCGGCGTTCCAGATCGCGGCGAGCATCACGCTGCTGCTGGTGGCGCTGGACATGTTGCGGGCGCAGCGGTCGCGGGTGCAGGAGACGAGCGAGGAAGCGACGGCAGGCACGGAGAAAACGGATATCGCGGTGACGCCGCTGGCGATTCCGATGCTGGCGGGGCCGGGGGCGATCTCGACGGTGATCCTGCTGCAATCGCAGGCGAAGACTGTGGGGGAGAACCTGGCGCTGTGCGGAAGCATCCTCCTGGTTTCCGTGGCGAGCTACTTCATCCTGCGGCTGGCGGCACACGGGGCGAAGTGGCTGAGTCCAATCGCCTTGCGGATCAGCACGCGCATCATGGGGTTGCTCCTGGCGGCCATCGCGGTGCAGTTCATGCTGAATGCGGTGAAGGTGCTGCGGGCGGGCTGGTGACGGGAGCGAGATTCCGGTGGCGTTCGCTAATCCGATGCATTAAGGTGAATCCATTCATCAGACCTTTCAGAAGAGGATGAGATGAAGGATTTTGGCACAGCGCAGAAATCCGGCCGGGGAAGCATTTCCCGGCGGCGGGCGTTCACGCTCATCGAACTGCTGGTGGTGATCGCGGTCATCGGCATTCTCGCGGCCATCCTGCTGCCGGCGCTGGGGGCGGCCAAGCGGCGGGCGCAATCGATTGTCTGCCTGAACCAGCTCAAGCAATTGGAGACGTGCTGCCATCTTTACTCGGTGGACTTCCAGGATTATCTGCCGCCGAACCAGGTGGGCGGGTTTGTCAGCGGGCCTTCCTCGACGAATGCGCCGACGGAGGCGGTGAACACCAATTCATGGTGTCCGGGGGTGGCCCCCTATGATGCCACGCCGGCGAATCTCGAGGCGGGGAACATTTTTTCGTACAACAAATCCCCGGCGATCTACCACTGTCCGGCGGACTATTCGGCGGTGGACGGCTACCCGGGATTGGCGCGGACACGCAGTTATTGCATGTCCATCGGCGCGAACTGCCCGGATGTGATGCCGACGACCGTCCAGCGGTTCACCGACATGGTCCAGCCCCGGCCGGACAGTTTTTTCATTCTGATCGACACGCAGGAGCAGGACATCTTTGACGGCACGTTCGGTTTTTTTTCCAGCGACAGCTATTACAGCGACTATTGGCTGGACCTGCCGGCGGACCGGCATGACCAGGGGGCGAACCTTTCCTTTGCCGACGGCCATGTGGAGCATTGGAAATGGAAGGCGCCGAAAATATTCCAAGGCGTCTTCTGGCCGACCGAAAGCGAGGCGGACTTGGAAGACCTGCAGCGGCTGCAACAATACTGCATTCTGGGAATGAATGAGTAAGGCGGGCGGATTCCGGATGACGGAGGCGGAGCGGCTGTGTTACTGTGGCCGGGCAGCAGGCTGGGTGGATTGACCGGATGAAGGATAACCGCACAACGCAGAGACCGGGCCGGGATGACGGTTCCGGGCAGCGGGCATTCACGCTCATTGAGTTGCTGGTGGTGATCGCGATCATCGGAATTCTGGCGGCGATGCTGCTGCCGGCGCTCAGTGCGGCCAAGCGGCGGGCGCAAAGTCTGGCGTGCCAAAACAACCAAAAGCAGCTGGCTCTGTGCCTGCATCTTTACGTGGCGGATAACAACGATTTTTTCGTGCCGAACAATTCGGTGGCGGTGGAGTCATCGGGTTCGGTGGGCTATGATATCAGCGGCCTGTCCTGGCTGCCGGACACGGATGCGGACATCGAGAACGACCCGTCCAATATCGTCAACGGACTGCTCTTCAACTACAACCGGTCGCTGCCGATCTATCATTGCCCGGCGGACCTTTCCAATCTGGAGACTCCGGACGGCCAGCCGCTGGCCCAGCCGCGGTGGCGGAGTTACAACCTGAGTCAGTCGATCAACGGGTATCCGCAAGGAGATGCGCAGTATTACCAGATCATTCCGGCATGGACGAAGTCCACGGAAGTGCGGCATCCGCCGCTGTCGGATTTATTTGTGTTCATCGATGAAAGCGCGGACACGATCATGGATGCGGAGTTCGGCAATCCGCCGGTGGGGTCGCCTTGGTTTGAGCCGAACATCTGGTGGGACATGCCATCGGACCGGCACATGCAGGGCGCAAACCTTTCGTTTGCGGACGGGCATGTGGAGCATTGGAAATGGGTGGTGCCGAAGTCGTATTATTATTTCGGCCAGCCGGTATATGGTCCGGAGATGCCGGACTTTCAGCGGGTGCAAGGGGCGATGAAACAACTGACGGATTGAGGGGGAGGCGGAATCAGTTTTAAATTCTGAATTTTGAGTTGGGGGAGATGCGGTTGAAGGCGCCGGGTTGGCGGGGCTGGAAGCGCCGGCTCTACGGCAGGCAGGGATGCCTGCCGGCACCGGGTCAGGGACAGAGTTTTTCGGCGAAGCCGGCGGCTTTGGCGCAGAGGGCCTGCCAGTCGAGTTCGGCTTTCACGCGGGCGGCGGAGGCGGGGGCGCGGGGGAGCCAGTTGGCGACGGGCTCATCGAGCCAGGCGAGAATCTTGTTCCCGAAATCTTCACCATGGAAACCGGCGACTTTCACGAGCGGGTCGTTTTTGAAATAGCCGGTGACGCTTTTCATGGGGGTGACGACAGCGGGGAGGCCGGTGGCGACGTATTCGACGATTTTGGCGACGAAGGCGCAGTGAGTGCCGGCGGATTCCTCGTAGGGGACGATGCCGACGGTGGCGGTGGCGAGCTGCTTGGAGACTTCGGCGTAGGGGGTGAAGCCGGTGGCTTCGAATTTAAACCCGGGAATCGCTTGCGCGGCCTGGAGGAATTTTTCCAGCCCGGCGGTGCGGCGGCCGACGAAACGGAAGAGGGTGTCGGGCCGTTTGCGCACGACGGTTTGCACGGCATCAAAGGCGATGCGGCCGAGGTGGTGGGCGTCGAAGGAACCGTGCATGACCACAACCGGCGGGCGGCCGGCGGGCGGCGGGCCGGCGCGCAGGGGGAAGGCGGCGGCATCGTATCCGTAATAGACGGGGCAGATCTTTTCGCGCGGGTAGCCTTGGGCGACGAGGCGGTCGGCGAATTCATCGGAGATGGCGCCCACGCCGTCCACCTGGTAGCGGACGGGCAGGGAAATCTCGTAGCGCATCAGGGCGTGGACGACGGGCTTGGGCGCGATGTAGGAGGGCCAGGTTTCCATGAAGCCGGTGAGGAGGTCCGGGAAATTCATGAACACCGGCAGGCCGGTGCTTTTTTTCAGTTTGCCGGCGGCGACGGCGGAGATGGCGTGCTGGGAGAAGATGAGGTCGAATTTGATCTCGCGCGCGGCGGCGGCGACGAGGCGTTCGAGGAAAAACGGGTAGGCGAGGTATTTGAAATTCCGCAGGTTGGTGTAGCGGCCCATGGCCCATTTGGTGAAGGGGTGGAGCCGGATGCCGAACTGCCGGGCGACGTCCGCCTCGTTCTCGATCTGCGGGCCGAAGACATGGACCTTGTGGCCGCGCCGGACGAGTTCGCGCACCAAATACACGGCTTCCGCCGAACCGCCGCCGGAGGGCGGGTAAAACGGTTCGTGCGTCAAAAAGGCAATCCGCCGTTTGTCAGCCACGCCAGACGCTAGACGATTTGCAGGGCGGGATTCAATCAATTTCCACGGGCAAAAGGCCGGGTGGGTGATTGTGATACGGTTTTTGGGAGGCCTGAAGGTTGCGCTCCCGGATTTCGTGCCAAAATTGGCTCGCCTGGAAGCGGGCATAAAAATAGTGTGAGAAGGTGGCGACAAAGGGTTGACTTGTTCCGTGAAACGGATATTCTTTCCGTCCATTTGTGGTCGGGGTCATAGCTCAGTTGGTAGAGCGTCTGAATGGCATTCAGAAGGTCAGGAGTTCGACCCTCCTTGGCTCCACCACCACAAATCACTTTCGTTTCTTTGGTCTTCCTTCGGCGATGTCCCCGGGATTTTTCATCAGCCGGCCGGATTCGCCTTCAGTTTTGCCATCGCCACAAACTTGTTCACCAGCTCCGTTGCGTCCGCCGGGCGCCAGATGGCGCCGACGGGGATGGGCGGGCCGGCGGGATTGAGCGGGATGAGTTTCAGCCGCGGGCCGACCATGCAGGCGAGGCAGTTCGGCACGAGCGCAAATCCGCGGCCGGTCTCCACATCCGCAATCAGACTGGTGATGCCATCATGTTCGCCGGCGAGGCGCGGCTGGCGGCCCACGGGGGCGAAGAGCTCGGCGATCTGCACGTGGTAATCGGGATAATCGTTCCGGTTGTAGGCGATCATCGGTTCCGTCGCGAGCTGCTTCAAGGTCACTGATTTCAAGCGGGCGAACGGATGTTTCGGCGCCACGGCCACACACAGGGCGTAGCAGGCGAGTTCGGAGTATTCCAATTCGCGCAGCTGCTTCACCGCCGGTTTCACGGTCAGGGCCACTTGCAATTTTCGCGCGGCGAGCTGCGCCAGCATCTCTTCCGAGGACAGGTCGTGCAGCACCACGCGCACTTGCGGATAGGCGTCCTGAAAGGCGCGCAGGGCCTGCGGCAGAATCTGGATGGTGGGCGAGGGCGCGTAGCCCACGTGGAGTTCGCCGCTGATTCCGCCGGCGGCGGCGCGGGCGGTTTTCACGGCGGCCTCGGCGCGTTGGAGCACGGCGCGGGCCTCGGCGAGAAAGACTTTGCCGGCGGCGGTGAGGCGGACGGATTTCGCACTGCGTTCGAGGAGCTGGAAGCCGAGCTCGTCTTCGAGATCGCGCACCTGGCGGCTCAGGCCGGGCTGGGAGACGTGCAACCGCAGCGCGGCGCGGGAGACATTCTCCTCCTCGGCCACGGCCACGAAGTAACGCAAGTGACGCAATTCCATGCTGCGAGCATACCTTTTGGTTATGCTAAGGCAAGAAACATGGTATTTCACGGAAGGCGGATTCGCCCGTAAGGTGGACACATGATTATTCGCAAAGCAAACGAACGGGGCCACGCCAACCATGGCTGGCTGGACAGCTATCACACCTTCAGCTTCGCTGATTACTACGACCCGCAATGGCTCGGGTTCCGCACCCTGCGGGTGATCAACGACGACCTGATCATGCCCGGCATGGGTTTCGGCACGCATCCGCACCGGGACATGGAGATCATCAGCTACGTGCTGAGCGGGTCGCTCGCGCACAAGGATTCCATGGGCAACGGCCGGGTGATCGGCACCGGGGAGTTTCAATATATGGCCGCCGGCGCGGGGGTGCAGCACAGTGAGTTCAATCCCTCGGACACCGAGGCGACGCGCCTGTTGCAGATCTGGATCAAGCCGGATGCGAAGGGCGTGAAGCCGCGCTACGCGGAGAAGAGCTGCGTGGCGGCACCGGCGGGTCAGCTCAACCTGGTCGCGAGCAAGAGCGGCCGGGATGAGTCCATCGCCATCCACCAGGATGCGGATCTCTGGCACGCGCGGCTGAACGGCGGGCAGGCCGTGGCGCATGCGCTGGCGGCGGGCCGGTATGCGTGGCTGCATGTGGCGGAGGGCGAAGTGACGGTGAACGGCCGGCCGCTCACCGGCGGCGACGCGGTCAGCGCGGAGGCGGGCGAGACGCTGGACATCGTGGCGGCAAAGCCGTCGCAGGTGCTGCTGTTCGATCTGAACTGAAACCGTTGAACCACCTATCCCAATATGAAACGCATCATTCAAATCATCGCGCTGGCGGTCGTGCTGGGGGCTTTGGCCACCTGGCTGACCACCGGCGCGAACCGCGGCTGGACCAAGACGAGCGTGGCGGTAAAGACGCTCGATCCGGTCACGGGCATTGAAGCCATCAACTATGAGAAGAAGTTTCTGCCGGGCGTGGATTTCCTGGGGCTGGCGTTCGTCCTCTCCGGGGGTCTGGCCGGCGTCTCGCTCTTTTTCCGAAACACCAAAACAAACCAGAACTGAATTGTCCGTATCACTCAACCAACCAAATCAAGCAATCAACAACCAAAAATACATAACCAAAATAAAATATGAAACTGAACCAACTCCTCCTCCTCGCCGGTCTGTCCGCCACCCTGTCCGCTGTGTCCGCTTTGGCGGCGCCGCAGAGCTTTGATTTCAAAGATCCGAAGGGCGTGAACAACGCGGTCTTCAAGCTCGACGCGCCGCTGGAATCCATCAACGGCAGCGCCAATGGCATCAGTGGCACCGTAGCGTTCGACCCCGAGAATCCCGGCGCGACCACGGGCAAGATCGTGGTGGCCAGTGAATCCCTCATGGTCCCGAATCCCATGCAGAAGGAACATCTGCACAGCGACAAGTGGCTGGACGTGGCGAAGTATCCGGAGATCACGTTCGAGGCGAAGTCGCTGGCGAATGTGAAGACGGATGGCAACATCACCACGGCGGACGCCACGGGGACGTTCACCCTGCACGGCGTTTCGCAGGACATCACGGTGCCCATCAAGCTGACCTATCTCAAGGACAAGCTCAGCGCCCGGGTGCCGAGCCTGAAGGGCGACCTGCTGGTGGTCCGCGCGAACTTCACGATCAACCGCGAGGATTTCAACATTGAAAAAGGCCAGTTCGAAGATAAAGTTTCGCCGACGATCGATCTGTCCCTGGCCATTGCCGGGGCGGCCATCGCCAAGTGACGGCAAGTTTGACCAAACCGAAACATCCCAACCAACCAAACGAATAAGCTTATGCCTACCGTATCAGTCATCTACTTCAGCGGCACCGGCCACACCACCAAGCTCGCGGAAGCCATCCAAAAGGGCGCCGCTTCCGTGGCGGGCGTGACGGCCAACCTCATCGCCATCAGCGGCGACGACATCGTGAAAGGGCGGTACAAGAATGACGCCGTCTTCGCGCAACTGGATGCGAGCGACGCCATCATCTTCGGCAGCCCCACGTACATGGGCGGGCCGGCGGCGCAGTTCAAGGCCTTTGCCGATGCCACCGGGGCGAAGTGGTACACCGGCGCGTGGCGCGACAAGCTCTCGGCGGGCTTCACGGTCTCGAGCGGCCCGAGCGGGGACAAACTCAGCACGCTGCACTATTTCTTCACGCTGGCGATGCAGCTGGGCATGGTGTGGATCGGCCTCGCGGAATTGCCGATGAACGACAAGGGCATCAACCGCCTGAGCAGCTACAGCGGGGTGATGGCGCAGGCCGGCCAGGAATCGCCGGAGGAAGCCCCGAACGCGGCGGACAAGCTGACGGGTGAATTGCTCGGCCAGCGGGTGGGGCAGTATGTGATCAAGTTGAAGAAGTAAGCGTTGCATCGCTGAATTGTTACATCGTTGCATCGGTTTCCGGGCGCGGGGCGAACTTGGTTTGCCTCGCGCTTTTTTCTTAATTGGTTTTAACGCTCGCCCTCACCCCGGCCCTCTCCCGGGGGAGAGGGCCGGGGTGAGGGCGAGCAATCAAACAAACTTTGTCCCCCGATTAATCGG
>Ga0316222_1002930_pt1 | contig 17424 bp, 15 predicted proteins | sample TBH18011metaG_FD_206008 | JGI IMG/M metagenome (GOLD analysis project Ga0316222, IMG submission 206008) | Freshwater microbial communities from Trout Bog Lake, Wisconsin, USA - TBH18011 | ecosystem: Environmental > Aquatic > Freshwater > Lake > Hypolimnion/Profundal zone | place: USA: Wisconsin...
GTACCAGGGTGTGCCAATCCGATCTTTTGGGCTTGTCACTTTTGCCGAAGCCGATTAAGTCGGGTGCCACGGCGCGGTGACCGGCAGCAGCCACCGAAGCGATTAGACGACGGAACTGGTAACTCCAGGCACTGGCACCGTGCAAACACAAAAAAACGATTTGACCGTTGGTCGCATCAGCCGTTGCCGCCGCCGCCTCATGGTCTGGTGTGGCTGGTGTGTCCGCTGTGTCCACATAGTGCATGCGCAATCCGCTCAGCGCAGGCAGATCATCCATGTAATGTGTGTAGCTCGAAAGTTCGTCTAACCCGGAAAAGCGAGCCGCCGGTGTGCGCAGCGCGTCATCGCGCAGCGGGCACGCCTGCGCGCGTTGCTGCATACGTCGGAGTCTGAAGAATTCCTGCAGTTCGGCACCACACTCAGCCTCCATGACACCGCCCTGCACTTGCGTATGGTGATTCAGCGCTGCCAAATCAAACAGGTTCAGCACCGAACCAGCTGCACCGCTGCGTGGCTCACGTGCACCAAACACCAGTCTGTGCAGGCGCGCCTGCAAAATGGCTCCGGCGCACATGGCACACGGCTCCAGCGTCACATACAGAGTGCAGTCTTCCAGTCGGTAGTTGCCCAAGCGCGCTGCGGCGTCACGCAGGGCAACGATTTCGGCATGGGCACTGGGATCGTGGCCGCTGATAGGCCGGTTGTAGCCGGATCCGACCACCACGCCGTTTTGAAGGACCACCGCACCAACCGGAACCTCGCCCGCTGCCGCTGCCAGGCGGGCCTGCTGAAGAGCCAGGGTCATGTGCCGTGTGTCAGGTGTGAACTCCAGCATGGACCGTGTCCCCTGTTAGATGAAGGAGAGCCACAGCCGCGCCGCGTGCGTTCCGTGAATTTTCCTGCCCAACTCAGGTTCCAGCTTCATGGTGAACACGGCTTCTTTAGACACGGTCTAGCCCATATCCCTTATTAAGGACCCTCTGCAAAACTCCCTGCGGTCTGTGATTAGCCGGACTCGCCGGAGTTATGCAGAGGGGCCTTAAAGGTAATTTAAAAGTATATGCTTTTTCGGTACCGCGACAACAAGCGTTCACGGTTCTCGAACAAGGCCCCGATATCAAGGGGCTGGAAGCCGCAATCAAACGACAGCTTGGCTTGTGAAGTGAAGGAGAAAATGATGTTCGACTACCCCGTGACCTTGACCCCCGATGACGGCACCGTGCTGGTCACGTTTGCCGACGTGCCCGAAGCCATCACTTTCGGTGCTGACGAGGATGAAGCCCTGCTTAACGCAATCGATGCACTGGAAACCGGCCTGTCCTTCTATGTCGATGCTCGCAAACCGCTACCCGTCGCCAGTCAGCCGGCAACTGGACAAAAAACCGTGCGTCCATCGGCGTTGGAATGCGCCAAGTTGGGCGTATACCAAGCGATGACCGATCAAGGGATCAAGAAGGCAGAACTAGCCCGCCGCTTGGGTTGGCATATGCCGCAAGTTGATCGCCTGTTCGACCTGCGGCACGCCTCAAAGCTCGACCAAATCGAGGCTGCAGCCAACGTGCTTGGCAAGCACCTTCTAGTGCAGATTGCCTGACACAAACGAAAATACTGTGAAATTTTCGGGTGAGGCCAGGCAAGCCTGAATGAAAGTTGCCGCTAGGAGACGCGGGCTTGCGGGTATTTTGATGCCATCAGCTGCCTGCTGATGCCAGACGCGGGATCACTCCCACTCGATGGTCGCGGGCGGCTTGCTGCTCACGTCGTAAGTTACACGGTTGATGCCGCGCACTTCATTGATGATGCGGCTCGACACCTTTTTCAGCAAGGCATAGGGCAGTTCGGCCCAGTCGGCGGTCATGAAGTCGCTGGTCTGCACGGCACGCAATGCCACTACGTAGTCGTAGGTGCGGCCATCGCCCATCACGCCCACGCTTTTCACGGGCAGGAACACGGTGAAGGCCTGGCTGGTGAGTTCGTACCAGGACTTGCCAGCGGCGTCCTTGAAGTTGTGCAGCTCTTCAATGAAGATAGCGTCGGCCCGTCGCAACAGGTCGGCGTATTCCTTCTTGATTTCGCCCAGAATGCGCACGCCCAGGCCCGGACCGGGAAACGGGTGGCGGTACACCATGTGGGCGGGCAGGCCCAGCGCCACACCGAGTTCGCGCACTTCGTCCTTGAACAACTCGCGCAGCGGTTCGAGCAGTTTGAGTCCCAGCTGCTCGGGCAGACCGCCCACGTTGTGGTGGCTTTTGATGGTGACGGCCTTTTTGCTCTTGGCGCCGCCCGATTCAATGACATCGGGGTAAATGGTGCCTTGTGCCAGCCAGGCGACGTGGCGTGACTGGTCGCTTTTGAGCTTGGCGGCCTCGGCCTTGAACACTTCCACAAACTCGCGGCCGATGATTTTGCGTTTGGCTTCGGGGTCGGTGACGCCTTGCAAATGACCCAAAAACTGGGGCTCGGCGTCGACGCGGATGACCTTGGCATGCAGCTTGCCCGCAAACATGTCCATCACCATGTCGCCTTCGTTCAGGCGCAACAGGCCGTGGTCTACAAAGACACAGGTGAGCTGGTCGCCGATGGCGCGGTGAATCAGGGCTGCCGCCACGGATGAATCAACGCCGCCTGACAGGCCCAGAATGACTTCTTCGGAACCGACCTGGGCACGAATGGCGCGTACGGCTTCTTCGATGTAGTCACCCATGATCCAGTCGGCGCGGGTGCCACAGATGTCGAGCACAAAGCGCCGCAGGATGTCGGCGCCACGCCGGGTGTGGGTCACTTCGGGGTGGAATTGCACAGCGTAGAAGCGACGCACTTCGTCGGCCATACCGGCGATGGGGCAACTGTCGGTGCTGGCCATGCAGACAAAGCCCGGTGGCAACTCGGTGACTTTGTCGCCGTGGCTCATCCAGACTTCCAGCATGCCGTGCCCTTCGGGCGTGATGCGGTCCTGAATGCCTTCGAGCAGGCGCGTATGACTCTGTGCGCGCACCTCGGCGGGGCCAAACTCGCGTTGGTGACCGCTTTGCACCACTCCACCCAATTGGTGCGCCATGGTTTGCATGCCGTAGCAGATGCCCAGCACGGGCACGCCCAGCTCGAATACCAGTGACGGCGCCTTGTCGGTGCTTTCTTCGTAGACGCTGGCATGGCTGCCCGACAGGATGATGCCCTTCAGGGCGCCATCCTGGGCGTAGTTCTTCAGCCATTCGGCCGAGACATCGCAGGGATGCACTTCACAAAACACATGCGCTTCACGCACACGACGCGCAATCAGCTGGGTGACTTGCGAGCCGAAATCGAGGATCAGGATTTTCTGGTGCATGGGTGGTGGTGCTCAGTCAGCCCGGTAATTTGGCGCTTCTTTGGTAATTTGCACGTCGTGCACATGGCTTTCACGAATGCCGGCGGTGGTGATTTCCACGAATTCAGCCTTGTCCTGCATGTCGGCGATGGTGGCGCAGCCGCAATAGCCCATGCTGGCACGCACACCGCCCGCCATTTGGAACACGATGGAAATCATGGAGCCTTTATACGGAACGCGACCTTCAATGCCTTCGGGCACCAGTTTGTCGGCGTTCGGATTGCCCGACGTGGATTCCTGGAAGTAGCGGTCGGCACTGCCCTGCTGCATGGCACCGATGCTGCCCATGCCACGGTAGCTCTTGTAGCTGCGGCCCTGGTACAGAATGACTTCTCCGGGCGCCTCTTCGGTGCCGGCGAACATGCCACCCATCATGATGGTGCTGGCACCGGCTGCGATGGCCTTGGCGATGTCGCCGCTGTAGCGCACACCGCCGTCGGCAATCAGCGGTACGCCGGTGCCGCGCAGCGCGGTGGCCACGTTGTCAATGGCGGTAATTTGGGGAACACCCACACCGGCCACGATGCGCGTGGTGCAGATGGAACCTGGGCCGATGCCGACTTTGACGGCATCGGCACCGGCTTCCACCAAGGCCAGGGCCGCCGCGCCGGTGGCGATGTTGCCACCCACCACGTCCACGTTCGGAAAATTTTGCTTTACCCAGCGCACGCGTTCGATCACACCATGGCTGTGTCCGTGTGCGGTATCCACCACGATGGCGTCCACCCCGGCGCGTACCAGCGCTTCGACGCGCTCTTCGGTACCTGCCCCCACACCAACCGCAGCACCCACACGCAGGCGGCCGGTTGCGTCGCGCGCAGCGTTCGGAAAATTGAGCTGCTTGGTGATGTCCTTCACCGTGATGAGGCCCTTGAGTTCAAACGCCTCGTTGACCACCAGCAAGCGCTCCAGCTTGTACTTGTTGAGCAGCGCTTTGGCCGCTTCTGGCGTGGTGCCGTCGGGCACCGTGATGAGTCGCTCGCGCGTGGTCATGATTTCACGCACGGGTTGGTCGTAGCGCGTTTCGAACCGTAAATCGCGACCGGTGACAATGCCAACCACTTTGCCGCCTTCGCACACCGGAAAGCCGGAAACGCCCAGCTGTTCGGATAAGGCCAGAACCTGGCGCACCGTGGTGTCGGGCGTGATGACGACCGGATCGCGCAGCAGGCCCGATTCGTAGCGCTTGACCTTGAGCACCTGGGCCGCCTGTTCGGCTGGCGTCAGGTTTTTGTGCACGATACCGATGCCACCCTCTTGGGCGATCGCAATGGCCAGACGTGCTTCCGTCACGGTGTCCATGGCGGCCGACACCAGCGGCAACTTCAGTTCGATATTGCGGGAAAAACGGGTCGCAAGGGATGTGTCCTTAGGCAGGACCTGGGAGAAGGCTGGCACCAACAACACGTCGTCGAAGGTCAGCGCTTTGCCGAGAAGGCGCATGTCAAAGCTCCAAAAGGCTGATTGTAACTGCGCAGACACTGCCGCCGACAGGGCACCCCATATGCCGGGCTAAACTGGAGAAATGAAACTGCTGCATTGCATTACCGTGCTGGCCGTTGTGGTCGTATGCACATCCGCGTCAGCCCAGTGGATATGGCTGGACCAATCCGGGCGCAAGGTGTTTAGCGACCGTCCGCCGCCGAGCGACATTCAGGAAACCAACGTTCTGAAACGACCGGCGTACGTTGCGAAGCAGTCCCCGCACGACATGGGCGGAACATCGGATGACGCAGACACGCAGCAGGCGCCAGTGAAGACTGGTGCCACGCAAACCACGGCCGCTGACAAGGAATTCGCGGCACGCAAGAAGCAAGCTGCCGCAGCTGAATTGGCGCGCGCGCAGGCTATACGGGAACAAAATGAAAAGATAAAAGTCGAAAACTGTGCTTCTGCACGGCAAGCACTGATGGACTTCTCTTCCGACGGACGTCTGACCCATATCAAACCCAACGGAGAACGTGAATTCCTGACTGAAGCGCAGATTGCGTCCGAGCGCCAGCGTGCACAAAAGGCGGTGGACAGCAGTTGCCAATAGCCGCATGTGCGGGTTGTGGCCATTCGTGTTGCTGCTCCTTTCAGTCCCTCGGAAACCCGGTATCAGTATCCCGATTTGGCACCGGCCCGCCGGTGCGAGAACAGGCCAGCGCCACGCGCACCCTGGCGCACGAAGCGCGCACGTCGCGCCATTTTGGGGTCGACTGTGAGGGCTCGGCACAGCTCAACCCGGTCACCGCTTTGCAGTTGCTGGTCCGGAACTGCCGGGCGCCCCCAGATACCGGTGTTCAATTGGTCGACAACGTTGTCGGGCAGGTCCGCCAGCAATCCGCTGGTACGCACAGCGTCGGCCAACGTGCTGCCAGCGGGCAATTGCACTGCGACTTCTACCGCTGCGCGCGCGCGCAAGGCCAGTGCGACCCAAACGTTCAGGACAGGTGGGACAGGCAGATCGCCCGCAGTGACAAGCGGCTCACTCGCCATAGACTTGCGTCGCACGTTTAACGAAGGCATCCACCAGTGAACTGGCGATTTTGTCAAACACAGGTCCCACCAACTTGCCCAGAACCAGATTATTAAAACTGTAGTTGAGTGTCAAATCGACTTTGCAGGCCTGCTGGCTGCCATCACCCAGTGCGGCAAAATTCCACTGCCCTTCCAGCGAAGAAAAGGGCCCATTGACCAACTTCAGGTTAACTTGGCTGGGTTCGGTGTGCGTATTGCGGGTCACAAAAGATTGGCGTAGACCACTGATAGCGATGCCGATTTCGGCCGTCATGCCATCGACATGCTGCTCTACCACGCGTGCTTTGTCGCACCAGGGTAAAAACTCGGGATAACGCGCCACGTCGGTTACCAACGTATACATTTGTTGAGGGCTATACCAAAGGAGTACGGACTTGTGAACAGTTTTCATAGAATGCGGGGTTACGCCGAATTGTAGACAAGCGGCGTCCATGCTCCTAATTTTGACATTTGCTTTGGCTCGGCCCTCGACGGCGGGCCGTCCAACCTCCGCTTCATGGCTAAGAAACCCGAACCATCCCCGCGCATTGCTGATAATAAAAAGGCAGCGTTCAATTACTTTTTTGAGGAACGTTTCGAGGCTGGAATCGTGCTTGAAGGCTGGGAGGTAAAAGTGCAACTCACGGATGGTTACGTGGTGGTGCGAAATGGTGAACTGTTCATCATCGGGCTGCAAATCCATCCACTCCATACCGCCTCCTCTCACGTTAGTCCGGACAAGATCCGCACGCGCAAGCTGTTAATGCACAAGGCCGAGATCAAGCGCCTGATTGGCAAGGTCGAGCAAAAGGGTTACACCCTGGTGCCCATCAATTTGCACTGGAAAAGCGGCAAGGTCAAATGCGAAGTGGCGTTAGCTAAGGGCAAAGCGGAGCACGATAAGCGCGACACCATTAAGGACCGCGAAGGCAAGCGTGAAGTTGAACGCGCGATGAAGGATCGCAACCGTTAGGAACCCGCTCACATAGCGCACCCGAGTCCGGCTGATCACAGACCGCAGGGCGTGATGCAGAGGGGGTCCTTAGGTGTCACGAATAGGACCCTGATACGCAGACCATGGTTGTCTGCGCGATTGTCAAAAATAGGCAATTACGCAAACTGACTGTCACTGGTAGCTATAAATTGCCGCGAAACGTGCATCTTGTGGCTTTTAGTCAAGAGGTGCGGGGTTCAGCTGACAGCAGGAGCAACCGATGGTTGACACACGCGCTGGCGATAGCCGTGCCAATCCGTGGAGCGCACGCAGCGCGCGCTGGGACGATTATGTTGCTTGGTCGTTGCCCGTTCGGATGGTTTCGGGGCGCAGTGTGAATGCAGGGCTTCATGCGCAAGCAAACACGCCGCCGCAGGGGCGCGTCCGTCGGGGCGCGCAGGTGTCGCCTAATTACACGGATGCGCTGCTGGAAACGCTGGCGCAGTGCCAGCGTGCGCGCAGCGCGACGCACACCCTGGATGCGGTGTTGCAAAGCCAGATCGTGGTTCTGCGTGCCATTCGGGATGATCCCCATATGCCTGAGCGTGTACGCGCCACGGCCCGCTCCCGTGTAAACGACAGCCGCCAGGCCATTCGCTTCATGGACACATTCAGTCATGGTGTTGAGCATCTGGAAATGGACGTCCAGAACGAGATTGACCGGCAGGTGCACAACGCACAGAATCTGCCCGAGCGCCATGCCATTGATGAGCAGACGGTGCAAGTGTTTCAACGCGTCCAGGCCAGCATTGCGGGGCTGAACGCCGACTACGAGTACGTCCTGGATTTGGACACGGCCCGTCGGAATCGGGCATTTTTAGCGCGTGTTCAGCAGCGTGCCGATGCTGCTGCCGATGCCCAGCCCGCAGCCCCAACGTGTGAACGCGGTCCCGGTGGCGGTGCGGCGGGTGCCATGGCAAGCCGCATGGGGCGTCCGTCGGGGATCTGCAGTGTTGAGGCCGCCTATGGCGCCGGATTGGACACGCAGGCGCGTTTTTTCGAGTTTGGGCGGCCCGTGGCGCGCAATGTTCATCTGCGACGTTATGACCTGGATGATGGCGGATATGTGACGGTTCAGGCGCACACGCCGGCATTGACCACCAGCACCGCCAGCAGAACGGCACGGGCCGCACTGATAATCACCAGCGCACTGGCTGGACGTTTCATCAGCCCCACGGCTGCCGTACTGGGTGCGGGCACCACGGCACTGATGACTTCGTTCCTGCTGCCGAAGGACGCCACCTGGCAAGGCTATACGGTCACGTTTTATCGAAGCGAAAGCGGGCACGATTCGCCATGGAAGGTTCGGTATTTTTATGGATGGTTGCGATCGCCCAGCGTAGCGGTGGCTGTGACCGTTGAGGGCGAGCGGCGAGTGGCCAACTTTCCCAATTTGGCGGACGATGTGGGTGGCGTCAGGTGGTGGACGTGGTGGGCGGCAGACGCGGCGTGGCGCCCATTCTCTGACGCTGAAGCCGATGCCAATCCGGGTTCAGAAGCCATTGGCTCGGTTCGTGCCAGCCAGTTGGTGCAGGCTATCTCGGCATGGGCGCCCGAACGCAGTGCGACCGCGTCACCGAGTGGGGCTGCTGTGCAGGCCTACGACGCTAACTTGGCGGGCAATACACAGCACCTACTGACCCGCGCTTTGCCGCAATAACCTGCTATTCGTTGGTGTGCAAATGTTCAATATAGGCATTTGCGATGGCGCAATATCCGACTGAACCATAGACTTGCTTGCGCTGTATATGCGCTATTCCTCGGTCCCTTTTTATCGATGTTCAATCCATGATTTATTCACACGCCATTTATTATCTACCGCGACTACCGATGCCCCAGTGCGCGTCAGGGGAGTTTGAACGATGACAGTAACCACTGATCGGCCCAGCGCCACAGACTCTCATGTCAATGCATACAAGGCGAGTTGGGGTGACTATGCGGGCTATTTTGCGCATGGCAAGCCAATCAAGGGCAAAGCCAACCGTCGGTGGTACAAATTTGCGGACGGCAGCTATTCCATTGCACAAGCGCATGTTCCCACACTGACGGTGAGCGACGACAGCGATGCCGTATGTGGTGCGCTGTGGGTTTTGACCTTGTCTTCCTTCATTGGGCTCGTCGTGCCGGCGGTTGTGATGGCAGCCAGACCGAATAACAAGGTTTGGCAAGGCTACAACATCCGGTTTTTCTCCGCCACAGGGGAACAATTGGGCAAACGACGTTATTTTTACGGGATGAAACGGTCTTCCAGCATTTTTACGTCCGTGACGATCAATGGCAGCAGCGATCCCGAAACGTTCGAGAATTTCGCGAACCATGCGGCGGCGTTCAGCTGGCATCAATGGAAGTCGGACTTCGCTGTCATTCGCACAGCCGATCCCTTGGTCAAGGCCATCGCGGATTTTGATGCGCAACGCCAGGGAAGTATTGCGAATACCCTGAGTGAATCCGTTGCGGTACGCAGCCAGCAAACGCTGGTTCAGGCGGCGGAACAGTCTGGGTCCCTAAGCTTAGCCTAAGCGCCATTCCACCATTTCAACATTTCAACAGAGCCACGGAGTCGCACGCCATGCCAACGCAAACAGTCTGCTCAGAAGCCCGTCGTTCGTCGTGTTTGGACGATCTACGGTGACCGCCGCACGCAGCCGCCGTGGTGTACGCTTTCACGGTGAACCGCGCGATGTCCAGTTGGTGTTGGGCGACTACCTGGAGCAATGCATGGCGCTCGCGGAGCGCATGCGAACTTTGTACACGGCGATTGACGCGCAGCTCAGTGCCCTGGATCACATTTTGTTCAGTGCCGCTGCCGTGCCAACGGATGTACACGACACAGCGTTCCGCCTGCGCTACCGCACGCCGCAGTTGCTCAACACCACGGCCCGGTTGTCGCTGCGCCTGAACGGCTTGCTAGCCAACGTGCGCAACGCCCTCGCTGACGCCCAGGCGAACCATCGCCACACGCTGGTCGATCCGGTTACGGGACCTTTGTCGGCCACGAATCTGGGGGGCATTGCCCGCTTCAATATGGATTTGCGTAGCCTGTTGCGCGCTTGGGGTAGCGCGCAAGATGGTGATGCGGTGCTGGACGACAACCGTGAATTTCTGCAGCGTCATGCCGCTTTGCTGCCTGTGCATTTGCGCGTCCAGTTGCCACCACGCTGGTGCCCAACCCCTGCCGATCAGCGTTGGATCAATCTGGGCGCTCCTCCCGGTCCTGGTTCGGATCCTGCCGGTGGAGGTGGTGGTGCTGGTGGTGCTGGAGGTGCTGGAGGTGCGGGAGGTGCGGGAGGTGCGGGAGGTGCGGGAGGTGGCGCCGGAATGGGTGTAATGGCGGCAACCATGGGTCCGCCGCAAGGGCTGACTTCGGTGGCGCAGGGCTACGCAGCAGGATGGGATTCTCAGGCGCGCTTGTTTCAGTTCGGCCGACCGATCGACGGTAATCCGCACTTTCGCCGCTATCTGTTTGATGACTTCAGTTATGTGCAGATTCAGGCCCACACGCCGCTGCTGACAACGACCGCCGCCAGAAGACTGGAAAACTTTCTGCTCGCTATCGAAGAGTTGGGGGTGCCGGCGCGGGTTGGACGCTTTCCCAACTACCATGTGTCCAATGCGGTCTGGCAGGGGTATAGGGCAGAATATTTCAAGCCAAGGACCTCGCCTTTAGCGCCGCCACAACCGTGGAAGGTGCGCTATTTCCTGGGGTGGAAACAATCGCCTGATATATACAAAACGGTTGTGGTCGAACGGGGGCTGCGCAATCCGGCGACGTGGCAAAATTTTGCTGACCATCCCAACGACTTCAGTTGGTATAAATGGAGCGAGGACGATGCTGCGGTGCGGCCAACTGACCAGGGTGCTGGGCAACTTGTCCAGGCCATGGCGGCCTGGGACCATGCCGACCCCATGGGAGTGGCATACACACCGAACAACACCGCGCGTTGCCCCGCACAAGCCCTGGCCGTCACGCCGCTGATTGAGCAGGTCGTCTGAGGCCCGGCCCCGCTGCTGCCGGGGTCGGCCTCTTGCCGGCTTAGCGGCTGGCGCGCTTGCGCTCGTGCTCTTTCAGGTAGCGTTTGCGCTCGTGCGCATATCTCGCATCACCCTGCCCTGTCGTTTTTTTTCTTGGCCTGGTTTATTTGCGTGCGTGAATTCAACTGGCGCCCACATGCGAGCTTTGCAAGCCAACGTACTGTGACTCCGCTCTGGAGTGCGTCCCGAACACGGACCCGGCGCCTATCCCTTCCGGCGCGAAGCCGGACATGGCTTGCAGTAACAGGTCCGGGTTGGGCTCGCCGCTGTCGCTGCCGCAGCCGTCGAATTGGGTAGGACGTTCCCGCGCGTCGGTCAGCCACCACCGATGCCAGGTGTATGCGTTGGGCTCGAAGGCAAAATTGGGTAACCAAGACACATCGAATGCGGTGTCGACATTTCCCACGGTTGATACGCCCGTCAGGGCGTTCAATCCGTAAAAATGGCGGATACCCCACGGCGTGCTGGTGTCGGTTCCGCAGAAGAAGCGTGCCGTATAGCCCTGCCACACTCCTTTCAGTCTGCGATCTCCTGCTATGTCGATTTTGAACACGGCGATGGGAATGTGCGCCTGGATGTCCACTCTGCCGTCGTTTGTGAAGTTGTAGCGCCGGTGGTGTACGTCGTGCGCGATGGGTGTGCCGTAGGTAAAAAAGCGTGCCTGTGTGTCCCACCCTTGGTCGTACCCTTGCGCTGCCGTGGTGATCGCCTCGGGGTATCCCGCTGTCATGGCGCTGACACCGCAGCCACCGGCGCCGCCAAAGGGGCCAGCTCCGTCCTGGTTGCCGTCGCCATCGCGACGGAATTCACAGTGCTGGGTCATCCGGTTTTCGACCGAGGCCAGCACGACATTCGCCAGAGACTGTTGAACAAAGCGGCTGATTGCAAATAGCGTCTCGTTGACTAATGCGCTGTGAACGCTGTCATGCATTTGGCTCAATGCCAATTCAAATTGCGGTAGATCGTGGGTACGTGTGGCATGTTCCGAGGGCACAGCTGGATTTACATTGGCCTGCTGCTCTAGTGCCTGTAGATTGGCAAGTTGCTGCTGCATTTGCTCGATGAGGGTGTGGGCCACGTTGTACAACGCCGCGAATTGGAGATACAGAACGTGGCCGTTCGCAACGTTGATTGCCGCCATTCGCCGAATTTGCGTGGAGGCTTGTTTGTTCGCGGCGAGGTATTCGAGTATTGGGATCTGGTTACGCAGTGTGTTGACGTGGGTCAGTATGCGTAGTATGGCGCGTTGGGCTTGCGCTATGAAATGTCGGAATAGGCTGGATGGATTTTCTGCTTGTGTTTCATGCTCTGTAGCATGTCGGGTCGGTCGTGCGTTCCGAGCCTGCGCGAACCCGAATTGATTGCGATTGTGGGTGTTTTGGGTTGCCATGGCCGAGCATCATTCATCGTATTGAATTGGGGTGTATCGATGCATGTCCAGAATGGACAATTGGAAATTCAAAGCACATTCATGCGTCGTAGCCTTCGCCAACATGGTCTGTCCGCGAACGGAAATAGGTAGGTGGAAATGGGGGGATAGGGGGAAATAGGTGGAAGTGGGTGGAAGTGGGTGGGCATGGGCCAGGGTTTAACGCTACCAGTGGAGGTGACCGATGAACGACGTCAACGCGATGCAGGATGTAGAACCTGTCCCGGTGGAGCAGCGTCATGCACGCGGTATCCGGTACCAAGGGGAACAGCAGGATGTGCAGCAGGTGCTGCAAGAATACATCGTGCGCGGCAATCAGGGATTGGAGCGCATTGCCAGTCACCGCGCTATTTTGCAGGTGCAGCTCAACGCGCTGAACTATGTGGTGGGCAACCCACAGGCGCCGCACGACGTGCAGGCGCGGGCGCGCGACGAACAGCGCAACACGGAGCAGGCGCGGTCGCAGCTATTGCAGACCGACGGCATTTTGAGACGCTGGTTGGCCGTGGTGCAAGGCAGCTTGACCATGGCGCAGCGCCGGGGTCACCACCATCTGGTGGACCCGGTGGCGGGCCCCTTGTCGCGCTCCAATCCCGACGGGCTGACACGTATTTATGAGGCGCTGCGCTATATCAACCAGTCCTGGCGATCGCAGTACGACTTGCGTGCCATGGAGGCTAATCGTATTTTCCTGGCGCAGCACCTGGCCTATTTAACGCCAGCACTGGTGAGCGCGTTGCCGCCACGCTTGTGTGAAACGGCACCGCCGGTCGGCGGCGCTGGCGGCGTACTGGGCGACGCTGCGGGGTTGCCGCAGGCCATGGATTCGTACCGCAGAGGCTATTACGCGGGCTGGGAGACGCAGGCCCGTTTTTTTGCCAATGGCAACCCGATTGCTGGGGATATTCACCGGCGCCGTTACAACTTTGCGGACCGCAGCTATGTGATTATTCAGGCGTATGTGCCGGTACTGACCATCAGCGCCGATGCCCGTGCGGCTGTGTTTGGAGCTACGTTGGCGGGTGCAATCGCGGGTGTTCTGGTGGGCGGTCCGGGTGGATTGGTGGCCGGTGCCAGTGCGTCGGGGGCCGGTGCGGCAAAGGCCATGCGTTATGACGCGGCGTGGCAAACGTATTACGCCGAATACTACAGTCATCCAGGGGCCGAGGTTCCTTGGGGGTGGCGTGCGTTTTATGGCTGGCGTCGCTCGCGGGATATTGGCTCCATGCTCACGATCCAGGGACAGCGCGTGCCTGAACGGTTCCCCAATTTTGCCGATCAGCCTGAGTCCGCCAGTTGGTGGTTGTTAATGGAATCCCTCACGACACCACGTCCGCCAGCGGTTCGCAACAAGGGCATTTGCAGTTACCGCCGGTTTGATAGATCTGATGAAGTGAACGGGTTCGACCGGTCTGGATTGACCGGATCAACGGAAGCGTCAGGAGTGGTCAACGTGCTGCACGATGCCAATCGACTGGTTCAGAATCTGGCTGCGTTCGCCGACGCCGGTGCCGATGGCGCCTGGAGTGCGCAGCGTGCGAACCAGGGCCTGGGAACGGCCCTGGCCAGCGACAACGTGCAGTTGAGCTGCACGCTGCGCTGACGGCGGGCGGTTGATCTCGGGGGACCGCTGAGGATCCCCGTGAATATCCGTGAATATCCGTGAATATCCGTGGATTACCGTGGATTACCGTGGTTTAGCGTCCAGCGCGCTTGCGCTCGTGCTCTTTCAGGTAGCGCTTGCGCAAGCGAACCGATTTGGGCGTGATTTCCACCAGCTCGTCGTCCTCGATGAATTCCACGCCGTATTCCAGTGTGAGGTCGATCGGGGGCGTGATCTTGATGGCGTCTTCCTTGCCCGACACGCGGAAGTTGGTTAGCTGCTTCTGGCGCACGGCGTTCACCACCAGGTCGTTTTCGCGGCTGTGGATGCCGACGATCATGCCTTCGTATACCGGGTCGCCGGCCTTGACGAACATGCGGCCACGGTCGTCAAGCTTGCCCAGGGCGTAGGTCACGATTTCGCCATCATCCATGGAGATCAGCACGCCGTTCTTGCGGCCGCCAATGTCGCCCTTGTGCGGCTCGTAGCCGTCGAAAATGTTGCTGATGAGGCCGGTGCCACGGGTCAGGTTCAGGAATTCGTTGGAGAAGCCAATCAGGCCGCGCGCTGGAATGCGGTACTCGAGGCGCACACGGCCACGGCCATCGGGTTCCATGTTGGCCAGTTCACCCTTGCGCTCACCCAGTGCCTGCATGACGCCGCCCTGGTGCTGTTCTTCGATGTCGGCGGTGACCATTTCAATTGGCTCGTAACGCACACCGTCGACGTCCTTGAACACCACGCGCGGCTTGCCCACCGCGAGTTCGTAGCCTTCGCGGCGCATGTTTTCCAGCAGAATGGTCAAGTGCAGTTCGCCACGACCCGCCACTTCAAAAATGCCGTCTTCCGTGGTTTCCTTCACGCGCAGCGCCACGTTGTGTTGCAGTTCTTTTTGCAGACGGTCCCAGACCTGGCGGCCGGTCACGTACTTGCCTTCGCGACCCGCCAGCGGCGAGTTGTTGACGCAGAAGTTCATGATCAGGGTGGGTTCATCCACCTTGAGCATGGTCATGGGGCGCGGCGTGATGGGGTCGGTCACGGTCACGCCGATGCCGATTTCTTCAATGCCGTTGATCAGCACGATGTCGCCTGGGCCCGCTTCCGTGACCTGCACGCGCTCCAGACCCTGGAATGTGAGCACCTGATTGACGCGACCTTTGATGGCCTTGCCTTCGGGGCCTTCCATGACCAGCACGTCCATCATGGGACGCAGCGTGCCGGCGCTGATGCGGCCTACGCCGATACGACCGACGAAGGTGGAGAAGTCGAGTGCGGAAATCTGCAATTGCAGCGGAGCGGCGGGGTCGCCCTGGTGCGCGGGCACGTGGTTGAGCACGGTGTCAAACAGGGCCGACATGTCGGCGCCCCACTGTTCGCCTTGCGGGCCTTCGTTCATGGAAGTCCAGCCGTTCAGGCCGGAGGCATAAACGACGGGGAAATCGAGCTGTTCGTCGGTGGCGCCGAGCTTGTCGAACAGGTCGAACGCGGCGTTGATCACGTAGTCGGGACGGGCACCGGGCTTGTCGACCTTGTTCACCACCACGATCGGCTTGAGACCGAGGGCCAGGGCTTTCTTGGTCACGAAGCGGGTTTGCGGCATGGGGCCTTCCTGGGCGTCGATCAGCAGCACCACGCCGTCAACCATGCTCAGGGCACGTTCCACTTCGCCGCCGAAGTCGGCGTGTCCGGGGGTGTCCACGATGTTGATGTGGGTGCCCTTCCAGCTGACGGCGCAGTTCTTGGCCAAAATCGTGATACCGCGTTCGCGCTCAATGGCGTTGTTGTCCATCACGGTGTCGACAATTTTTTCGTGTTCGGCAAAGGTGCCGGACTGGCGCAACAACTGGTCCACCATGGTTGTTTTGCCATGGTCAACGTGGGCGATGATGGCGATATTTCGGATTTGTTTACTGCTCATTTTTCACTTTCAAACTACGAATTCATGTTGTGTTGTGCCAGCGATTCGCTGACTTCGAGCGGGCTTAGCAAACGCTGCGCTATCAACTCGCCCGCGTTGACGTGCCCGGTACCCAGCAAGGCGTTCGGCTCTGGACCAAACACCGCCACGTGTGGCGTGTCAGGCCAGGCACCGCGCCGACGCATGCCACTCAAGAAGCGTGCCGCATTGTCGCTGTCCAATGTGACCGGTATAAAACCGTTCAACAAATCGGTCACTGGGCGCACGCAGGCCAGACGCTGATTGTCGTCCATCGCCTCCAGTGCTTCCAGCGTGACGCTTTGCGCCGCTGAGAAATTGCCGCTGCGTGTCCGGCGCAAGGCGCTTAAATGCGCGCCGCAACCCAGCGCTTCGCCGATGTCTTCGCCCAGCGTGCGGATATAGGTGCCCTTGCCGCAAGACACTTCCAGCGTCACGCTGGGGGCCGCGCTTTCAAGGTCCAGTCCGGTGATGTCGATGCCATCGATACGCACCTGGCGCGCTTCGCGTTCTACTTCCACGCCTTCGCGGGCGTAGGCGTAGAGTGCCTTGCCGTTTTTCTTCAGCGCGCTGTACATGGGTGGCATTTGGGCAATGGTGCCGAGAAAGTCGGCGACGACCTGCGCCACTTGTGCGGCTGTGACCGCCACCGGGCGCTCCTGCGTCACCTCGCCTTCGGCGTCAGCGGTGCTGGTCTTGATGCCAAGCCGCAAGGTGGTGGCGTAGGCTTTGTCGGCCTCCAGATGGATCTGGCTGAATTTGGTGCCCGCGCCCAGGCAAATGGGCAGTACGCCCGTGGCGAGGGGGTCGAGTGTGCCGGTGTGTCCGGCTTTTTCGGCACGCAGCAACCACTTGACCTTTTGCAGAGCCTGGTTGCTGGACCAGCCCAGCGGTTTATCGAGCAGTAACACCCCATGCACAGGGCGCCGCTGCACCCTTGTGCGTGGCGCGTGCATGGCTAGTCTTCCTTGGCGCGCGACGACACGGCCTTGGCGATCAGGGCGTTCATGTCGGCGGCGTGTTCGGGCGTGCGGTCAAACACAAAGTGCAGTGTGGGCACGGTGTGGATGTGCAGGCGCTTGAACAGACCAGCGCGCAGGAAACCTGCCGCCTGGTTCAGTCCTTCGCCGGTGGTTACCGGGTCGCCCACCAGCAGGCTGAAAAACACCTTGGCGTGGGCGTAGTCGGGCGTGACTTCGACGGCCTGGATCGTCACCATACCCACGCGCGGGTCTTTCAGCTCGCGCGCGATCAGCTCGGTCAGATCGCGCTGGATCTGATCGGCAACCCGAAAGCCGCGGTTGGGAGTGGATGACTTTTTACGTACCATGGGTGTCTGTGTCGCCGCTGAGTGGATGCCTTACAGCGTCCGTGCGATTTCCTTGACTTCAAAGAATTCGAGCTGATCGCCCTCGGAGATGTCGTTGTAGTTGCGCAGTTTGACACCGCACTCGAAGCCTTCCTTGACTTCGCGAACGTCGTCTTTCATGCGCTTGAGCGAGTCGAGTTCGCCGGTATAGATCACCACGTTGTTGCGCAGCAGGCGGAAATGCGCGCTGCG
>Ga0316222_1002932_pt1 | contig 17408 bp, 11 predicted proteins | sample TBH18011metaG_FD_206008 | JGI IMG/M metagenome (GOLD analysis project Ga0316222, IMG submission 206008) | Freshwater microbial communities from Trout Bog Lake, Wisconsin, USA - TBH18011 | ecosystem: Environmental > Aquatic > Freshwater > Lake > Hypolimnion/Profundal zone | place: USA: Wisconsin...
ACTTTGCGCGTCGAGTCGCCGCAATGCACTGGGGAGACTGGAAGTCCGCGTCGGCGGGACGCCGACGCCAACACGCGAGACGCGTGTGCTCCCCGGATTCCCGCTCCCGAACGCCCCGTCTTTCCGGTAGGTTCATTGGCAGCCTGCGAAGAGCCTGTCCTGAGTCTGTCGAAGGAATCTCACGAGGCGATCGCGACGTTCGTTTCAGTCGGCACGTAATCGGGACGGACGGCTCATCGGGCGGCGCTCTCAGCTCCGAGAACGGTGAATGGTGACTTAATGTTGGTGACGTCGTAGAGAATCACGCTGCGGCTCAGGGAAAAGAGATCGGCTTCTTTCTCCCGCAGCTCCTCTTCGATAGCCTTGCGGTGAATGAGCAGTTCATCGCTGGTGCGATAAAGACGATCTTTGGTGGTTTTTGTCATCCGCAGGCCCAGAAGCTCTGGGAGCGCCGTGCGCTGCGACCAATCGATGAGCGCCCACTCGCTCAAGGGCTCAATGAGGCGATCGGCGATCATGAGTTGCGCCGTGGCGATCTGGCTGGCGCTCAAGCCCAGATCTTGGAGCATCGGCGTGAAGCGCAACTCTTCCCAAGCCTGGCGGGCCACCAATTGAGGCCCCAGTTGAACGACGTTGCTGGTTTGGATTTCATCTAAAAGAACGCCATCGAGGCTGGCGCTTGTCACTGGCGCCGCCGACTTCGAGGACTCGGCCAGTCGAACCAGACGCGCCACCCAAGAGGCCGCCTCCTCCGACAACTCCCTCTCCAAGAGATTGCGATCCCCTTGCAAGTGTCGTTCCACGGCTCGTGCGATCGACGGCTTTTCCGCTTCGGGGAGTTTCGCGTCGCCCAGGGATGCGATAACGCGCTGGCGAGGCAGCCCCTCGGCGTTAAGACTGGACGAGCTGCACCAGCGGGGTGCCCTTGATTGATTTGGTGCGGAAATACACGCCGGAAAAATACGGGGAGGCGGATAAAGAATCCAGCGCACCTTTCAGAATTAGGCACTACATTTTGAATTCAGAAAACACCCACTGATTATCAATGACTTACGAATGTTTTTTCCAAAACTCGGCGATTTCGGCCCTTTTTTGAGAAACTCGGGCTAGGGCATCGCCCCATAGGCATATACCTAACGGGTGGCCGCGCTGAAAGCGCTCTGTTCTGGGGAGCGCACGCGTCTCGCGTGCTGGCTTTGGCGTCTCGCCAAAGCGAACTTCCTGCACTCTTTTTCAGAAAAATGCCCAAATCGGCGAACAATGCCAAAAGTTCGTCGCGGCGAGACGCCGCGACCAGCACGCGGGACGCGTGCGCTCCCCGGATTTTGCGACTCCGCCGCTCTAGGTATATGCCTATGGGGCAGCGCCCTCTAGGCTCTGGTATGTGGTCGCGCCGTTGGCGCTGAACGCCTGTCCCCAACCGGCAGGTTCATTGGCAGACTTGCGAAGGGTCTCACAGCAGGCCAGCCGGCGTTATGTCGCCATTCGCCGCTCTCGAAGCTGACAGCGCCGCCCGATGAGCCGTCAACGCCGGACTCCGCCTCGTGAGATCCTGTGCCGCCTTCGCAAGGCCTGCAAGTCTCAGGGTGACAACGTTCGGGGGGCCGTTCTCACTCCTGCGCCCGATTTCCAAACTTGTGGGTAATGGACAGCAAGCACCACCGCTTTCGAATGCGATTGGACTCAGGAATTACCCAAAGCGTTTCCTGCACCCATCGGACCGTCGCTGTTCCTGCACCCGGTGCCCCTTGCCGATCTACTTGACAATAGCTATCCCCTCCGCTTCTATCGCATCCGCCTCGGGCCGTAAATGAACAAAATCGCACAAAACTCACCGTGAAGTGGAGCGATCAAACCGACGTGCTGACGTTTGCGCCGGCCCCGGATGGCCGCACACGGGTCTCGCTTGCGCGCTAAAACAGCTCGACGCCTCCAACAATTACAAGAATCCTAGCTCTATGTTCATCGATATGTCCACCCTCCGTCCTATCGTCGCCCTCGGTTTCATCGTCACCGGCTCCAGCCTGATTTACGCTTCGGATTTGCCCCGCGAAAAACTGTTGCTGGACCAGGATTGGAAATTCAGCAACGGCGAACCGGCCGACGCGGGAAAACTGTTCGATTATCCCGAGTCCGATTTGCAGAAACAGGGCCTTGAGAGCGAGAAGAAGGAGGCTGACCTCGCTGCGAAGCGGTCCGATGAGGTCAAGACTAACCTCGGTGGCGGGGTTACCTGGGTAAAGCCGGACTTTGACGACTCAAAATGGCGCACGCTCAACCTGCCGCACGACTGGGCGATCGAGATGCCGTTCAACCGGGCTGCAAACAATGGCAAAGGCTCCAAGCAGCTTGGCGACAAGGATGGCACCGGAATCGGATGGTATCGCCGGTCCTTTGAAATTCCGCCCGGGGACAAGGGCAGGACCACCTGGATCGAGTTCGGCGGCTCCTACCGCAACACCCTGGTCTGGTTGAACGGCCATTGCCTTGGACGCGTGGAGAGCGGCTACACCCCGTTTTATTTCGACGTCTCGGAATCTCTTAACTACGGCGGAAAAAACTGCCTCGTCGCCCGGGTTGAGGCACACAAGAACGAGGGGTGGTTCTACGAGGGAGCCGGGATTTACCGGCACGTCTGGCTTATCAAGACCAACCCGGTGCATGTGGCCCACTGGGGAACTTATGTCACCAGTACCGTCTCAGAGCCCTCCGCCACGGTGGCCATCGAGACCACCGTCGAAAACAGCGCCACGGCGCCCGCCCGTGCCACGGTGATCTCGGAGATTCAAGACGCCTCCGGGGCGGTGATTGCCAAAACCGAGTCACCCCTTCAGATTCCGTCCTGCGGACAGTTTGCGCTCAAGCAGTCCGCCCCGGTCCCGAATCCGAAACTCTGGTCGCCGGAGACGCCGAATCTCTATTCGTTGGTCACGCGGATCAAGTCCGCTGGAGGGGAGTCGGATCGCTATGAGACGACGTTCGGGATTCGGACCGTCGAATTTTCGGCACAAAAGGGATTTCTGCTCAATGGCAAGCAACGGTTTATCAAGGGCATGTGCAACCACCAGGACTTCGCCGGCGTGGGCGTGGCCATACCCGACCGCCTCCAGGAATACCGGGTTGCCATGATGAGGGACATGGGATGCGACGGCTGGAGAACCTCGCACAACCCGGTGAACGAGGAACTTCTGAACGAATGCGACCGGCAGGGAATGATGGTGATGGACGAGACCCGGCGGTTTGGCAAATACAGCCAACCGCTCGCCGACCTCAAGGCGATGATGCTTCGCGACCGCAACCACCCGAGCATCGTCATCTGGTCGATAGGCAACGAGGAAATGGGATTGCAAAAGACCAGTTACGGGGCGGAAGCCTGCAAGGTCATGCAGGAACTGGCCCATCGACTCGATCCTTCACGGCTCTGCACGCTGGCCATTAACCACCAGTTCGACAACGAGGGTTTCACCACCGTCCTGGATGTCACGGGCATGAATTATAAGAATCTGTGGGGCGGCATGAACAGGCTGCACGACAGCCACCCCGACCGACGTTTTATCACCTCGGAGGAAGCCAGCACCCTTACGACCCGAGGCCTCTATTTCGAGGACAAGGCGAAGGGTTACCTGACGGCGTATGACACTTATGTGCCCGGTTGGGGCAGCACGGCTGAGGGATGGTGGAACTATTACCAGTCTCGCCCCTGGGTGGCCGGCGCCTTTGTCTGGACAGGCTTTGATTACCGCGGTGAGCCCACTCCCTATAACTGGCCGTGCATCAGCTCGCATTTTGGCGTCCTCGACACCTGCGGTTTTCCCAAGGACAATTATTTCTATTACAAAGCCTGGTGGACCAGCGAACCCGTGCTGCATCTCTACCCGCACTGGAACTGGAATCAGGTGAGCCATCGGTTGATCCACGTCAAAGCGACAAAGCCCCTGGCAGCCGGAATTCAATTCAGTGTGGTCGATGCGGTCAAGCAAGGGAAGGGCGGCCAGGACTGGAAAATGTACGACAACGGCGAGGTGCATGCCGTCACGGTCATTGTTATAAAAAGCGTCAAGGAGAAGGACCCTCAGAACTCCGGAAAAATGAAGGAGACGTGGACGGAACTTGTGAAACAGGAGATCCCCATCAAGGATGGCTCAAGCACCAGTCTGCTCCCGCTGAAGCCTGAACAGGCCGACGCGGTCAAAGGCCTTGCTGTGGCTGTTTCCAGAGAGGAAGCGCCGATCGACGTCTGGGTACAGACCAACTACGAGGAGGCGGAACTGTTCGTCAACGATGTCAGCCAGGGCCGCAAAAAAGTCGAGCCTCTCCATCACCTCGAATGGGCGGTTCCCTATATGCCGGGCAACATCTCCGTGACCGGCTACAAAGGCGGCCAGGCTGTCAAGACGGAAAAAATCGAGACGACTGGTCCCGCCGCCGTTCTGCGCGTGACGGCCAACCGGACCGGGTTGAATGGCGATGGCGAGGATGTAGTGCTCGTGAAAGCCGAGGCTCTGGACGAAAAAGGCCGCTTCGTGCCGACTGCGGGCAATTTGCTCCACTTTGACGTGACCGGCAGCGGGAGGCTGATCGGGGTCGGCAACGGCGACCCGAGTTGCCACGAATCCGATCTCGGCTCGGACCGCAGCCTGTTCAACGGGCTTGCGCTCGGCATCGTGCAGGCCTCGCGTCAGGCGGGCAACGTGACGGTGAAAGTCACTGCGCCGGGCGTGAAGGAAGCCGTGCTCACGCTCCCGGTAAAAGAGGCCCCGATTCGGCCCTGCGTGCCATGACCAGCGAACCAATCTCCTCCGCCATTCGTTTCCTGGCCCTTTCGCTTTTGTTCGCCGCCGGTTTGGGCTTCGCGGGCGGCACATCGTCCGCTGTTGGAGCCTCACCGGCGGAACATCCCTCCCTTGCACAAGCGCTTTCCCTGCATCAGTCGGCGGAAGCAAAGTGCCTCACTGACGCGCAACTGGACCAGGCCGCCGCGATGCTGGATTCTTCCGACCCGTTCATCGCCGCGCTCGCGGAGTGGGCGCTGGCTGTAAAGGTCGGCATGGACAACGACCGTGGAAACATTGTGTGGCCGCCCTCCACCCAACCTGGTGCGAAAAACCAGCCCGCCTGGTTCGCTAAATACATGGCTGTCGCCGAGTCGCAGCGGACGGTCTTCGATCAAATCCGCCACGCCGCGGCGCGCAACATCCTGGACAAGCCCGACGCCTTGCGCGCCGACATCGGCGACATGCTGACGCGAGCTCAAAAGACGTCTGAGCGCATGCGGCCGCAAACCAAAACTTCTGTGGACGCGGCGCTTATGGCCATCAAAGCCGCGACCGGTGCCGCAGTCGGCGAAACGGACGCTGACAGGCTGCGAGCACTCTGGCTCAATGCCCGCGCCGGGGCGCGCACCGTCGCGTTGGCGCAGAAGGATTTGAACTTCGACACCATTCTTTGCGCTACGCGTTTTGCCCTGCACCACAAGTCGAATGTCTGCGGAACCCAGTATAACTGGGCCTACAAACCTGGCGGCGACCTTTGCGCCCTTTCCAACTTCGAATCCGGCGCCGCCACGGTGAAGCCGCTCCTTGCTGGAAAACTCGGCGCCGGCCATATCCATGGGCTGGACCTTTCCTTCGAAGGCGATCGGGTCGTCTTCGGGTGGGCCAGCCAGCCGAACTGGCCGCCAAAGGACGCCAACGGACAGCCTGTGGACGTGTGCCACCACCAGAACAACTACGCCTTTGAACTCTCCAAACTCACCGAACCCCTCCACCTCTACGAACTCGACCTCAAGTCCGCCTCGGTCACCCAGCTGACCAAGCACCACTTCTTTAACGACCTGGATCCTTCCTACCTGCCCGACGATGGCATCGTTTTTGCCTCCGACCGCTCCGGAAACTCGCCCTCCTGCGACGGGTGGGAGAACGACATCCTCGACACCAACATTTTCAAGCTGACGCCGGGGCGCAAGACGATCCGCCGCGTGACCAACCAAAAAGACATGGACTCGCATCCGCATGTCCTTGGAGACGGTCGCATCGGCTATCTGCGCTGGGAATACGACGAGCGCGGGTTCTGGCCCGTCCACTCCTTCTGGGTTGTCAATCCCGACGGCACGCAGACCGACGCGCTTTATAAGCAGCATCTGTGGAATCCGCCCTCGGTGCGCGATGTTCGCTCCATTCCGGGCTCGGCGAAGTTCATCGGCATCCTTGCGGGGCACCATTGCCAGGCCGTCGGCTCCCTCGCCCTCATCGACGCCTCCAAGGGCATCAATGAAGCCGCAGGCATGGAAATCATCGCACGCGGTTCGGGCCCGCAGGAGCCCAGCCCCGCGGCGAACCAGGCTCCCGCCTTTAATTGGACCCGCGTCCCCAACGGCGGAGTTCCAGAAACACCCGGGTATTACCACACCCCTTGGGCACTTTCGGAGAGCGCTTGCCTTGTCTCGTTCGGCTTCGGGTCAAAACCCCAGCACAGCCCGCCTCATGGCAAGACCGACTATATCTCCAACGACGCGGCCCTCTACTTCGTGGATGTGTTTGGGAACAAAGAACTCCTGCACCGCGACCCGCTCCTTTGCGTCGTATCCGCCATGCCCCTGGCCCCCCGCCCACGTCCCACAGTGCTGCCGGACCGCAGCGACCCGGCGAAAAACTTCGCCACCTGCATCGTGACCGATGTGTACGACAGGACGCAACTCGTACGCGGCTCCGTCAAGGAGATCCGGATCATGGAATCGCTGCCCTGGCCTCTAACCTCCAAGGACGGAACCGGCTATTTCGAAGGAGGCAGTGCCATGAACTTTGTTTCACCTGGCTGGACGCCGGTCCGTGTGATCGGCACGGTCCCGGTGGAATCCGACGGCTCTGCGCACTTCAAGGTGCCCATGGCGGAAAACGCCGCGGTTTACTTCCAAGCCCTCGACTCCAACGGGATGGAACTTCAACGCATGCGTTCCAGCGTCTCGTTTGCGCCAGGCGAGGTCCGCAGTTGCACCGGGTGCCATGAAACACGCAACAACGCCGCACCCGTCTCGCGCGCGCACGTGGCCAAGGCCGCACTCCGCGCCCCTTCGGAACCGATGCCGCCGCCTTGGGGGAACAAACCGATGGATTATCCCAGCCTCATCCAACCGATCCTTGATACGCGCTGCGTCCAATGCCACGCCGGCAGCAAGCCTGCCGGAGGCCTTTCCCTGGCAGGCGGAAACAAGCGGCATCACCGCCTCGACCTGCTCTCCTCTTACTTCTCATTGCAAAAGCTGGTGCCCTGCTCCAACCAAGCCATGCAGGATGGCAAGGTCACCGTTCCGAAACAATTCGGATCACACGCCAGCAAACTTCCGGGCATCCTCGCCGATGAAAAGCACCGCACTTCCGGCCTGACCGTGGAGGAGTTGCGAACCCTCTATACTTGGATGGATGCGAACTGCCCCTATTCCGGCAAGATCATCAATAAACGCCGCGGTTGCGAGGACGGCAAACCCGTCGTTCCCCAGGTCCTCAGCGCAGATCGTGGCGGAAACCCCGGACGCGAGGACTTCAAATGGCACGGTGTATGGGACAAACCGGTGGAAGTCCCGGCGATCGAACGGCAGTAATACGGACCACGTCCAATGCAAGGACGAGCTGGAGCAAGCCCGTGATGCCTGGTGCCCCATTCGGATCTGAGCTGAATGACGCTGACTTAAGGAGGCTTTCGGTAGGCACGGGAGACACGAAGAAGCTGAGGAGCGTCGGATGCAAGTTCCGGGGAGCGCACCCGTCCCGGGTGTTGGTTGAGGCGTCCCGCCTCGACGAACTTCTGGCGTGGATGCGCCTACAGCCTTCGGAGGCTGAGGACCGAAAGGCGATTTGATAGCCAGAAGTTCGCGCAGGCGGGACGCCAGCGCCAGCACGCGAGACGCGTGCGCTCCCCGGAGTCCCCGTCCCAAGCGCTATCCGCAATACGAACCGGCCTTGATCCAAGAACGCCCTTAAGTTAGCGCCATTCAGATCTGAGCTAACGCTTTCGCGGCTGCGGAGGGATTACGTCCTTCCCCTTTTTCGGCTTCTTCACTTCTTTCTTCTGACTGTTATTACCTTTTCCCATATAGACTCCGAGTTTTTGGTTTAGTTGATAAGTTCTTCGTCGGTCGGGACCGACGACACCCAGCATGCTACCGCGCGGCCAGAGAACAAACAACCGAAATGTCTTGGAATCGAGGGTCGCTCACTCCCACTGCAGACCGCTCTGGGGCGACGCGCGGTTCGCCTTACGGGGGCCTTTTGGGCATCGTTTCCTGTTTCGAGATGAATTTCCTCGCCAAAAAGAGCTCCCTGGCATAAATGGATGGTTATGCCCAAAACAGAAAAAGCCGCCGCCCGTAAACCGAACGCCGCCTTGATGAAGCCGGTCCAGCCGGATACCAAACTCGCTGCCATCGTTGGCTCCACCCCGATCCCTCGCGGTGAGCTGACCAAGAAACTCTGGGACTACATCAAGAAGCACAAGCTTCAGGATGCCACCAAGAAGACCCTGATCAACGCCGACGCGGCATTGAAAGCGGTATTTGACGGCAAGAGCCAGGTGACGATGTTCGAGATGACCAAGCTTGTCTCCGGTCACATCAAGAAATGAGCGTCGGAACAAAGAATCGCCTCAAACAGACGGCAGACGCCTGCAAGGAACACCTGCGCACCACATATCCCACACAACTGGTCCTGGTCGATGATTTCATCCGGGAGATCGAGGGAGTGGGCAAAGCGCAGGACATTACAAAGTGGGGGCAGTTCACCGATCTGTCCCAAAAAACGGACGTGATGCTCAAGCGCCTGGATGAGACTTTCAGACAGTGGCTCGGAGGCGATGTTTAGAACCCAAGCTTTCGGAATTATTTATCATGGCAAAACCTAATTACCAGTTCGAAAAGCGCAGAAAAGAAATGGAAAAGAAGCGGAAGAAAGAAGAAAAAAGGCTGATGAAGTTGGAGAACAAAGATTCTGAGCCCAAGGATGCCCAGGATCAGCCGCCAACCTCGCCAGCGCCGCCAGCCCCTTAAGTTTTACAGAATAATCTTGCTCAGCATCGTTGGTTGCTATCAACTCTGAGATTCGAAATCCAGTTATCTCGTTTTGATAGCTGGCACTCGATATTTACATCTAAATTCACTATGAAATTATACGTCGGAAATCTAACTTTTGATGCCACTGAAAGTGACCTTCGGGATCAGTTTGAGCAGTTTGGCAAGGTTGTTGAAGTAGCGATGGTCACGGATCGGGAAACTGGCCGTTCACGCGGGTTTGCTTTTGTGACCATGGGCAGCGCCTCTGAAGGGCAGGCCGCGATCGCAGCTCTTGAGGGCAAAGACTTTCAGGGCCGCAAGCTCACCGTTAATGAAGCGCGTCCTCGCGAAGACCGTCCCCAGGGCGGCGGTGGTGGACGCTCCTATGGCGGTGGCGGTGGACGTTCCTCCGGTGGCGGCTCACGCGGCCGGTATTAAGAGCTGAAATACAAGCGTGCGGAGCTTCCGATGGAGGCTTCGCTCTTTTTTCCGTTGTATTTCTTCTTGTCGCTTCGGAGGCGACAAGAAGAATGTCTTTTTCGTGATCGATCTCGGTGCCGTGCGCGGCGCCGGGCACTGGATTGCCCTGACGTCGGCGGCGGTTGAGGAGTTCGCTCCGCGATCTATTGGCAGAATCGTCGTGAACAATCGGATACTGGGCGGGGCCACGTGCTGCCATCCAACGCTGTGCGTGCTCCGATCAGGAAAAGCTCGCCGCCGATTCTTGCGAGAACGTCGGAGACCGGGTTCTGGGTAGCGCACGCGCCCTCGCGTGTGGCCTTTGGCACCCCCGCCAAAGGCATCTTCGTGGGTAATCCGGGGGCACAGCAGGGAACAAGGTTCGCGTCGGCGAGGGCGCCGACGCCGTTTTCTTACTCCGTATAGATACCCCGTTACACGACGGCCCCCCGGGTGATTGCGACCCGCTGGAAGAAATTGGCCTCAAACGCCCTGCCGTCTGAGGCTGGAGCCTGTTAAAAAACTGGTCATTAAGGAATCGAGGCTCTAAATTCCACTTTTCAATCAATGAGCTTGGACACCTCCAGTGCTGAGCAACCCGGTTTGCTGCGGCGCCTTTTCCGAGTCCTGTCGATTACCGTCTGTCGGTACATCGAAACAGACGGCGAATTGCGCGCAGCTTCTTTCGCGTACTACGCCTTTTTTGCGCTTTTTCCGCTGGTCCTCCTCTTTATTTCAATCGGATCGCTGATCTGGGACAAGGCTTACGTGGCCAGCCAAGTGCTGAAGTTCGTGGACGATTACATCCCGGCAGTCGGTCTCAACGAGCAGATCGTCGCGGCGATCAACGGGGCGATCAACGGGGTCGTGCGCTTGCGCGGTCAGGCTGGGGCGGTGGCCTTTCTGGCACTGGTCTGGAGTTCGCTGCGGTTTTTCCAGGCGCTGGTGCATGGAGTCAACCGCGCCTGGGGCAGCAAAGAGTACTCGTGGTGGCGGTTGCCGTTTGCGAATCTGGTGATGGTGGCCATCCTGGGCAGCACGCTTCTGCTGGGAGTGGTCGCGCCGGTGGTGATCAAAACGGTGGAAGCTTACTGGCAGGATACCGGAGCGCCCGGCGGCGGCCTGGTGCTGAACCTGTTCGGGGTCGGAAGGATGATCCTGCCCACGGCCGTCTTGTTTTACGGGTTGGTAATGTTCTACAAATACGCCCCCCGCCGAAAGACCTCGTTTCGCGAGGTGTGGGTGCCGGCGCTGGTGGTGACGCTCTGCCTTCAGGGCGTGGCCAAGGGAATCGTCATTTACGCGGTGAATTTCGGTCGCTTCAACCGCATTTACGGCACCCTGGGAAGCGTGGTGGCGATCCTGATGTGGATCTATCTGTCCGGGTCGATCATCATCTTTGGCGGATGCTTCTGCGCGGCTCTCTACGAAGCGTCCAACAACAAGCCCGAGGAGGATGGAGACCGCGCTATCGAGTAAGAAGTGTGGCAGATGCGTCTTCCAGAGACAGCCGATGCTGCTTCCCTACGGCCGCGTGACTTTCAAGCGTAGAAAACGCTTCAGCCCCGGCGCTGAGGCCACCGGCACTGTGTCTGGCACCGTTACCGACTGAACCGCTCCGGTTCCGCCCGTAATGGGAACGCCCGTGCTATTCCAGACCTCGCTCCACGAAACCAGGTCTGCGCACGCTTCCACACGGTAAGTTACATCGCTTGCGATGCAGGCCCGATTAAAGGAAAGGGCTAACGTTCCCGAAGCAATGCTGGAAACGGGCAATCCGCTCCGCGATGGCACATGCGGATCCATCCCAAGAGCGTACTTCATCAGATTTGAGATTCCATCCCCGGTTGGATTTGCGGTATCCAACGCAGTCGGACCGTTCGCGTGCGCGCCGAAATTCGCCTGCCGCCACTGCTGAATCGGAGAAAGATTAAACCCGGCGCTCGCTTCGGTTGAGTTGGCGGTCTCCCCGCCGGTGTTTACCGCGGTTACCACGTAATAGTAGGTTGTTCCAGCCGTGCCAACCGAATCCGTATAGTTCGTTCCACTTACACTGGCGATCAGAGTGTATGGCCCGCCGCTCGCCGCGGCCCGGTAAACGTTGTAATTAGTGGTGCTCAATGAAACATTCCAGCCAAGAGTCACCTGCCCCGCGCCGCTGGCCGCCGTCACGCCGGTCGGAACCGCCGGCAGCGGATTGCGAATCTCAATTCCGCTGCAAATCGAGTTGTCTTTTACCGTGGTAAACTGAATCGCAAACTGGCCGCTGGAATTGGCTGCCGCGTTTATCTCCTGCACCACCGCCTTATACTTCACTCCGCCGCTCGCGGCCATGATGTCGAAATTGGTCAGGACGGTCGTTCCGTTGATCTTCACATTGAACATCCGCTGGCCGGTTCCACTCCAGTACGTTTCGGCGAAGTGAAGCCGCACCAGGTAGCTTGCGCCAGCGGTAAATCCGGAAAGCGTGTAGGTGAAACCGCCGAACCGGCTTGTCTGATAAACCGCCTGGGGCGCAGGGCTGCTTACTCCACTGGTATCGATCGGCGCAGACGTGGTCGATGTTGTTCCTCCAGAGTAGTTGGTGTCGGACACAAAAACGCCCGAGGCCGTTCCGCCGCAATTCACCGCGGTGGCGGCCAGGGGCAATACTTCGAGCGCCGCCTCTTGCGAATTGGCGCTTTCCCCAACCGAATTTACGGCGGAGACCACGTAAAAATAGGTGGAAAAGATCGAGACGCTCGGGTCCGTGCAGCCGATCGCCGAAGTACTTGAAAGCGTCGTATACGGACCGCCGCGCTGCGTGGCGCGCTTGATGTTGTAGCTGGAAGCGTACAGCGCAGGCAGCCAGGAGAGCGTAACCGCCCCGTTGTTGGAGAGAGCCGCAAGCCCGGAGGGAGCGGCCGGCACAGCCGCGACATAATTAGGATTGGTCGTTTGAAGGGTCGTCAGTCCGGGAACCGTCATTGTGCCGCTGGCAACACCATTATTATATACCACCGCCGATTGAGTTGTCGGTTGCGGATTGAACACCACGTAGCTGCGCACCCCGCTTGAGGTGTTGGAATAGACCGCGCTGGTCGGGATGGTCGTGTACGACGTGAAATCCTGCTGGCCGAGCGCCCTCATCGCGTGGATATGGTAGTAGGATGACCCTGCCTGGCTGCCCAGGCTCGCAATATCCTCGCCGTTCGCGTAGTAGTTGTCGAACTCGGCCGCCGCTGTGTTCGGATCGAATAACGCCTGGTACACCAGGACCACATGCCCCGGAGAATCCCCCAGAACGTCCGGTTCCGCTTTGCTGCAGTCCGCCTGCAAGCTCCAATTCGTCCCGGTTACGTCCGGCGATGGATTCCCCGCTGCAACCGCGGCGTTCGCGCCGTAAAGCCGGTTGTTGTATTGAACCCAGGTGTATTTCGCGTAAGCCGTCGTGCTGCTCCACAACGGGACGGCGGCGCACCAGTTGGCGCGCTCCGTCCACATCGCCTGATAGTTTGCCGCCACCGTGGCGGTCTGATAGCGGGTGAGATAGTTCAAGATGTGGCTTGCCGGGCAGTATTGAATTGCGTAAACCCACGCCGGATCGCCCGAAAAATAGGTGCCGTAGTTGTAACTGTCCGCCCACACCTGCCCGGCATTCGCCCGCCCGTAGGCGCTCGGGAAGTTGGCTTGCCAGAGGTCTTCCCAGTATTCATTAATCGCCTGGCTTTCCATCGCAAAACCCATCGCTCCCGCGGCCGTCATGGCGCTGTCATTCAGCGCGCTGCCCAGCAGGAACATCCCCGTGAACCCCTGAATACCCTCGGAGCTCGATTCCTCGTTTTCCCCGGTCGAACCGCTGGTCCCGCCCGCATTCGAGTGCCCTTCCCACACGTCGAACGTTCTCAAGAACGGCTCGCTGGTGTCGGTGCGATCCCAGTTGCCGTACGACTTCACGATCATTCGCAGCATCGGGCCGTAGTCCGTCAGAAACTGCCGGTCGTACATCCCAAGGGTCGCCGCCGCGACAGCGAAGTAGCCGTAGTGGAAATGCAGGTCGTTGAACGCCTGCGAGCCGTAGCTTGCGTCCCAGCCGATCAGGGCGTGCCAGTCGGAATAGTAAGCAAAGAACCCTTGCGTTTCTCCCGGCGTATACACCAGCCAATCGTCAAACGCTGACTCCAGGCTGCTTTTCAAGCGATTGAAGTCGGTGGTGTCCCCCATCTCGTACGCCCACGACATATACTGCGCGCACAACGCAAGCGCCTTCCCGCTCCAATACGTATCGCCCATCATCGTCCCCGGGTCGAACGCGTTCAGGTAAGCCTGCATTCGCGCCGGTTGATAATCGTTGGTGGTCCCTGTCGACACCGGAGCCGGCAAAACGGGCGCCATTCCCGAAAACGGAAAATTAATTTGAAAATTCGTTCCCGACGCGCATTTCATGACGCCTCGGGGCGTTAGATAAGTGTAGGACTTGAACGTGACGCCCGGCGTCGCCGTGTTCCTGTAATGATGCGGCAACCATCCCTGGATGGTATTGAGGTTGCTCCCTTTGAGGGGTGTTGTCGTTATTGCCCAGTTCGTCGCCACATAGCCGTTCGCCGGATTGTAGCTCCATGAAAATTGCGTGTTCGTCGGCTTTGCGAACGCCACCGCCGCGAACTCCGCCAGATGTGCCGCGTCGGGAAGATAACCGATCACCATGAAATTGTTCGACCCCGAGAGCTGCGGCTCGATATAGGTGTTGGTCACGTTGACCACGGTGTTGTCCGGCAAAAAGATTCCCAGCGTCCGCCCCTGATAGTTAAACGAAAAGGCGTTCGTTGTAAACTGGCTGCCGGAGACGACGATCGCACTGCTGTTGACATCGAGGAACGAAGCTGTCCCGCCTACCATCAGCTTGGGTTGCACGGTCCCCTTCCATATCGTCCACGTAAACGGAATGCCGCGCGCCATCGTCACGTCGATTTCGCTCCCGTTTCCATCCGGCAGCTTGAAATCGACGTTCCAGTCGCCCCAGTTGGTGACGACAGTATTCGTGGGCGTGTAATCGGACCCATAACGCCCCGCGGGCTGGTTCGAATCGCTTTGCACGATTTCATCGCACATGATGAATCCCCAGCTTCCGGCGGAGGTATCGACAAGCTCGATTGTAGCGGCCTGGTTCAGGTACGGCGAAACGTTCCAAGTGTTCCACCGCAGCGTGCCATCCTGCTGCCCTGTCGCCGTCAGAACGATGGTTCCGCCAACCTTCAGCCGCACCACTGTGTTATTAACATCGTTGCCGCCGCCCACCAGGAAATTGAGGTAGTTCTTCTGAATCGTAATCGTGCCCGACAAAATCCCTTCGTTGCCGTTTCCGCCCACTCCTGATCCGGTCAAATACGTGTTCACCAACCCGTTTCCAACATAGCCGTTCGGTGTGGGCGCCTGTCCCGTCCAGTTGCCCCGCGCGGGATTTGACCCAAAGGCGTTGGTATGCCCCGAAACCGTCGTGACAGTCCAACCGGTTGGGTAGCCGGCCTCAAAATCAGCCACCAAAATATCCGCCGCAGGGATGGAAAAGCCACGGTCGCCGTGCAACGAAAGTGCGGGGCCCGGATCGAACGTTGCATTCGGTCCCGTGCCCTTCGACCCCTGCCACGCGTTCGGAAAATACAGGTCAAGGCCGTAGTTTTGCGGGTTGAGAAGGCCCGGAAAAAACCACATGTTGCCGCCGTACGCATCCTGTTGAAGAACGTATTGGGAAGTTCCCGGGGGCAGATACGAGCGGTTTGCGATCAGCAGGTCCGTCCACCAATGATTGGTCGGGATAGGGCGGCCTTGCAGCGACGGATCCATGTGAAGCAAAGTGTAGAAACCATTCGAACCAGTCACCTGATTCGCCGGCAGCCCGTAATAACTGTCGGTGGTCCCGCACGCCACCGGAACCCAACTCGCGTAGGAACCGGCACCGACGGAAACTACCGATTGGGCGCGCGAGTTTGGGCTTTGGATGATTCCAAGAGTGCAGAAAAAGACGGAAAGCGAGAGAGCCCAGGTGCGCACGATCCTTCGAGCGGCCTCACGAGGAGCCTCGCCGACAGATGCGCTGCAGGCGCCAAAGTGTAGGGCTTTGCCGTTCATAGATTGCGGAATTCTTGCTTGTTTGGCGCGGGTGGAACACGGGCATCTTGAACCCGGGGAGCCCGGCTGCCAATGAAACGCCGGGGCGTTCACCCGCGTCTTTTAGAACTTTATCGCATCGCCAGTGCGGAGTCAATCCGAAGAATGCACTTTTATGCACTTCGCACATTCAGCCCCGCCAGCTCTACGGCGCGATGAGGCGGTGAAGGCGACGCTCGCTCGTCCTGAGGGCGTCAGGAGGGCTGAGCTTCAAGCAGTCGCTCCCAATCCTTCCAGGCCTCTTCACAGAGCAGCGGATTCTCCGGGTGCATCCAATGCCGGGGCAGCGACCGGCAGCCGGGCGTCGGACATCGAAGATGGGGCTCTCCCCGCCGATTCCAGACAATCCGGACTTGGTGGCCGCGAAACGTCCGTTCGCACACGGCACAATGGCGTTTGTCAGCGAGCGACTTCCAAGGGCGGTCCGGGTCGATTTCACGTAAGAGTCTAAGCTTGAGCATGTTGGAGAGAATCTCGATCGTATTTGTCATCACCGTGTTTGCCTTTCCGATTCGACGATCTTTCTGAAGAAAAACTCGACCCTGGGAGCGGCCCCCTTTTACGGCGATGAGAGTTACACCCGGAAAACTCACCGCCGCCCCTTCTACCGCCCCAGGGTCGATGGACAGCATCATGGCGGATTCGAAAAATTCGCGCAATCGGGCATGGACATGTTCGTTAGGTGAAGTAAACCCTCAGTCCCGGTGGTTGTCTGACAGGCCCTTGTGTGAACCGCGACGAACCGAAGGATTGGCCCATGCAGCCCGGTCAGGGAATCCCCGATAGCCGTAATAGGGATAACCCAGCTTGCACCGATTCAGGCCGCTCCTTTAACCTATCCCCCGTAATTCGCCCCGCGAACTGAATTCGGCATTGCTGGAGGTCGGCGGGGCGTTGAAATCCATCGATCATTTTCACCAAAAACAGAACCGATCACCGCGCTTCCTTCGATTGTTAGCGTCGCCTCTCATCGCCATGAAAAAGTCAGATTCCAAAGCCACCGTTCTTCTCGTCGACGATCACCCCATTGTCCGGCAGGGATTAGCCCAACTCCTTAACACCGAACCGGATTTCATCGTCTGCGGCGAAGCGGAGAACGCGCGCAAGGCGATGGCCGCAATCGAGGATCTCAAACCGGATCTGGCGATCATCGATATCACCTTGCAAGGCACCAACGGCATCGAGCTGATCAAGAATATCGTCGCGCAGTGGCCGGACCTTCCGATCCTGGTGCTGTCCATGCATGACGAATCGCTCTACGCCGAACGCGCGCTTCGGGCCGGCGCCAAGGGGTACGTGATGAAACAAGAGGCGACGGAGCGGCTGACCGGCGCATTGCGTCGAATCCTCAACGGGCAAATTTACGTTTCTGAAAAACTGGCCGACAAGATGATGCGCAAGGCCATTGATGGCAAGGCGATGCAAGATTCCTCGCCGGTGTCGATCCTCTCCGACCGTGAATTGGAGGTGCTCCAACTCATCGGCCAGGGCCATGGAACCCGACAGATTGCCGAGGATCTCAACCTGAGCGTGAAAACGATCGAAAGTCACCGTGCCCACATTAAAGAAAAGCTGAACCTGAAGACAGCCCCGGAAATGGTGCGGTTCGCCGTGCAATGGGTGAACCAGGGGACCACCTAGTAGGCTGTAACAGTGATCAGTTCGGATCGCTAGACGATGGCAAAGCGCGAAAAGTCGGGAGGGGCTCGGCAGTCGCGTCAGCGTCTTGGAGTGCGGGTAGTCCTCTACCGCTTTGGCAGTG
>Ga0316222_1002935_pt1 | contig 17400 bp, 13 predicted proteins | sample TBH18011metaG_FD_206008 | JGI IMG/M metagenome (GOLD analysis project Ga0316222, IMG submission 206008) | Freshwater microbial communities from Trout Bog Lake, Wisconsin, USA - TBH18011 | ecosystem: Environmental > Aquatic > Freshwater > Lake > Hypolimnion/Profundal zone | place: USA: Wisconsin...
TGCTGCCGGCGCATCGCTTGGAAGAGTTCCGGCCGCTGCTTGAGGCGCGGACGGAAGCGTTTTCGGTTTATCTCGCGGACAAGAAGTTTCTGGAGACACTCGTCGGTTTCAACATGTTCCAGGGGGGTGCTGGCGGTCGGGAAGATTCCGGAGACGATCACGGCGGAGCAACTGGTGGCGCGCAGCGCGGGGCCGCGGCTGTTCGCGGCGGTGGACGGATTGACGAGCGCGGAGAACGTGGGACTGCTGGTGCGGAATTGCGCGGCGTTCCATGTGCAGGGGCTGATCGTGGGCGAAACATCGAGCAGCCCGTATCTGCGGCGGGCGGTGCGGAATTCCATGGGGACGATCTTCGATCTGGCGATTGTGGAATCCGCCAACCTGGCGGAAACGCTGACGCAATTGCGGTCGGCGGGCATCCGGTGCATCGCGGCGCATCCGCACACGGACCGGAAGGTGCTGTCGCAGGCGGATTTCAGTGGCGACAGTTGCGTGGTGTTCGGCAGCGAAGGCCGGGGCATCTCCGCGCCGGTGCTGGCGGCCTGCACCGAGGCGGTGGCGATTCCCATGCCGCCGAAAATCGATTCGCTGAACGTGGGGGCGGCGGCGGCGGTGTTTCTATACGAGGCGAACCGGCAGCGCGGGCGGGTTTGACCCGTAGCGGCAGGCATCCTTGCCTGCCGTAGAGGGTGGCATCCTGCCACCCGGAACCCCGCGTCCGGATGGTCTGGCGACATGGATGAACACTACGGATACCCTTCGTCAAAAGTGCGCCCTTTCCGCCGGGCTGGAAGCGCCGGCTCTACGGCAGGCAGGGATGCCTGCCGCTACATAACAAGGCAGACATATCCCCTGTCACTTCCGGAAAAACAAACGCCTCACCCCCAACCAGACACTCCGTGTCTGGCTAATTTCCCGGGTCGCTTCGCGACACTGAAACACCGGCAATCCACTGACGACGGAAGGACATTTGGGGAAATCACTTGGCGGACTGGCGGCGACGATATGCCACCAGCGCGGCGGCGCCGAGTCCGGTCAGGGCGAGGGTGCCGGGTTCCGGCGCAGGGATGACGCCGAAGGAAGTCATGCCGGAGGTGCTGAACGAATTCAACGGGGACCCGCTGGTCGGTCCGGGAGAGTAAGTGAACACCCCACTGTCGCCCGTGGCAGTGGCGGAAGAATAGTTGGCTGAATTCAAAACAGCGCCGGCGGATTGATTCCAGCCGATGGCAACCAGGTAAACCGTCCCGGAGGTGGGCATGCCGAGGACTTGAACGGTACCGGCACCGAATCCACCTTTGCTGGGACCAGTGGCCGTAAGCACATCCTCCTGGGCCGTACCGGCCTCATTGGTGGCGATGTTCCAACCGCTGGTGAGCGCCGAGGCGATCTGTGCCCAGGTAGCGCCACTGCTGACGCCATTGGTGGCGGTCGAACCGGCCGTCCAGTCCGAGGCCACCGAGGAACTGGCGGTCCAGAGGAAGGTCAATTCGACTGTACCGGAAGAAGGGGTCGGGTTGAGACTGGTGAAATCATCCCAAACCGAACCGCCGGAGGCAGAGTAGGAAACGTAACCTTGGGAACGGCCCGTCACGGTGACGGCAGCCAAGACGGCAAGAGCAATAAAAGCGGTTTTCATGGTTTATGTTCTGAATGATGATTGGGAGACCTTCTGGTGACCATTCTTATGGGGCTTTCCACTTGCCGTCAACTGTTTCTGAAAATACCGGTCGTAGACGATGGCATCCTCCACCCGGAACCCGCAGCCGGAGGGTCTGCGGCGCGGATGGATAGTACGGATACCCTTCGTCAAAAGTGCGCCCTTTCCGCCGGGCTGGAAGCCCCGGCTCTACGGCAGGCAGGGATGCCTGCCGCTACATAACAAGGCAGACATATCCCCAGTCACTTCCGGAAAAACAAACGCCTCAACCCCAACCAGACACTGCGTGTCTGGCTAATTTCCCGGGTCGCTTCGCGACTGTGAAACGCCGCAACCCGGTTGCAAACTCACCCCTCACTGATCGACTGCCGGATGGCGGCGAAAAGGTTTTTCCCGGATTCGGGGGCGACAGGGGTGCGGGACTTGGGGTCGGAGGTTTCCACGAGTTCGGGGGGAAGTTCTTTCAGGAAAGGCGAGGGATGGCAGGGCAGCAGTTGGCCGTATTTCTTCCGGCCGCCGCAGTGGGTGATGATGAGGCTCTGCATGGCGCGCGTGACGGCGACGTAGAAGAGCCGGCGTTCCTCGTCCATGGTGCCCTCGGTCTTGGACCGCGTGTGCGGGAGCAGGCCGTCCTCGAGGCCCACGATGAAGACGTGCGGAAATTCCAGCCCCTTGCACGAATGCATGGTGATGAGGGTAACGGCGTCCTGGGTGTTCTCCTTGTCCTCCTGGCGGTCGGTGTCCAGGGTGACGTTCTCAAGAAAGTTTTCCAGCCGCTCGGTGGGGAGATTGCCGACGCCATCCATGGTGGACATGAATTCCTTCAGGTTGCGCAGGCGGGCCTCGGCGACTTCGGGGTCTTTTTCGAGGCGTTTGACTTCGTTGAGATAGCCGGAGTTGTCGAGAAAGTGGGCGGCCCAGTCTTTCAGGAGGAAGGGGCCGGCGGTGCCGGGGAGCGGCTGGTTATCCACGAGATTCGAGCGGGTGCGCTCGATGTAGGCGACGAATTCCTCGATGCTCTTGCGTGTGTTCGCCTGCAGGGTGATGGTCACGAGCGGGTTCTTCATGGCGCTGAAGACGGAGCACTTGCGCTCGTGACTGGCGCCGAGGAGCCGTTCCATGGTGACGTCGCTCAGGCCGCGCGCGGGGACATTGGCGATGCGGAGAAGGCTGATGTCATCGTGCGGATTCAGGAACGTTTTGACGTAGGCGAGGAAATCCTTGATCTCGCGCCGGTCGAAGAAGCTCTGGCCGCCGATCAAATGATAGCGCACGCCGGCGCTGCGCAGGGCGGTTTCGAGCGGGCGGGCCTGTTGGTTCGTGCGGAAGAGGATGGCGCATTCCTGCCAGGGGATGCGGTGGGCGATGCGCTTGAACTCGATCTGGCTGATGACTTCGCGGGCCTCATCCTCGTCGTTGTTGTAGGTCTGGAGGAGAATCTTGCTGCCGGCACCTTTGGCGGACCAGAGGGATTTCGCCCGCCGCCGGGCGTTGTTTTTGATGACGGCGTTGGCGGCGCTGAGAATGGTGGTGGTGCTGCGGTAGTTCTGCTCGAGCTTCACAACCTTGACCTCGGGAAAATGTTTTTCGAGGTCGAGCAGATTGGCGATCTCCGCGCCGCGCCAGCCGTAGATGCTCTGGTCGTCATCACCGACGACGCAAAAATTGCGGTGCTCCTGGGTGAGGGCGTGGACGAGCTCGAACTGCGCGGCGTTGGTGTCCTGGTACTCGTCCACCATGACGAACTGGTATTTTTCGCGGCAGGCGGCGAGGGCGTCGGGATGCTCGCGGAAAAGGCGGAGGGTGAGCAGGATGAGGTCGTCGAAGTCCACGGCGTTGCAGGCGTGGAGGGCGGTCTCGTAGCGTTTGGCCACGTGCTGGGCGAGGGCGCGGACGCCGGGATCGGCGAAGGCGACGGAGCGTTCGCCGCCGTTCTTGAACTTGCTGAGCAGGTGGAGGACGGCGCCGGGGTCGGTCTTCTCGCCGCGCACGGAGATGGCGGACAGGATTTTTTTCATGGCGCTGAGCTGCTCGGATTCGTCGTAGATGACGAAGTTGCGCTTGTAGCCGAGTTTCTCGATGTGCTGGCGGAGGATGCGGACGCAGAGCGAGTGAAAGGTGCAGATGGTGGGGCGGTTGTCCTTGTTCGGGGTGCCGTCGGGGTTTTTCTTGGGCTTGGGGAGGAGCTTGCTGACGCGCTCCTGCATTTCGCGGGCGGCCTTGTTGGTGAAGGTCACGCCGAGGATGTTCCCGGGGAGGACGCCGCGCTCGACCATGTGGGCGATGCGGAAAGTGATGACGCGGGTCTTGCCCGTGCCGGCGCCGGCGAGAATGAGCACCGGGCCGTGAATGGTTTCAACGGCCTGGCGCTGCGGCGGATTGAGCGTGGACAGGTTCAGCATCGGGCGCGGATTTTAAATCCCCGGGGAACGAGCGCAAGCGCAGATAATGCGTTCCACAAAGTGAGTTGACGGAAGCGCCTTCCCGGTGCAAGTTTTGGCGAATGAATTCTCCTGTGCCGGAGCATGAAGCCAAGAGGTTGGCCGCCTTGGAACGGTATAAAATCCTCGATACCGTGGCGGAGCAGGCGTACGACGACATCGTGAAGGTGGCTTCGTACATCTGCGGGACGCCGATCGCGCTGGTGTCGCTGATCGACGAGCAGCGGCAGTGGTTCAAGGCGCGGGTGGGGCTGGAAGTGCCGGAGACGCCGCGCGAACAGGCCTTTTGCGATTATACCATCCGGCAGAAGAGCACGCTGATCGTGGAGGATGCCACACAGGATGAACGCTTTGCCAGCAACCCGCTGGTGACCGGCGCCCCGGATATCCGGTTTTACGCGGGGGCGCCGCTGATCACGCCGGACGGGTTTGCGCTGGGGTCGCTGTGTGTGATCGACCGCCAGGCCCGCACGCTCACGGCGGAGCAGATTTCGGCGCTGGAATCCCTGGCCCGGGTGGTGGTGAACACGCTGGAACTGCGCTTCATCTCCACGCAACTGGCCGGGGCGCTGAACAGCGTCAAGACCCTGAGCGGCCTGCTGCCCATCTGCATCCGGTGCAAAAACATCCGCAATGACGCCGGCTACTGGCAGCGGGTGGAATCCTATGTGAAGGAGCATTCGGACGCGAAATTCACCATGGAGCTGTGCCCGACCTGCTCGAGCAAGTATCTGCCGAAGACGGAAGAGAAGAAAGGGTGACGGAGGGGACTTGCGATTGGCGATTGGCGATTTACGCGCGTCATTGGGTGATGAATACAGTTGAACAAATCAAGGCTTCACTGTCCCGGCTGTCCCGCGCTGAGCTGGAAGAGGTTCGCGCCTGGATGGATGATTTTCTGGAGGATGGGCTGGAACTGACCGGGACGGTGAAAGCAAAACTCGAGCAATCCCGCCAGGAAATCGCCGAAGGCAACTGCACGGCCCGAACCGGAAGCCCGTAGGGCTGGCATCTTTGTAATTTTCAACCGTTCCGAAGACAGCCGGCCGAATGACCATGAATCAGCCCGCCGGGTGATTCCGAAACGGTCAGGGCAAAGCGACGGGAGGTAGGGCGCGTCACTCCCGTGCGCGCCGCGCCTGCCAACCGGCGTAAGCAGATTAGATGTTGCCGTTCAGTTGCCAACAAGCGTATTCGGGGGGTGCTTTTTCGCCGGAACCACGGAACGCCATGAAATCGATGGGTGGTTAGTGGGCTGCGATGCCGCGCGCGGCGCGCACGGGAGTGACGCGCCCTACCGCTCCGTTCCCGTTGGGAGACCGGTTCAACCAAGTCATCTGCTCTCATTTAGGGGAGGGCTGTGCCGAGACCAGTCGGTTGTTGCCCGCGAAATTTTCTCGCCGGAAGCTGTTAAAACCGGTTTAATTTCCGCCGCATGAAACAAAAAGCTTACGCCGCCGCCGGGGTGGATATCGATCTGGGCAACAAAGTGAAGGCCACCCTGCCCCAGTTGCTGGCCGCCACCCACCGCCGGGAAGTGCTCGGCAAGGTCGGGGGCTTCGGCGGACTCTTCGCGCTGAACGTGAAGAAATACCGCGAGCCGGTGCTGGTTTCCTCCGTGGACGGCGTGGGCACGAAGCTGAAACTGGCCTTCGCGCTGGACAAGCATGACACCATCGGCGCGGACCTGGTGAACCATTGCGTCAACGACATCGCCGTGCTGGGCGCGGAGCCGCTGTTCTTCCTGGATTACCTGGGCACGGGCAAGCTGGAGCCGCATGTGTTCACGGACATCATCAAGGGGTTCGCCCGCGCGTGCGCGGAGAACAACTGCTCGCTGATCGGCGGCGAAACGGCGCAGATGCCGGGCTTTTACCAGAAGGGCGAATACGACGTGAGCGGCACGATCGTGGGCGTGGTGGAGAAGTCCAAGATGCTCAACGGCCAGAAGACGGTGAAGCGCGGGGACGTGGTGATCGGCATCGTGTCGAGCGGGTTGCACACGAACGGCTATTCGCTGGGCCGCAAGATTTTCTTCGAACAGCTGAAGCTGAAGCCGTCCAGCAAGCTGCCGGGCATCAAGGGCACGCTGGGCGAGGCGCTGCTGGCGGAGCACATCAGCTACGGGCCGCTGGTGCAGAAGCTGCTGAAGAAGTTCAACGGCCAGTCCGACGTGGTGCGGGCATTCGCGCACATCACGGGCGGCGGCTTTGTGGACAACATCCCGCGCGTGCTGCCGTCCAAGCTGGACGTGGTCATCCGCAAGGGTTCGTGGGACATGCTGCCGATCTTCCAGATCATCGCGGAAAAGAGCGGCGTGCCGGACGAGGAATTGTACCAGGTCTTCAACATGGGCATCGGCATGGTGAGCATTGTGTCGGCCGACAAGGCGGACGCGGTGCTGAAGTTCATCAAGGCGCAGAAGCACAATGCCTGGATCATCGGCGAAGTGGTGAAGGGCAAGGGCGAAGCGCGGGTGGAGTGAGGTAAGTGTTAGTTTTAAGTTTTGAGTGCTGAGTTTTAAGTTGGGGAAAGGCGTGTTGCGACTCAAAGTTGCGACTGCCTACCCCTTCACCACAATTTGAGGTAGATTTTCCGGGTTGAGCGGTTATTCTGCCGACGCGTGATACTCAGAATCTCCGCCGTCCGGCACCGTAGCGCCCTCGTGCTCGCCCTGAGCCTGGCCCTGGTCATTTCCTCCCGCGCGGAGACGCTTTCCATTGATATTCCCCCGCTGGCACCGGCCGGCACGGGTTACTTCAAGCTGGGCACGACGCGCAATCCTGCCGGCCATGAATTGAACCTAAACAGCCACAGCCTGTTGCTGGACGGACAGCCGTGGTTTCCGGTGATGGGTGAATTTCATTACACGCGCTGCCCGGCGGCAGAGTGGCGCGAGGAGTTGCTCAAGATGAAGGCGGGGGGCGTGGACATCGTGGCGACGTATGTCTTCTGGATCCATCACGAGGAGGTCGAGGGGCAATGGGATTGGTCCGAACGGCGGGATCTGCGGAAGTTTGTGCAAACGTGCCAGGAAGCGGGTTTGAAGGTGATCGTGCGCTGCGGGCCGTGGTGCCATGGCGAGGTGCGGAACGGCGGGTTTCCGGACTGGGTGCAGGCGCACAAGGACTGGAAGCTGCGCTCCCCGGACACGCATTTCATGGCGGCGGTGCAGACGCTCTACGCGCAGATCGCGGAACAGTTGCGCGGGGAATATTGGAAGGACGGCGGGCCGGTGATCGGGGTGCAGGTGGACAATGAATTTCGCGGGCCGGCGGCATACTTGCTGGGGCTGAAAAAACTGGCGATCCAAAGCGGCATCGACGTGCCGTACTACATCCGCACGGGCTGGCCGATGACGACCACGCCGGTGCCGGCGGGGGAATTGCTGCCGCTCTTCGGCGGGTATGCGGACGGTTTCTGGCTGGGGGCGACCCATGCGATGCCGGGGGATGAGTGGAAGAAATACCTGTTCACGGGGTTGCGCACGGACACGGCGATCGGCGCGGACCAACTGGGCAAGCTGAAGGAGCAGGATTCGGCGGACGCGGCACAGTATCCGAACCTGTGCTGCGAGATCGGCGGGGGGATGGAGCCGTCCTACCGCCGCCGGGTCTGGCTGAAGCCGGAGGACACGGAGGCGCTGGTGCTGGCGAAGCTGGGGTCGGGCACCTCCCTGCTGGGCTACTACATGTATCACGGCGGGCAAAATCCGGAGGGCAAGCTGTCGACGCTGAATGAATCGCAGGCTTCGGGCTATCCGAATGATATGCCCGTGAAGTCGTATGATTTCAATGCGCCGCTCGGCGAATACGGGCAGATCAATCCGCAATACCACTGGCTGCGGCGACTGCATCTCTTCATCCATGATTTTGGTGCGGCGCTGGCCCCCATGCCGGCGTTGCTGCCGGCGACGGGGCCGACGAACGGGGAGGATATCGGCGCCTTGCGCTGGGTGGTGCGGTCGGATGGCAAGAGCGGCTATGTGTTTGTGAACAATTATCAGCGGCTCCGGCCGATGCGCGCGCACGCGAACGTGCAATTCCACCTGCGGCTGCCGGGAGGGGAAACGGTGTTTCCCGCGCGGCCGACGGCGATTCCGCCGGACCGGTTTTTCTTCTGGCCGTTCAATCTGGATCTGGGCGGCGTCACGCTCGCCTACGCCACGGCCCAGCCGGTCTGCCAGATCGACGAGGGCGATGTCCGCACGGTTTTCTTCGCGAAGACGCCGGATGTGAAGGCGGAATTCGCCGTGGCGGCGGGGGCCGGAAAGCCGGCGCAGGTCTGCCAGCTCAAACCGGACCGCAACGCGGGAGCCGAATTTGCCAGGCCGGCCGGCGGGAAGGTCCGGATCGTTTTGCTGACCGAGGAAGATTCGCTCAAGTTGTGGCGCGGGCGGCTGGCCGGGGCGGAGCGCGTGGTGCTCTCGCCGGCGGGGGTGGCGTTTGACGGGGACGAGGCTACGCTCACCAGCGAAGACCCGCAGGCGTTCCAAGCGGAAATCTTTCCCGCCCCGAAAGACTGGCCGGGGGAACCGGACGGGGTGTTCCGGCGGCTGGCGGTCCGGCCGGTGGCGGCGATGGCGCCGGCGCTGCTCTCCACGGACACGGAAGTGATCACCGCCGCCGGACCGGCGCGGGAAATCCCGCTGAGCCCGGGCCGGGCGCATCTGCCGCTGGCACCGGATGACCGGGATTTCACCCAGGCCCTGACATGGAAGATTTCGCTGCTGGACAAAAAGATGACGGACCCGGACCAGATTCTGCGGATCCGTTACGCGGGCGATGCCGCGCGGTTCACCTTGAACGGGCGGGTGATTGATGACAATTACTATTGCGGGCGCGAGTTTGATCTGGGGGTGAAACGCTATCTCCCGGAGCTGCTGAAGGGAAACCTGCAGTTGCAGATCCTGCCGTTGCGGACGAATGCACCGATCTTTCTGGAAGACCGCGCCCGGCCGGATTTCGACGGCCGGGCCAGCCTGGCGGCCTTGCGGTCCATCAAGCTCATCCACCGTTATCACTTCACGCTGACCTCCCTGCTGACGCAATGAAAAAGGCTGCCACCGTTGGACGGTGGCAGCCTCATTGCGACGGATACCGGAACTCCCAGCCGGCGCACTGGTTTCAACAACAACAACTCACGGATACTGCGGGGAACAACTTTTAAAATTTTGCCGGGCAGGAACCCCCATCCCCACCCGGCCTTTGTTTCGGGTTGGCAACAAATCAGACGGTGGCCGCGGCTTTGCGGTTCTTGCGGACGGCGAACAGCGCGAGGCCAAGGCAGGCGGTGAAGGTCAGCGGCATGGCCGGTTCCGGCGTGGCGAGGAGAGCCTTCACATTGGCCGCCCCGATGTTGATCGCGATGATCGTGTCGTTGATATCCTTGTCGCCGCCGCCGTAGAGATCTTCAAACGAGAGGAACACATACGGGCTGTTCAATTGCGGCACCGCGAACAGCGAGGGGCTGAATTCCGCCACATGCTGCTTGAACCCGTCCGGGTTCAGCCCTTCCTGCGTCGAGAACACCGGCGCCCAGCTGTTGTTCGCCCCGTTGGACAGAAGAAAGAAATCGAGGGCCGTGCCCTGCTTGATGGTGCCGAGGTCGGTAAAATCACCGGGCAACACCGGCTGGCTCTGGGTGCGCGTACCGGCGACCGAACCGCCATCGGGATAACCGCTCGAGGTGCTCGAGGCATCGGGGAAAACCAGGCCGGCGGTGGGCGCAGTCACTTCGTCCCAGGTGCTCTGGGGCTGGGACTGGCCGGGGGCCACGGTGGTCAGGCCGATGGAATTGTGGTAACTGGCGCCTTCATAGATGAAAGTGGCGGTGACATCATGGGTGGTGGCCATGGTCAGCTTGCTGGGGTCGATCTGGAACGCCTTGCTCGCGGTGTTGTTCTGGCCTTCGGGCAGGGCGGACTTGATGAACGCCAGGGCGCCGGGCAAAACATTCGCATCGAAATTTTGGGAGGCAGCGGTGGACCCGGCTTCCATGACCGGGGCGATGGGCTGCAGACCGTAGGGCGTGGCCTTGGACTGAACGGGGTCCGGCGTGCCGCTGCCGGAGACGACATTGGGCGCGGCGTGAACCAGCGTGGTGGTGGAGAGGGCCAGGGCCGTGAGGGCGATGGTGCGGATCGGATTCAGTTTCATGTTAGTTTTCAGTTAAGTTGTTGTTGTTTGAAATTGACACCATCCTTAAAGCAACCGGCATGCCAAGCAATTATACACCTGAAAATAGGGTCTTTATGAAAAAATCTGCTTAATTAGGATGCAGCTCCAAACCTGTTTTGATTGCGGACACATTGCAATTGCAATGCTATTCGCCCCGGAATCCTTTTGAAGGTAGTTTTTTTCCGGCTGCGCGGCAGAACTATTTATTAGCCACAGATATTCACAGATGGAATACGGATCGGGACAAGGCGCCGACTGACAGTCTGCCGCATCCCCCCGCCCCTCCTGCAACCTAGTGTAGTGTTTCGTAAATAGGTGGAAATAATTATGGGGTTGCCGATTTTGCCGCCCGCGCTTTGGCGATTTGAGCCAGGATGGTCTCACCTTCCTTTCGCCAGACGTACCGCTTGGGCTCCAGATTCCGCTCGGCCAGATAAGTTTCCATCGCCGTCACCAGTTCTTTCACACTGCCAAAACTGCCCCCCGCACCACGTCTTCGGTCAAATCCCGGAAGAAGCGTTCCACCAGATTGAGCCAGGAACTGCTGGCGGGTGTGCGCGGCCGCCGTCCGGCTCAAAATCTTGCCGTCCAGATAGGACAGGGCGGCAAACGAGGTGAGGTGCCGTGGCGGATGTAATCACGGGGGCGCGTTTGGATGTGGCCCACGCCCAAGGGCAGACCCGGCTGGGTGCGCTCCAGTGCTTGGCACCGCTTCTTTTCATCACAGCACAACACCAGCGCCTTGGCCGGCGGGTTCAGATACAGCCCGATGACATCTCAGAACTTGGCTTCAAACTGCGGGTCGTTGGACAGTTTGAAGGTGCGGGTCAGATAGGGCTTGATGTCGTTGGCCTGCCACAAGGCATGTACGGTGCCAGGCGAAACTTGGGCGGTCCGGGCCATGGAGCGCACGCTGTGCCGGGTCCGCCCCTTGGGCGGCTGGGTGGCTTGCGTGAGGATCAGGGCGCGCGTGGCTTCCGGTACGAAAGGCTTGCGCCCCCGCCCGCCGGAAACGATTACGACAGCGATTCCTCCGGTCGCCGGCCCTTTCACTCCTTATCTCGCCGCAACCAATAGTGCTCTAACATTACCTACTGAACATGTCCCAATTTTTCGTTTAAAAATTATTTATTTCCACCCCTTAAGGTATCGCCAGCCGCGTTACCGATACCGACGGCTGACTCCTGAAAAGCCCGTTCATCCGCTCATCCCGGGTGAACTCCACATGGCCATCGCTGAAAAAAAGCCCGCCCGCCGGTCCCCGACTGGCCGCGCCATGCAGCTCATGCGTCCAGCCCATGACCGTATTCGTCTTGAAATCAAACCGCCCCGCACCCACCACCCGGCTATCCGCCTCCAAATGCCGCTCACCGCCCAAGATGACACTGTCATTGGTCGACTCCGCTCCCAGATTCAGAAAATAGCTGACATTCTCGTCCCGCAATTGCTCCATACTGAGACCCGGCTGGCGGGTTTTCTCGGTCGGACAAAGGAATATTTCGGTTCTCTTTGGAGGGTTGTATTGTTTTGCCACCAACTTGAGATAGGCGGACACATGATTGCTGGGAGCGAACGTCGCGTCACCGCTGCCGTTGGTGCCTGCCTGCCAGGGAAACCGCTGGCTGTCGGCTTGGTAGATACACAAGCCCAGCGCAACCTGCCTCTGGTTGCTCATGCACTGCGTTTGTTTGGCAATTCGCAATTTGTGTGTGCCATTCAAGTCAACACCCGCGAACCAGAACAGCACCGCCAACACCGCCAGCACGACCAATACCTCAACCAAGGTAAGCCCCCCGCACCCGTTCCTGCCGGTGACCGTCTTCATCTCCCCGCCACCATAACTCTCCCCGCCCAAACCGCCAGGCAATTATCAAAAGCCCGATCGCCGGAAATCGCAACGGCTTGAAATCCCTCGCGCCAGCGTCGTGGCGTGTGGCCGTCCGCTGCCGCTGTCGCCAGCCCTCATCAGGACCGGATCACCCAAAACCACCTTTGCCAAACCCGGTTTTTAAACAGACGCGCTGCCCCCGAAATTAGAGCGTATTACCCGCTTCACGGATCACGGGAGCTCGGACCGAAACTCGTAGCTTCCCGACTCCACGGCATAGACGGCCGCGCCTTTTTCCATTCGCAAGAAAGCCACGCCTTCCGCCCGCGCCGCCGGCCGGCCGGATTCGGTCACTCCGGCGGCGTCTTTCGCCGGCACCAACACCGTGGCGGTGGCATTGGGGGGAATGACCGCGTGCCAGACAAAACGCCCGTTATCGCACGTCCACTCGCTCACAATGCGGCCGTGGACGGAATCGTAGCTGCCGCGGGCCCAAGTCAGCCCGGTGGCCGGATCGGGCTGGGGTGCGAGCAGAAATTTTTTGAAGCCGGGACCGGCGGAATCGGGGCGGATGCCCAGAACAGACTGATACAGCCACATCCCGATCGCACCGCCGCAGGACGGCATCTGCGCGCCGCCGCCATTCCAGCCCTCGGCGAGGACGCCATCGTGGATCAGGGTCTTCCACCCGGGATAATCCTGCTGATTCACGATTTTGTTCGCCAAGGCCGTTTCGCGGTGGTCGGTCAAGGTGGCCAGCAGAAAGGGCAGCCCGACAAAACCGACACCCAAATGATCCTGGCGGGCGTGGATCGCCGCGAGCAACCGCTGATACGTCAATTCCCGCCCGGGGCCGGGCACCAGATCCAGCGCCAGCGGCAATACCTGCGCGGTCTGGCTGTTCGTCTGGCCGCCATATAAACCGGTGTCACGGTTGAGATATTTTGCGTTGAAACGATCCTTCACCGCTTGGGCCAGCGCGGCATATTTCCTGGCATCGGCCTTCTTGCCGAGCAAAGCCGCCGTCTTGCTGACGATGGTTGCGTAATCGTACCAGGCGGGCATATCCAATAGCGGCGCGGACACCGCATCCTTGCCGCCATAGGGGTTTTGCCAGTCGCCGGCGCCCAGCCAGCTCAGGATGCCTTCCCGGGTCGCGGGCGAATCGGGGTCGCCCAAGTTCCGATAGGGATAATCCCCCCAACTCCGCACCGAGCCGCCGGCGGTAAGCCGGCCGAGAAAGTCCACATAATGGCACATGGGATCGTAGGCTTCGGCCAGCAGACGGCGGTCGCCGTAGTATTGGTACTGCTGCCACGGCAATAGCACCACCACGCCGCTCCACCATGGCGAGTTCCAATCAGACACCTGCCGGCCTACGAGCGGCAGCACCGAGCCGACATAACCGGACTCATCCTGCCCGTCGGCAAAATCCCGCCACCATTTGTGATAGAGCCCCGCCACCTCGGTCAAATAAGCCGCCGTTTCGTACATCCCCTGCATATCCTGCGTCCAGCCCTCCTTCTCGCGCATGGGATCCATCGGCTGGTCGCCGTTGTAGTTGAGATGGGTCTGCAAAAGCGCGGCGTAAATCTGATTGAACCACGGATTGGAACAGGAAAAATCCCCGGCCGTTTTCAGATCGGCATGAACGAGTTCCATTTTCACCGCGTCCGGAGCCAGCGGTTCCGTCAATCCTTTCACCTCGATCTCCAGCGGGCCGGAAAGATACATGAACCGCGGTTCCAGCACGGCCGGCCCGTTCGTGGCCAGCGTGAAAACCAGCGGCGGCGACCGGTAGCCCGGCGCGCGCCCGCTGATGGTGATGGTCTGCCCGGCGTGGCCGTCCACTTGCACCCGCGGCCAGCCGGCGCTCAGGACTTTGAAATGCGCCCGGTCGCCTTCCAAACGCTCCGGCCTGAGTTCGCCGACCACCCGGATCGGCGGCCCGACCGGCGACACCAGTTTTCCGCCAAGCGAAGCGCTGATTGCGACGGGCCGCCACCCGCGGTCATCAAAACCGGGCCGATCCCAGCCCGGCTGGTCCAGCCGGCGATCCTCGGTGTAACCGGCGAAGGTGTCATTCGCAACAATCCCGCTGCGCGCCCACTTCCAAGAAGTGTCTGACTTGATGGTCTGGCCGGTGCCGTCCGCAAATTCGATTTCCATCTGGAGCAACCCGCGCGGCGGACCATGGCCGCCATGACGCCCGCCAAAGCCCCGCCCGGGCGGGCTGAAAAACCCGTTCCCCAGCGTGGCGCCGATGACATTCTCCCCGCCGGTCAGCAACGCGGTGACGTCGTGCGTGAGATAAACCACCCGTTTCGTGTAATCCGTGAAGGGCGGGCCCAGCACGGTGTCCGTCACCGGCCGGCCATTGATGGTGACGTCGGCCATGCCGAGCGCGGCGACCTGAAGCGTGGCGCGCCGGACCGTCTTCCCGACCGTGAACGTTTTACGGAGCAACGGCGCGGCGGTGGTCGGACACGCCTCCGGCGGACACACGGTGCCATCGCCAGCCGAGGGCATGCCGTCCACCAGAAAAGTCGCGTGGCCACGATCCCATTGGGTGCCAAGCTCGCGGGTGGGCCGCATCAGCGCGACATTTTTCCCGCCGGACATCACTGCCATCTGCCGGATCGCCACCTGGGCGGACGGACCGCCGGGCCCGGTCCGCACCGGCCGCAGCCGCGCATTCTCCGGCGCAGCCGGGCTGACCAGCCAAAGCCGGAGGCGGCGGAACCGGGCCCCCTTCACCGCAAACACCTGCGGCCCGGGACCGACCGGTTGATAATCCTCCGCCGTCCGATCCACGAGAACTTGGGGATGAAGAAAATCAAGGTCATCCGCCCCCAGAATCTTGAAGCGCTTCGGCGCGGCTTTGAGATTGGAAAAATAGAGGTTGATCGAATCGATCGGAAACGGCTTGCCCAAATCCACATCCACCCAACCGCCGGCGGCAACAATCAATCCGGGCGGACGCAATTCCGGCGGCATGAACCATTGCGAAGCCGTGATCCAATCCGCCTGCCAATCTTCGGCCTCGAGCAAGCCCATCGTCCAGGTCGCCGGCCGGCTCCAAGCGGACGGCTGGCCATCGCGATCCCAGACGCGCACCTTCCAGCAACACCGCGTCCGCGACGCCAGCGGTTTCCCGGCATATTGGATCTGGCGGCTTTGATCGGATGACACCTTGCCGCTGTCCCAAAGATCGCCCTGGTCGTGGCGCAACTGCGCCTCCGAACTCGCCACCAAAACCTGATACGCCGTCTGCCGCTCCCCGCGCCGCGCTGATTCCATCGCCCAGCTCAGCCGCGGCTGCGCCTCGTCAATGCCCGGCGGATCGGTGAAGTCTTCGCACCGCAAGCCGCCAACTTCGCTGGCATGCAGCGAGGCCAGCGATGCCAGCAGCAGGCCGGCGAGGATGATTGATGGGGTCCGGCTTACAGTCATGCGATGGCAGCCAAACTGTGGCAAACTACGGTGGAGGAGTCGGCTTCCGCTGAAAAAACGGAATCATCCCCTGCAATGCAATGGCCACCGTGAAAACGGTGTGCCGCCCGGCTGCGATCAATACGCGATCAGCGACTTCACCGGGAACCCGGCCAGCTTCTCGCGGCCGTGCAAAAACTTCAGCTCAATCAGAAAGCCGGCCTCCACGATCGTCGCGCCCAGCTTCTGCACCAGCAGCGCCGCCGCCGCCGAGGTTCCGCCCGTGGCCAGCAGATCGTCCAGCAGCAGCACCCGCGCCCCCGGCTTCAGCGCGTCCGTGTGGATCGCCACCGTGGCCGTGCCGTATTCCAGCGCGTAGGCCTGCTCGATGGTCGTGAAGGGCAGCTTCCCCTTTTTCCGCACGGGAATGAACCCCGCGTTCAGCTTCTTCGCCGCCGCCGCCGCAAAAATGAATCCGCGCGCATCGATCCCCACCACCGCGTCGATGCTCCCCGGCGCATGCCCTTCCGTGAGCAGGTCGATCGCCCCCGCGAACAGCCGCGCATCCGCCAGCACCGGCGTGATGTCCTTGAACTGGATCCCCGGCGTGGGAAAATCCGGGACGTTGCGGATGGCGTGCGTGATTTCGGCGATGGTGGCGGTGCTCATGGTGCGTTAAAATTCGGTCAGGGTTGCGTCAGGGTAAAAAACAAACCGGCGGAAACCGTTCGGCGGCTCAGTGAAAATCCAGGTTCTCCTCGAACTTCTTGATCATTTTGCGGAGCTTCTGCAGGGACATGTTCTGGATCTGCCGCACGCGTTCGCGCGTCACCCCGAACTTCGCCCCCACATCCTCCAGCGTCCGCTCCGGCCCGCCGTCCAGGCCGAACCGGTAGCGTAAAATCTGCCCCTCGCGCGGGTCCAGGTGTTGCACCATGTCCTGCAGCATCCCGATCACCGTCTTGTCCTCCAGCTCCGCATACGGGCTCACCGCGCGCTCGTCTTCCACGATCTCCGCGTAATTCGTCGTCTCATCGTCGCCCGTCCCCAAGGGCGCGTCCAGCGAGGCCGGCCGCACCGAGGCCGAGCGCATGAGCGAGATCCGCGACGCCGTCGTCCCCAGCTCCGCCGCCAATTCCTCGTCCGTGGGCTCATGCCCCATCGTGTCCGCCAGCTTGGCGGCCACCCGGCGCATCTTCGCGATTTTGTCCACCATGTGGACCGGCAGCCGGATCGTCTTCGATTGGTTTGCCAGCGCCCGCTTGATGCACTGCTTGATCCACCAGCAGCCGTACGTGGAAAGTTTTCCGCCCTTCTTCGGGTCGAACCGCTCCACCGCCTTCATCAGGCCGATGTTCCCCTCGCTGATCAGGTCCAGGAGCGGCAGCCCCAGGCCGTCGTAATCCCGCGCGATCTTCACCACCAGGCGCAGGTTCGCCTTGATCATGTGTTCGCGGGCTTCCTTGTCCCCTTTTTTGATGCGCGCCGCCAGCTTGTTCTCTTCCTCCACCGTCAGCAGCTTCGTTTGCCCGATTTCCCGCAGGTAAAGTTTGATGGCCGAATCGCCGTCCTGGCGCTCGATTTCCCGGCGGATGAAGGTTGTGGTGTCCCCCGGACTCTCCGAATGCGCGGGCAGGCCGCCCAGCTTGCCGGTGGCCGGTGCCGGCGCCGCGACCTCGCCAGGGTCCACGGGCAGCTTCCGCTTCCGCCCCGGTTTCCGCTTCACATAAAATCTGGTGGTCGCCATTGGCTGGAAAAATGCTCGCCCCGCCCGCCCGCCGCAAGCAAATAAAACCGCCCCAATACGAAACACCCCGTGCACGGCGTTGCCAACCACCCCGCTCCGGCTCCCTCGCCCTC
>Ga0316222_1002937_pt1 | contig 17390 bp, 14 predicted proteins | sample TBH18011metaG_FD_206008 | JGI IMG/M metagenome (GOLD analysis project Ga0316222, IMG submission 206008) | Freshwater microbial communities from Trout Bog Lake, Wisconsin, USA - TBH18011 | ecosystem: Environmental > Aquatic > Freshwater > Lake > Hypolimnion/Profundal zone | place: USA: Wisconsin...
CTGGTTGTCTTCCAGCGAAACATCAAGATCGCTCATGGCGAAGCCGGCTACGGCCAGGGTGATCCTGAGGCCGCTATCGCCCAATTGCTCGATGTTGTAGGGCGGGTAGCCCTCGGCCGAGGTCTTCGAGATGCGGTCGAGCACACGCTCGAAATGGTCGAAGCCCAGCAGCAGGGGCGAGTTGAACATGGACACGCGGGTCATGCGATGCGTCCTCCTCGGATGCGAGCGAGAAACGGCGTTGGGCCCGATAATCGGCACCCGGTTTCAGGGCCTCCCGCCGGGTCTCGGCGGCATGCACCCTTACCCGATATTTTGGGCGTAAAGCGGACTTCGTCAAGTGGAGGAATCAGTGCCGGGAGGGCGCGGCCAGTGGCTCCGACCGCACCGGCTGGCGCGGCGAGGTGTCGGAATAGGAGGGTGCGGACCCGCCGGTTCCCGACTGGCGCGGCGCAACCGTCACCGACACCATGGTATTGAGGCCCAGCATCGACTTCTCGATTTGAACCGTGGCGGCGCGGTCACCGCGCACATAGCTCAACACACTGGTTTCCGAGGTGACGCTCATCACCGGCTCCCAGCCGAAAGCCGGCATCTGGGCCTGGTAGAACGCCACCAACTCGCCGGCCTGCTGCCGGAAGCGCATCACCACTCGGCCGGTCCAATGATCGCGATCGGACAGGATCAGCGAGTGGTCATTGTCCATGCTGGCAGAAGGCGGGATCGGAATGTCAGTAACCATCTGCATGCTGGCCGCCTGGGCGTCACCGCTTTGCGCCTGGGGCAGATCGGTGTGGCTGCCGCAGCCGGCGACGAACGGCAGGGACAGGGCGATGGCGAGCACGGGAGCGAATCGACATTTCATGCCGCCATGATGCCAGAGATAGGGGGGCTGGAGAAGGGCCTACTCGGCCAGCTCGACCCGGTCGCGACCGCTCGCCTTGGCGCGGTACAGGGCCGCGTCGGCGCGGGCCAACAGCGCGTCGAAACCGGCATCGTCGTCGCGGCGTTCGGCAGCACCCAGACTGGCGGTGACATGGAGGACGTGATGACCCACCGTCACCTGGGTGGCGGCGATGGCTTGACGCAGCCGCTCCGCCACCTCGCTTGCCCCAACCAGGGAGGTTTCCGGTAGCAACAGCGCAAATTCCTCGCCACCGATGCGGCCGAGGCAATCCACATCGCGCAACAGAGAGCGGCATGCGGCCGCGACGGCAACCAGCACCGCATCGCCGGCGGCGTGGCCGTGGCCGTCATTGACGGCCTTGAAATGGTCGATGTCGATCATCACCACCCCAAGCTGGCGGCCATAGCGGCCGGCCCGTTCCATCTCCTGCTCGGCTTGGCTCAAGAAATGGCGGCGGTTGGCGGCCGAGGTCAGGGGATCGGTGGTGGCCAGCCGGGTCAGTTCGCGTTCCAGCGCCTTACGCTCGCTGATATCGGTCATCACCCCGACGATGCCGGCCGGCGCCCCATCGCCTTCGGTCAGCGCACCCTTGGCCACCATCACGGTATGTCGGCCGCCGTCGCCGTCGGTAAAGGCCGCCTCGAATTCGACCAGGGCGGTGCGCCCTTCCAGCAGGGCGCCGTCCGAGGCATCAAGCGCCGGCACTTCGGCTTGGTCGCCGAACAGGGCGCGGAAGGCGCGGTTAACCAGACGGGTGCCGCCGCCCAGGTCCTTGCACCACAAGGGCGAAGGAATCACTTCGACCAATTGCTCGGAGAAGCGGCGGGCCTGATCGAGTTCGCGGGTGCGCTCGACCACCCGCTGTTCCAGCGACGCATTGAGCTTCTCGATGGTGTCGATATGGGTCCAGGAACGCAACGCCCCCACTAAAGCGGTGAACAGCTTCTGGGCGGTCAGCTCGGCCTTGGCGCGGTAATCGTTGATGTCATAGAGCAGCATGACGTCACGCTCGGGCGCTTCGCCCGGCTGGCCGGTGCGCAGGATGATGCGCAAATGGTCGTTCTTCATCCCCTCGCGGATATCGCGCGCCAGCTCCAACCCGGCGGCGTCGGTTTCCATCACCACGTCGAGCAGGACCACCGGGATGTCGGGACGCTTGGCCAATACCGCGCGGGCCTCGGTGGCGGAATAGGCGTTGACCACCTCAAAGCTGCGGCCCTGGAAGGCGAAATCCCGCAACAGCACCGAGGTCATGGCGTGGACCTGGGGATCGTCATCGACCACCAGGATCACCCACGGCTCGGCCGCCGGTGCGGACCGGGGGGAGCGAGGTTTGAGCGGCAGACGCCTTTTGCTGTCGTCGGTCATCGGGACTTTTGGTTCCGCGAGGGATGGGTCATGATGGCGAAGTGACGAGATGACGTCCATGCTTGGTTATACGTCCAAGCGGCTTGGGAACACCGTGATTTCATGCGATAGTTTGTGTCGCGATGTGACGTTCCTCTTCGCCCAGGTCGATTCCGTGCACGTTTCCGTGACCCCCCCTTCCGCCCCGCGCACCAGCGGCGTCTTCGCCGTCCGCCCGCTCGACCGCCTGTCGGTCAAGCAGGCTTTGGCAACCCTGGCCATCGCCCTGGTGCTGGGGCTGGCGGCCGGCGGCTGGGAGTTGCAGGCGGATTTTCGCTCCCAGCACGAGCAAGTGCGCGCCGCCACGGCAGCTGACCTCAACCTTGTCCGAGGCCTGGCGGTCGAGGCCGCCTACCAGCTATCGACCGAATTGGCGGGCGAGGTCGTGGCCGGTTTGGCCCATGACGATGCGGTCACTGGCGTGCGTCTGGCCGACAATTACGGCGGGTTGCTGGGGCGGATCGACCGTCCCGCAGTCAATTCCGCCTTGCCCACCTTGGCCCAGTCGCTGTTCGGCGACATTGCTCGCCACGAATTGGCGCTGGAGGTACGCGGTGCCGACGGCAGCTTTACCCAGGTGGGATCGCTGGCCCTGGAGCTTGATCCCGGCCGGCTGCTCGACCGTTTCCTCGACCGCTTGCTCGCTATCATCCTGGGCGGCGCGGCGCGGGCGGCGCTGCTGTGCGCCCTGGTGGTAGCCACCTTTTACGCGCTGATCACCAAGCCGCTCTTGAAGATCACCTCGGCCATCGCCAGCGTCGATCCCGCCAAGCCGGGAGCCTTCCTGCTGGTGGTGCCAAAGCGCCACGCCCGTGACGAGTTGGGCCTGTTGGCCAGCACCGTCAACGGCATGCTGGCCGGTTCCCAGGAGGGACTCGACGGCCGCGACAAAGCCGAAGCGGACTTGGCGGCGCTGGCCCGCGACCTGGAACAACGGGTCGAGCAGCGCACCGGCGAACTGGCCCGCGAGAAGGAAGAGGTGGAGCGGGCGCTGGCCCAGCTCAATCTGGCCAATGGCGAATTGGAAAAGGCCAACCTCCACATCAATGACGGCATCCGCTACGCCAGCCGCATCCAGACCGCGTTGCTGCCCGACACCGGCACGCTGACCGGCCTCGTCTCCGATATTGTCGTCGGCTGGCGCCCCCTCGACGTGGTCGGCGGCGATTATTACTGGGTCGGTCGCTTCGACGGCAAAGGGGTGGTGGCGGTGATGGATTGCACCGGCCACGGCGTACCCGGAGCCTTCATGACCGCAGTGGTTGCCTCGATCCTGGCCCGAGTGCTGCACCATCACGGCCATGACGACCCGGCTGAGATTCTGACCCAACTCAATCGGCTGGTGAAGGCGGCGCTGCGCCAGGACGGGATCGGTGCCGGCTCCAATGACGGCCTCGACGCCGGCATCTGCGTCATCGACCCAGCATCCGCCACCCTGACCTTCGCCGGGGCCAATTTGCCGCTCCTGATCGGTGCCAGCGGTGGGTTTCGGGTGGTGCGCGGCGACCGCATGAGCCTTGGCTACGTCGATAGCCCCGAGGGGTATCGCTTCACCCGCCATACCATCGAGATGCGGCCCGGCGACACCTACTACCTCACCACCGACGGCATCCCCGATCAGGTGGGCGGCCCCAACCGGCGCCTGTTGGGACGGCGCCGGGTTCAGGACATTCTGGCCGAGGGGGCGGCGTTGCCGCTGGCCGAACAGATGGATGTACTGTTCCGCCGCCTGGAACAGTGGCGCGGCAACGAGCGGCGCCGCGACGACATGACCTTCGTGGCGTTTAAGCCCTGAGTGCGTTTACATCGACGAGTAGCGCTTCTCGGTTTCCTTGATCTGTTCGATACCCTGAAGCATTTCCGAGATCATGAAATCGGCGCGCTTGATCGGGCCGCCAGCATTGGGGCGGGGGAACATGCGGGCGAAGGCGTTCATCTTGACCGACAGACCGCACAAAGCGGCGCCGATGGTGATGTGGTAACGCTCGATCATCGTCTTGATGTTGCGGAATTCTTCCTGGGTGATGTTCTTCCACATCTCGTTGGTGCGGCGCTCGAACACCTCGAGCCGGCCGGTGATGGTGGCGCTCATCGAGTTGATCACCTCCTCGACGATGTCGCAGGACTTCATCAGGCTTTGATTCTGCTTGAGCTGAAAATGCGTGCGGATCGGCCCCATCGAACCGACGCAGGCGGTAAAGTAGGGCGCCAGCCGGTCGAGACAATGGCGGAAATAACTGAGCGAAAGAAAGGTGTCGCCGTAATCCTCAAGGAAGCGCGGCACATCGTACATTTCGATGTTGAGGCTTTGCGCCATGGTTTCCAGCCGCTGCTTGGCCTTCTTGACGTCAGGATCGCGGAACAGCTTCAACAGATCGTCGTAGCTTTCGAAGTTCACCGATTCCCCGCCATAAATCATCTGCATCAGCGGCCGGGTGAACAGCACCATGTACTTGGTCAGCTCCTTGGCCTTCTCCGGACTGAGCTTCAAGGCGGCGTAATCGTTGACCGACAGGCCATGCTCGCGCAGCGAGATGCGCAGGGAATAGACGTCGTAGCTGGGCAGCAAGGCCAACCGGCGCAGCACGGCATGGTCGGGATGAAGCTGATCCAGCGGCCAGTTGAACATTCGGGGCAGGGATTCGATCTCGATCTGGCCCGAGCCGGTCTGGGAATCGGCAAAAATCTCGATAACGCTTTTCAGGCGAACATTCTTGATCAGCTTGGCGCTTTGCAGCGCCGGGGTCTCAAGCGGAATGATCGACAGCGGAAGCACGAACATGGAATCCATGTCGCTGTCTTCAATCGGTTTAAGTTCGTCGTCCATCCGCCCCCCGGTCGGGCCAAATCCGGCGCTTAGTTTGCCTTGTTTCAACCCCCAGGGAAACTGACAAGTTTACCAGGGGTCTAACGGTCCGTTCACCATTGCTGGAATAGAGTGAGGTGGGAGTCCGTCATCCTGGGACAAGGCCCCTTGGCACCTCACCGAAATCACCTGATCGTGATCGCCCTGCTGTTCTGTGTCGCCAGCCTGACCGCGATGGCCGATGAGCTGCGCTTTTTTCAGATTGGCACCGGGCCGTCGGGGAGCACGCGCTTTCCACTGGGCGGGCTTCTGGCCAGCGCCCTATCCAACCCACCCGGATCCCGGCCCTGCGAAGAAGGCGGTTCGTGCGCGCCGCCCGGCCTGGTGGCGGTGGCCCGCACCAGTGGCGGATCGGTGACCAATATCGAGGCTCTGGCCTCGGGCCGCGTTGATGCCGCCTTGGTGGACGTGGAATCGGCCCTGGCGGCGATAGGCGGCACCGGGCCCTTCAAGGGCAATCCGATCACCACCCTGCGCGGCATCGCTATGCTCTATCCAGAAAGCTTGCATCTGGTGGCGCGCAACGGGACGGGCATCCATGGCCCGAGGGATTTGAAAGGGCGGCGCCTCGCCGTCGATCCCGCCTTGCTGGGCCTGAGCCGCCTGCTGCTGACCGCCTGGGGGCTGCCCGACCGCCAGGTCAAACTGGTGGAGCTGGCCCCCGCCGCCGCCCTGGCGGAATTGACCAATGGCCGCGTCGATGCCGTGCTGACCATAGGAGCCTGGCCGATCGCCGCGATCGCGGCGCTCGCCCACCAAACCGCGATCGAGTTGATACCCCTGGCCGGCTCCGAGGCCGATCATCTGTGCGCCCACCATCTCTTTTTGACGCGCGGCGAGATCGTTGGAAAAACCTACGAGGGCGTGGCCGCGCCGGTACGAACCCTGGAGATCGGCATGGCCCTATTGACCTCCGCCCGGCAGGATGCCGATCTGGTGGCGGGTATCGCCCGCGCCCTATGGCAGCCGACGACACGGGACTTGCTGGCGGAAGGAAATGTCCATGGCGGGCGCGTCCATCTGGACGCCACCGCGCTGACCCGCATCGGCATCCCGCTGCATCCGGGCGCCGCCCAGTTTCTGGCAAGCGGGGCAGCTCGATGACGGTGGCGGGTCTGCTGCTGGCTGGCGGGTTGTCGCGACGGATGGGCGGTGGCGACAAGATGCTGACCGAAATCGCCGGAGCCAGCCTGCTAGACCGAGTGATGGCGCGGGCGCGGCCCCAGGTGGCGGCACTGGCGCTCAACGCCAATGGTGACCCGAACCGCTTCGCCATGGCCGGGATGCCGATCATCGCCGACGTCATTCCCGGCCACGCCGTACCACTGGCCGGAATCCTGAGCGGCCTGGAATGGGTGCGGGATACCCGGCCGGATTGCGCCTGGATGGCCAGCTTCGCCACCGACACTCCGCTGTTCCCCGAGGATCTGGTGGCGCGGCTGCTGGCGGCGGTGACCGCAGACGGCGCCGAAATCGGCTGTCCCCGCTCGGGCGGCCACGACCATTCGGTGTTCGGCCTGTGGCCGGTGCGCCTGGCCGGGGCGCTACGCCGGGCGCTGGTTGAGGAGGGCCTGCGTAAGGTCGGCACCTGGATGGAGCGCTACCCTGTCGCCTGGGTCGAATGGCCGGGGGGCGACGATGATCCGTTTCTCAACGTCAATACCCCCGACGACCTCACTCGGCTGCGGCGGCGACTGGAAGCGCCGCCTCCGGTTGGGTGAGACTGGGCTTGCCACCGATAAACAGCGACATCACCCCGGCGGCCACGCCGATCACCCCGGCGCCGATGAAGGCCAGTAGATAATCGCCCAACTCTGTGCGAATCAGCCCGGCCGCCGAGGCCGCCACCGCAGCGCCCAGTTGATGGGCGGCGAAGATCCAGCCAAAGACGATACCGGCCCGCTCGGCCCCGAAGGAATCGGCGGTCAGGCGCACCGTCGGCGGCACGGTGGCGATCCAGTCCAGGCCGTAGAACACCGCGAACAGCGATAGCCCATAAAACGAGAAGTCGAACGAGAACGGCAGGAAGATCAGCGACAGGCCGCGCAGGGAGTAATACCAGAACAGCAGCTTGCGGTTATCGACTCGATCCGACAGCCAGCCCGAGCCGGTGGTGCCGATGAAATCGAAAATGCCCATCACCGCCAACAGGCCCGCCGCCTTGACCTCGGGAATGCCATGGTCGAAGCAGGCTGGCACCAGGTGGGTGCCGATCAGCCCATTGGTGGTCAGACCGCACACGAAGAAGCCGCCGGCCAACAGCCAGAAATCGCGGCGCCGCATGGCCTCGACCAAGGTCACCAACGCGGTGGCCACTGGATTGCGCCGGGGGGAAGGCGGCGGCGGCGCCTGAGTGGCGCCGTAGGGCAGCAGGCCGAGATCGGACGGACGGTCGCGCATCAGGATGGCCACCAGCGGCAACACCACCGCTCCGGCCGCCACCACATAGAAAGCCGCCGCCCGCCAGCCATAGGTGGCCGCCAGCCAAGCCAAGAGCGGCAGGAACACCAATTGCCCGGTGGCGGTGCTGGCCGACAGGATGCCCATCACCAGCCCGCGCTGGTGATCGAACCAGCGGCTGGCGACGGTGGCGCCCAGCACCAGAGCAGTCATGCCGGTGCCGGTGCCCACCACCACGCCCCACAGCATCACCAATTGCCAGGGCTGGCTGATCAGGGTGGTAGCAGCCACTCCGCCAGCGGTGATTGCCAGCGACAGCACCATGGTGCGGCGCACCCCCAGCCATTCCAGCAGGGCGGCGGCAAACGGTCCGGCCAGGCCATAGAGCACCAGATTGACCGACACTGCGGCCGAAATGGTGGCGCGGCTCCAGCCGAATTCCTGCTCTAGCGGCACGATCAACACACCGGGCGCCGAGCGGGCACCGGCCGCCGCCAGCATGGTCAGGAAGGTCAGCCCGGCGGCGATCCAGCCGTAATGGAGGCGGGTCGCCGTTTTCGTCGTCGCCATCTTGACCTCCTCGTAGGGCCGGCTTGCAATGTGACAGACAGGTCTGTATCATGTCAAGCATGACGACCACCAAGGCCACGACCCAGCCCGCCCGCCAGCGTCTCCTCGACGCCGCCGCGCTGCTGTTCCGGCGCGACGGAATCCGCGCCATCGGCATCGACACGGTGCTGGCGGAGGCCGGGGTGTGCAAAGCCAGCCTGTACCGGGCCTTCGCCTCCAAGGACGAGTTGGTCGCGGCCTTTCTGAGCGAAGCCGACGCCCGCTATTGGCAATGGTTCGACGAATTGATGGCCCGCCACCCCAACGACGCCCGCCAGCAAGTGCGCGACCTGTTCACCGCCCTGGCCAAATTCACCACTCGCCCCGACTTCCGCGGTTGCCCGTTCATCAACACCGCCGTGGAATTCCGCGAACCCGGCCATCCCGGCCGCACCGTCGCCATCGCCCACAAGCGCGAGATGCACCGGCGGCTGGAAGAGCTGTGCGGCCGGCTGGGCACCGCCAACCCCACCGGCCTGGCCGGCCAATTGCAATTGCTGATGGAGGGCGCCTATTCCGCCGGCAACACGCTGGGCGAGGATGGCCCGGCGGCAATGGTGACCGAGGCGGCGGAGGCGATGGTGGAAGCGGCGCTGGGCGGGCGTAGAAAAATCCTCACCCCAGAATTCGCTTAATCGCTTCGGCGAGACCGGCCAAGGTGATTGGCTTGCTCAATTGGGCGTCCATGCCGGCATCAAGGCAATCCTGGACGTCTTGGGGAAAAGCGTTAGCGGTGACCCCGATGATGGCGACCCGACCCCGAGGGGCGGGCAAGGCGCGAATCGCCCGAGTGGCGGCCAGGCCATCCATCACCGGCATGCGCATATCCATCAGCACCAAGTCGTAATCGCGCCCCTGAATGGCGGCAAGCGCGGCGGCGCCATCCTCGACCGAGGCGACGCGGTGACCCAGGCGGGTGACGATTTTCTCGGCGACCACCCGGCTGGTGGGATTGTCCTCGGCGATCAGCACGGAAATCGCGCGTGCCGCTGGCTCGGTAATAGTCACGGCGGGCGGCGCCACAACGGCCTCGCTGACCAGTTTGAAGGGCAGGGTCACCCGGAAGCGGCTGCCCCGTCCCGGCTCGCTCTCGCCGCCCAGATCGCCCCCCATCAGATGAGCCAGCCGCCAGCTTATGGCCAAGCCGAGCCCGGTTCCTCCGAAGCGCCGCGAAATCGAGGAATCGGCCTGGGTAAAAGGCTGGAACAGGCGCTCAAGCGCCCCCTGGGAAATCCCAATGCCGGTATCTTCGACCAGAATGGTCAGGGCGACCCGCCCGTCCACCTGCGGCGATGCCGTCACCACCATCTCGACCCGGCCGGACTCGGTGAACTTGACGGCATTGCCAACAAGATTGGTGATAATCTGGCAAAGGCGGATGCCATCGCCGCAGAGGCGATGCGGAACATCGCCCGCCACCCGCACGCTGAAGGCCAAGCCTTTGGCCAGGGTGCGATCACGGTGGATCGCCTCGATACCGCCAATGACGTCGAAGGGATTGAACTCGCTCTCGGCGATATGGAATTCGCCCCGCTCCAACAGAGAGAAATCGAGCAGGTCACCGATGATCGCCAGCAACATATTGGCGGAATTCTTGACCGTCGCATGGGTGTCGGCCATGGGAGCGGCCTCGGGCAAGCCTTCGACCGCCGACAGCATGCCGATAATGCCGTTGAGCGGCGTCCGCATCTCGTGGCTCATCATGGCCAGGAATTCAGACTTGATGCGGCTGGCCTCGGCCAGCTTGCTATTGGTGAGATCTTCGACCACCCAGACCGTTCCCAGCGAAGGATTAGCCGGATCGATGCGCCGGCCGATGACGCGGGCGATAAAGTCGCCGCCATCCGCCCGCCGCAATTTTTGTTCGCAATCGTAGATCCCGCCCGCTCGAATCACCGCATAGGCCGCCGCGCCCAGGGCGGCGAAATCCTCGTCCGAGCAAAAGATCATGCGCGGCGAGCGCCCCACCAGTTCGGCCGCCGAAATGCCGTAGGCATCGCAGAAATGCTTGTTGCCGAAGACGTATTTCCGATCCTCATCGACCACCCCGATGCTGATCGGGGTGTTATCAAGGACCGCCCTCAGCGTGGCGTTGGCGGCATCGACCACCTCCGCCTCGTGGCGGCGCGCCTCCTCGGCCTGGGCTTTGGCCTCGCTGATTCTAAGCGCCTCGGCACTCGCCGCGAGGGCCACCAGCGCCTTGCGGCGCTCCGAAATTCGTCGGTGCAAAATCCGCATGGAAAGCAGCACCAGGGCGACGGCGAAGGCACCGAGGGCGAGCAGCCCGACGGAATCACGCCGCCATTCAGACAGGTAGCTGCCCTCGGCCAGCCCGACCAAGATGGTGTAGGGATAGCCCTCGATCTTACGCACTGCGATGGTACGGCGGAGACCATCGATCGGCGAGGCGACGTTGTAGGAAGCGGCCCTGGCGGGAGAATCAATGATGGCGCGTAATTGCTCGGTCATCACGGAACGGCCGACGGGATTGTCCGGGCCGGAGATTTCCGGAAAGCGCGCGGCCACCCTGTTGGAGCTGTGGTAAAGCGTTACTACGCCATCTTGCCCCAAATTAAGCGCAGCAAAAGCCTTGATCAACGTCCGGATCGGCAGCGGGCTGTAAACCGCGCCGCCGAACGATCCATCCGGATTGGTGATGCGGCGCGCCAGCCCGATGATCCATTCCTGGGAGGTCGCGCCGAAGGCCGGAGCGCCGACCATCAGACGGTCGGCGGCAGCATCGCGCAGCAACAGGAACTCGTCGTTGCGCGACAGATCGGAATTGCGGCTAACAATGTTGCCGACGCCACTGCGCAACTTGCCGTCTGGGCCAAAGATCCGGAAGCCAACCGGCTCGGGATGGCGCGCCTCTTGGCGTGCAATGGTGGCAACGATGGCGGCTTCGTCCCATCCGCCAGCCTTTTGCTGCCGCGCGACCTCATCGAGAATGGCCGCGATGCCAAGGTCGGTCTTGTCGATGATAGCGCTGAATTTGTCGGCCAAAGTCAGCGACAGGTTGGTGGCGGCGACTTCGGCGGTGCGCCGAGCGTCGGCCTTGCCTTGCAGGATCGCCAAGCCAATCACCAGCACGATGATGCTGATGACCACCATGCCCCCGCCCAGCAGCGCCAGCAGCGTGGATCGGTCCCGGATCGTCGTCTCGTCCGCCGGGGAGCCCGTCCCTGTCGCCGGTGGTAAGCGCATCCGGGTGCTCCGGTTCAGCCCCGCCGAAGCCCGGCGGCGACCGATGTTACCCAGATTTACGGCGCCGCGATAGCGGGGCCTCACTCCTCCAGCGGCGGCGATTCCAGCTCGGTGTAAAGCCCCTGGGCCTCCGGCGCCGGGCCGCGACGCTCGGCCGGGGCCAGCACCGTCACCCGACGGCGGCGCTTGCCGGTAGGGAAGATCAACTCATCGCCCGGCGCCACGTCCTGAGCCGGCTTGGCCACAATCCGGCCGTTAAGCCGGACCTCGCCCGAAGCGATCACCGCCTGGGCCAGCGAGCGGGTCTTGAAGAAGCGGGCGAACCACAGCCACTTGTCGATCCGCACGGAATCCTCATCCGCACTTGGAATAGCCGCAAGAGGTGCAGGTGTCACAGCCCTCCGCGCGCAACAGCGCCGGCTGGCCGCATTTGGGGCAGGAGCGGAGCGCGGCGCCGGAGAGATTGACCACCTTGCGCGCCTCTGGCGGTTCCCGCGCCGCCTTGGGATCGGGCAGGAAGCCGACATCGATCAAGTGGCGTTCGATCACTTCGCCGATGGCGGCCAACAACGAGGGGACGTACTTGCCGTTGACCCACTGCCCACCACGGGGGTCGAACACCGCCTTCAATTCCTCGACCACGAAGGCGACATCGCCGCCGCGCCGGAACACCGCCGAAATCATCCGGGTCAGCGCCACCGTCCAGGCGTAATGCTCCATGTTCTTCGAGTTGATGAACACTTCGAAGGGGCGCCGCCGCCCGTCCTGAATAATGTCGTTGATGGTGATGTAGATGGCGTGATCGCTTTCCGGCCAGCGCACTTTGTAGGTCGAGCCGGGCAGCGCCTCGGGCCGGTCAAGTGGGCGGGTGAGGTGAACGATGGCGCCGGCTTCCAGGTAATCCTCGGGCCGCGCCTTGGGTTCCTCCAATGGCAATTCGCGCTGTGGCTGGGGCGCGGCCTCTTTCTTGACCTCCAGCACGGCGCCGGTGACGTCATTGGGGCGATAGGTGGTGCAGCCCTTGCAACCTAGCTCGTAGGCCTGGAAATAAACGTCCTTGAAGGCCTCGAAGCCGATGCTTTCCGGCACGTTGATGGTCTTCGAAATCGAGGAATCGATGTATTTCTGCACCGCCGCCTGCATCACCACGTGGTCGCCGGGGGTCAGGCATTGGGCATCGACGAAATAATCAGGCAGGGGCGCGTTGTCGCCCTTCAGGCGATGGTAGACCCGATAGGCGTAATCGGTGACTTCTTCCTCGCGGCGGCTGCCGTCCCGTTGCAGCACGTTGCGGGTATAGGCGAAGCTAAACACCGGCTCGAGCCCTGACGAGACATTGTCGGCGAACAGCGAGATGGTCCCAGTCGGCGCGATCGAGGTCAACAGGGCGTTGCGCAACCCCTTTTCGGCGATCACTGCGCGCACGTCCTCGTCCAGCCCGGCCACGGTTTCACCGGCCAGGAACTTGTCGCGATCGAAGAGCGGGAAACTGCCCTTTTCCGCCGCCAGCGCCGCCGAAGCGAGATAGGCCTCGCGCCGCAACGCCGCCAGCCAGGTGGTGGTCAGGCGGATCGCCTCTTTGCCGCCATAGCGGGCGCGACACATGATCAGGGCGTCGGCCAGGCCGGTGACGCCAAGGCCGATGCGGCGCTTGGCCTTGGCCTCGGCCTCGTGCTGTGGCAGCGGGAAGCGCGACACGTCGATGACGTTGTCCATCATGCGCACCGCAGTCCGCACGATCTCGGCCAACGCCCCCTCGTCGAGGCGGGCCTTCGGCTCGAACGGATCGATCACTAGCCGAGCCAGATTGACCGAGCCGAGCAGACACACACCGTAGGGCGGCAGGGGTTGCTCGCCACAGGGATTGGTGGCGTGGATCTCTTCGCAATACCACAGATTATTCTGGCGATTGATGCGGTCGATGAAGATGACGCCGGGTTCGGCGTAAGCGTAGGTGGCGCGCATGATGCGATCCCACAGCGCCCGCGCCGGCATGGATTTATAGACGGTGCCCTTGAAGGTCAGCTCCCACGAGGCGTCCTCCTTGACCGCCGTCATGAAGGCATCGGTGATCAGCACCGAGAGATTGAACATGCGAAGCCGGCCCGCTTCCTGCTTGGCGTCGATGAAGGCTTCGATATCGGGGTGGTCGCAGCGCATGGTGGCCATCATGGCGCCCCGGCGCGAGCCGGCGCTCATGATGGTCCGGCACATGGCGTCCCACACATCCATGAACGACAGCGGCCCCGAGGCGTCGGCGCCCACCCCCTTGACCACTGCCCCCTTGGGCCGCAGCGACGAGAAGTCGTAGCCGATGCCGCCACCCTGCTGCATGGTCAGGGCAGCTTCCTTGAGATGCTCGAAGATCCCCGCCATGTCGTCGGGGATGTCGCCCATCACAAAGCAATTGAACAGGGTCACCCGGCGCTCGGTGCCGGCGCCGGAAATGATCCGCCCGGCTGGCAGGAAGCGGAACCCCTCCATGGCGGCGAAGAAGCGCTCCTCCCATCCGGCCGCGTCGGTCTCGTTGGCGGAGAGCGCGCGGGCGATCCGGCGCCAGGTGTCATCGACGGTTTTGTCCACAGGCATCCCGTCCGGCGACTTCAGCCGGTACTTCATGTCCCAGATCTGCTGGGAAATGGCCGCCACCTGGGTCATCACTCGTCCTCCCCCGGGAGGGAGCGTCCCGGGCTTTGCTGGAAATTCCGGCGAATTGTGCGCAATTTCCGGCACTTCGGCCGGAAGCAGCGAAAGTCTAGGCCTGCGGCATCGGCGCCGTCAAGCCCGCTGTTCGCATTTTGTTTCCGCAGGGCAAGCCGTTGATTCGATGGGAGGAGGCGGAGTTATCCCCGCCTTTCCCCTCAGGTCAATCCCCGAGGCTCCACAGGCTTATCCACAGGGGTGGAAAATAGTGGTTACCTGGTTGGGACCGGCTTTTCGCCGGCATAATCGTAGAAGCCACGCCCGGTCTTGCGCCCCAGCCAGCCGGCTTCGACATACTTCACCAACAGCGGACAGGGCCGGTATTTGGTATCGGCCAGACCGTCATGGAGCACCTGCATCACCGCCAGGCAGGTGTCGAGGCCGATGAAATCGGCCAGTTCCAGCGGGCCCATCGGGTGGTTAGCGCCCAGCTTCATGGCGGTGTCGATAGCCTCGACCGAGCCGACGCCTTCGTAGAGGGTGTAGACCGCCTCGTTGATCATCGGCAGCAGCACGCGATTGACGATGAAGGCGGGGAAGTCCTCGGCCGAGACCGGCACCTTGCCCAACTTCAGCACCATCTCGCGCACCAGCGAGAAGGTCTCTTCGCCGGTGGCGATACCGCGAATCAGCTCTACCAGCGCCATCACCGGCACCGGATTCATGAAATGCATGCCCATGAAACGGGTCGGGCGGTCGGTAGCGGCGCCCAGACGGGTGATCGAGATCGACGAGGTGTTCGAGGCGATATAGGCGTCGGGTCGCAACACCGGACAGAGAAGCTGGAAGATCTTGCGCTTGACCTGCTCGTTCTCGGTGGCCGCTTCGATCACCAGATCGGAATTGGCGAAGGCCGAGTATTCGGTGGCGGTCACAATCCGCCCCAGCGCCGCGCCCTTTTCCGCCTCGGTGATCTTGCCCTTGGACACCTGGCGGGCCAAGTTCTTGTCGATCACCGCCAAGGCTGCCTTCACCTGCTCGGACGAGACGTCCAGCAGAACAACATCGAACCCGGCCAACGCCGCCACATGGGCGATGCCATTGCCCATCTGGCCGGCACCGATGACACCAATTTTCTCAATCATCACCATGAGCTCCGCAAGGGATTGGCCGATCCGATACCGTCAGGCCTTGTCCAGTTCGCTGGCCAATTCGGGAAGCGCTTTGAACAGATCCGCCACCAGGCCGTAATCGGCGACCTGGAAGATCGGCGCCTCTTCGTCCTTGTTGATGGCGACGATGACCTTGGAATCCTTCATGCCGGCCAGATGCTGGATAGCGCCCGAGATGCCGACGGCGATGTAGAGGTCGGGAGCGACGATCTTGCCGGTCTGGCCGACCTGGAAATCGTTGGGCACGAAGCCGGCATCGACGGCGGCGCGCGAGGCGCCGATGGCGGCGCCCAACTTGTCGGCGATGGCTTCCAGCAGCTTGAAATTCTCGCCCGAGCCCATGCCGCGACCACCCGAGAGGATGATGCGGGCGGCGGTCAGTTCCGGACGTTCCGACTTCGACAATTCCTGGGTGACAAAGCGCGACCCACCCGCCTCAACCGCCACGGCGACCGATTCGATCGGGGCGGCGCCGTCCTGGGGTGCCGCCTCGAAGCCGGTGGCGCGCACGGTGACCACCTTGACCGCGTCGGTCGAGCGGATAGTGGCCATGGCGTTGCCGGCATAGATCGGCCGCACGAAGGTGTCGGGCGAAACCACCTGAGTGATTTCGGAAATCTGCGCCACGTCCAACAGCGCGGCGACGCGCGGTGCTACGTTCTTGCCGAAGGTGGTCGCCGAAGCGAGAATGTGGCTGTAACCGCTGGCGATCGACACCACCAGCGCCGAGAGCGGCTCGGGCAGGCAATGGGCCAGGGCCGGCGCTTCGGCGGTCAGCACCTTGGCCACGCCGGCCACCTTAGCCGCAAGCGCGGCCACGGCGGCGACGGACTCGCCGGCCACCAGCAGATGGATATCGCCACCGATCGCCTTGGCGGCGGTGACGGTGTTGAGCGTGGCGGCCTTGAGATGGGCGCCATCATGCTCGGCGAGGACCAGGACGCTCATCGGATCACCTTCGCTTCGTTCTTCAGTTTGCCCACCAGTTCCGCCACATCGCCAACCTTGACACCTGCCTTGCGCTTCGGGGGTTCCTCGACCTTGACGGTGATCAGGCGCGGCGTGACATCCACGCCCAGCTCGGCCGGGCTTAGGGTGTCGATCGGCTTCTTCTTGGCCTTCATGATATTGGGCAGGGAGGCGTAGCGCGGCTCGTTCAGGCGCAGATCGGCGGTCACCACCGCTGGCAGCTTGAGCGCCACGGTCTCGGCACCGCCATCGACCTCGCGCACCACCTCGATGCCGTCGCCCTCAAGGGTCAGCTTGGAGGCGAAGGTGCCCTGGGGCCAGCCCAACAGCGCGGCCAGCATCTGGCCGGTCTGGTTGCAATCATTGTCGATCGCCTGCTTGCCCAACAGGATCAGGCCGGGCTGCTCACGCTCGGCCACCGCCTTCAGCAGCTTGGCGATGGCCAGCGGCTGCATTTCCTCGTCGGTAGAGACCAGAACTCCGCGATCAGCACCCATGGCCAACGCGGTGCGCAGCGTCTCCTGGGCCGCCGCCGGACCGATCGAAACCGCCACGATTTCGGTGGCCTTGCCGGCTTCCTTCAGGCGAACCGCCTCTTCGACAGCGATCTCGTCGAAGGGGTTCATGGAGAATTTGACGTTCGCCGTCTCAACGCCCGAATTGTCGGACTTGACCCGGATCTTGACGTTGTAGTCGATGACGCGCTTGGCGGCGACCAGTACCTTCATGGTGGCTTGAAGACCCTCTCACCGGCGACGCCGGAATAGATTTCAGGGTGCGATCTCGGCGGCAAAGCCGAGACGCACCAAATGTTGCGTTGCAAAATATGACGGTGCCGGGACCATGTCAACGCGCCCAAGCCCAGCCCGGTGGCTCACCGGCTCCCTCCCGGAACCCAGGTGACATCGGCCCCGCCCTTGGCGTTCAGCCACCGCGCCAGCACGAACAGATGGTCCGACAGCCGGTTGGCATAGGCGATTGCCAAGGTATTGACGGTATCGCTTTCCGCCAGCGCCGTCATCATTCTTTCAGCGCGGCGGACCACCGTGCGGGCATGGTGAAGGTGCGCCGAGGCGGCACCACCGCCCGGCAGGATAAAGGACTCGAGCGGCGCCAATTCGGCGTTGAGGCGGTCGATCTCGATCTCCAGCCGCGACACCTGCGGCGCGACGATGCGCAGCGCCTTGCCCGGAGCCTCGTCTACCGTCGCCGG
>Ga0316222_1002940_pt1 | contig 17372 bp, 13 predicted proteins | sample TBH18011metaG_FD_206008 | JGI IMG/M metagenome (GOLD analysis project Ga0316222, IMG submission 206008) | Freshwater microbial communities from Trout Bog Lake, Wisconsin, USA - TBH18011 | ecosystem: Environmental > Aquatic > Freshwater > Lake > Hypolimnion/Profundal zone | place: USA: Wisconsin...
TGACGGCCTTGCAGGAGCCCACCCCACCATGACCGTTCCGGACGCCCCCCCCGCCTCGCCCCTGGCCTGGGGCATCGTCCACCGCCTGGCGGTGGCAGCGGCGCTGGGCGCTGGCCTGTGGCTGGCGGTGGCGTGGGCTTTGGGATGGACATCATGACCGGAACGATCGAACTCGAGGACGTGACGCTCGGCTATGAGCGCCACCCCGCTGTCCACCATCTGCGCGGCCGCTTCGCCGCCGGCGCCACCGCAGTGATCGGCCCGAATGGCGGCGGCAAGAGCACCCTGCTCAAGGGGGTGATGGGGCTGCTGCGTCCGCTCGACGGCCGCATCGCCGTCCACGGCATCGACCGCCGCGACATCGCCTATTTGCCGCAGCAGGCTGAAATCGACGCCGATTTCCCCATTTCGGTGCTCGACACCGTGCTGCTCGGCCATTGGCGCCGGGTCGGCCCGTTCCGGCCGCTGACCGGCCCGTTGCGCGCCGGCGCGGCGCGGGCGCTGGCGGCGGTGGGGCTGGCCGGCTTCGAGATGCGCCCGATCGGCAGTTTGAGCGCCGGCCAACGCCAACGGGTATTGTTCGCCCGCGTGCTGCTGGCCGACAGCCCGATCATCCTGCTCGACGAGCCGTTTACCGCCATTGACCACCGGACCACCGTCGACCTGCTCGATCTGGTGCTGCGCTGGGGCGCCGAGGGCCGCACGGTGATCGCCGTGCTGCACGACCACGACCAGGTCCGCCGCCATTTCCCCTCCACCCTGATGCTGGCCCGCGAGGCGATCGGCTGGGGCCCGACCGCCGAGGTGTTGACCGCCGCCAACCTGTTGAAGGCCCGCGCCATGAGCGAGGCCTGGGACGAGGCGGCGCCGCTGTGCGACCGAGGCGCGGAGGCGCCGCAGTCCAATCGAGGTGCCGCGTGAGCCCAGCCGATCTCCATGCCTGGCTGATCGCGCCCTTCGCCGATTTCAGCTTCATGCGCCGCGCCCTAGTCGCCTGCCTGGCGCTGGCGCTGGGGGCCGGCCCGGTCGGGGTGTTCCTGGTGCTGCGCCGGATGAGCCTGATCGGCGACACCATGTCCCATGCGGTGCTGCCCGGCGCCGCCATCGGCTTTCTGGTCGCCGGCCTGTCACTGCCGGCGATGAGCCTGGGCGGCTTTATCGCCGGGCTGGCGGTGGCGCTGCTGTCCGGCCTAGTCACCCGCTTCACTCAGTTGAAGGAGGACGCCAGCTTCGCTGCCTTCTTCATGATCTCGCTGGCCCTGGGCGTGCTGATCGTGTCGCTGCACGGCAGCAACGTCGATTTGATGCATGTGCTGTTCGGCACCATCCTGGCGGTCGACGACGTGTCGCTGATCCTGGTCGCCTCCATCGCCACCATCAGCCTGCTGACCTTCGCGGTGATCTACCGGCCGCTGGTGGTCGAATGCTTCGATCCCGGGTTCCTGCGCGCCGTCGGCGGCCGTGGCGCCGCCTGCCATCTGGTGTTCCTGGTGCTGGTGGTGCTCAACATGGTGGCCGGGTTCCAGGCGCTGGGCACCCTGATGGCGGTGGGGCTGATGATGCTGCCGGCGACCGCCGCCCGTTTCTGGGCCCGCGAGGTGTGGGGCCTGGCCGCCGTCGCCGTGCTGGTGGCGATGGCCTCCGGGTTCATCGGCTTGGTGGCGTCGTACCACGCCAACCTGCCTTCGGGCCCGGCCATCGTGCTGACCGCCGGCGCCTTCACCCTGCTGTCGATGGCCTTCGGCCCGCGCAATTCCCTGGCGGCGCGGCTCAGCCGCCACCGTCATTTCGGCGGGTGAATCCGGTGCGCGCCGCCGCCGCCCTCGCCCTGCTGCTGCTGTCGCTGGCGCCGGGCGCCGCCATTGCCCAGCCGGTCAAGGTGGTCGCCAGCTTCACCATTCTGGCCGACATGGTGCGCCAGGTCGGCGGCGAACTGGTCGAGGTCACCACCCTGGTCGGCCCCGACGGCGACGCCCATGTCTTCGAACCGACCCCCACCGACGCCAAGGCGGTAGCCCGGGCCGACCTGCTGGTGGTCAACGGCCTGGGCTTCGAAGGCTGGATCGACCGCTTGGCCAAGGCCGCCGACTATCGCGGCCCGGTGGTGGTCGCAGCAGGGGGCGTGGCGCCGCGGCGGATGAGCGAGAATGGCCGCGAGGTGGTCGACCCCCATGCCTGGCAGGACCTGGCCCAGGGCCGGCTTTATGTCGCCAACATTGCCGACGGCCTGGCCAAGGCCGATTCCGTCCATTCCGACCAATACCGCGCCAACGCCGAGCGCTATGGGCGCCAACTGGCCGAGCTCGATGCCTGGGTCAAGGCCGCGATCGCCGCCGTGCCGGCGGCCAAACGCCAGGTCATCACCACCCACGACGCCTTCGGCTATTTCGGTCGCGCCTATGGCGTGACCTTCCTCGCTCCCGAGGGCATCAGCACCGAAGCGGAGGTCACCGCCCAGGGCCTGGCCGGCCTGGTCCGCCAAATCCGCCGCACCGGCATCAAGGCGGTGTTCCTGGAAAACATGGCCGATCCCCGCCTGATCCAGCAATTGGCCAAGGAAGCCGGCGCCGCCATCGGCGGCACGCTGTACGTCGACGCGCTGTCGCCCGCGACCGGCCCGGCGCCGAGCTACGTCGCCATGTTCCGCCACAACGTGCCGGATCTGGTGGCGGCGATGGGGCGGAACTGAGGGATTGGGCTTGGAAGCGCCGTTCAATGGCGCTCGCTCTCCGGCCAAAACGCCTCGCTTACGATGTCGTCGAAGGACCAGGGGCAAGCGGTCGGAAAAGTCGCTTCGGGCAAGCCGGTTTCCGCCGCCGCTTCCATCACCGCCTTGCCATAGGCGCGGGCAATCGCCTCGGGAAGCTGCGCCTTCAAGCTGGGATTGTCGGCGAGGTGGTCGGCCACGTCACTGCGCTGAATGCGGATCGTCGCGCGCCATGACGGCCCTTGCAGCAAGGGCTGGAACCGCCATTTCAACAAATGCATGAGAAGGACGGTCAAGCGGATGACAAGTTCGCGCTTTTCGCTACGACCCATGCTCTCGATCTCCTCGGCGATATTCGCGATGTCGGCGGCCGAAAGCTGGCCGGCCCGCAAGAGGGCGGCTTGTTCGTTGGCCCAGGCGTAAAAGTCGCTGTCGTAAAGGGTGGACTCGGGCATGCCATAGCCTCCATGATCCCGCTCCCAGGCCGAACTGGTCGCGCCCCACCCGGCGCGGAGCGTTTTGAAATTGGCGTCCACAAGGGCCTTCCCGTTCCCCATCGGGCGGGGTCTTCCCGCTGGATGGGCTCGGGGTTCCGCGTCGTGAGGATATCACAAACCCGCCCGAATTTCCCAGCGACGCGGTTTGGTACTGAGGACTCCTCGGGACTACGGCCCCAACAGAATGACCCCTTCGGCGCTGGCGGCGCGCCAGGCACTATCGGTTTTGCGACATCAGGAACCGACACCAACCATCGCACAGGTAGTGGCCAAATAGTATTCCGGGTCCACCATGGCCCCCCTTCGCGGGGGTGACGGTATAAATTGACATCGGGTCCAGTTTTCTCCGCCCCATTCGCCAGATGCGAACTCCAGACCACGGTGCCAAGACGAGATCTCTTCCGCCGGGGCGACGGCGTGCTACGCCCCCTTCAACTGCTCCCCGAACGGCAGCCGCCGCAACCGCTTCCCCGTCGCCGCGAACAGCGCGTTGCCAACCGCGGCGGCAATCGGTGGCACCCCGGGCTCGCCCACCCCTGTCGGCGGTTCGGCCGAGGGCAGGATGTGGACCTCGACCACCGGCATGTCCGACATCTTGAGCAGACGGTAGCCGTCGAAATTGTCTTGGTGGGCGCGGCCCTCGGTGATGGTGATGGCACCGAACAAGGCCGCCGACAGGCCGAAGGCGATGCCCCCCTCCATCTGGGCGCGGACCACGTCGGGGGTGACCGCCAGGCCGCAATCGATGGCGCAGACCACTCGGTCGACCTTGAAATTATTGTCGGCATCGACGGTGACCTCGGCCACCTCGGCGACGATGGTATGGAAGGATTCGTGCACCGCGATGCCGCGGCCTCGGCCGGCCGGCAGCGGCGTTCCCCAGCCGGCCTTGGCCGCCGCCAGTTCCAGCACCGCCAGCATGCGCGGCTTTTGCGCCAGCAAGGCGCGGCGCAATTGCAGCGGGTCGTGACCGCCGAGATGGGCGACCTCGTCGAGGAAGCTTTCGGTGACGAAGCCGTTATGTGAGCTTCCCACCGAACGCCACCACAGCACCGGCACCGGTAGGGTCGGCGAGTGCAGTTCGACCCGCAGATTGGGAATGGCGTAGGGCAGGGTCGAGGCGCCCTCGACCGAGGTGTTGTCAATGCCGTTCTTGACCATCGACGCCTCCATCGGCGTCCCGGCGGCGATCGATTGCCCGGCCAGGCGGTGGCGCCAAGCGATCGGCGATCCGGCCTCGTCGATCGCCGCCTCCAGGTCGTGGAGGAAGCAGGCGCGGTAATAGCCGCCGGTGATATCGTCTTCGCGCGTCCACATCAGCCGCACCGGCCCGTCGACGCGCTTGGCCACCTCGACCGCCTCGACGATGTAATCGGACGCGGTGTTGGCGCGGCGGCCGAAGCTGCCGCCGGCGAACAGAGTATGGATCTCGACCTGGTCGGGCCGCAGCCCGGCCACCCGCGCCGCCTGGGCCTGGTCGACGGTGTGGAACTGGCAACCGGTCCAGATCTCGCACTTGGTCTTGGTCAGGCGGACCACGCAATTCAGCGGCTCCATCGGCGCGTGGGCGAGGTAGGGCACCTCGTAGGTGGCGGCCACCTTGCGGCCGTCGCCGGCCAAGATCGCCTCGGAATCGCCGTCGGCCCGGGCCGGGAGACCCGGTGTTTTGACCAGCTTGGTGAACTCGGCGCGAATGGTGTCGCTGGACAGAGTGCTTCCCTCGCCATCTTGCCATTCCACCACCAGCGCCTCGCGGCCCTTGAGCGCGCTCCAAGTGTCGTCGGCGATTACCGCAACCCCGGACGGGATGGCGACCACGGCGCGAATTCCGGGTAGCTTGCGCGCCTTGGCATCGTCGAAGCGGGCCAGCTTGGCGCCGAATACCGGCGGCCGCACCACCATCGCGGTGGCCATGCCGGGCAGGCGGAGGTCGAGGCCGAATTGGGCCGACCCATCGCTTTTGGCCCGGCTATCGGTGCGGCGCACCGCGCCGTCCTTGCCGATGATGGTGAAATCCTTGGGATCCTTGAGCGGCGGGTCTTGCGGCACCGGCAGGCGGGAGGCGGCGGCAGCCAGCTTGCCATAGCCGATGGCCCGGCCAGAGGGCGGATGGGTGACTTGGCCCGCCGCGGCCACCAGCTCGGCGCGGGCCACCGTCAGCCGCGACGCGGCGGCGTCGATCAGCATCTCGCGGGCGGCGGCGGCGGCCTGGCGCAGCTGCGAATAGGAATTGGCGGTGGCGGTCGAACCGCCGGTCCCCTGCATGCGGCCAAACAGCAGGTTGTTGTAGCGCGCGGCATCGGCCGGCGCCGCCTCGACCCGGATCGACTGCCACGGCACCGCCAGTTCCTCGGCGACGATGGCCGGCAGGCCGGTGTTGACCCCCTGGCCCATCTCCAGATGCTTGACCACCACGGTGACCGCGCCGTCGAGGCCGACCCGAACGAAGGCGTTGGGGGCGAAGGCGGCGTCGCCAGCCTCGGCCGGCGAGGGCAGATGGACGCCCAGCACAAGGCCGGCACCGGCGACGATGGTGGTGCCAAGGAATTGGCGCCGAGAGACCGCGTCGGTCATGGCGAGCCCCCAGCCAGCTTGGCGGCGGCGAGGTGAATGCCGGCGCGAATGCGCTGGTAGGTGCCACAGCGGCACAAATTGCGGTCCATGGCCAAATCGATGTCGGCGTCCGACGGTCGCGGAGTGGCGGTCAGCAGCGCCGCCGCGCTCATCAATTGGCCGGACTGGCAATAGCCGCATTGCGGCACGTCGATTTCGGCCCAGGCGGCCCGCAGCGCCGCCATCACCCCGCCGGTCATGCCTTCGATGGTGGTAACCCGGCGGCCCTCGAGTTGCCCCAGTGGCAGGCTGCAGGCGCGTTTGGGCTCGCCCTCGACCAACACGGTGCAGGCGCCGCATTTGCCGATGCCGCAGCCGTATTTGGTGCCGGTCAAGCCGAGCCGATCGCGCAGCACCCACAGCAGCGGCGTGTCCGGCGGCGCCGCCACCTTGTGCACTTCCCCGTTGACGACCAGCGTGATCATCGGCCCCCCTTAGGCATTTGCGGTTGAGAGAGTGACGCCGCCGCCGCCCCGATGCAAGGGCATCGACATTGTCCCAAATTGGGGGTACCAGCGGCCGGAATTATTGCTATCGTATTATGGGGCGAACCGACCATCGAAGGGCGAAGACCATGAAGGCAATACCCATCACCTGGACCGAGCGTAACGGCTGGCATTCGGCCTCCGATTCCTCGGCCGCCCAACTGGTGATTTATTTCGCCGCTCCCGCCGCCCTGGCCGCCACCGACGTGTTCGGCCAATTGTCGACGCTATGCCCCAACGCCCAAGTGGTCGGCTGCTCGACCGGCGGCGAAATCGCCGGCGCCGAGGTCGCCGACAATTCGGTTACCGCAGTCGCGGTACGCTTCGACGCCGCCACGGTCAAAGTGGCCAGTGTGACCATCGCCGGCCAAGCCGGATCGCGCGAAGCCGGCGCCGCCCTGGCGGCTCTGCTGCCGGCCGCCGGCTTGCGGGGCGTGACGGTGCTGGCCGACGGCATCCACACCAACGGCAGCGCCCTGGTCGCCGGCCTGCGCGAAGTCTTGCCCGAAGCGGTGCTGCTCACCGGCGGCCTGGCCGGCGACGGCGCCGATTTCAAGCGCACCCTGGTCGGTGCCGGCGCGCCGCCGGCCGAGAACGTAATCGCCGCCATCGGCTTTTACGGCGACAGCCTTCGTCTCGGCTGGGGCAGCTTCGGCGGCTGGGAGCGCTTCGGTCCCGAGCGGGCCATCACCCGCGCCGAAGCCAACGTGCTGTACGAGCTGGACGGCGAGCCCGCGCTCGATTTGTACAAGCGCTACCTTGGCGACGAGGCGGCCAATTTGCCCGGCAGCGCGCTGTTGTTCCCGCTCACCGTGCGGCGCGCCGACGAGGCCACCACCGCCGTGGTTCGCACCATCGTCGGCATCGACGAAGAGGCCCGCAGCATGATCTTCGCCGGGGAAATCCCCCAAGGCTATGTCGCCCAGCTGATGCGCGGCCATTTCGACGAGTTGGTCGACGGGGCGTCGCGGGCGGGTGAGCGGGCCGCGCTCGATCAGGCGGCACTGGGTGGCGCCGACCACCTGGCCCTGCTGGTCAGCTGCATCGGCCGCAAATTGCTGATGGGCCAGCGGGTCGCCGACGAGGTCGAGGCCGCCGTGGCCGCCCTGGGCGCCGGGGCGGTGCCGCTGGGATTCTATTCTTACGGCGAGATCGCCCCCCACGAGGTCAGCGGCCGCTGCGAATTGCACAATCAGACCATGACCATCACCACCATCGGCGAGGCGTGATGCACCGGCTGCTGGAACGTCAGCTACGCAAGGCCGGCACCGCCGAAGGCGGCGTCGATGTCGCGCAGCTGACCGACCTGGTCAGCCAATCCTACGATGAAATCGACCGCGAACGCCGCCTCAGCCGCCAGGCCAGCAGCTTGATGGAGGCCGAGTTGCGCGCCGCCGCCGAGCGCGCCCAGGACGTCGCCGAGCGCCATCTCAAGATGATCCTCGACACCGTCGGCGAGGGCGTGATCATCGCCGACCACCTTGGCATCATCCTCGACGTCAACAAGGCGGTGCTCGCCACCTTCGGCTACCAGCGCGACGAACTGATCGGCCACTCGCTGAACCTGCTGATGGCCGAAAGCGATGCCACCCGCCACGACGGCTATGTCGCCCGCTACCGTGACGGCGGGGTGTCGCGCATCGTCGGACGCGGCCGCGAGGAAACCGCCCGCCATAAGAACGGCACCATCTTTCCCATCGAATTGGCGGTGGGTGACCTCAGCATGGCCGGCACCCGCCAGTTCGTCGGCATCATCCGCGACATCAGCGACCGCACCAAGGTGGTCGACGCGCTGAAGCGGAGCGAGGAGATGTTTCGCGACTTCGCCCAATCCTCGTCCGACTGGTTCTGGGAAGCCGACGCCGAGCACCGCTTCACCAGCTTCATCGGCTATTCGCCGACCTTGGCCCAATTGACTCTGGCCGGCACCATCGGCCGCACCCGCACCGAGCTGATGGCAGCGACCAATCCGCCCGAGCGGGTGGCCGAGCACCGTCAGGTGCTTGACCAGCACCAGGCCTTCCGCGACTTCACCTACGACGTCCTGCTCGGCGACGGCCGGCGGCGGACCTTGAGCGTCAGCGGCAAGCCGGTGTTCGACGCCGCCGGCGGCTTCGTCGGCTATCGCGGCACCGCCAGCGACATCACCGACGAATTGGCGGCCAAGCTGCGGCTGCGCACGGTCGAAGCCAATCTTTCGGCGGCGATCTCGGGGATTTCCGAAGGCTTCGCGCTTTATGACGGCGACGACCGGCTGGTGGTGTGCAACGAGCGCTACCGCCAGATTTACGCCGGCGCGGCCGAGGTGATCGCCCCCGGCATCGGCTTCGCCGATTTGCTCGCCGCCGCCGCCGCCGCCCACGCCTATTCCGGCAGCGGCGACGCCCTCGACATCTTGGTGGCCGAGCGCCTGATCCGCCACCAAAAGGCCGACGGCTTGCCGCTGACCATCCAGTTCGCCGACGGCCGCTGGATCCGCATCGTCGAGTACCCGACCCCGGAAGGCGGCATCGTCGGCATCTATTCCGACATCACCGACAGTGTCCTGGTCGAGCGCGAATTGCGCGCCGCCAAGGAGCAGGCCGAAGCCGGCAACCGCTCCAAATCGGAATTCCTCGCCACCGTCAGCCACGAGATCCGCACTCCGATGAACGGCATCATCGGCATGACGGGGCTGCTGCTCGACACCGCCTTGTCGCCCGAGCAACGCCACTTCGCCAACGTGGTGCGGATGTCGGCCGAATCGCTGCTGACCGTCATCAACGACATCCTCGACTTCTCCAAGATGGAGGCCGGCCGGCTCGAGCTGGAGGACAGCCGCTTCGACGTTCGTGGCCTGGTCGAGGGCGTGGCCGACATCCTGACCCCCCGCCTCAAGGGCAAGGCGGTCGAGCTGACCTGCCTGGTCGGACCCGGCGCCCGTGGCACCTTCGAGGGCGATGCCGGCCGCCTGCGCCAGGTGCTGCTCAACCTAGCCGGCAACGCGGTCAAGTTCACCGATGCCGGCAACATCGCCATCGAAGCCGACGTCACCAACCGCGGCACCGTGCCCTGGCTGCGGGTCACGGTCGCCGATTCCGGCATCGGCATTCCCGCCCAGATGCGGCCACGGCTGTTTTCCATGTTCTCCCAGGCCGATTCCTCGATCGCGCGGCGCTTCGGCGGCTCGGGCCTGGGGTTGGCGATTTCCAAGCGCATCGTCGACCTGGTCGGCGGCCGCATCGGTGTCGACAGCGAGGAGGGCCAGGGCAGCACCTTCTGGTTCGAGGTGCCGTTGCGCCGGGGCGAAGGCCCGATCGACGACGGCGAAGATTCGTTGTTGGCCGGACTGAAGGTGCTGGTGGTCGACGACAATGCGACCAACCGCGAGGTGCTGCAGCGCCAGTTGCAATCCTGGGGCGCCACCGTCACCGTTGCCGCCGACGCCGCCTCGGGCCTAGCCGAGCTGCGCCATGAGGGCGGCGGTTTCGATCTGGCGGTGGTCGACCACCAGATGCCGGTGATGAGCGGCCTTGACCTGATGGCGGTGGTCCGTGCCGATTCCCGCCTGGCCAAGCTCAAAATGATTCTGGCCACGTCGGACGGCGGTGACGAGGTGGCGACCGCCGCCCGCACGCTGGGCTTCGCCGCCATCGTGGTCAAGCCGGTGCGGCAAAGCACCCTGCTCGACCGCCTGATGGAAATCGTCCATCCTGGCCGGGTCGGCCACCACGTCGCCGAACCGGCGCCAGCGCCGGCCGGTGGGCCCAGCCTGCGCATCCTGGTCGCCGAAGACAACACCATCAATCAGCAAGTTGCGGTCGGGCTACTGGCCAAGTTGGGCCACCGCGCCGACGTGGCCGATGACGGCGGCGAGGCGGTGGCGCTGGTGGAGAAGTGCGAATACGATCTGGTGCTGATGGATCTGCAGATGCCCCGGATGGACGGCATCACGGCAACCCAGGCGATCCGCGCCCTACCCGGCCGCAAGGCCAAGACGGTCATCGTCGCCATGACCGCCAACGCCATGACCGGCGACCGCGAGGCTTGCCTGGACGCCGGCATGGACGATTACCTGGCCAAGCCGATCGATCGCCGGCGACTGGCTTCGCTGCTCGACCGCTGGAGCGGCAAACTGGCGGAGATGCGGGGCCCGGTCCCGACCGGCAACGGTGCCAGGGAGGAGCTGCCGCTGATCGACGCCGAGGCGATGGCCGATCTGCGCGATTCGCTGGGCGAGAACTCGTTCCGCAATTTGCTCGGCCGCTTCCACCAATCGATGCCGGCTCGGCTGGCCGAGCTGCGCCAGGCGGCCGACGCGGCGGCGCTGGCCCGGGCGGCGCATGGCTTGCGCGGCGCCGCGCTCAATCTCGGCTTCGCCCGCCTGGGCCAATGCCTGGAAACGCTGGAAGCGAGGGCCAAGAGTGGCGGCGAGGTCGGCGGCTTGGTCGAGGAAGCGGCGGAGATCGCCGCGCGCGGGATGGAAGACGCCCTGACCGGCGTTGATGGTCTAGTCTGACGGTTTGCCGGTATTTGGGGAGCACACCATGCGGGTCTGCGTTATCGACGACAACGACACCAATCTGATGCTGGTCGAGCAGATCGTCTCGCGTATTGGCACCGACCTCGACATCGAATGCTTTCTCGACCCGATCGTGGCGGTGGCCCGCTGCATCGAGGACATGCCCGACATGGTGCTGGTCGATTACATGATGCCGGGGATGGACGGCCACGAGGTGGTGCAAAGGCTGCGCGCCCTGCCCGCCGCCCGCGACGTGCCGATCGTCATGCTGACCGCCGCCAACGAACGCTCGGTGCGCCAGAAGGCGCTGGAATTGGGCGCCACCGATTTCATCGCCAAGCCGATCGAGCCCAGCGAGGTCAAGGCCCGCCTCAGCAATCTGCTGGCGCTCCGGCGCGGCCATCTCCGCCTCAAGGACCGCAACCTGTGGCTGGCCGACGAGGTGCGCCGCGCCACCAAGACCATCGCCGACCGCGAAGAGGAATTGATCCTGCGGCTGTCGCGCGCCGCCGAATTCCGCGACCCTGAAACCGGCGCCCACATCGTCCGCATGGCCCGTTTTTCAGGGCTGATCGCCCACCAGCTCGGCTTGGCCGACGAGGATTGCGAGCTGATCCAACGCGCCGCACCGATGCACGACGTCGGCAAGCTGGGCATCCCCGACGGCATCCTGCTGAAGCCTGGCCGCCTCGACAGCGCCGAGATGGGGATCATGCGCCGCCATTCGCGCATCGGCCATTCCATCCTCGACGGCAGCGAATCGAAGCTGATCAAGCTGGGCGCCGAGATCGCCCTGACCCATCACGAGAAGGTGGACGGCAGCGGCTATCCGACCGGCCTGACCGCCGCCGCGATTCCGCTGCCCGGCCGCATCGTCGCCGTCGCCGACGTCTTCGACGCCCTGACCAGCGAACGGCCCTACAAGCTGGCCTGGGCGCCGGAACAGGCACGCGCCTTCCTGCTGGAGAATTCCGGAACCCATTTCGACCGGGACTGCGTCGACGCCTTCATGGCCGCCTGGCCGGAAGCGCTTGAGATCCGCGAGCGCTTCGCCGACCCACCGGCCGAGGTTACCGAGCTGCCGTAAGGGGGGTCACACCATCTCTGGGCTGGCGCCGATGACCCGGAAGGCGGGGAAGGTGACACAAGCGGTGGTGCCTTTGCCCTCCTGGCTGTCGATGGTCAGGGTGCCGCCGTGCAGTTCCATCAGCGAGCGCGAGATCGGCAGGCCGAGGCCGACGCCTTGGTGGCCCTTGACCAGGGTCCGCTGGCTTCCCTGCTCGAACGGCATCAGCACCCGGGCCAGATCGGCCTGCTTGATGCCGATGCCGGTGTCGGTGACGCGGATGATCATGCCGTCGCGATCACTGCTGGCAGTCAGTTTGACCATTCCCTCGGCCTTGGTAAATTTGAGGGCATTGCCGAGCAGATTGAGCAGGATCCGCTGGATCGCCGTCAGGTCGCCGTGCAGAAACGGCAGATCGGGCGGGACCACGGCGGTGAGACGGATGCCCTGACTTTCGGCCTGGGACGACAGCAGCCGTACCGAACTGGAGATCACGTCCCTGACGTTGACCGGGGTCTCGCGCAATACGGTGCGGCCGGCCTCGATCACCGACATGTCGAGCACTTGGCCGATCAGCGACAATAGGTGCTCGCCGCTGTTGACGATAATGCCGATATATTCGCGATAGCGGTCGTTGCCGAGGTCGCCCCACATCTCGTCGGCCATGATCTGGGCGAAGCCGAGCACGGCGTTCAACGGCGTGCGCAGCTCGTGGCTCATATTGGCGAGGAATTCCGACTTGGTGCGGTTGGCCGCCTCGGCGGCCTCCTTGGCGTCCTGCAATTCCTGCTGGGTATGGTGAAGCGCCTCGATGCTGGCTTCCAGAGTCTTCTGGGTGGTGCGCAGCTCGGTTTCGTCGATGAAGGTCAGGATCGCCCCCGCCGTCTGCTCGCGCAGATCGCGGTAGGGGACGATGCCCATGCGGTAGATCCGCCCGTCGGCATCCATGATCTCTTCATGGGAACCGCCGCCGGCGATCACGCCGGTCAACAGGGTGCGCAGATCGCGGATGTGGAATTGGCTGGGGACCGCGGTAATCAGTTGGCCGGTGTCGGACGGCAGCAAGCCGAACAGCCGGGCGGCTTGGGGGGAGAAGCGGGTGATGCGCAACGCCTTGTCGACCACCAGCATGGGGAAGCCGACATTGTCCTGGATGTTCTGCAAATCGGCGTTGGCGCCGGCCAGATCCGAGGTGCGGACCTGGAGCTCCTCGTTGACGGTGGTCAGTTCCTCGTTGGTGGATTGCAGCTCCTCGTTCGAGGTTTCCAGCTCCTCGTTGGAGGATTGCAGTTCCTCGTTGGCCGCCTGCATTTCCTCGTTGAGGGCCTGGAGCTCCTCGTTCGAGGTTTCCAGTTCCTCGACCACGGTCTGGAGATGCTCGCGGGTGGCGGTCAGCTCCTGCTCCAGCTCCATCAGACGGATTTCGTTGCCCGGCGCCTCCGAGGCCTCGACCGGGCTGGCCTCGCCGGGGGCCTCAACCGTCTCGCAGCTGACCAGGAACAGCTTGTCGGTAGCCCCCTCGCTGCTCAATGGACGCACCACCAGGCGGGCGAGGAAGTCACCCTCGCGACCCCGGAGCTGACGCTTGCCGCCCTGGGTGATGGCGCCGGTCTCGCGGGCGCGGTGGACCAGGGCGCGCAGGTCGATGCGGAAATCGTCGGCGATCAGCTTGCCCAGATTTTGGTTGGGCCGTCCCTGGGGGAAGCGGACGAAGCCGTCGACGTCGCCATGGTAATAAAGGATGTCGAGGTTCTCGTTGACCGCCACGCTGGCTGGCATGCAGGCCTTGACGAAGCCGTCGCGCACGATGGTCTCGATCGAGGCTACCCCCAGTGGCAGCATGGTCTCGGACGCCTCGGAGACCTTGAGCCGGAACGCCCCGAAGGCCGGATTGGTCGGCCGCCCGCCCATCCGCTTTTGGAAGATCTTGGAGGTAGTGCGGATCGACCGGAACAGATCGGCGCAACGGCCGACCGATTCCGACTTTCCGAGGAACAGATGGCCTTCCGGATTGAGGGCGTAGTGGAAGACCTGGAAAATCCGGTCCTGCAGGTCGGAATTGAAATAGATCAGCACATTGCGGCAGCTGATGACGTCGACTTTGACGAAGGGCGGGTCCTTGATCAGGTCCTGGCGGGCGAACACCACCATCTCGCGGATCGGCTTCTTGATCTGGTAGTTCTGCCCCAGGGCGTCGAAATATTTCGACACGTAGGCCTTATCCAAGCCCTCGACCACCGTCGCCGAATAGGTGCCCTTGCGGGCGTGGCGCATGGCGTCGAGGTCGATATCGGTGGCGAAGACCTGGATCTTGTACGACCGCGCAGCGTCGCCCCCCAGCAGGTCGGTCAGCATCATGGCGAAGGAATAGGCCTCCTCGCCGGTAGCGCAGGCCGGGACCCAGACGCGGATGCTGTCACCCGGGCGCTTGGTTTCCAGTAGCTCGGCCAGGGTCACCTTAATGTCCTCGAACGCCTTGGCGTCGCGGAAGAACGAAGTGACCGAAATCAGGATGTCCTTGCACAGCAGGTCGAGTTCGGCCGGCTGGCGCTGGACGAAGTCGAGATAGGCCCCCAGGGTCTCGATCCGGTTGGCGGCCATCCGCCGCTCCAGCCGGCGGCGCACTGTGTTCAGCTTGTACTGGGTGAAATCGACGTCGGTGCGCTTGCGCACCAGCAGGAAGATCTCGGTGATGGTGTCCTGGGTCTTGGATTCCTCGGACTTCTGGTGGACCACCGGACGGGGAAAGCGCGAGATCGAAGCCAGTTCCGGGCCGATGCCGTCGGGCGGCAGGGTCTGGTCGACGCAGCCCGAATCGATCGCCGCCTTGGGCATGCCGTCATATTTGGCGGTCTCGGGCTCTTGCGCCACGGTCAGGCCGCCGCTGGCCTTGATCGCGCGCATGCCGTGGGCGCCGTCGCTGCCGGTGCCCGACAGGATCACGCCGATGGCGTGCTGGCCGCGATCCTCGGCCAGCGAGGCGAAGAACACATCGACCGAGGGCTTCGGCCCCAATGGCGCCGAGGGCTCGCGCAGCCACAGGGTCGAGTTCTTGACCCGGACATCCTTGTTGGGCGGGGTGATGTAGATGGTGTTGGGGGCGAGCGCGGTGCCGTCCTTGATCTCTTCAACCGGCAGCTTGGTTTCCCGCGCCAGCAATTGCACCATCATGCTGCGATAGGCCGGCGACAAATGCTGGACGATGACATAGGCCATATTGGCCGAGATCGGCAGATTGGCCACGAAGGGTTTGAGCGCCTCAAGCCCCCCGGCCGAGGCGCCGATCCCCACCACATAGAGGTTGCTGCGCCGCACCCGCGTCTTTTTGGGGGCCGCGGCGGTCACCTCGGGCGTCGTCTCATCGGCCGCGGGCGGCTGCCCCCCCGGTTTACGCGCCATCTCTGTCCCCCACCACCGCCGTCACCGGCGGCGCATTTGTCCAGCCCGTCACCCTGGCCGACATTATAATCAGAAATATTCCATCGCCAATGTTTTCCAAGCTGTGTAGCTTTGGCCGCTAGAGGGGGGCCTCAGGACAGACATTTTGCCATGACGGAGCTGAGTAATCGGGCGAAGACCACGGCTGACCGTGAAGCGGAACTGCTGGCGCTAACCCGGGAAGTCGAGGTGCTGGGCGAGCTGCCAGAGGTCAACAGCGCCGGACCGGATCTGCCGCGGCTGTTCCAGAATCTGATTGGCAACGCGATCAAGTACCGCCTGCCCGACCGCCCACCGGTGGTCACCGTGTCGGCCGAAACGCGGGCGATGACCCACGTGGTGACGGTGCGCGACAACGGCATCGGCATCAACCCGGAATTCTTCGACACCATTTTCGGGGTGTTCAAACGCCTTCATACCCAAGACAAGTACGACGGTACCGCCTTCAATATCGAACTCCCCCGGTTGGTTTGAGCCATGAGCTATGACGTTGTCGTCGTCGGGGCTGGCGCCGCCGGCCTGATGTGCGCCGCCGCCGCCGCCCGGCGCGGCCGCCGGGTGCTGGTGCTCGACCACAACGACCAGCCTGGCCGCAAGATCCTGATTTCCGGCGGCGGCCGCTGCAACTTCACCAATCTGGGGGTGGCGCCCGAGCGCTATCTGTCGGGCAACCCGCATTTCTGCACCTCGGCGCTGAGGCGCTACACCGTGGCCGACGTCCTTGAGCTGCTGCGCCAGCATCGGGTGCCGTGGCATGAGCGCCGCCACGGCGAGCTGTTCTGCGACCGCTCGGCCAAGGACATCGTCGAGCTGTTGTTGACCGAAAGCGGCAGCGCCGGCGGCGAAATCCGCTGCGGAATCAAGGTCGGCGCGATCAGCGGCGACGGCCCCTTCACCCTGGCCACCAGTGACGGCGAGTTCACCGCCACGTCGGTGGTGCTGGCCAGCGGCGGCCTGTCGATCCCCAAGATCGGCGCCACCGGGTTCGCCCATGCCGTCGCCGCCAGCTACGGCCTGGCGGTGGTGGCGCCGCGCCCCGGCCTGGTGCCGCTGACCTTCGCCGAGGACGATTTGGCCTGGATGCGGCCGCTGGCCGGGATCGCCGTCGAGGCGGTGCTGTCAGCCGGACGCGCCCGCTTCCGCGAGGCGCTGCTGTTCACCCATCGCGGATTGTCGGGACCGGCGGTGTTGCAGGCCTCGTCCTATTGGCGGGACGGCGAGGCGATCACGGTGGATTGGCTGCCCGATATCGATGCCGCCGCCCGCCTAGCCGCCGGCAAGGCGGCACGGCCGAAGGCCGAGGTGCGGACGGTGCTGGCCGAACTGCTGCCCGCCCGTCTGGCCGAGACCCTGGCCGCCCAGGCCGGCCGAGGCGAGCGGCCGATCGGCCAGACCACCGATGCCGCGCTGGCCGCCTTTGCCGCCCAGCTCAAGGCCTGGCGCCTGCCCCCCACCGGCACCGAGGGCTGGCGCACCGCCGAGGTGACGCTGGGTGGCGTCGACACCGCCGGCCTGTCGTCGAAGACAATGGAAGCCAAGGCGCGGCCAGGCCTGTTCGTGGTCGGCGAAGCCGCCGACGTCACCGGCTGGCTCGGCGGCTACAACTTCCACTGGGCCTGGGCCAGCGGCTGGGTGGCGGGGCAGTTCGCCTAGGGGCTAGACCCCCCGACTGCGCTTCAGCAGGATGCGGCTGGCGGCGATCGCCTGGCGGCTGGCGGCGATGCCTTTGGCATAGCAGGTGCCGGCCTGCTTGGCCGAGTCCCTGGCCATACGGGCGGAATCCGCGGCCATGCGGGTGGATTGTTCGACCAGGATCTTGGCGTCTTCAATCGCCGTTTCGGACCTGTCCATGGCGCTCTCCGTCCATCGGGGGCGGGAGCGCGCGCCGATTCCCTGCGGGATCGGGGTATCTCTCGGTCGGCTATGCCTGGGAAACCCTGCGGCCGATGGCAGCCAGCCTACACCCCTGGGCCGGCGGACGCCATCGTCACGGCCGGTGCGGCACCAACGGCCGGGTTTCCGGCATTACCGCCCAAACCAGAATCGTCGCCACCAGCCCCACCGC
>Ga0316222_1002954_pt1 | contig 17303 bp, 13 predicted proteins | sample TBH18011metaG_FD_206008 | JGI IMG/M metagenome (GOLD analysis project Ga0316222, IMG submission 206008) | Freshwater microbial communities from Trout Bog Lake, Wisconsin, USA - TBH18011 | ecosystem: Environmental > Aquatic > Freshwater > Lake > Hypolimnion/Profundal zone | place: USA: Wisconsin...
ACATAATGCCCCGGAGCAACCCCCGTAAACTCCGTGCTCTCCGTCTGCAGTGAATCCAAAGCAGCGGTCGTCTCCGCCGGAATCTCAGTCCCAAAGACGCTCTGTTTCAGCTCCGGCCTCACCACTGACCCGTCCTGCTTGTGCGGTGCCTCCACGGCCAAATGCAGCGCCGGAACCGCGTGCAGGCTTATATTCGCCTCAATCCGGCTCCCCCCCGTCACCTCAATCGGAACCGCCGAGGCCTCCTCCGTCGTCGAGTCGAAAAACGTCAGCGGATAAGCCACGTCCAGCCCACCGCCCTCGGCCTTCGCTCCCTGTCCCGCGCCAAACAACGCCCGGTGCAGCGCATACCAGGGCTCCGCCGCCACCGCCACCAGGTACTCGCCCGGCTTCGGATTGTCGAACTCGTAGCTCCCCGTATCGTCCGTGCTCACCGTCTCAACCAGTTCGATACTCTTCAGCGGTCCCCGTGCGCGTGCATTGTCGTGGCCAAGCGCGCGTGGCACGTGGAACAGCATCACCTTCGCGCCCTCCACCCCATCGCCCCCGTCCCCGCTCACCACCCCGTGCAGCACCGCGCCCGGCACCAGCTTGAACACAAGGTGGCTTGTATCCTGCCCCGCGCCCGTCACAATCGCAGAGCTGAACTCCTCATGCGCATCGTAGGCCGCCGTCAAATACCCGCGCTTTGACGCAGACAGCTTGTACTTCGCCGCCGGCAGCCCCTCCAGCGCAAACCGCCCGTCATTGCCGCATTCCACCGCCGCAACGCGGCTGTCCTCCTCCGTCTGCACCGCCACGGTAGCCCCCGGCACCGGCTCCCCGCTCAGCGCATTCACCACCGTCCCTGCAATCCCATACGTCCCTGCGCCCGCGTGAACCTGCGCCCCCACCGGCGTCAACAGCAACCCAAATACGCCAGCCGCCACCAATAAACTTGAAAGAGAAGAAAACGGAATCTTCAATCCCTGCAATATGCCCGCAAATTCAACCTGGGCTTTAGCCCCGCAACACCGTCCTCCCCCCACCCCGCCTGCAATCCCCATCATGGCCCCGGAACCTCCAGCACCACGCTGCTCGTCGTCCCTGCGGACAAGGCAACCGCCTGCCCTTGATGCGCCAGCGCCTCGCGGTTCTTGTACTCCAGCCGCACCGCACCCTCAAATGTGTATATGTGATAATCCCCCGGCGTCAGGTCATCCACCGTATAACTGCCCCCCGTTGAGGCCCGCAGAGTCAACGCCTCCACATCCATCGTCGAGTCAAAATCCGGAACCACGTACACCGTAAAGAACTTCTCCTCCCCGGCCGTAATCCCCGCAACCGTCTCCGGCAGGCTCACTTGCAGTTGCGCACAATCGTCCCGCAGCGTCAGGTCCATGTTCGCCGTCGCGCCAGACAGACCAAAGATCACCGGCTCGCGCGCTAAATTCGTCCCACCCGCCGTAAAAGACGCCTCGCAAAGCCCCTTTTGCTGCACATGCGTATGCACCCAGTACGCCCCTGGCATCGTGTACACAGCCTCCAGCGGCCCCGGTGCGGCCCCGTCCGCATACATGCCCACCATCCCATCGTCCAGCCAGCCGCCCGCCCGGCTCACCATCACCAGCACCTGGCTCGCCTGTCTCGATGCTGGTAACCCCTGCCCTGAGTTGCGAACCACGCTGAACTGCACCGGGTTCGGCCTCGGTGCCCCCAGCGCCACCCGCACATTCGGCACTGCCCGTCCGGCAACGGAAAAATCCGCCATCCCCACCAGCACCCATGCATTCAGATTGCCTTGGCCGCCCCTTCGTTCTATCCTCGGAATGCTCGACACCAGCAGCGTATAACTGCCATCCGGCAGCAGCGCCTGCACGCTGTGCGACTCCGCATCGTACTGCGCCTTGTAAGCCGTCTGGTTCCCCGTGCCATCCAGCACCACAGCCGAGTAGTTTGTCCCGCCTCGTTCTCCTCCGCTCACCTGCGGCGCCGTAGTCACCGCCTTCACCACCTGGAAGGCCTCCCGTGTCAGCGTCATGTTGGCCTGCACGTCCTGGCCATTTGACAAGCGAATCCGCCCCGCGCCCGAGGACTCCCGCGCATCGGGATAGAACACGCTCGCATAGCCCCAGTGTTCCCCTGTGTCGCCCGCGCCCGGCGTGCCATTCAACTCGTCGTCCAGCACCGGCTCGCTATAGATGCCGTACTCCCCATCCGCAAGCCCGCCAAAGCGAAAACTCCCGTCGCTGTGCGTCTTTGCAAAGCCCCTTGCCTGCCACACCGCGCGGCCATTCTCTATCGCCCGCTGCACCAGCGCAATCGTAATCCCCTGCGCCCCGTCGCCCGTTGAAAGCTGAATCTGTCCATGAATCGCGCACGTGGGAGACAGAGTAAACACCACGTCCGGCATCTCCGCAGCCACCATCACATTGTGGGTTGAACCAGCCGTATCTCTCTCAGTTGCCGCCCCGCCGCCATGGCTGCCATCTCGAAAGCCCGGCTTGCGCACCAGAAGCACTTGCGGCCCCACGGCAATCCCGGGGAACTCGAAGCGTCCCTCGCCGTCGGTCAGCGTGCCCGTATCGGCATCGCCCTCAATCCGCACCTGCGCCCGCGGCAACCCTTCCCCGGTGGCCGCATTGCGCACCACTCCATGCAGCGTAGCCCGTGTGCGATCCAGCGTCTGCGGCTGTGTCGGCTCCTGCGCCCCCGCGCCCAAAATCACAAGCGACGCAATCCCCACAACCAGCAAGCTACGCACCCATCGCCAGGCGCGGTTCCCCCTGATGCTCAGTCGCCCTTCAACTCGTTCGTTCATGGTCCCGAAGTCCACGCACCATTGTGACTGCTCCCGCCACAAATAGGAAAGCACCCCACCGGCTGGCGCAACCTAGCGCAAATCAACTCCAGCTGCCCCGCATTCGCCAATCTGTAGCGCCAGTCTCCAGACCGGCTGTTCTGTGGGCGTCCACTCCCGCAGCGGGCAACCCAACCCCACCACAATGAACTCTGGGAACCTGGAATGCACCAGCCCACCCCAACAGTGAGCCAGTCAGCCCAGAACCCAAAGCAAAAGCCTGAGACACGGAATCCACCCCCTGCAATTGCAGATAATTACAACCCATTGGCGCACAATAATCTCAAGGGAAATGCCGACAGCAAGCAGCGCCGGAGAGCCCGAAATCGCATCCCCCCCACCCCTGGCTCCAAAATCCACGTTTTTTACGCCCGTAAGATTCCGCAAGCACATGTATATAAACAACTTGAAAGAGATGCCTATTAACCAGAAAGTAACACCTTACCATACAAATCCGTACGGAAACAGCCCTCTCAAGCCTGCTTTCAGGCCCAAAAAGGCTGCTTTTCGTACACCAGCGGACAGTACAAAACAACACTTGTCATTCAGCTTGGGGGTGGTGAGCGATGAATCTGCTTTTGCTCTTTCGCGCGTTCTACCAAGAACTTTTCAGGAGGGACACTAATGCGGTCGCCCTGGCAACACAAAATGCTCCGCGCAGCGCGGCTCATAAAAGTCGCCGGCCATAATAATCGGGCTGTCGTAGCAGGCCGGTTTTCCCTCGATCAGGCGCTGCGGATACATAGCCTTGGCTCCGCACGTGCAGTACGCAACCAGCTCGGTAATATTCCCGGAATACGTTCGCACCAGCCATGACAGGTCCAGCATCTCTCCAAACGGCATTCCACGGAAATCCAATTCCAGCCCAGACACCATCACGTCGTAGCCTGTCTCCAGCAATCGCCGCGTAAACGGGAACAGGTCCTGCACAAACTGTCCCTCGTCGATGGCGATGCATTCCACGCGCTTGCCAATCTGCTGCTCGGTTGCCGCCAGCACCGGCAGAACCGTCCATGGATCGGCAGACCGGAACTCAACAGCCTCCATCTTTCCGCATCCGTTCCGGTTCCGGCTCTCCACCAGTCCAGCCGCTGCCTTGGTATCGTCGCTCGGCTTCAGCAGCATCACGTACTGCTTGGCATATTGCCGCCGCGTCTCAATTCTCCGCAGCAGCTCTGCGGTCTTGTTGCTCCGCATCGGCCCCACAATCAACTCCAGCTTGCCCAGTTCCAATTTGCCCGCCACGCTCATCTCCAAAGAATCCAACACACCGGAATCCCATTGCCCACTGGAAAAGGGCGCACAGCTTCCCTCATTCAATGATGCACAAGTCTACAATTTTTAGTGTGTTTTCGGCCTGCCTGTCAGCAAAAACTTCACGCGCTGCTCAGTTCAATTCAACCCGCTGTTCACTGTCTGCCCAGCTCAACCGCCGAGGCCGCCGGAAGCGTGAATCGGAACTTGCTGCCCTTGCCCAGTTCACTCTCCGCCCAGATGTGGCCGCCGTGCTGCTCCACAATGCTGCGGCACAGCGCCAGGCCAAGCCCGGTGCCGCCCAACGCCCGTGAGTCAGATGCGTCTCCCTGCTGGAACCGCTCAAAAATCCGCTCCAGCTTCTCCGGCGCAATTCCCCGGCCCTGGTCCTCGACCGTAAAGCACACCTCGCCAAGGCCCAGCGGATTGGTCCCTGGATCTTTGGCCGCAGCGGGCTGCGCTGTCAGCCGGATCGTTGTCTCTGGTGGTGAAAACTTGATCGCGTTGGCCACTAGTTCATTCAACACCTGCAACACCCGCTCTTCGTCGGCAAACACCGGAGACGGCGGCGCTTCAATCTTGAAGCTGATGTGCATCGGCGTCGCCGCGCCATGGGCAACATCCGCGGCTCTCCGTAAAAGGTCTATAGCCTCCAACGGCTGCCGGTGCAAAGGCAGTCGGCCCTTCTCAACGCTGTCAAAATCCAGAATGTCGTTCACCAGCCGAATCAGCCGGTCGCAGTTGCCAATGGCCATTTCCACCATCTGCCGCTGCTTCTCTGGCCGCTTGTCCAGCGAGCCGGTCGAAATCAGGCCCAGCGAAGCCCGCATCGAGGTCAGCGGCGTCCGTAGCTCGTGGCTCACCGTTGAAATGAACTCGTCCTTCATCTTTTCCAGCCGCCGCCGCTCTGAAACATCCTGGAACGCAACCACTACGCCGGAGATGCGACCTTCTTCCATGATCGGGTTTGCGCTGTACTCCACTGGAATGGCGGTGCCGTCCTGACGCCAGAAAACCTCGTCCCGCATCCGTATCGACTCACTCCGCCGCAGCGCCATGAAAATCGGATTCGTGGACTTCGAGTACGGCGTGCCATCGGTATGGCTGTGGTGGATGATCTCGTGGATATCGCGCCCCGTCAGTTGCTCCGGCGCATAGCCCAGCGCTCGCGCGCCCGCCTGGTTGATAAAGGTCAGCTTGCCATCCAGATCGATTCCGTAAATGCCATCGCCCACTGATTCCAGAATCAGCTCGCGCTGGCGCGTGGCCAGGTGCAGAGCCTCTTCGGCCTCATGCTGCTCGGTCACGTCCATGCCGTGATTCAGCACAAAGGGCCGTTCCCCAGGCAGATGCATGCGCCGGCTGCGGAATGCTATGCGCCGGTACATTCCATCGCTGCGCCGCAGCGGCAATGCGCCCTGCCATTCTTCCTGTGTCTCCAGCGTCCGCAGGCAATCTTGAAATGCTGCCGCCCCGTTTGGATCCATCAACTCCGTCACCGAGCGCCCCGTCAGAGCCTCGGCACGGTAGCCAAGTGTCTCCGCCGTAAAGGCGTTCAGTGAAGTCAACCGGCCTTCCATCGAACACGTAAACACAAAGCCCAGAGAGTTCTCCACCACCTCGCGGTAGCGTGCCTCGCTTGACAGCAGCGCCATCTCCATCTGTCGCTGGTCCGTAACGTCCTGCCCGCTGACAATCAAGTACTGAATCTCGCCGTTCGGCCCCGGCAGCGGCCTCAGCGTCCAGCTCACCCGCCGGCTCTTCGTCGCTGTCCCAGGGATCGCGGTAATCCGCCAGGCTGTCTCGTGCGGACCGGAGTCTTGCCCAGCCGCTGCCTCGCGCAGCTTCCCGGCTACCCAGCCCCTGTCTTCAGGCTCCAGCACTTCTTCCACAAATGGACGCCCTGCCGTGCCTGCAAGGCTCAGCCCCGTCAACTGCGAGCATGGCTGATTCATGCGGACAAGCCGCCCCGCTGTGTCCAGCACCGCCACCAGCGCCGGAATTGAATCAAGCGTCGCGGAAACAAAGCACCGTTCAATCGCCAGGGCCCGCTCGCTGCGCTGCCGCGCTCGCTGCGCCTGCTCTTGCAAGTGAATACGGTTGTAGAGTTCCAGCCGCGTTACTGCCTGCCGCGCCAGAATCTCCAAAAGTGTAAGGTGTTCCTGCTTGAACTGGTTGGGATTGCGCGAGAGCACTGCCAGCGTTCCCACCACTTGCTGGTCGCTCGTAATCAGCGGCGTTGCGGCGTAAGAACGGCAAGGCCTGCCACCTGCCAGGTGTATTCCTTCCGGCGGAAACCGCGAGTCCGCTGCGGCATCCGCGATCAGCAGCGGACGTCCTGACTCCAGCATCCACTGGCAGGCAGTCGACCCGCGCGGCTGATCTGTCCCCTTGAAGCCGAACCGTGCCTTGAACCAAAGCCGGTTGAAATCCATCCAGCCCAGATAGGCATATTCCGCGTTGCCCAACACAGCGGCAAGTTCCGTCAATTCGTCCAGCGCGGGGTCAGGATTGTGGTCGAAGATGCTGAATTCCGGACGCAGATTCGGATCAGTGATATCACCGAGTTGTAGCGTCTGCATTGCGCACATAAGATACACTCACCCGATTATCAGTATCGAGCAATGGGAAGAAAATGACTCTCACACAAATAGGGGAATTTAGGGGAATTCCAGCTACAACCCAAGTAATTCGATTTCCAGGATAAAGGTTCTCACAGATGTTACTTAAGGAACCACCGATCGCTTGTAATCCCACCCGAATCGCCCGGATTTTTCCGTGACGCGCGCAAAGATGGGGCTACGCTGAAAAGCCACTAAAACATATCAACCATCAAACCAACCCATAAATCCCACAAATTATGTACTACAGATCCAATCCACTCTGAATGCATTTCGCGGGCTCCAGGTCCCGCTCCTGGGACCTGGGGATTGCAACCACGTGACATAAGCCGGTTGACCACCGTTCACCGCCCTAATTCCCTGCCGGCAGCTTGCAGCAGTCCCCGCCCGCGGCTGGCTCATTACTTCCCGCATCCAGCACCACCTTCCAGTTCCCATCCAGTTCCTTCCGCCACATCGTAATGTACCGTCCGGTAGTAACAACAGGATTTCCGGCAGCGTCCTTGCTGCGCCCTTCGAAGTGCCCCCACGTATATCCCATGTCCCCTGACGGCCCCATCATCGCGTCCGTCGGCGTCCAGGTCAGCATGTAATCCTTCGCAAGCCAGTTGGCGGATTTCATGATTGCCACCCGCCCTATCAACGGAGCCGCGCCATTGCCCAGCGCCACGCCATCCCCGGCAAACCAATCAGCGAAGGCCGCCCCTCCGCGCGCCGCCACGTCTTTGGCAAACCGCGCCTCCAGTTCGAAAAGCAATATCTTCCCCGGATTCACAGTCGTATCGGCAAATGGATTGGGTGCGCTTGACTGCGTCCCCGGCTCCGGCAACTGCCCAAGAGCTCCCTCGCAACCCACTCCGGCCAAAACTCCTGCCAGTACCACTCCGCAAATACGTGCCTTCCACTTGTTCGCCATCTTCACTCGCTCTCCATGGAACCTGAAAACGCTTTATGCGCCCATCCTACAACCATCCAACCATCGGTCGCGCTATTTGGGTGCGCCCGGCTGATCGGCATCCCACGCCTCTCCTGGAAGGATGCGCGCATCCCCGCGAAACAGGTGATACTCGCTGAAAGTGATGTCATTCAACTGGGTCTGCATGGGCCTTGCACCGCCTTGCAATCCATCATCGGCGCTGATGAAAGGCGTCCTCGAAAGTGCCACGCCCTTCACCGGGCAAATGTAGTTCGCCCCTCCAATCGGGACGCTCCCATATTCCACCACTATCGACGCCTTCACCATCACATAGGGCTCAACGAAATCCCCTACTGCCGTGATGCGCAGAATATCGCCCGTCGCTGGATCCAACGCCAGTTCGCCATGATAAGCCGGAAAGACTTTCTCCGCGGGCTTCCCTCGCGGTTGCGGTATCGCCACCAGATAGCTGGACTGCCCTTGCGCCACCCAGTAGCGAAATACTGCCTCAATCCCGTTGGCGCCCTGCTCCCAGTGGCCCCACGCCATCTTGCCTCGGATGGCGTTATCAAAAACTACCAGTAGGATAGGCCCAAACTCACCTGAAGTGGTCAGCCCTGTCACCGCTGGACCCCCAGTGCCAAGGGAAGTCTTCTTTGCGTTCACCAGTTCGTAGCCATCGTGGTAGCTCACCGTTACGGTTGACTTCCCTATGCCGTGCAGCGGTACGTACGCTGATACGCCCCCCGCCCTGCCTGGCCGCCCCCAGCGTTCTATCGCCGGAGTGTCTTCAAAGTGCTCTGTCGTCCGCTTGGCATAAAAATTCGGCAGCTTCGTAACCGTCATATTCAGTGAATTGACCGTCTTCAGAAGTAGCGCCACTCGCCCTTCCCGGTCCGGCGGCGCCTTCGCCAACATCTCCGCTGCAGGAAGATCCAGAAACGCCGACGCGTCAGCCAGTTCGATCAACGCCTCGCGCGTCTGCCGCCCAGAGAAGTCCGCCTCCCACCGCGCCACACGCAGCGAACTAGCCCGCTCCGTCAATTCCAGGCCAGAAAGCTGCCTTGCGATCTTGCCATCAGACTGCCCATGAACAGAACCAAGCAACTGCTCCAGTTGCTCCACGCTCACCCGCGTTGCCGCCATTGCCTGGCAAGCAATTCCCACCGTCAGCACCAGCAGAAACGCTACTCTGTTCATTCTCCACCGCCGCGGCTCAAGTTTAGAGTCGCATGGCAGCCAGTTCCGTTACTCAACCGGAATAACCACCCTGTCGTCGTCAAGCACCACCTTAAGCTCCTGTTCGCCGGGGTCGCGAACCCGCCCGCTGGGCAAACGGTGCAGTTTAAACAGCACCAGTTGGTCCCGTTCCGGATCGTCGAAAGCCGAAAAACTGGCCACCTGCTCAAGCCTGAAGTGCGTATGAATATCCTCCAGCGTCCCAGGATCAAGATCATTCCAGGCTGCATACCAGCCCGGATCGTAATCGGCCAGCTTCGAGTGCAGTTCCTCCGTGCCAAAGTCATCGCACAGCGTCGGCAGGTGGGTCGCCATCGTTATCTGGTCGCCGCTGATCGAAACCAGCAGCCGCTTCCCGTTGGGATGCGCATCGATATAGCGCGTCAATCCCCGGGCCGCATTAATAAACGTGTACTGCGGATGAAGCACATACCTCATTGTCTGCGCGCAATTAATGCCTACCGCCGCTACGCCAAGGCCCACCACCGCCCAGCCCGCAATCCGCGCCTTGTGCCGGTGTCGGGCCGGCTTCTCCACTGCCGCCAGATAACCAGCCAGCGCCTCGGCCCCCTGCGCCACCAGGATGAAGCAAAACAATGCAACCACGGCATAGTAGCGCGGCTGCGGATGGTTCTGGTACGTCATGAACAGCAGATAGCCTGCCACCGCCCACACCGATGCGCCGAACACCGGATCCAGCAGCAGCCTACGGCCCCAGGTCCTCTGCCATGCCAGCGCCGCGCCGGCCACCACCAGTCCCGCCAGCGGAATCAGAATGTGATCTACCCAAAGCCCCCCGTTGAAAGACCACTTGGCGCTCAACAGCGGCCAATAAAACTCCGTCGGCTTGGGATATTTGTTGATGAAAAACAGGTAACTGTAATCGCCTAGCAGGCCCAGCCGCGCCACCACCGTTATCCACGCGCCAAAGCTGATAGCTGCGGCGCCGAGCGCAGCAACTCCGCAGCGCAGTGCCAGTTTGCGCCTGTGCCATAGCGGCAGCAGCAACGCCCAACCCAAAGCCGGCAGCAAAAAAACCGCGGTCGTCTTCGTCAGCATCATGAGCGTAAAAAGCAACCCGATCCCCACCGAGGCAACCATTGGACGCCGCAGCCGAGGCAACCGTACCGCCAGGTTCATCGCCGCCAGCGTAAGCGCCGTCAACATCGGCTCAAGAATTGCCAGCCGGCTAAAGCAATAAAGAAATGGGCTCGTCACCAGCAGAGTCACCGCCAGCAGCCCTACCCACCGTGGTCCTCTCGACTTCAGCAAAAGGTAACTCAGCAGCAGATTCACAAAGAAAAAACTCACTGCCAATCCGCGCGCTGCCTGCAAGGTAACCCCGGTAATGAAAAACAGCATCCACTCCAAAAACGGCCACACCGGCAGCGCTACCGCTGGATTGAAGTCCCCCTTCAAATACCAGCTCCCAAACAGGTGCGAACGAACTGCCGCGTTCCCATACCAGCCCTCGTCCGTGTACTTGGCCCAGTCAGAAAACCAGCGCGTGTGGTTAGGAAAATCCGCGCTCAAATGCAACGCGTGCACCATGGCATAGATGCCAATCAGCAACAGCCATAACCCATAGCACCAGCGCTTCGATTGATTCGTCAAGAACGGATTCTCCACCAGATATACCCTCGGTGAGATAGTTCCTTGCCGGTTCCCATACTCTTGAGAATCTGCAAAGGGGCAAAGCAAAACAAGCCTCGGCGGGGGATATCCCAAGTATATAGTGGCCAAAGCCACTACCCAGCCGAAGGCACAGCGCTGTGTAAACCTTCGATTCCATTTGCTCTTCAAAATGCGTGAGAGCGGCTCCCGTAGCTGTCGAACTCTTGCTGCCTCACGGCAATGTCAGGAGTTCTCCCGTCAAAGAATTTGCCTCGACGCAAATCTTCTGCGAAATCTGCCCGAGTCCCATCCTCCACCCATTTGCACATCTCCCTGTTCATGTTTTCCCACGCTGCGCCGATGAGTCCTTTGTCGGCCTGGTACATCTCCATTCGGGGCCACGGAGGCGAGGCACGTTGAGGTCCATGCATAGCGCCGCTCAATACCAGACTCAGACTTCCGTCTCCGGCCTCACGCTGGTGGAACTGGATTCTCCGCCCGCAACCCAGGTTGTCGGCGTAAGCGCCGCCTGGCGCAAGCTGCTCATGCAAGCGGAGATGGCCGCGCCCCATCTGCAGGTTGCCACCATTGAAGGCGAGCACGGCACAGGCAAATACACCTTGGCGCGTTATCTCTTCAACCGCTCTCCCCTGTCTCAATCCAACTTTCAACGCCGCGATGCGCGCGAGTGGCTGGCCACAGACGGAGACCCTGCCACACTTGCCGGATTTACCTATCTCGATCGAATTGACCTGCTAGCCCCTCCCGGGCAAGGGCTCCTGCTCGGCGTCCTCAAGGCACTGCAAGACCGGCCGGCTGGCCGCGCCGTCCTCCTCGCCTCCTCGCAAACTTCGCTGCGACAGATGGCCGGCCAGGGCCTGCTTCTCCCTGACCTCGCCTTCCGCCTCACCGCCATCCGCTTCGCCATCCCGCCCCTGCGCCAACGCAGAGAAGATGTGGCTCCGCTCGCCCAGTCCCTGCTTGACCGACTCTGCAACCGCTACCAGCAGCGCCCCGCCGTGCTCGGCCCCGGCGCGCTCGCCCGCCTGCTCCAGCACAACTGGCCTGGAAACGTGCGCGAGCTCGCAAGCATCCTTGAGACCGCCCTGCTTGAAGCCGACAACGGCGTCATTCGTATCAGCGACCTTGCCCTGCCATCCGATATCGAGCCCCAGGCCAGCCTCCAACCTGCCGTCCGCCTCGACAATCTTTGCCTCGACGATGTCATTCACCATCACGTCCAGTACGTACTCGACTTGAATCGTGGCAACAAGCTCCGCGCCGCTCGCCAGCTCCGCATCAGCCGCTCCACCCTCTACCGCATTCTGGGTAATGAGAGCCTGCTGAGCCACTAACGCCCCCTTAACTGCCCAGAGCTGCCCTTGTAACCAGCCCCGGCACTTCCCCTCCACCTCGCTCACTCATTGCAGGCCCCCGGCCTCTCCCGTCAAACCATTCTTTCCATCCCCACTGCACTGCCTCTCCCGCCCCCGCGATACACTTGAAGAGACCATGTTTGAAAACCTTACTGACAAACTCCAGCGCGCCTTCAAATCTCTCCGCGGCCAGGGCACTCTCACTGAGGAAAACATCGCCGAGGCACTGCGCGAAATCCGCGTAGCCCTCCTCGAAGCTGACGTTAACCTCAATGTTGTTCGCGACCTGATCGAGCAAATCCGCGTCAAGGCAGTCGGGACTGAGGTCCTCACCGCCCTCTCGCCCTCTGAGCAGGTCATCAAGATTGTTCGCGACGAGTTGATCACACTGCTCGGCAAAGACACGGCCCGCTTCAAGTTCGCCTCCCAGCCCCCCACCGTCATCCTCATGGCGGGCCTCCAGGGTTCAGGCAAAACTACCACCTCCGGCAAGCTCGCAGCCTGGCTCAAGAAGGGCGGTCATCGCCCCATGCTGGTCTCCGTGGACGTCTACCGTCCCGCCGCCCGCGAGCAGCTCAAAGTGGTTGCCAAATCTGTTGAAGTCCGCCTCTATGAAGGCGACCAGAAGGATGAAACCGCCGGTCCGGATCTCGTCGTTCGCCTCGCCAAAGAAGCCTTGCGCGAAGCCAAAATCATGGGCTGCGACACCCTGATCGTTGATACCGCCGGCCGCCTTCACATCGACGAAGCCTTGATGGACGAAATGTCCCGCCTCAAAAAGCTTCTCAATCCCTCTGAGATACTCTTCATCGCCGACGCCATGACCGGCCAGGACGCAGTCAACTCGGCCCAGGACTTCCACACCCGCCTCGGCCTCACCGGAGTAGTCCTCACCAAGATGGACGGCGACGCCCGCGGCGGCGCTGCCCTCTCCATCCGTCACGTCACCGGCCAGCCCATCAAGTTCCTCGGCGTCGGCGAAAAGCCGGACGCCTTCGAGCCCTTCCATCCCGATCGCATCGTCGGCCGCATCCTCGGCATGGGCGACATGATGTCCCTCATCGAAAAAGCCGAGTCCACCCTCGACCGCAAAAAGTCAGAGGAGTTCGCCAAGAAAGCCCTCCTCGGCGACGGCTTCACCCTCGAGGACTTCCGCGACCAGCTCCGCCAGATCAAAAAAATGGGCTCCATGGAGAGCATCCTCAAAATGCTCCCCTCCGTTGGCCCCTTCGCAGGCCTCCAGCAGGCCTCGCAAAACATCGACGAGAAGCAGTTCACGCGCCTTGAGGCCATCATCAACTCCATGACCCCCCTGGAGCGCCGCAACCACGAGATCATCTCCGGAACCCGGCGCAAGCGCATCGCCAAGGGCAGCGGCACTGAGGTTTCAGACGTAAACAATCTCCTCCGTCAATACGCCCAGATGGCCAAAATGTTCAAGCAAATGGGCAAAGGCGGCTTGGCAGCCAAAATGATGCGCGGCGGCATGGGAGCCATGGGCATGGGCGGCAAACAGCGCTTCGGGCGGTAGAGTTCGGTGAAAATGTATTGAAAGGGCACGGTTTTGGCCGTGCCGAATTGAACCCCTCATTCGGCAAAGTGCATTAGCCCCCGAGGGAATGTCCAGACGATGTAAGATCAATCCCAAGCTGGAAGGAGGACGCGATGCGCAAGCTAACGGTCAAGAACTTCTCGGTCATCAAAGAAGCCGAACTGGAGTTCGGCAAAATCACCGTCATCATCGGACCGCAAGCCAGCGGGAAGAGCCTCCTGTGTAAGCTGGCATATTTCTTCGAGCAGCGCGTCTCTGAACTCGTCTTCGACGGCGCGAGAAATCAAGCATCTCTCTATCAAACGGAAGAGCAGATCATCAAGAGTTTTCTCTCCTACTTCCCTGAAGAAAATATTCAGAAGCAGAGATTTCAAATCAAGTATGAAATAGAGCCGTCGTATTCCATCTGCATTGGGATGAACGATGTTTTTCCGACGCCTTATCTGAAATGGAGAGATGACTTTATTGATTTCTTTAAGAACTGGCAGTTAAACGATCCAGAGAGGCCACCGAGCTTTAGCAGCGACCGAAGACGCGCGTTTATGTCTGGCGATGATATTGGGCCCTTGCCGATCGAGAGCGACTCCGTATATATCCCCACGGGAAGAGCTTTCTATTCAACTCCAAATAAGGGATTCGCCGCTCTATCCACAAAGAATCTGGATTGGATTACTAATCGCTTCGCTACCGAATTCGACGCCGATTATCGTGATTTACGCGAATCCTATCAAACAAACCGCGTGCAGTTGCGCGACATTGGTTTCTCTTCCGTGGAAATTCTGAAAGGAAAAGTAGTAAAGGAAGATAGCCGGCTTCTCTTCGAATCCACTCAGGACGCAAAGAAGCGGCCGTTTGAGATACTCTCTTCTGGCACTTTGGAACTGCTGCCTATTTTTAACATTCTCGCTCAGGTTGCGAAGAAGACAGGCGATCCAATTCATTCGAACATGCCATCCCCCTCGATTGGAATGGTCTTCGCGGAGGAGCCTGAACTAAGTGTGTTCCCGGAGACGCAATATCAAATTGCTAAACTGATTGCATCGCTGGCAAAGTCCGACATGCTTTGGAAGTGCTACGCCATCACCACCCACAGCCCGTATATCCTCTCGTCTTTCAATAACCTCATTTACGCCGGTCAAGTTGGACAGGACAAGCGCCTCAAAAAGAGAATCAAAATCGACGAGCGGTATTGGGTTGAGCCAGGGACCTTCCGGGCGTACAGCGTCCACGATGGCAAATCCGAACCGATCCTTTCCGATTCCGGCCTTATCGACGGAGAGTACCTTGATGGCGTTTCTGAAGCGATTGGAAGAGAATTCGATGAACTCTTGAGGCTTGAATATGGCAAGAAGAAAGCCTCGTAAGCCAGTTGCACCCGCGCAAGACAACGAGTGCATCGATTTCAGCAACGGGTCCAGCCTTCATGTTAACGAAAACGGAATCGGAGCAACATTCATAAACCGTCAACGCAGGGAGTTACGAAAGATCAAGTACGACGGATGTTATTGCAATGTTGCCAAAGAGGGAAGAGCCGATTTCGTCATCGGATTTGATCGCTCATTAGACGTCGTTCTTGAACTCAAAGGGTCCGACCTGAAGCACGCATTGGTGCAAGTCACAGATACCTTGGTCCGATGGAGAGAGGATGCAAATCATTATCCCGGAATCGTATGCCTTATTGTCTTCGGTCACACCTTCCCGCGGATGAGTTCCAAGCTTGGTGTGCTGGAACGGGAATTTCTTGATCAGCACAATACTCTCCTGTGGATTCGAAAGAACGCAACTCAGAAGTTCAACTTCAGAAAACTTTCGGGAAGATTGTAATGACCACCACAACCCTTCAAGACCAACTCGACGAGATCACCGCCAACACCCGCCACCTCGTGCAGGCCGAGCGCCTGGCCGTCGGCGAGCAGGCTGTCGCAGATCTCTTCCTCTCCGGCATTGAAGACCGCATCCTCCCCGTCGGCGCAGTCGCCCCGGACTTTGCTCTCAATGACGCTACCGGCCGCCTCGTCCGCTCCGACGACATGCTCGCCCTTGGCGGGCCACTCGTCATCAAGTTCTTTCGTGGCCGCTGGTGCCCCTACTGCGTCACCGAGCTTGAAGCCTGGCGCGACCTCTACGGAACACTCCGCGAGCGCAACGCCCTTATGGTCGCCGTCAGCCCCCAAACCGAACGGCAAAGCGACTTCATGTGCGGCCAGCACGGCTTGCCCTTCCCCGTCCTCTCCGATACCAACAACCTGCTCGCTGAAAAATTCGGCCTCGTCTACACCGTCCCCGAGTACCACCGTTCCCACTATCAATCCGTCCTCGTCAACATCCCCTTCGTCAACGGCGAATCAAGCTGGCGTCTCCCCATCCCCGCCACCTATGTGATCGCAAAAGACCGCCGCATACTCTTCGCCGAGGCTCACGCCGACTTCCGCGTCCGCCCCGAGCCTGAAGAAGTCCTCGCTGCCGCCTTCGCCCACCACGCCCGATAACGCAGTGAGTAGTACGCCAGGATGCTTCCCGTGGCTCATCCTTCCGCCTCACTTCTGGCGATAGCGCGGCAGCGCAAAACTGTGCGGACCTTATCGTCCCGCACCCGCTCGCGCTCCATACTGCGAGTTCAAGAAACCAAACTGGTACTCACTGCGAGCCGGATACTTCAGGGAATTCGCATTGCCCGGCATCTTCTTCGGAGCCAGCAATCGCCACGCCTCCGGAGCCTGCCATGGGTCATAACCGGCATCGGACAAGATCGCCAGCGCCATCCGACCCCGCTGCTCCTCCATGTGCAAATCCATCTCATGCACAAAAACTGCTGCGCCGGCCTTCGTTGCCAAATTGACTCCTGGAATAAACGCCCCTGCTATCTCCCCAGCAATCTCCACTCCCATGAGTTCGCGGCGCTCCGTAAGCAGTCTTGCCGACTGAATTTGGATATTGAACGCCACGCCGTCGGCCAATACTGCGGCCAACTGGTCGTCATTCTTCAGCCGCTTCACCACCTGCACTGGCACCAGGATGAGCCCTGCGACACAAAACATGTCGGAGCGAATCTGCTTTTCATCAACAGCGTAAAACCGATAGTGAATCTTCGCCGAGTCATCGGTCGCTAACTGCTTCTGGTACGCCGGAACCACGCTCAAGCCAACACGGTGAACTCGCTCCTGCAGCGCCCTGTCAGCCGGAACTTTGTGCCAGCCGCACCAGCCTCCCGCATCGCTCATCCTCACCTTGGTGTGCATGCTCACAAAGTTTCCCTTTGCGTCGATGCGGCTTTCCTGGCTTGGCGCTGCCTCTTGATCCGTGGAAAGTTGAGACGCAGGGATCTTCACCTTCCTGGCAGCGGCAAATGCTGCTTGAGAGGCCACCAGCACGCCTCCCGCGTCACGTTTCCCCTCGTACTTCACCCAGGTATTGGTACCCACTTCAGCCAGCGACTTCAACTCCCCGGAGAAAGCGACCACCGTACTCGAATCGATTCGAATCCGGTAGCCGTCTGCCTGAAACACTGGCTCCGGTCCAGGCAAAATCACCCTGTCAATCACGCCGAAACCCGCGATCTTCTTGTCAACGTCGGTGGACGATTGTGCCGTGGGTGCGCTTGCATTGGCAGCAGCCCCACTCGCATCCTGCGCCCCGCATGCCGGTGCAGTGGCGCCTGCAGTCAGCACCATTAGGATCAAAGGCAGCAAACAGGAAGAAAGAGAGAAATCAAATAGAACCAAATCAGGCCCAGTTGCCACAAACACCTCAATCAAAGTAAATGCAAATATAGTCCACGATCTTTTCCACGGCCGCTAACGCCACTTGGCGAGCAGCGCCTCAGCCTTGCCCGCTGTAACTCCCCTCAGCAGAAAAACCTTGCTCCGCGATAACTCTCCATTCACTAACTCAA